>Ga0210044_10008472_pt1 | contig 12806 bp, 23 predicted proteins | sample CryGey13umfilter_2_FD_183959 | JGI IMG/M metagenome (GOLD analysis project Ga0210044, IMG submission 183959) | Groundwater microbial communities from aquifer in Utah, USA - Crystal Geyser 4/9/14 3 um filter (SPAdes) (version 2) | ecosystem: Environmental > Aquatic > Deep subsurface >... | reverse complement strand
AGACCCTGGACGGAATCCGCCGGGCCATGCTCAAAGCCGGGGCCGGTCCGCTACGGTTGCGCTACCTGCCACGCGGAGCCGGGGAAAAGGCCGTGCGCAAAGAGTTTGAGGCACTCTGCGAACTGGTATACGCCTGGGGGCAAACGATGTTCATCGCGGAGGAATTGAGCAACGTCACGACGCCGGGATGGGCACCCGCCGCATGGCGAAAAATGACCACCAGCGGACGCCATGAGGCCGTTCATATCATCGGGGCCACGCAAAACCCGGCCCTGGTGGATAAAACGTTTTTGGGCAATTGCACCCTGGTACACGTGTGCGCATTGCGCGAGTACCCGCACCGCCTGTACGTCGCCAGGTCGATTGATGCACCATTGCAAAGCGTGACGGATTTGCAGCAGTTTGAGTTCATTGAGCGCGATTACGACACCGGCAAGCTACGCGCCGGGCGTGTCAGCGTGCCGGGCAAGGCCGCTAGAGCTACCAGCGCTAGCCCTACCGCTACCGGGGCCGCCACCGCTTGCCAGCCGCCAGCCGGGCCGCTTAAATCGGGGCCATCAGTGCCAGGGACAGTCCCAAGCCCTGAGTCAACTCAACAAACCAAGGAAACAAATCATGAAAGAAAAACTTTATTTCGCCGCTGAAGTGGCCGCCGTCCTGGTCGCCATCGCCCTGCTGCAAAGAAAAGTGGCGAACGTGCCGGTTGTCGGTGAATACCTGCCAGGCTACACGCCTCGCGCCTGAGTCGCACCGCTTCGCACCTGATCCACTTCAAGGACACAAAATGAGTTTCAAACTTCGCGCAACGAACTTGCAAAACGTGGCACCGGGCAACACCGCCACGCTGAAATTGCCCGTGGGCAAAAACGCACCGACCCTGGACAAAATTGTCCTGGAATTGTCGGGCGGCATGTTGCCTGCCCACATTGAGAGTATTCGCGGCAAGGCCAACGGACGCCTGTTCATGGATGAGGTCACCGGCACCATCATGAACCTTCGGGACGATTACCGGGGTGTCTTCACCGCCGCCGCTTTCCTCACCATCGACTTCACCGAGAAAAACGCCCGTAACGGTGCGGTTGAGCAATTGCTGTCAAGCGTGCCCATGTCGCTGTTGCAGGATTTGGCCTTCGAGATCAAGATCGCCGCCGCCGCGCCTGCCCTGGGCCGCATTGATGCGCAGATCGTGGTACGTCAGCCCACGAACAACCCGTTCATTTTGAAAAAGCTGAACACCACGCAAGGCTTTGTGTCGAGCGGTGAGCAGATCATGTACCTGCCGACCGGCGGCGCAGGCGGCAAGGTCAAACGCATCTGGATTCACGAAGACACAGACGGCACCATTACCGACCTGCAAATCCGCGTAGGCAACTCCATCGCCTACGAAACCAACAGGGCCAAGCTGGAGCACGCGCAAAAACAAAACGGTTTGACACCGCAGACCGGCATTGTGGTGCTGGACTTTGTCGAAGACGGCAATTTGTCGGGCGTGCTGGACACCGGCAACGCCGCCAACGTGGAGCTTCGCATCACCAGCAGCGCCGCCAACACTTACCAAGTGTTTTACGAGTTCATCGACCCGATTGGCCGACTGTAACAAGGGGTCACACCATGGCCTACGGACTACAAGCCACCGGGGGCACCTGGTGGGACACAAACAGCAGCTTTGACACGCCGGTTTATGCCGACACGGTAACAAGCGACATTGCCACGCAAAGCCAGGACGTTCAAACCGCCGCCACAAACGACGGCTGGACGGACTGGTTCAAGGGCGTCGCCGGTTCGCTGCTGGATTACAGCATCAAGAAAGACGCCGCACTGACGGGCATCGAACTGCAACGCGCCGCCGTGGCACCCGCCGCGCCGGTTTACTTGTCGCAAGCCGGGGCCGCGCCAGTGATCAGCATGAACATGCTGCTCATGATCGCAGCCGGGGTGGGTGTGTACATGCTGGCGAACAAGTGAACGCTTCGGAAGCCTTCGCGCCTGGGTCGCCAGCCGGAGGCCCGAGCATCGCACAGGGTAAAAAAATGACATTGCCGCCGCTTCAATTTTCCAGCACCGCCGCCAGCCGGTCAGGCGACATGGGACAAACCATGGCGTTTGATTCGTCGGGCTTTTCGGTGAACTATGGCAATGGCGTCAGCCAGGGCGGGAGCCTGCCAGCGGTCAACCCATTGGTTATCGGGGCGGTCGTTTTGATGGGGGCGCTATGGATCAAGAAATCTACCTGAGCCGACTTGAGCCGCAACTGGCCGCGCAACTGCTGGCCGGGTGCGAACAGCTTGACCCTGCCGGACTCTGCGAAGCGCAAGACCTGCCGGGAATGGCCGAATCGGGCCATTGCTTCGCCGCCACCGCGCCGCAAGGGCAGGCCGTCTACATCATCAAGGTAAAAAACGGAATCGCCTGGATTGATGCCTGTAAGGGATTCGGGCCAGTCAAGTGGGCAGACGTTTTGCTACCGGTCATCGAAGCCCAAGCCAAGGGCCTCGCCGCCGTCGCCTTCCAGACCAAGCGCCCGGCGCTGATCGCCAAAGCCATCAAAAAGGGTTACACCGTCGAGGGTGTCATCATGAGAAAGTCAATTCAATGATCCGCACATTAGAGCAACGCCACAGCGCCGGGGGCATCGCCTGCCCGTGCTTTGGAGGCAGCAGCAGCAGTGCCACCAGCAGCACCACCAACAACACAGACATGAGGGTAGTGGGGGGCAATGACAGCGTGAACCTTAGCGCGCAAAACTCGGACGTGTCAATCATCGCCACAGATCACGGGGCCGTTAAAGCTGGCATGCAGTTGGGCAGCCAGGCCATCACCGCCAGCACGCAAACCGCCAGCGCCGCCATGGATGCCGGATCAAACATGTTCGACGGCGCATTGAACGCCGTCACAGACGCAAACAAACGCCTAGCACTGGCCTACCAGTCAGGCCAGGCCGGGGATCAAACCAGCCTCAAATACGCTGGCTTCGTCGTGGTGGGCCTTGCCGCCGTCATGCTTTTCAGGAAATAAAAATGCAATACAGAATCACACTTGAGGCAAACGTTCCCAAGCGTCAGGAATTCAGCGGAACCACGCTTGTTTTGCTGGACACAGGAGCCGCCGCCGACATCGATATGTCGGTAGAAATCAGTGGCTATCCGGTCGAGGAATTGCGCGGGGTAAAGCGGGGCCTGAAGATGCAAACGCCGGGCTTCACCGGCTGCAAATTCACATCGTCAGTCGCCTGCACCATCGAGGTCATCGTCAGCGCCGCGAACATCAGCGTCAACTACCAAGAGGGCGCCACGGTCAACGCCAATATCCTGGGAGTCGTGCCGGTCAGCAACGAATACGGATCACCGGGCAACCCAATCAACGCCGTGGGCATCACCTACGCCGACGCGCCTGCCGTCACGCTGCAAGACAACATCGCCGTCGCCGTGACGGATGCCGGGGCCGCACTGGTCGCGGCCAACGCCAACCGACGGGGTCTACGCTTTACCAACATCGGCACCGACCCGGTAACGATCGGGTTTACCGGCATCACCTGGGCCAAACGCTGCATTGTGCTGAACAACGGGGACACCTGGATAGAAGACCGCGCCGCAAATCTGGCCTGGGCCGCTGATTGCGACACCGGAACGACCGCAAGCGTGACCGTGCAGGAGGTAATCGCATGAGCGGGCTTTTCCAAAGCCTAACAACGCGCATTGCCGCCGTCTGGACCACGCTGGCGACACCCTCTGGCTCGGGCTTGATTGGCTGGATTCGATCCGCTGTCGGTGCTGTGCTGCGTACACTCCAATCAAAACTATCAGAGGATGTTCCAAGCGTCTTTGATTTCATGACTGCGGCTCAAATTGCCGATGTGCTATCCGGCGCACCAGCGTTAGACCACACAGACGCGATTGAAAACGCGCTGGCCGCGCACTCCGCGCCGAGCTTCGGCACATGGCCGAACAAGTTTCGGGTATCACGAAGCATCACATTGAGCGACAACCAGCAAATCAGAAGCTGGGGCGCGCGCATTCAGCAAATCACCGCACAGACGCCGATCTTTGACATTACAGGCAAAACCGGCTGTAGGTTTCACGGCACGCGGTATATCGGAGTGGGAACGGATTACGTCGATAGCTCGTCGTCTTTGGCAAGAGCCATTTCTGGCACGAACGCGGTAGATACCGTCATTTCGTGGAACACATTCAGCAATTTCGCCTACTCTTCTTTTTATGGTGAAGGTGTTAATGGCTTCACGTTTGCACATAACAAGGTGACAGGGCCGGGCCTATCTGTACTTACTCCAGGCGTCTCGCGCAACAACACCGGCGTGACCGTGGGCGGCACCGGGATCGACATTTCGCACAATGACATTAGCCTGACCGGGCAGGGTTTGATACTGGCGCAGGGCAGCAGCAACGTGGTAATAAACACCAATCGGATGCACGACATACTAGTAGAGCATGGCATGTATCTTGATACGGGAATTAGCAATGTTGCGGTAACAGGAAACGCGCTGATCAGGTGTTACCAGAACGGCATAAAAATGCAATGGTATGACGCCTACGGAGTCACACCGGAGGCAGTTGTCATTGCAAATAATTCAGTAGTCACGACAACAACAGGGGACGGAATTTTAGTCCTTAACTCGACCGGCGCTGCTGCAACGATATACGCGACAAATGTATCTATAACTGGAAATACGGTATCGGACGCGGGACAGGACGCCATTTCAGCACGGAATTTATTCGGCGGGAACGTTGCAAATAATTTGGGTGCGTTTGCCGGACGCCACGGAATCTATTTGGAAAAGCTGCAAAAAACAGACGTAAAAAACAACGTCATAAGATCAACTCAGGAAAACGGAATTTATGTCTGTGGCGCAGTGAATAGCCTTCATATCGAGCGCAATAAATTGTATTTGTCAGGACTGGCAAATATTGCAGCGAACGGGCGCAATTCGGCACTATTCACGGCAACGACATCAGAGATAGATTTCGTCATCAGTGAAAATCGGATTGTTGGCGACAACACCAAAACAAAATACGGCATTTACATTTCAACGGGTACAAAAGCACAGTTCGAAGTCACTGAAAACGATGTCAAAGATGTATCGGATTTCGGGATGCGCCTGGACACCACGGACGCGATGGGCCGTTATGCAGGAAACGTTTGGACTGGCGTTCTAGGTGCAGTTTTCAATGAACCCGTTTTGCCCACGATTGCATCCGCCTCCAACCTCGTAATGACGGCAGGGCAGGACACGTTTTTTATAAGCGGCACCACAACAATTGATTCAATCACCGCACCGGGCTGCGCAGGCCGAAGAGTTACCTTGATTTTTCTTGACGTTGGCACCGTGGTAGACGGTGCAAACCTGTACCTCGCCGGTAGCTTCACCAGCAGCGCGAACGACACGTTAAGCCTCGTTTCTGACGGAAATTATTGGTACGAAACAGGCCGGAGTGCGAATTAAAAAAGGCACAGAGCCACAATGAAAACCGCCGTCCTGACCCTGACCGCCGCCGCTGGCCTGTTGCTACTCGCCAGCGCCAGCAACACCCGCGCCAGCATTGAGGCCGGGCAGGGTGGGGCATCGTTTGACCTGGGCAACATCACCGACAACGTGGAAACCATCATGAATCAGATCATCGAACAACCAGCTGGCGACGTGCCAGCAGATCAGGCCGGGGGCAACATCGCCGCCTACCTGGGCATGATTCGCCAGGCCGAGGGCACCGCCAGCGCTGCCGACCCGTGGCGGGTCTGTTATGGCTACCGGCACACCATTGCCGACCTGAGCGACCATCCGGCCATTACCGGGGAATGGCGCGGCGAACGCCTGCCAGATGCCATGTGCATCAATGCAGGCTTCGGGCCGGGGTGCGTCAGCACCGCCGCCGGGGCTTACCAGATCATCAAACCGACATGGCTCAAGATGCAGGCCGCTTTGAGCCTGCCGGATTTTGGACAGGCCAGCCAAGACGCCGCCGCCGTCGAACTCATCCGGCGCCGGGGCGCTTTGCAGGATGTCATGGCCGGGCGCATCGCCGCCGCCATCGACAAGACGCGCAACGAATGGGCCAGCCTGCCGGGCAACTACGCCAAGCAGGGGCAACGATCACAAACCACGCTCATTTCCTGGTACGAACAAAACGGGGGAACCTTCGCATGAAAACGCAGACTATGAACACACTCGCCATCGGCTTTGCCGCCTTTGCCGCCTGGTATGCACTCAAGCCCAAAACGGGCAGCACCGGGCCAAGCATTGCAGAGGCCATTTTCGGCACCGCCGCCGCGCAGCGCCGCGAAGTCGGGGACGCCACCGTCTTGAACGGGGCCTGGGCAACCGGCTTGCTGACCGAAGGCACCAAGTACGCCAGCGACTACACCAGCCAATACGCCAAGCGCCAGGGCGTCGCGCCAACATCAAACATCGTGGGCGGCATCGACTTTGGAGCCGCCGCGTACAGCTTCACACCTTCTTACGCTCTGAGCTAAAAAAATGAACCAAACAGAATCCATCATGTTGATCGTCGCCGTCGCTGTCGCTGGCTATTGGTACGGAAAACGCCAGGCCGTCGCCACCGGGCAGGCGCAGGCCAGCGCCCAAGCCGACCCGCTGGCATGGTTGGGCGGGTGGGCCAACGCATGAAAACCACCGTGCCACCTGTCGCCATCGCCGCAGCAGGGGTGGGGGTTGCCGCCTTGCTCTACGTCATGGCGCAAAAACGCGCCGGGCAGAGCCTTGCCGGGGCCGCAGGCAGCGCCGCCGTCGAAGCCGTGGCCGACGTGGGCACCGGGGCCGTGATTGGCATAGGCGAGGTTTTCGGCATCCCTGCCACCGACACCGACCAATGCTCGATTGACCTTGCCAATGGCGACTATTGGGCCGCGTCGTTCAGTTGCCCGGCAAAACGCTTTTTGTCTGCCGTGATGGGCAGCGATGACACACCGCCGCCGGGCAATACCGGCGGGGCAACAGGCAGCTGGTGACATGGAACCCTTCACCATCCTCGCCGCACTCGCGCCGCTGCTGGTCGATGCCGGAAAATCGCTGATCGGCAAATTCATCGGGGACAACTTCAAGCCGGCCAATATCACCGATTGGGTGACCATGCAAAACGCCGATATCAAGCGTTTTGAAGCCATCAACAATGCAGGCGGGGCCGGATCGAGTTACCCCTGGGTCGAGGCCATCATCCGACTACAGCGGCCAGCCGTCGCCGCCATCGCCCTGGGCACCTGGGCCTACACCCGCACCTACGGCACACCATCGGACGCCGTGGACAACTTCGCCGCCGTAATCGGCTTCTACCTGTTCGGGGATCGCACCCTGTTCTACGCCAAAAAAACAAAATGACGTTTTCTGCCGAATTCATCCTTCAGGTGGTCATCAGCATCAGCGCCGGGGCCGGGGTCTATGCCGCCATCAGGGCTGATCTAGCTACCCTACACGAAAAGACCGCCAACGCCAGCGAGAACGCCAGGAACGCGCACCGCCGCATCGATGACATGCTGCAAAAAACACACTGAGCCGCCAGCATGAACAAACTATTTCCTACGCCGCCAGAAGTGGTGCGAGAAGCCCTGATCGTGATTGGTGGGGCCATCATCGCCGCCGCTATCATCGGCCAGGCACCTGCCTTGCGTGATTGGATCAAGGCGCAATGGGCCGACACGCCGAAACTGTGACGCCGGGCCGCTCATCAGCGGGTCATTCGCCGCGCCGGTATCGCTGATTTGCAGCACGCGAGACAGCAGGCCGGACGCCTTCGCAGCATCAGCCTGGGCCAGTTGCTTGCAAACCCGGGTCAGCACCAATTCATTGCCAACATCACACGCCGCCGCTTCGCGCCCGGCCGGGGTCTCGTGCCACAGCGCGGCCAGCACCGCATACGGGGCAGAACCATCGGCCAGCCAGCGCCACACGGAACGCTCGGTCACTCTCAAGAATTTGGAAATTTGCAACGGTGAGGCGTGCAAGTCATCGAGCAGGCCGCGCAAGTCTTCGCCGCGCAAATCTTTGGGCGCATAGGTTTTCATGGTTTCCCCCTGGTGTTTTTGGAGGGGGAAGCATACCGAGGGAAAACCTTAAACCAGCAGGCCGAAAACGGGAATTTGTCGAAGCCGCACCAGCAGGAAAACCAGCACTGACAAAATCGTAATTGATACGATGTATAAATTGCTGAGTGTCACGCTTTGAGGATTCGCCACCGCTGAGGCCCTTGCATCCTCTACCCGCACTGCTATCAAACTGATAAAAATCAGCACTGACAAAATCGCAGTCTGAGCGCCACCGGCCAGCCGCGCCGCGATGCGTGCCCACATGATCTGAGCCGGGGCATCCTTCGCCCTTGCCGCCTGGATTTGAGCCGCTATCAAGTCGGGATCGTCGCCTGAAAGGGCGCATATTTGCTCAATAACCGACTCATTTGGTAGGCTTCTTCCCATTCTGTAGTGAGTCATCGCACTATGAGTAATTCCTATCACCTTTGCAAGTCGATAGTCTGATTCTATTGACGCTCTAGCCTTGGCACGGTCTAGAAAGTTTGCTATTGAAAACATAGTGAACCCCTTTCCACGGAAGTTGAAAAATCAGTATAGGACAAGGGTTTTAGCATTGCAAGCGGCAAGACTTGTTGCATAAGGCAATGGTCTTGCCGTAACATTCACACCGCAACACCGGCCGCGGAACACATCAGACCCTTTCCACCCTGCCGCAATGGTGTTGCCCTTCGGGTAGTTTTTCAGGGTGGGCCGGGTCTAAATCAAATGGGTGGAACCATGAAAAAACAGCTTTATGACGGATATGGAACGGGAACACTACAAGCCTGGTGGTTTCGCTGGCATGAATTCGGTCTGCCGGGCTTGTGGGATGTTGGCGCCAGCTTCGGGTGCGGTGTTTTGACTTCTCACGCCGTGGTCGATGACTTCGGAAATTTGATCGGAGTGATTCCAGCATGAAAACCACCATCAAACTGACGCCATACAAGCGCGTTACCGTAGAGCCGAACAAGGCCGGGCAGATCAACTTTGAAATTATTTGTGGGCTGGTGGGCGGGGTCACATCAAGCGAACTGCACGTTCTGACGCAAGACCAAGCCGGGGTTATTTGCTTTGCCCTGGAACAAGCTGCCAGCGTAGCAGAGTTGGGCCGCCTTCGCTACATGAACCGCGCCGCCTGAACATGGTCGCCGTTCTTTTTGCCCGTAAAGACAGCATTTATAAACAAATGCCTGACGTTGACGTTTACGACATAGACCGGGACGCCAGGACATGGCCGGGAGGGTGCGCAGTCGTGGCACACCCTCCGTGCCGGGGTTGGGGTGGGTTGTCGCACATGGCAAAACCTCGCCATGGCGAAAAAGATTTAGCACGGTGGGCAGTTGCTCAGATTCGGGAATTTGGAGGGGTGCTGGAGCATCCAAAAAAGTCTAAATTGTGGGCAGATCAATCATTGCCTGAACCTGGCCAGAGAGACAGATTCGGCGGTTTCACATTGCCAATTTTTCAAAGTTGGTTCGGGCACCGTGCCGAAAAAGCGACTTTTTTATATGTGATTGGGGTTGAGCCGCGAGAAGTTCCAGACATGCCAATGATTTTGGGTGAGGCGTCACATGTCGTCAGCAGCTCGCGAAGATGGTATCGAGGACACCAGAATCTAAAGCCATGGATTACACACGCCGAACGCGAACACACGCCGCCAGATTTGGCGAAATGGCTCGTACAGCTGGCCAGCATGTGAAAGGTTGCTCATGCTTGACACCCGTGCCCAAGACCACGAAATCAAGGCGCACGCGCTTTGGTCTGTTGGCCGGGTAAAAACACTTTTGAACAGCATCGGACACCGCGCACAGAACGCGCCAGTCCGGGCCATCGTGACACCGGAATCACTGCATCAGGAATTGAACGCCATTGCCGCCGCCTGCCACGCCAGGCCATGCGCACAATCCATCACGCTACAGGGCCGCATTGCCCGGATGATGGATGCCGCATGGTGGACGCGCAACCTACGCCGCGAGACGGTAAAACGGAATGAGGTAATAGAGCACGCCGGGGGGAAGATTCGACGCAAGTCGCAATGCTACGCGTCAGACCATGCCCACAAAATGAAGGCGCTACGGGCCAAGGCGAACCGCCAGACCCTGGAAAATCTGGAAGTGGTGAACGAAGCCGGGCAGGCTTTTAACTTGCTGGAAATTGCCGACAAAAGCATATCGAATCCGAAGCTGCGCCGGGGTGAATTGATGGTGCGCGCGCGGGGCTTTGAGGAAGCCGCCGAATTCATGGGGCACAAAGCCATTTTTCTGACCATCACCTGCCCGAGCCGGTTTCACCGATTCGCAGGGACAGGACATGAAAATAAACAATGGATCGAAGACACGCCACGCGATGCCCAAGACTACCTATGCGCCACCTGGGCCAAGATTCGCGCCGCCTGGGGCCGCCGAAAGATCGCGCCCTACGGTTTCCGGGTCGCCGAGCCGCATCACGACGGCTGTCCGCACTGGCACATTTTGCTATTTGTCAACCCTGACCAAGTGCAAGACCTTTGCGCGATCGCGCAGAGCTACGCACTCAAGGACACACCGAGCGAGAGGGGCGCACTGAAACACCGCTTCACCGTGGAGCGCATCGACACCACCAAGGGCAGCGCCACGGGCTACATCGCAAAATACATCAGCAAGAACATCGACGGATTGACCGAGGCCGGGGACAACGTGGGCCTGGACTTCGCCAGCGGCACCAAGGCCAGCGACAGCAGCGCCAGGGTCAAGACCTGGGCCACTACCTGGGGCATCCGGCAGTTTCAGCAGATCGGAGGCCCGAGCGTGACGGTATGGCGCGAGTTGCGTCGCCTGGGTGAAGCCGCCGAAAGCACACAGCGCGACTTGTTTGACAACGCGCAGGCCGCCGCAGACCGGGCGTGCTGGATGTCGTTTTGGATGTTGCAGGGTGGTCCGGACGTGCGCCGGTCAGACTTGCCCTTGAAGCCGTTTTACCAGTCGGACAGCCTGGGCAAATATGGCGATGAAGTGCGCCGCATCACCGGAATCACCGTCGCCACCGAAGCCGGGGAACTGTACAAACAAACCCGCTTGCATGAATGGACTGTGCAACGCGCCGGGCAGGCCAGCACCGAGCAGCATTACGCCGAACGCCTGGACGACATGACCGCCGCCGCCAACATCAAACGGTTTTTAGGCGCTGCCGGGTTTTCGGATGTTGCGGAATTCCACGCCCGTGAGGGCGCTTGGACTGGTGTCAATAACTGTACGCCGGAACCAGCGCCGGCACCGTTTACAGGATTCGATTTTGAAGGTTTCGAGCCGGGGGGCGGGGAAATTCCCTACCTGCCGGAATACAGCAGGACCGGGCAACCGGATGACGTGGCCGCAGAGGTCGCAATTTTGGAGGAAATATGGGAACAGACACAGTATGTACACCGAGCGAGGTACTTCGCACACTCGCAGCCAGCGTGAGGGCGAACCCGAACAGCCGTGAAGCCATCGCCGCCGGGTTTGAATTGATCTCGGCCGCAATGGAGCCTTGCATTGATTGTGGTCATCCTGACTTGGATGACCTGCACACCATCGCGCCGGAAGACAACCCGGAAACGGGGGTTTGACCATGGCATCGAAGATGATTGGCCGGGCAACTTGCCCAGAATGCGGGTTTCAATCGGCCCACGTCAAAGAGTCTGAAAAGTGCCTTTATCGCTACTGCCCTGAGTGCGGGAGCCAGCACTACGCCAAAAGCGAACGCCAGCGCCAGGACTTGATGGGCAAAACCCGCGTGAACGGTACGCCTACCGCTACCGCTACCGAACCACCGGCCAAGGCCGCGCCCGTGGCCGCGCCGGAGCCTACCGCTACCCCTACCGGTACCGGCACTACCGAGCCGGTAGCGCCACCGAAACGCAGGGGATTGTTCTCATGACTACCGGTACAGACCCTAGCGCCAGGCTGGAACAACTCGCCAGCATGACGCAAGAGGCCGACGCAGCCAACCCGAGCGCAGAGCAGCAACAGCAGCAGGCCGAACAGGTCGAGCAGGCCACGGCAGCCGACATTGCCGCGAAACAGTGGGGCATGTTGATGTTCACGGTGGGCGGGTTTGCCTGCATGATCGCGCCGGAACTGAAACAGGTGTACAGCGAAGAACGTTGCTTTGCCTGGGGCCAGCAGGCGAACGTGGTCGCAGAAAAATACGGATGGAACGGGCCAAGCGCCATGCCGGAACTGGCCTTGATCGCCAGTACCGCAGGCTTTGCCGTACCGACCTTTTTCCTGTTGCGCGAAAAGATCGCCGCCGCCAAAAACGGCACCGGGCCTGCCGGGTGGGCCGCGAAGTTGGGGCTATGGTGGAGAACACGCAAGGCCCGCCGCGCCATGACCGAGCCGGGCACCGAGCCGCAGGCCACCAATGGGGGTGAAGCGTGAACCCGATAGGCTTGTTTTGGATAGTCCTAGTGTTGGCATCAATCGGGACATGGTGGGCCATCATTGCATTGATCATCGGGTGGGCTTAATGAAGCAAGGATCAGCCAACAGCGCCAAAATTTGGGCCGTCATCGGCGCATCAGGCACCGGCAAAGGGCTTTGGATAAAACAGCAGCTGGCCGCGCTGCAACCGCCGCGCCTGGTGTGTTGGGACTTTAAAAACGAGTATGGCGACTATGCCCGACCGGTCGAGACCCTGGACGGAATCCGCCGGGCCATGCTCAAAGCCGGGGCCGGTCCGCTACGGTTGCGCTACCTGCCACGCGGAGCCGGGGAAAAGGCCGTGCGCAAAGAGTTTGAGGCACTCTGCGAACTGGT
>Ga0210044_10008471_pt1 | contig 12808 bp, 8 predicted proteins | sample CryGey13umfilter_2_FD_183959 | JGI IMG/M metagenome (GOLD analysis project Ga0210044, IMG submission 183959) | Groundwater microbial communities from aquifer in Utah, USA - Crystal Geyser 4/9/14 3 um filter (SPAdes) (version 2) | ecosystem: Environmental > Aquatic > Deep subsurface > Groundwater... | reverse complement strand
TAGCCACCGGCGAGGAGGTTCACCGCACTGCCATTGTCGAAAAGCAAATCACCCCGCAAAACTGAGGTGGTTGGGGCATTTTTGATGCCCTGCCATTGTGCGCGGTGCGATGCTCCGAACGACAGGTTATTTTTGAAGGCCAAAAAATCAGACCCAATGGCGGCTGGGTTGATGATGGTTTGGTTCTCCCGGTATTGTGTAAAAAGGGAAAGCTGCTGTGCCAAGAGGCAGGGACTCAGGCCAATAAAAAGGCATGAGAGATACGCTTGTAATCTGTTCATGGGACATGTAATTTTAGTGGCGCCAAAGGTACAAAATTTCCTGACCGCGCACCTTTCACAAATGGAAAAAATCTATTTATGCCAAAAATCATTCACTTGCAAAGGAAAGGTTTTGAGAGGCAAGAAGTTAGGATTAACAAATCTGGCTCTTTGACAAACATTACTTACTATCATTATGCCAAATCGAGAAGAAAGGCAGCCGGCTCCGGCAGTATTTTGGAAACCTGAGCGTTTTCGGGGCTTCACAAATTGTTAGCTTTGCCGCCTGAAACACAATCCTGATTCACACAAAATCAAGCGACATGCTGACTGCCATTTCGCCCATAGACGGGCGCTACGCCTCCAAGACCAAAGACCTCGCCGGCTATTTTTCAGAATTTGCGCTCATAAAATACCGGGTGCTGGTAGAAATCAAATACTTCCGGGCGCTTTGCGAATTGCCCCTGCCACAGTTGACGGGCGTACCAGCCACCGCTCTTGCTAAACTCGACGGGATAGCTTCCGGCTTTAGCCTCGAAGATGCCGGGCGCATCAAGACCATCGAAAAAACCACCAACCACGACGTGAAAGCCGTGGAGTATTTTTTAAAAGAGGAGTTTGATAAAATGGGGCTAACGCCTTTTAAGGAGCTCATCCATTTCGGCCTCACCTCACAGGATATCAACAACACGGCCACGCCGCTCTCGCTGAAAGACGCCATCGAAGCGGTGTACCTGCCAGCATTTTCGACACTCCGCGACCATCTCGCTGCACTCACCCAGGATTGGGCGGACATCCCCATGCTGGCCCGCACCCACGGGCAGCCTGCCTCCCCTACCCGCCTCGGCAAAGAATTTATGGTGTTCGTGGAGCGGTTAGATGTGCAGTTAGCGCAGTTTAAAAACCTGCCATTCAGCGCCAAATTCGGCGGAGCCACAGGCAACCTGAACGCACACCATGTGGCCTATCCTGCAATAGACTGGGTGGCTTTCGCCAATGATTTTGTAAAAAACAAACTCGGCCTCGAACGCTCGCAGTTCACCACACAGATTGAGCATTACGACAACCTCGCTGCCATTTTCCACGCCCTCAGTCGCATCAACACCATCTTCATGGACCTGTGCCGCGACCTTTGGACTTACGTGTCCATGGAATATTTCCGGCAAAAAGTGGTGAAAGGGGAAACCGGCTCCTCCGCCATGCCGCACAAGGTGAACCCCATTGATTTTGAAAATGCCGAAGGAAACCTCGGCATGGCCAACGCCATTTTCGGACACTTAGCCGCCAAGCTCCCCATTTCCCGCCTCCAACGTGACCTGACCGACAGCACGGTATTGCGCAACATCGGCGTGCCGATGGGCCACACGCTCATCGCATTCCAATCCATCGAAAAGGGCCTCGGCAAGCTCCTGCTCAATCCCGCCAAAATCAAGCAAGACTTAGAAAACAACTGGATGGTGGTGGCCGAAGCCATTCAAAGCATCCTGCGAAGGGAAGGTTTTGAAAAACCGTACGAGACGCTGCTCACACTGACCCGCGGAAAAGCCTCCGTGACCAAAGACGACATCCACCGTTTCATCGAGGGGCTGGCGGTCAGCGAGGCGGTGAAAGCGGAGTTGAAGAAAATTTCACCGCATAATTACACGGGGGTGTAAAATCAACGCCGGCAGGGTTCTCAACCCTGCCGGCGTTTGGCACGATATTGCTCTGTAGTGACCGGGTGACTTGGAGTCACCCGGTCACTTTGGCGCAGCTCATCGCTGCACCACAAACCGCTCCGACCCCTTCACCATCCCCTCCTCCAGATACTGCAAAAAATACACCCCCGCCGCCCAGTCCCACACCGGCACGATAAAGGTGACATCCGGCCGGTCGCTTTGGAAAGACTGCACCAGCCTGCCTTCGGCACTGACGATTCGGAAGCTGGCCTCCTTCACCGGACGGGGTGTGCGCAGGTAGAAGTTCAGATAATCAGCAGTTGGATTGGGATAGATGGCGAGGCGGATAGCAGGCTCTTCGCCGGTGGGGGCTTCTTCGGTGGCGGTGTAGCAGTTGGGCACGAGGCAGCCGTATTGGTCGAGTTTAAGGAGCCAGGCTTGCTGGGGGATGGAATCGGTGCCGCTCCAGTCACGTGCCTCACCGCACATGATGAAACTGCCGTCAGTCGTTTCTCTAATATCGTATATATCGTGAGACCAGGAATTTGTAGTCACAATACCATATTCTCTATTCCATAAGCTATCACCTTGTGGGGAGACTTTCCCAATCCAGCCATACACCCCCCATTTGTCACCTCCTGGATTGACAATAGGCATTGGGGATGTACCAGTTGTTACAAAACCACTTCCATTTTGAAGTTTAACAATGTTTGAAAGCTTAGTAAAGAGCGTTGGGTGGTCACCGACAAATTCCTTCTGCCAGGATATTTGCTTGTCAGGCTTTAATTTAAAAATCATTTTTTCAAACCATACCACGTTTACTGAAGGGCGCTCATACTCTGTACCTTTGCCAGAAGCAATGGCAAGACTTGAGTCTTCCAAGAGTACCATATCGTTCGCCGCATCAATCAAACCCTGGTTTACACTAGTAAAATAATCCCAAACCACGCTACCTGTGCTATCTGTCCGGAAGATATGGCATTGAAAAACGTAGTTCTGTGCCACAGAATTCAGATTGGTTCTTACACCGCCGACTATGATATCTCCTGTAGTGGTTGTCAGAATGGATTCGGGTTGGTCCCATATCGAATTGCCGTAAAATTTACCCCATATTTTGTTGCCTATGCTATCCGTCCGGATTAGGTAGATGTCAGGGTCGAAATCACTTTTATTTGTCCAGCAGGCGAGGACAAAGCCGCCGTCCGGCATACGGGCCAGAGCCAAGGGATGCATAAACTCCTGAAGCGGATAGAAGGGATTCAAATATTCCTTTGTCCATAACGTATCGCCGTTTTTGTCGTACTTTATTAGCATCCCTTTCATTGCCGGGTCGAAAGAAAGCCCCGTCAGTACGAAAGTACCGTCTTCCAAATCTGTCAAGGTGTGCGTCCGTGTCTCATAACTTTTCTCCGGGCTGATGAGCTTCTTCACAAAGACAGGGGTGCCCTGTAAGTCGAACTTCACGAACAGGCTGCCGACTTGTAAAAAGGGCAGCGTGTCGGCATAGATACCAGTCGCATAATAGCAACTGTCGGTCGGGACAATGCTGGTCAGATAAGTGGCGGGGGTGTCGAAATGAAAGCGGTGGTTGAAGGTGGTTTGCCCTTCAAGAAGGGAGAAAGAGCTAATCCAGGCTAAGAAAAACAATGGACAACGCATGGCTGGTATTTATTAGAACAGCAGCCGGAAACCGAAGCCTCCGGCTGCCGTCGAAGTTACATCACTTTGCAATAACTAATTTTTCCGTCTTCAAGGTTTTCCCTTCCGAAACCAGGTTGTACAAGTAAATGCCATCTCCCAAGCGGTTAAACTCCAGGCTCACTTTTCCGGAATGTTCCTCTAACGATGTTTCCCAAACAAGCCGCCCTTCCAGCGTGGTCAGGGTCAGCTTCCCGTTGGTTGCGGCTTCCGGCAAGCGGTAGTAAAATTCGGTGGCGTTCCGGGCAGGATTGGGAATCGCCTTTATAAAAATTCCGGAATCCTTTTTTCGCATATCTCCGGGAGAAGGGGTGGGTGGGACAACGATGGCCTGGGGTGTTGAAGAAGGCAGCGTCACCTTAGGCAGGTAACTGCCTTCTGCATATTCATTCAGTAGAATCTGCGCCTGCGCAGAAGCATAAAAATCTCCTGCCGCAGCTACCGAGGTTAGCGTGTCTAAGTGATTGGCTACCATTTGCTCCTCGCTTACACCGTTTTGCAGGGCATCAATCTGGATACTTTTCAAGGTATTGAAATGGCCGTATTCAACTTCCTGCTCGTCTGTAAAGGTAAACTGATTCGGGATAATGCTCAGGGCTGTCTGCGCAGAATCCGGCTCGTTTTCCTGTAGCCAGGTATCCACGATGGAGAACCGGGATTCGAGGTCTCCTTTTCTGGCGAGCCAGGTCCGAACTGAGTCCAACTGCTGCTGTAACGTGTCGGTAAGGTAGTGCCGGATGAGCATGTTGGCGGCGTAGGTGCGAACGGAAGATACGAGGCTGCCCTGGAAATCACTTTGGTGCTGCTGTATTTCCGTTTCCGATAAAAGGCCGTCTTCGTCTCCGTCGAGTTTGGAAAGGCAGGAATTAATTTGACTTGGATTCAGTGGCAAGGTGATGGTGGAAGTAGTATAATGTGTTGGTTTTTTTGCCAATCCCGTTTGCCAAAAATAAGTTATCGGGGCTTCTCTGTTCTGGAAATGAGTTTCGGCCTGCGGGGTGTCTAATGAAAAGGCATTTCCTGCTGAAAGTTCTAAAGTACCTTGAAATGCGGCTATACCCTGTCCATTTCCAGGTTCTAGAGGTACCGCAAAGTCGAATTGGTTAGCAATATTTTCATTGCACTTGTAAACCAAACCAACCCCATCAACTCCCCTGTTATCCCCGTTCGACAGATTTGCTGCTTCCAGCCCGTTGAAAGTATTTTTGTAAATCTCGTTCGGCGCGTTTCCGGAAAATATGGTCAGGATTCCCACCGGGTTAGTTGTTCCAACTCCTGAGTATGTAGAAAAGGTATTTTCTTCCACTTTGTAACCTGTGCAATGGTATATCTCTATGCCCCGGCTGGCAGCATCGCCATATTGAGGTTGTTCCACCGGCAGGTCGCTGCCTACTTCGAAGACATTGTCCACGACATAGAGATTACTCACTCTGGCAGCATAGATGCCTACGAGGTTGTCATGGAATTGGGAACCTGTTATCCGGAAGGGTCTTGCGCCGCCCTTGTTCCCGGTGCTGATGGCCCTGGCGAAACCTTTGAATTCAGAGTATTTCCACTGCTGGCAATTGCCGTCAACTTTGAGGGTGCATTTGCCTTCCACGGAAAATTCCGCATCCATGGCACGGATGGCATGCTTCCGGTAATCAGCAAACTGCTTGTTTGCCGGCAGGAGGTTGCCGGGGTAGGCATTCCTGAAATTACATTCGTGAAAATCTATGCCGGAGACGTTTTTTAAATAAACCACATCCCGGAAGTTATCAACAAAATCGCCGGAGTAGTCATCATCAATAATAAAATTACAGCGCCAGAAGCGGGTGCTGTTGCCGGTCAACGCACTGCCGGAGTAAGGATTGTAGTTCTGATAATCCCGTATGTCAATCATGGCATTTTTGCAGTTAGCAAAAGTAACATCATAAGCCCAGAGGATGCCGCCGGTGGAATTGGGGTCAGCGAAGTCTTGCAACCGGACGCCAATGTTGGCATTTTCAATTACAGTGTTGTTGTAAAGATAGGCAAACCCTTGTTTCAATACACCGGGCACATTATACTGGGTGTTGGTTTTGCTGCCTTTCACGATGATGCCGTCCCAGTAGTCCCCGTCACATCCTCTTCCGCTTGTCAAATATCCACCATTTACAAAAAGCGTGGTTCCCCTTTCTACAATTATTCTGCTGCCCGGCGCCATGATGACTTTGCATTTGATGGTTAATTTGGCCCCGTTTTCAAGAATAATGTCGCCGTATGATACTCTTGCAAATTCCCAGGTATGATCTCCTCCATCGAGGGTAATGGTCTTGCTGGCGTCGTATTCAACCTTGAGGTGTACTGCCCGGAATGAGCCAAGGAATAGTTTTCGCATGTGTCCGAATTGCAGGGGAGAAAACCAATTTCTATTTCTGGATAAACCCATCATATTATTCGAGCATTCCGGGTCAACATTCGAGTCGCACCATCCAACGGTACTTTCAGGACAGTGTATGTCAGGAAATACATCACATTGGTTACACCCCCAGCTATTCGTATGCCCTAAACCGAAACAATGTGCGATTTCATGCGCAAGGCCGAAACTTACTATGTCTTTAGTTCCCGGCAAATTCGTTGAATTTTGATAGTCGTTATAAGCATGGTTGTAAATTGCAAAATAGTTGTCACCAATATTATTGCTATTATAACCTGGTCCACATCCCGACCAAGTTATGGCCGGGTTATTAAAACTTTCTACAAGGAAAACGTTAAATCTACAATCTTGGTCAGTAGCATATTGATCCCAGACATAGGTCGAATTGCCTGGACAACCCACAGAATTTCCTGGTCCACTGTTATTCCATCCCAAATCATCTTGCCAAAAGTGAATGTCTTCTTCCAATAGTTCTACACGCAGTTTGCTGCCATCGGGAAGTTCATTTTCATAAGTTACCCCGCCATAAACCGGATTTGCAATGCCTCCTAATTTTCCATAAACCCATCCGTTGAACAGATTCAACAAAATCGCTCTGTCCTCAGGAGTGTCCTGAAAGTTACCCGTACCGTCAGTTTTTTGCATAACATGCACTGTTAATCTCAATACGAGAAAATCGTTGTTGTTGTCCGGGCTTCCTTGTACAGGGACATACAAGTCATCAGTAGTGTTTTCACAGGGACCCTGTTCTACGCATGGCGGAATGGTAGTGAGGGGGCCGGATGTGCCTCCGCTTCCGTCCATCCCGCATTCGAATTCTTCCTGAGCAACCAGGCATTGAGTCACTGGCAACAATGCAAGGCACATAATGAGAAGTAACTTTTTCATAATTTTGATTGCTTTTGTTGGGTCACAGACCCGACTTGGTGGCGGACATTGGTGCAACAATGCTCCGCCTTTTTTTTACAGCCACACCTGTGACGGGTGAATGGAATAAAGATAAGCCGGGATTATGCTAGCTTGAAAATATTAAAGAGCAGTAGGTGACTTTCCGGATTTCTTTTCTTCTCTCGATGCGCTAAAAGTGGCCCTAATTTACCCCCCCCTCAGAATAATGCAATAGCCATTTCGATTGTTTTTGTCAAATTTCTGACGTTATTCGAAATAGCAATATTACGAGGACTTGGATGGCTTTTGATGTTGACAGGATGAGTGCCGGGCAGTCTGGCTTATGCAGACCTTCTGCAAGGGCGACGGAAAGGGGAATGGAGGTTTCGGGTTTCGGGGAGGCCGGCCCTAAAAATGGCCCGCCGCCTGTCCCGGCCGGCGGTGCAGCACTTCCTCCGGTCATTGTTCACTGCTCATTGTTCACTGCTCAATACGCCCTCACGTCTTTATTTTCCATAAAATTGATGAAGGCCCGGTTGCCAATGGAATAAATTCCCCCATTCAACCGCAACCTCAGCGGAATATCCGTCAAATTCAAAATCGTGGTGCTCTTTTCATCCACTTTGACCTGTATCAGGAATTCCCGCCACCGAATTTTGAACGAGTAAGCCGTCCAGCCTTTGGGCAGGTATGGGCTAAAAGACAGCATGCCGTCCTCTGCCCGCATCCCTCCAAACCCCTCGACGAAGGCCATCCAGGTGCCCGCCATGCTGGTGATGTGAAGGCCGTCTTCGGTGTCGTTGTTGTAATCGTCGAGATCGAGGCGGGCAGTGCGGAGGTACATGCCGTAGGCCATGTCGTGCTTGCCGAGACGTGCCGCCAGAATGGCGTGCACACAGGCAGACAACGAACTTTCGTGTACAGTCATCGGCTCGTAAAAGTCAAAATTCCGGCGCAGGGTTTCCGTATCGAAATCCTCTGCGAAGAAATAAATCCCCTGCAAGACATCGGCCTGTTTGATAAAACACGAGCGCAGGATGCGGTCCCACGACCATTTCTGGTTGAGCGGCTTATCAGCCTGCGAAAGGGTGTCAACCGTGCGCAATTCTTTGTCAAGAAAACCTTCCTGCTGGAGAAAAACGCCCCTTTTCTCATCGGCCGGGAAATACATATTGGCGATGATGTGCCGCCAAGTGGCAACCTCCTCTTCTTTCTGAAACTGCAAATTATCCAGCAGAGCGGCACATTTTTCCGGAGCGGCCTTCGCCACAAATTCCATCGCCTCGAGCGTGTATTTCATCGTCCACACGGCGAGGTAATTGGTGTACCAGTTGTTGTTGACGTTGTTCTCGTATTCGTTGGGGCCGGTGACGCCGTGCATCACAAACTGCTGTTTCGGTTCCGACCAATGCACCCGTTGCGCCCAAAACCGGGCGATGCCGATAAGCACTTCCAGCCCGTACTCCACGAGATAATCCTGCTCCCCCGTGTACCTGACGTAGTTGAAGATGGCGTAGGCGATGGCACCGTTGCGGTGGATTTCTTCGAAGGTAATTTCCCATTCGTTGTGGCACTCCTCGCCGTTCATGGTCACCATCGGGTAGAGGGCGGCACCATTGGTGAAGCCGAGTTTTGCGGCATTTTCAATAGCTTTTTTCAAGTGCTTGTACCGGTAAACCAAGAGGTTGCGGGCCACCGTTTGGCCGGCGGTGGCGAGGTAAAAAGGCAGGCAATAGGCCTCGGTATCCCAATAGGTGGAGCCGCCGTATTTTTCGCCGGTGAAGCCCTTCGGGCCAATATTGAGGCGCTCGTCCTCACCGGTGTAAGTTTGATAAAGTTGAAAAATGTTGAAGCGGATACCCTGCTGCGCCGCCACATCCCCTTCGATGGCAATGTCAGCTTCTTCCCATTTGGCCGCCCATGCTGCTGCCTGTTCCTTCAAAAGTTGTGCGAATCCTGTATTGGCGGCCTGTTTCAGCAAGGTGCGGCAATGCGCGGCAAGCTCCGTTTTCTTATGATACAAAGAGGAAACCACCGCCCCGAATTTGTACACCACGATTTCATCTCCGGGTTTACAGTCGATATTCAGCAGCACCGACACGAATTTATCCTCCATAAAAGGCTGCGAATCGGTTTCCATTTTTTCTCCATTTTTGAAAATGGAAAACCGCATGCCCGTGCACACTTGAAACTTCGTTTTCAAAGTCTCCGCCAAGATGTATCCTGAGCGCCGCTTGACGGATTTGTTGATTTCTACCCAAAACTTCTCGTCCCAGTTGGCGTCCCTATTCGACACCCCGGCATCCACGTATGGGGCCACAGTGAGCCGCCCGTCGAAGTTGAGCGGTCTGACGGCATAGCTGATGGCCCCTAATTCTTTTTCGGCGAGGCTGCAAAACCGGCGGCTGCGCACTTCCACTTCTTTTCCACTCACGAGGCGGGCGGAAAAACTGCGTTCCAGGTACCCCTCCTTCATGTTCAGTTCGCGCGTAAAACTCTTCACCTTGCAGGTGGCGAGGTCGAGCACCTCGCCGTCTATTTTTACGTCAATGCCAATCCAGTTCGGGGCGTTGAGCACTTTGGCGAAATATTCGGGATAACCGTTTTTCCACCACCCCACCCTCGTTTTATCGGGATAGTAAATGCCAGCGACGTAGCTGCCCTGGAGCCTCTTGCCGCTGAACTGTTCTTCGAAATTGGCGCGCTGCCCCATGCAGCCGTTGCCAATGCTAAAACAACTTTCGGACACCTCGTTGTATTCGGGATGGAAGCCCTCTTCTATAATTTTCCAGGGGTCGTGCTTGAGGTAGTTCTTCATGTTTACAGAAATATTTTGGCTGAGATACCGCCTAATCAGCACCGCAACAAAGCGGTTATTTTTTCAAAATCATAGTTTTTAAAACCGGGGATGACGGCATGGGCCTCGTTCAGGCCTTCCTGCGCACCGATGCCAATGGCCCAAAACCCACCGGCCAGTGCTGCCTCGATTCCTTTGGCCGCATCCTCGAAAACGATGGCCTCGGACGGCGCCACGCCGAGCGCCGCGGCGCCGAGAAGGAACACCTCCGGGTCGGGTTTGCTTTTGGTGGTTTGGTTGCCGTCTATCAGGGCGTCGAAATACGGCGTCAGTCCGATTTTTTCCAAAATGGTTTGGGCGTTTTTACTCGCCGAACCAAGGGCTATTTTCACCTTTTTGCTCCTCAATTCATTGAGAAATTCGGGCACCCCTTCGAGGGTTTCGCCGGGCGTCATGCCGGAGATGAGTTGAACGTACCAGTCATTTTTCCTTGCGGCGAGTTCCGCCTTTTCTTCTCCCGTTTTCACCACTCCGCCCCACGACAAAATCAGGTCGAGCGACTGCATCCGGCTCACGCCTTTCAGCTTCTCATTTTCCCTTTCGGTAAAATCGAACCCCAGTTCCTGGGCCAGCCGCCGCCATGCCTGAAAGTGGTATTTTGCCGTGTCCACGATGACGCCGTCGAGGTCGAAAATGCAGGCTTTTATCATTGAAAAACAGTTTTTTTAAAGCACTGCGAAGTTAGCATAATATGGAATCCGTCCTCGCCGCCGGGTGGATATTTCCACTTTTTTCTACCTTCGTTCGCCATCAACGCGAAAACTGCCATGACAGAAAGAATGTTGAAATTTATCGAAGAAAATGAGCTGCTGCCACCCGGCGCTAAAACGCTCATTGCCGCCAGCGCGGGGCTGGACTCCAGCGTGCTATGCCATTTGTTTAAAAAGGCCGGGCTTAGTTTCGGGATTGCCCACTGCAACTTCCTTCTGAGGGGGGAGGAGTCCAACGAAGACGAGGTGTTTGCCAGAAAGATGGCTAACGAAATGGGTGTCCCATTTTATGTCAAACGGTTTCATACTTCGCTTTACGCCAATAGGAACAAACTCTCCATACAGGAGGCTGCCCGCGATCTGCGATATGAATGGTTTTCGCAGGTCAGAGCAGAGCATGGATATAGGCGGATTGCCACCGCCCACCACCTCGACGACAGCGTAGAAACCATGCTTTTCAACCTGACCAAAGGTTGCGGTATCAGGGGGCTGCACGGCATATTGCCGGGACATGGCGCAATCATCCGGCCCCTTCTCTTTGCCACCCGCCGTGAGTTGGAAAAGTATGCCTGGGAAAATAATGTTCACTACCGGGAAGACTCGTCCAATATGACGGAAAAATACTCGCGCAACATCATCAGGAAAAAAGTGATACCCGTTTTGGAACAAATCAATCCGGCATTTCATGAAAGCGCCGCTGCGACCATCGGCCGGTTGCGGGAAGTGGAACACGTGTATCACCTTTTTTTTAAAAACCTGAAAGAAGTAGTGATGAGGCAGCGAGGCGATAAAATCTTTATCAATAAGGGCAAACTTGAAGCAGCAGGGCTGAATGGCACCATCCTTTACGAATTGTTGCGGCCGTTTGAATTCAATAAAGACCAGACTCTCCAAATCATGGAGGGCCTTGGCAAGGCACCCGGAACCATGTTTTTTTCTCCCACCCACCGGTTGCTCATTGACCGGGAGAACCTGATAATTAAGCGTTCGAAAGAAGAAACGAACCCCGTTGTATATGTCAGTAATACCACCACCAAAGTGGACCTCGGCGACGGGAAGATGACTTTTCAATTGAAAAATACCCCCCCCGATTCATTTCCCGACAATGAGAACAAAGCCTATCTTGACTACTTTAAACTCCAGTTTCCATTAGTGCTGCGGCATTGGAAGGACGGCGACAGCTTTCAGCCGCTGGGGATGGATGGCCACCATCAGAAACTCCAGGATTACTTCAGCACCCACAAGATTTCGAGATTCGATAAAGACAAGGTATGGATTTTGGAGAGCGCTGGGCAAATTTGTTGGGTGGCGGGCATGCGCCCCGACGAGCGGTTCAAAGTCACCCCGCTGACCCGCCTTTGTTTGGAAGCCACCTTCTTCCCCGCTACTTTTGCCGATGAAAACGCTGAACAATGAACAAGGTATCGTGTAAATAATTTTCCTGTTTAGGCGGTTTAGTAACGTGCGCAAAATAAGATGTGTGTTTTTTCGGCGGCTTCGCCGCCGAAAAAACACACCCTTGTTCTTTTTGAGGCCGCCGGAGGCGGCCTCAAAAAGAACATCTTATTTCGAACACGTCACTAAGTGTTTGATTTTTTGTTTTTAGCGCCTAAAAGTTTGCTGAAAAAACAAGCTTTTTTAAGTACGTAGTACAGAGGCACATAGAACACATAGAAATCTTATTTTCAACACACTATGTGTTCTATGTGCCTATGTGTTGAGAAAAAAAGTGGTGTAAAACTGGGTACTTTATTTCTGCTCAAACACTTAGTCCTGAACGTGCCCGGAATTTCGTCTTATCAGGGGATGTTGAGCCATTTGTGCGTCTGAACGCTGAGCCGCCAGTTTGGGTTTTGCAAACAAAATTTCACAGCCAGGCGGGTGTTCTCCCCGATGTGGGGGCCATCCATGGGTTGGATGAAAAAATGAGTGAAATCAAGGTTTTCGAATAGAGCAGGCGGAGCCTCCTTTTGCGGAAAAACGAGTTTCAGTTCATCACCTTTTCTAAGCTTCAACGCAGCCCCGGCCTTCGGCGACACGCAAATCCAATCAAGACCGGCGGGTGCTGTGCAGGTGCCATTGGTCTCGACGCCCACCTCGAAACCCGCATAGTGAAGGGCTTGAACGAGCGCTTCATCCAATTGCAACAATGGCTCTCCGCCCGTGCACACCACATACGGGCGTCCTTGCCCCACATCGCCCCATAACTCCACAGCTTTTGCCGCCAAAAGAGCTGCATCATAAGCCCCACCGTTTTCTCCATCCATTCCCCAAAAGTCAGTGTCGCAAAATTGGCAGATGGCCTTGAGCCTATCCTCTTCACGCCCGCTCCAGAGGTT
>Ga0210044_10008463_pt1 | contig 12817 bp, 6 predicted proteins | sample CryGey13umfilter_2_FD_183959 | JGI IMG/M metagenome (GOLD analysis project Ga0210044, IMG submission 183959) | Groundwater microbial communities from aquifer in Utah, USA - Crystal Geyser 4/9/14 3 um filter (SPAdes) (version 2) | ecosystem: Environmental > Aquatic > Deep subsurface > Groundwater... | reverse complement strand
ATAATTTCAAAGTCGGACAATTTTTCCAAATGGTCGAGAGAAAATTGATGATAACGGTTTTTTAAGTCTGTTAAAATATTTTTAATTGCAAAAGCTTTTTGGTTCGCCAAACCGGCAATTCGAATTGCAGCCTCAATATTTTTCTGCGAATCCTTCTCCAAATCAGCCCAAGTATTATAACGTTGTCGTAGATTCAGATAAGCCTGAAAGGAGTTTTTATCATTTGTGTTTTGTGAAAGTATCGTGGCAATAAGCATATCAATTGGTTTTGCCCGTGTTTTATTTCGGGGAGGAACTCCGAAATGAGCAACAAGAAGATTATTGATATCTGCAAGCTTTTTGGATATGGTTAAATTTTTCATGAATAAAAAAAGGCTGCTGATATAATCAACAGCCTAAATTTGCTGATAAATTAGAAAATCAAACCAATATCAAAAAACTGAACATTTTCCAATCTTCCGTATTTTGCGTAAGCATAATTAATTGTAATACTTAGATTGGACATAATAGGATACTTAATCCCACCGCCATAAGTCATACTTTGTTCGCTGTTTTCCATAAACAATGACTTATATCCGACACGGACAAACAGCATATTATCGTATGATATTTCTCCACCGACGTTCATGTATTCTGTATTGTCATTTGGATGAACTGCATCTACAGCAGCAGAAAATTTGAAATAGCGGGTACTTATTACGTCCATCGCCAATCCAATTCTGAAAGTTAGCGGAAGATCAAAATCATCCATTCGATACAGAGCAGGAACGTTGTTTGGACCTGTATCAAGATTATCGTTTGGATCATCATTATATCTGATATCTCGTCCATCAAGCCTCATCTTGCTGCCAAAGTTCGATATGGAAGCACCAATCATCAAATCATTGAACGGGGTTCTGTAAAGAGTTCCTACATCGAAAGCAAATCCTGATGAACCGGAATTCCAAACAGTTTCACGAATATATTTTGCCTGAAATCCTATTGAAAATCTATCTGTCAGATTTTTTGAATAACCAAGTCCGATGGCAATTGCACTCGCATCCCAAGTTCTTCCATCGCCTTCCGGTTTGTCAAAAGTTCGCACTTTATCTTCCGGAACCTGAAGAGACGTGAAACTTGCAGTCAGAACTCCGAAATCCTGCATATTGATGACACCTGCAGCAAAATCGTATTTGATATCTGCAAGCCAATTTGCATGATTGAAAGCAACTTCGTTACTTGAAGTAGTTTGAGCTACTCCGGCTGGATTCCAATATATTGAATAAATATCAGTTCCCAATGCGGTATATGCACCGCCCATTCCTATTGCTCTGGCTCCGGCACCAATTTTTAAGAATTGTGCTGCAGTAGTACCAACCTTCGATGTACTTCTGAAAAGCTGAGCAAAGGAGTTTGACGCTAAAAACGTCATTATCAAAATCACTAAATATATTTTTCTTTTCATTGAAAACTCCTTAGTTCTTATTTAATTAGCGCAAGTCTGCCGATTTTTTCACCGACATTTGGAACATCAATATGATAGATATATACACCATAGGCAACTCTCTGTCCTTCAAATGATAACAAATCCCAATAGGCTAAACTGCCGTTATCATTCTTTTCAATCTTCTGAACAAGTTCACCGGTTATCGTGTAAATTCTTATTGTGCAATTAGGCGGAAGATTCCTAAACTGAAGCTGCCTTTCACCTCGTTTTTCACCCGTCCTTCCCGGTCCTTCAGCAGGCGAAAAAGCTACATAAGGATTTGGCACAACATATATATCATTCAAATTTGTTTTAGCAACTGAAGGCACAAATTGAATTGCTTTGGTTTCGAATTTATACATGTCACCTTTCATGAAAGGCTTTGTTGTTCTGACATGATAAACATCGCCAGCCTTTGGATATTTTGCATTCCAGGAAACTGTGGTCGTATCGTAAACAACTGTAGTATCATTTATTACTGTCGAATCAATTCTTATCGTATCCGGTCGGGACATAAAGTTTACATAGTATGAAACCTTTGCTCCGGTTGTAGCATCCTGAGGTCTTAGCAACAAATATTCGCCCCAATCCCATTTGTTGTTATTCTTTGTTGCATTAAACGGTTCATGAACCAAATAGCTTGCCTTTAGTGGATTCCCATTTAAGTCAACTTCTGACATATTATATACTTTGAAAGGAGTAACAACTGTTTTCCCACCTGTAGTCTTAGCTGTGTCTCCCGGATTTGTCCATGTCCCATCTCCATTTAATGTTGGTTCATTCCATCTTACTTCCCAATCAGCTCGATACTGAACATGCGGATTACCAACATAAGCTGAATTTGAAAGACTCCATAAAACAGAATCAACTATATTTGTCTGAACACCGCTCGCCCAACCTGAATTTGATTCATCCAAATCGAGTGGGTCATTCTGAATATAAATTTTCATTCCTTTGAAAGCAGGATTTGAATCTTCAGAATTAATTTTGTCACTCTGATAAACCGGATAGAAATTATATTTCACTTTGAACTTCTCTCCTTTTGGTAAAGAACCCTGAGTTGTACCGCGAATTTTACCGAATATATCATTGATAAAATATTTAGAAGGATCTACCAGATTATTTCCTGCATCATAAACTGAAACGCTTGATAATTTTACATTCTTGTTCTTCAAATCAACAAAAACAGTATCTTTTGAAGTAATTGTTTCTTCAACTCCGGTTGAATCCAAAACGCTGAATTTTGCATCTTCATCAAAAATAATTGAATACAATTTATCTTCTACCATTAAATTATCAAGAACTTTTGTTTGAATTTTTCCAGTTGAATTTCCTTTTACTTGATCAGGAGAACCGGCAATTCCTGCTTCAGCTTCTTTAATTCCACTGCCAAGCGAATTTGGAGTTACCTGCGATGTGTTGGTTTCAAATGTAAATACTCCCGTTATCGCATCTTTAAGTATTACAGGTTGATTTTCAGTAGGTGGTATTTCACTTGTTCCATGGTCGAAAGCAACAACAGCGTAATAATAAGTAATTCCATTGGTGACTGTTGAATCAACAAATTTATGAACCAAACCGGTATTGTCTCCTAAATAATATTTAACGGCTCTTCCCTGATATTCAATAGGATGGAAACCTTTATACTCATTATCCAAATCAAACTGAGCAAGAGGCTTGCCAAGAAATGGTGTCCCTTTGCCGTCTGTAATTGTGAATACATCTTTGAAAGTATAATCCTGACTTCTGTAAATTTTATATCCTTCAAAGTCTTTTACTCCGGATAGAGGATCAACTGATTCTTCTGATCGTGTATCCCAATACAAAGTAACTTTACCATCACCGGCAACAGCACTTACAATTGGCTTTGCAGGAGGTTGAGCAAACCTGTAGTCTGCTTCAAGAATTTTTGTAGAAGTTTCTGCATTCAGAATCAAATCATTGATATCATTTCCAAAAAGAATACACATCGAAAATCTCTGAATTTCGCCCGGTTCAAGTTTTAATGGACCGGTTCCAAAGTTAAATACGTTATCTGCGGGTTCGGATAATAATTCCTGAGCTGTGTCAATTGTATCAGATGACAGCCATTCCCACATTAACGGATCATTCATTGGAACGTTTGGCAAAGAGTTTGTATAAGTTGCAGCATGGAAACTGCTCAGTCCAATCTGATCTGATTCGGAAATATCTCTCAATCCAAAATTAGGTTCACTTCCCGCCCAGATATAACCGATTAATCTGTCCTCGCTGAATGCCTCACCAACTTCATATTTTCCGTTACCATTCTGATCAATATACCAGCCTTGTGATGGTTTGCCATCACCTTCACCAAAATCAGCACCGGGATAATTAGGAGAATCAGGACCAATTCCATCAATACCAATATCATCTTTATCTGAATTCCAGTCACCGTCTTCATCACCTTCATATCTTGGTTTTGGTTCGCCATAAACTGCAGTATATTTTGCAACATCAGAAATATTCGGAGTTACCAAAGGAATACTTACACCGTCAATAAAATTTCCAGCAGAATTCGAAGGAGATTCATCTGCAATTCCATCATCGTCATTATCAAAAACATCCGTTGCATTTGAAGGAGATTCAAGAAATTTCCAGCCAAAATAACCTGCTGGTCTGCCACCGTCACCTAACATATCTTTATCCCAAGAATAAACCATGTTTCTTGCTCTTTGCGGAGCATTTGTCAACTGAAGTGAATTTCCAAACGGGTCAATAAAACCAGCCATATCATCTGAATAGTTAGATGGACCTCCAACGTGCGGATCACCGTGCATTCCAAAATATGCTCTGTTAATTGTCTTCTCACTTGCATTTGTAATCTGATAAACTAGGAACATAATATCTTCAGCAAGCGGATTATTAAACTGTATTATTCGGACTTCCATATTTAATCCAAGTCCTTTCATTGTCAAATCAGAAGGAGATGGAGTGTACTTAAATTCTGCATTTGAAAAATCATCAACTACAAAATAAACTTCCTCATCCGGTGCAGTTGCCTGATCACCAAGAAATGCAGGCCAAATATATTTTCCGGCACCTGCAGAGTACCATGATTCAGGCCATGAATCCGGTTTCCCATCACCATTCGAATCACCAATATTTAACCTTGCAATCTCTCCCTGTGTTGTATCAACATAACCGGATTTTGGCAGCCAACCCCATTTTAATGTCCCATCGGGACTATAATCGCCTTGTCCTGTCCGAATAAACGAATCCGAAACAATCTGAACAACTTTGCCACTGTCATCAACAACTTCTGCAGCAGCCAATGGTCCAAACTCAAATCCATAACCAAGCCCGTTCCAAACAAGATCTGCAATGTTTCCAAGTCTGTTTGGTGCACAAATGGAAGCGTAGTTAAATAGAATAGTTGTTATTTTATTCCCACTTATAATCGATTCTTTGCTTTGGCGTGGATCTCCATTTACTTTAAATAATTTCGGAGCGTACATATCTCCAAAAATTCTTTTTGCATCATCTTCTGACAACGATTTGAGAATCGGATAGCCATACTGATCTTTTTCCTGAGCAAAAGTAATTTTACCCGAAAACATCAATACTGTCAAAAGAAATAATATAATTGATTTTATTTTCATATCGATTTTCCTCATCATTTCTTAATTGAATAAAAGTGAAAAACCAAGTCGGACTTCGCGCGGTCTGTTCACTCTTTCGGGTCTGTTATCATAAAAACCATTAATTTCATTGATGCTCATTAATCCTTTATCACCTCTGTTGATTCTGTTTTTAATATCATTAAACAAATATGGATTAACAGCTTCATCAATACTCTTTAATGCACGTCCGGTACTTGAATAAACAGAAAGTTCATTTTGAATATCAAACAAATTATCAACATGTAAAAATACTGAATACTTGATTGGTCCGATTGTAAAGAACTTCTCAAGCTTCAAATCCATATTCCACTGCAAAGGTTGAGCAGCTGAATTTTGTTCAAATGTAATCGGAACAAGCTGAGACGGAAATTGTGGTGTATAAGGAGTTCCGGCTTGCAAATTTGTAATCAAGCCGACGGTCCAATCATTTGGCTGGCTCAGTCCAAAAGTAATATTTACTACATGAGGTCTATCAAAGCCAAGAGGCACTAAATAAGTCTCGGTCTGCTTTCCGGATACTTCACTAAAAAACAAATCTTCACTTGGATATGTTCTGTTGCCTTCAGCAATCTGGAAAGTATAATCTAAACTTGCGTAAAACAAATCAGTTGCTGATTTTCTTTTTTCGAAATGCAAACTGATTCCGCGTACGTTTGAATAAGCAAGGTTTGTAAGAACGCTGAATTGTCGTCCTGTACTTGTAAATACTGTCTGCGAGTAAATATAATCGCGTACGTCCTTGTAGTAACCGGTAATTTCCATTTTGAAATCATCAGCCAACTGCTGCTGAAGACCTAATTCATATTGAACTGATCTTTGCATATTAACATTAGGATTACCAAATGAAGGCGTTGAGCCAACATTTGCGACATAGAAATCAGGATTTGAATAGAGACTTGCAAGTGAACCATTTTGATAAAAATGTCCGTATGAAAATCTTATAACACCTTTGTCAGTAATAGGATATGAAACACTTACTCTCGGTGAAAGATGTTGCTTTGGTTTAGATGATTTGTTGCTTCGGTCAATGAATCCAAACTGAAGATCTTTTAAATCCTCTGTTAAATTGGCATTGTAATTTGCCTTGGGATCAAAATATTCATAACGCAAACCAACATTCAATATTAAAGTAGAAGCTAATTCGATTTTATCTTGAATATAAAAAGCAGCATCAACAGGAAAACGTTTATAAGTTGAAATCAATGATGGTTCTATATTCGCATCAGGTTTTGTTCTTACTATCACAAGGCTTGTGTCATATAATAAGTCTGTATTTGTAATACTGTTGCCGTCAATATCCCGGATTTTTACGCTGTAACTTTCTGTAAAAAGTTTGTGAAATCTGGTTTCAAAACCGGCTTTGATTTCATGAGAATTGAATAACTGACTTACCAAATCACCTTTTATACTTGTTGTGGAAGTTCTTCTTCTTGAACGGTAATTGTCGGTTCCACCTGCAACAAAACCTGTGTTTCCAACACCCAACTGATACAAAGTTGGCAAATAATTTGGGTCATCAACATCTTTGTATTTATAATACTGACTTGCATTATATCCGAAAGAACCTTTCAGTGTATAAAACAATTTATCATTAACTGTATGCGTAATATCAAAAGTATTTATGAAACCATCTGAATAGCTTGTACCAAGTCCATCAGGATTAAATTTCCATGCATATCTATATCCACGTGATTCACCTTGATTATAAACAGCTTCATATTTTAATTTAAACAAAGAACTTAAATTAAAAATAATGTTTCCCTGGAAATTGTAACTCGTTGATGGATTCATAGCAACATACTTACCATCTCCTGTCGGTAAACCATTACTGTTGTCAATGTAAGGATTAAAGTAATATGATTTGGTTGAAATATCTTTTCTTGAATCAGTTGAGGTAAAAACTTCCCTGCTTAAATATGAATCAGTTGGATTATAAAGTCTGATTCCATTAAGCGAACCTTTGAATTTTTCATAAACTCCGGAAAAGAAAACTTTTACTTTATTGCCCAAAAGGGGAATTGGACCGCCGAATGTTCCTTCCATCCTGTTGCGATTCATCGGGTCAATATCATCTATGTTTTGGAATAATTTATTCCGTGATGTAACATAATCGCCCATATAACCACGCAGGCTGAAAGTATATTTATCACTTCCCTCTTTCGTAACATAATTTACAACGCCGCTAAGTGCATTTCCGTATTCTGCACTGAATGTACCGCTTGAAACCGAAACTTCCTGAACTGCATTGGTTGCAAGCCCGACTGATCTTCTGTTTCCATAAGGATCATTCAGTGAAATTCCGTTTAATGTATATGAAGTTTCATTTCCATAACCGCCACGGATATGAATATCACCATCATCACCGACAACAATACCGGCTTGCAATTTAATAACATCAGAAATTTGATCAACCGGAAGTTCTTGAATTGTTTCGGCTGTAATTGCAATCGTCGGGTTTGTTAAATCTGCACGGATAAGAGGATTTCTTTCACCCTGCACAACAACAGCTTCCATTTCAATTGAGCCTGAACTCAATTTGAAATCAAGTCGCGTTGTGAAGTCAACATTCACCCGGACATTGGCGAAAGATTTTTTTTGGTATCCAACAATTGATGCTGTTACTGTGTAAACTCCCGGCGGAATATTTAGGATAGTATAATATCCATCAATATCCGACGCAGCACCTATTGATGTTCCTTCAACAAGAACATTTGCAAATGGCAACCCATCCCCTGTAGTTTCATCTGTAATTCTGCCGGAGATTTTTCCGGTATTGCCAGCGAAAGTAATATTTGATAATAGGAGAAGAATTACCAGGAAAGGTAGTAAAGATTTTTTCATACTGACCACCTGCTTAGATTTATGATTGATTTGTTTATTTGAATTTGCAAAATTGACTAGTTCTCTCAATGATTTCAAAAAATTTTTGTAAAAATAGAGAACATATTCTTATTAGTCAATTAATCATTTATTATCTTTAAATAGTTTTTGTATTTTTTTTATAATATTATGGAGAGCAAAATGCCCACTTTGATGGTTAGCGTTTCGGGAATACGGGGAATTATCGGCGATGGACTTTTCCCACAGGAAATTTTAAAATACACTTCTGCATTTGCAGATTTTTCGGGAAACGGAAAAATAATTATTGGAACTGACGGCAGAATTTCCGGCGATATGGTCAAAAACTTAGTGATTGGCAGTTTACTTGCAAAAGGGAATGATGTAATTGATATTGGAATTGTCCCTACTCCGACAGTTTTATTCAATATAAAAAACCTAAAAGCCGTCGGGGGAATTCAAATATCTGCGAGCCATAATCCCAATGAATGGAATGCTTTGAAGCTGATGAATAAAAACGGTGAGTTCTTAAGTCCTGAAGAAAACAAATTAATGCTGTCAAATCTGAATTCTTCTTCAGCAAAATATTCATCTTGGAATAAATTGGGAAAACTTTCTGTCTATTCAAAAGGACTTGAAGATCACATTGCCGCTGTTCTCAAAACTCCTTTCATTAATATCAGGAAAATCCGCAACAGAAGATTCCGCGTTTTGCTTGATTGCGTAAACGGAGCCGGGGCTTATTCAATGCCGGTTTTATTGAAGAAACTCGGTTGTGATGTGATTGAATTTAACTGTGAGAAAACCGGAATCTTTCCAAGACTCCCTGAACCGATTCCACAAAATCTTAAAAGTACAATGAAAGCAGTAAAGAAATTTAATGCTGATATTGGAATTGTTGTCGATCCTGATGTTGACAGACTTGTTTTGATTACAGAAAAAGGAGAGCCTTTCGGAGAAGAAAATACAATTACACAGGCAATAAAATTTTATTTATCAAAACAAAAAGGAATTGCTGTAATTAATTTATCAACAAGCCGCTCAGCAGAGGATGTTGCAAAAGAACTCGGCTCGGTTGTATATCGTTCGTCAGTCGGCGAAGCAAATGTGGTAAAGAAAATGAAAGAAGTGAAAGCAATTATCGGTGGTGAAGGAAGCGGCGGCGTGATTCTTCCGGCAGTTAATTTCGGCAGAGACGCTCTCGTCGGTACAATAATCATGCTTCAGCACTTATTGGAATTTGGCGGAACAATGAGTGAACTGAAAAACATTTTGCCGAAGTACTTTATTGTCAAAAAGAAAATTGAACTGGGAAAAGCAAATCCCGATACAATAATTAAAAATCTGCAGAAAAAATATTCATCAGGGAAGGTAAATACAGAAGACGGTTTGCGAATAGATTTTGATGATCATTGGGTTCAATTCCGTAAATCAAATACAGAGCCGATTATCAGATGCACGGTTGAAGCAAAAAACAAGAAATCTGCTGAAAGTCTTGCTGAGAAATATCTTGCTGAACTGAAAAGGTATTTTTAATCTACCGGCAGGAATTCAGGATTAATAATGCACCAAAATGTTATCCTGCACCCTGCCCGCAGCAGAATGTCATTGCTAAAATTATAATAAAAAAGTATCTCATTTTGTTATCTCCTTTAAGCACATAACAATAGCGACAAACTATAATGTTGGTCGGTGTTGAAACACTGATTAGCTGGCGATTAGAATTTATAATATAATGCTAAAGTTAAATTTTCTTTTCGTAAAGAATATTCATACGAGTCCAACTTTACTTTTCCATAATTGTATGCATATAAGAATTTAAGTTGAAAATATTTAGAAATTACAGTTGTTATTCCAAATGCGTGATAAATTCCATTATTGACTTTTTCTAAACCATCTTTGGCTGAAAGAAAAGCATAGCCAAACTGAGCAGAAAACTTAATTGGGAAATATCCATTTTCAATTAATGGAAAATCAATAAAAGCATAAATTGGAATCATTCCAATTTTACCTAAAGTTGAATCAATAGAAGTTGGAGATTGATAGAAAGCTCCAACACCATAATCCATATTTCCATTATACTGAAATACAAATTCAAGACCGGCTGAAAATGTATTGTCCAAATTAAATTCTTTTTTACCCAAAGCATCATTCAAAGAAAATCTTTGTAAAACATTGGCTTGAATATTTAATCTTAAGTTTTTTAATAAGATACTATTTTTACCGAATGTATCATTATCGTTTTGAGCAAATAAAAGGCAAGAGTTAATAACGAAAAAAAACAAAAACAATTTTTTCATACAATATCCCCAAAATTAAGAAATCTAACGTACTTGTTGCTAAGCCGCCGCCCAGAACAGCAATGCAGATTAGAACGACAAAGCCAAAGATTAAGCAAACTGCACTTATCTTTCTTCGCAAGTGCAGTTTGCAACCATATTAATTAATAGAACTACTTAGAACAACAAACTTGTAACGGAATAACCAAGCCCAAAAAATAAAAACTGCCAAATGCGAAAAGGCGGTCGGGTTGATTGGCTGGTTAGGCAGTTTTTTAATTTGTTGATTTATACCAAGGTAACACAATTTCTTTTAACACTTTATTAAACTGTTTATTACCGTTAGAATCTGTAAATGAATGATCTAAATCAGGGATTATATGAAATTCCAGATTTTTTTTATGATTATATCTTTTCATTAAGTATTCAATGCTTTCAACAGGAACGCTCCTATCTCGCTCCCCGATTATATGTAAAATTGGTGTATCTATCTTTTCAATAATTTCCTCAGGATTATACCACAAATAGCTATTCCAATATTTATAAGAATGGCCGAGCCATATTTGTTCACTTGAAGGATTATTTTTGATAACATCATATTGATTTTGTAAATCTTCTTTCGAAGTAATTCCATTGGCTGTTAGAAAACCTTTATAATTTTCATTCTTTTCTTTCTCAAATAAAATTTCAAATTGCTTTGACTGTTCATAGCCACCAGTTGCTAATATAATGGCTCTTTTTACTATGCTATTATTATATGCTAATTCTGGAACTAAAGCTCCTCCTTCACTATCGGCAAATAGAAATATTTCTTCAAGACTATTTTTATAAGCATTCTTCTCGATATAGTTCAGAGCGAACTGTATATCTCCTAATCTTCTTTCTCTACAATCAGATTGTATAAAAAGCAAAGAGTCATTAAAAGCATATTTTTCAAGATACAAGATATCGTAGCCTAAAGAAGCTGCTTCAATACCCCAACCAAATCTTCGTTTAATTGATTCATTCCCAGAACCTTGAATCATAACAAGTAATTTATTACTCAATCCATCTTCTTTAGAGCCAAGATAGAATGTAAGAGAATCTCCTTTTTCGTTAGCAACATTAAAAGTCTGAATTCCTAAACTTACTGAAGTGCTACAACCATAGAAATAAAATGATAAAGGAAGTATGATCAGAAATAATATTTTAGTTTTCATATGATACCTTGGACAACTGCCTAACGGCGTTGTGCTTAACCCGCAGCCCAGAGCAAGACTGCCGAATAGAATCACAAACATTAATGATTTAAAAAAATTTGTTTAGCGGAACAAGGCCGAACAAGTTAGCCGACACGGAACAACTACCTTTACAATTTGCACAAATGCCGAATGCGAAAACGCTGTCGGGTTGAAGCACTTGTTATGTGGTTACCTCTACCTTTGCCTTTATTAATATTTTTTCTGAAATAATTCCTATTAAAAGACCAATTATAACAGAAGGGAATGCTTCATTTATAAAATTATGGTATCCTAACAAACGCCACATTATTGCAAATATTCCGCTTACTAATAAAACTGTATTTATTGTAAAAACGCTTACATTAGGTTTAAATATTTTTAATAGGACTGAAACGCCTACAGTTGCTGCTAAGAAAGAAACAGCGAATGCTGATAAAGTAAAAACACTTGATTGAACATATAAAGCTAGAATAACTGTTAAAATTATCGTTAATAAAGAAGATAGTTGATGAGCTATTCTTTTTTGCGAGATTTTATTATTAAATAATTTTAAAATATCTACACTAAGGATATTACCGGAAGCAAGAACCAAAGAATCAATTGTAGATGCTATTGCAGAAAAAACGCCAACAAGAATTATAGCCGCAACAATTGATGAAAAATTATTATTTACGTAAACAAAAAGGACTGATTCTGGATCATCAACATTATTTAAAAGCGCTCTAGCAATTAAACCAAATAAAGTCATCCCAATCCAAGTAAACTGAAGAAATGAAATGTAAGTCCATTTTGCTTTCTGAGTTTCTTCAGGTGATTTACCAGCAAAAAATCTAACTATAATTTGAGGTTGGCTTAGGCCAAAACCGAAAGCAGCAGACGACCATCCCAAAATAAACCCAATTATGGATGTTAAAGTCATTCCACTAAATGGTGCTAATAAATTTGGATCAATATTATTTAAAGATGTTATTAAATTTTTAATGCCCCCTATATCATAAAAACTAATGAGAAGCATAGTCAAAGTGACAATTGCCATTACAATTATCTGAAGAATATCGGTCCAAACAGAAGCTCTTAATCCACCTAATATTATATAGGATGCTATAATTAAAGCAGTAAGTATTATCCCAATATTGGAATCAATGTTGAAAAAAATGTTGAAAGTTTTTGAAGCTGCTATATATTGTGAAGCTGTATAGGCACTTAAAATTGTAAAAAGTATAAAACTCGAAATTACTATTGTAGATTTTTTTCTTTCTTTTCCGGAAAATTGTGAGAGTATCTCAGATATTGTGCGTGAGTTTGTTTGTCTAGAAATGTTGTTTAATTTACCAGGGAAATACGACCAGTAAAAAAGATCACCGATTAACCAAG
>Ga0210044_10008462_pt1 | contig 12818 bp, 10 predicted proteins | sample CryGey13umfilter_2_FD_183959 | JGI IMG/M metagenome (GOLD analysis project Ga0210044, IMG submission 183959) | Groundwater microbial communities from aquifer in Utah, USA - Crystal Geyser 4/9/14 3 um filter (SPAdes) (version 2) | ecosystem: Environmental > Aquatic > Deep subsurface >... | reverse complement strand
CCATTCTCTTGAACCAGTACGGTACATTGTAGGTAATGGAGTAGCTCCCCGAATCAGCTAATCTCCCTGACATATGACCTGACCTCCTTTGATATATTACTGTTACCTATGTTTCTCGTCTTCTCCACGCTTAAACTCGTTTTATAAGAGCCAGATTTTTTGAAAAACCTGTATCAAGACATGTCATCCCCGACTTGATCTGGGATCCAGTCTGGATTCCCGCCTTCGCGGGAATGACAGCTGTGACAAGAAGTGTGAACGCTTAAACTCGTTTTTATATGTGCTATTTGAAAGCGTGGATAAACAATGAGTGATTTATGTCGGGAAAAACAGTCTGCTCAAACCCAACATTGATTCTGCCCCGCAATCCGAGCCAAATCGGTGACGACTGAATACTTTTGAACCCTGCATCTGCGAGTAGATTAGTCAGTTCTTTTGAGGTGTATTCAGTAATATGCACTGATTTTCCGCCAATTCCATCATACTGCATAACCTTTGGAAAAATGTCTTTTTTCCCAATTACTGCTTTGAGTAAGCTTGCGAGTCTATGCCTATTTGGTGTGGCTATAAAAATCTGTCCACCCGGTTTTAATATCCGATACATTTCTTTTATTGAATGTAGGTCATGTTCAATATGTTCAATCACATCAAATGAGACCACAATGTCGAATGTGTTGGATTTAAATGGGATATCGTATCCGTCATAAACCTTAAGCCTAAAGTCACGATGATTTTTAGATCGAATATCATGAATATCAAGACCAACTACAACATTGTTTGAGTGATCAAACAGAGCGGTATTATTGCCAAATCCGCAACCGAAATCCAAAATTTTTTTGTTCTTTATTTTCTTTGCAAATAATTCGATTTTTTGTTTGTATGCACGAGCACAGCTATCATAATTTATTTTGTGTGAAGGAGGAAGATCATGATCTGCTCTTTCAAATGGTATGCAGGGAATGGTTTGCGAAAGAATGGTATTTTTATACCAATCGGTAATAAACGTTAATATTTTTCGTGGAATAAGTATTGAAAGAATGGCGTAGAACCAGAAATTAATTTCGAAGATGTTTTTGAGTCGATACTTCAGAAGAATCACTATTTCTTTGAAAACATTTCTCAAGGAACTGAAATTTTTTATTTGAATCAAACCGAGATAGTTTGTAGCAATATGCGTTGTACACGCATCGAGGATTTTGTGATATTTACGATCTCTGAAGTTATATCGAAACATTCGCATCCATTGCGCAGTCGGCGAATCATCATAAATTCCCGAAAGCGTTCGACTCTGACTTGTCGCGGTACCGAGTGCAACAATATATTCTTTAATAAATATTCCTGAGTGGACTTTCCACATATCAGCAATCGGATACATGTGCCCGGGAAATATATCTTCATGAAATGGTTCCTTGATCCATTTTCTTCTTAATGCGAGTCCAGAGATTTGACCAATTGAACCAAAAATATTATGGACTGCTTTTTGAATTTCTTCATTGTTATTTCTTTTGTAAAGTTCAGTTGCTGAAGGTATGGTGGTATGAGTCTCAAGATTTGGTGGTGGGACATGTCGTATTGGTTTATTAATATCATCATAAAACCAATAATACGGTCGGGTCATAAATCCGACTTTTGGATTATTTTGAAAAATATTCTTAACAATTGAAATCGCATCGGTTGAAAAAATGTCATCATGCGCAAGGTATAGAACGACATCTTTTGTAGCAAGCTCTGATAGTTTTTGAAAATTTCCTTGGCATCCGAGATTGAAGTCATTTTTTATATATTGAACAGGAAATAATGCTTTTTTTTGAAAACGCTCAACAATTTTTTTAATTTTTTGGGTCTCGCACTTTTCAGACACCAGGGTATCATCTCCAATGATCACTTCATCGGGAGTCACGAGTTGATTTAGAACACTTTCAAGTGCTGCTTCAAGCGTTTGAGATCCACGATACACGGGAACAAGGAGTGAGATTGTCATAAATGTAATATTGCTCGTTCATTTTCTAATGCTTTTTTCCAGGTATATTTTTGAGCAACAGATTTTCCGAAATTAACGTTCTTATCATACCTCTTTCTATTACTCATCACCTCAATAATCTGATCTGCGAATGCATTGATGTCTGAACGGGGTATCAGTGATAGTGCATTGGGAAATACATCTTGATAAATCGGAAGATCGTAGGCTATGATTGGTATCCCAATGAGTAGTACCTCAGCGATTGTCAGACTAAATCCTTCTTCATGACTTGGAAACACAAACATTTGACTCCTCGAAATAATCTCTTGTGCTTTTTCATCAGATTGATGTCCGAGAAGCTTGATAGAGTTCTGAAGATTATTTATTTTAATAGTATGATTTAGTTTCTGAATTGTTTGTTTTTCTCCGACTCCAATAATAGCAAGTGTAGCATTTGGGAGTTTTTTTGTAACGTTTTTCCAAATTGAAATGAGATCAAAAATACCTTTTGACGAGTGAAGTCGCGACATAAATACCGCATCATATTTATATATCGTTTTTTTCCTCATGATTCTTGGTTCAGAAATTCCTGGGTAAACAATGTACATATTTTTTGATGAAAAACCATGTTGTATTAACTTTCTCTCCATCAATGTGCTTGCAGTAATAATGGTTGCTGCAAAAGTTTTTATGAGGAGCCAACTCAGCTTTTGCGCGTGATGGGATACGGGTCGTTTATTTGGAATTGTATGATAACTCCGCACAATCCATTGCGCATTTCTATTTCTCAGTTTGAAAATAAGAGCCGGAAGAATATCGGGAAGTTGATCAGATGATGAATACAAAATATCTTGCTGTGAAGAGGTGATAGCATTCCAGATGCCAAAGATAATTCGTTTCAGATATGTTTGGATTGGGTTTTGAAAAACTTGTTCAGAAGTTGTTATGACAAATCGGGCTTTGAGACCGAAATTATCGCACATCTTCTTCCCTTCAGGTGATGTCATTACCGTGATATGCTTCTCATCCAGATGTTTCCAGGTTTCAATACAGATTTTGTCTGCGCCACTTATCCCCTGACTATATGCATTTAAAAATACGATAATTTTTTTCATATCCCAACTATTCTGCAAATTAATATCATGCTTCCTTTCGTTGATTTGATTATATATCCCCCAAAAAGTCTTAGCGTGCATTTTGTGAGCCATACTTTGACTCGAATTTTATCAACCATCGTCAAGTCCGAACTTACCAAATAATTGATTCCAAAAATATAATCAAAAACATAATGAATCGGAAATAATGCATACCGCATTATTTTATTAACCAGAATGTTCATTGGTTTTTTTTGTACATTCGAAAACTCATCGGTATACATTCCCGTATCTCGTTTGTAGAACAGCACAGTATCAATAAAACGTAGTTTTCCCAAGAGGAGCATTTTGAATATCATCAAAAAATCACTGCTTCTAAAATACGGCCTGAAGTCAGCATGATAGCCACCGATTTTTTTAAGAATTTGTGTCTGATAAAGCCCATAAAACATTGAGAGATTATGTGTTTGGAGAAAATACTGTAATGAATCAACTTTTGAAGTCAGCTTGTGAGTTGGGGGATCATAAATTTTGTAGGTTTTGCCCTGGTGAAGATTTCGATAATCACTCATTGCAAGGGCTATACTCCTGTCCTTCAACAGGGTTTCGAGCAATTTTTCAATAAATTTTTTGTCATGAATATCATCTTGTGCTGCCCAAGTAAAATATTCTCCCCGTGCCTGTTTCAAGACATAATTAAAATTGTTGATTGATCCAATTCGTTTTTTTTGCTGAATCAATGTGATTTGCTTATTTTTTTTTGAATACGATTTGAGAATTTTATAGGATTGATCGGTTGAGCAATCGTCAGAAATGATAATCTCAAGATTGGTATATGTTTGATTCAGAATGCATTCCAATGATTCTTGGATATATTTTTCCCCGTTGCAAACAGGCATTCCTACGCTTACTAATGGTTTTTTTGAAGTGCTCATAGTATGATACTTTTTCAGTATAATTGTACTATGAGAAGGCACCAAAAAAAGAAGGTTTCCACCCGTGATTACCGACGAACTACCTGTCGAATGTGTGCCTCTTCAAAATTATATCCTTTCCTCTCTCTTGGATCAATGCCCATTCCCAATGGATTTCTTGAAAAGAGTGATCTCAAAAAAGAAGAACTTCATTATCCTCTGAAAGTCTGCGTGTGCGAATCATGCTGGTTGGTACAACTTACTCATACGATCCCCGCTGAAATAATGTTCAAAAACTATCTGTATGTTCCATCGGTGTCCAAAACTATGGTTGATCATTTTCAAAAAATGGCTGCAGATATTATCTCAACAATGAACCCACGCAAAAATGATCTGGTCATTGATATTGGAAGTAATGATGGGACATTACTTTCATTTTTCAAAAAGAAACACCTGAACGTTCTTGGTATTGACCCTGCTGAAAATTTGGCAAAAGAATCAAATAAACGTGGCATAAAAACAATTCCCGGATATTTCAATGAAGATATGGCAGTAATGGTACGGGAAAAATATGGCTTGGCCAAAGTGATCACTGCAACAAATGTCGTGGCTCATATTGATGATCTTCATAGTGTTATGAAAGGTATAAAAAAATTGCTTCACCCAGTAGGATTATTTGTCATGGAAGCGCCATACCTTATTGATTTATTGGATAATAATGAATTTGACACGATTTATCATGAGCACTTAAGCTACATATCCATCCGACCACTGATGAAATTGTTTGAAAAATATAATCTCAAAATTGTTGATATCAAAAAACAAAGTGTTCATGGCGGAACAGTACGCATTTTTACCGCACATGTTGACAGCGAATATAAAATCCATCCCCGGGTTGAAAAATTTGTATCTGAGGAAAATCTAAAAAAATTACACTTACGATCCACGTATGATGAGTTTGCTCGTCGAGTAAAAGTGATAAGACGCGATTTGCTTCATTTCTTAAAACGAATAAAAAAAGAGGGCCGATCTATCATCGGATATGGCGCTTCAGCAAAGGGAAATGTTTTGACCAATTACTGCAATATTTCAACCGATATTCTTGATTATATTGTTGATTCTACGCCATACAAACAGGAAAAATATACACCTGGCACGCATATCCCCATTTATTCAGAAACTGAAGTAATTACCAATACTGCTGACTATGCACTGCTTCTGTCGTGGAATTTTGCAAAAGAAATTATCGAAAAAAACAAGGAGTTTCGTGAACGTGGTGGGCAGTTTATCATAACGATCCCCTATTTGAAGATAATTTAGAGATGAGAGCTTCTTTCATTCAAAGTGATTTAACTTTCCGTGCAGGATTTCCAACGATTATTGAATTATCAGGGTATGATTTTGTCACGACACTATTTGCTCCAACCACACAGTGGCTTCCAAGAGTCACCCCTTTTGTAATGCACACATTTGCTCCAATAAAACAGTTGTTTCCAATTGTTATTTTTTGACCCGGAGTGAGTCCACTTTTCATTGGTGAATTCTCAGATCTATTGAGATTATGATTGTGATCAAGAATTGAAACGCGATACGAAAGGAGGCAATTTTCACCGATTGTTATTTCATTTCGTGCAGAAAGAACAACATCACGCCCAATGTGTGTCCCTGAACCTATTAAAATCTTTCCTGAATCAACAGTCTGAAGCCATGCGCGTTTTCCAATCATAACGTTCTTTTTTACCTCAACATTGCTCAAATCCAAAAAGATAAAATCATATCCGGGTCCGATAAAGCTGTTTGGGCCAAACTTCATACCCTTAAGTTGCGCAGGAAGCTTTAGAAAATATGCAATTAATTTTGAGAATATATTCATGGTGTTTGTGGAACTTTCATAGAAAGATAATATTCATAAGTACGCTTGATCCCTTCTTCAAATGATACCTGTGGTTTAAATCCCAGATTATTAATCTTACTACTATCAAATATTCTTCGATTCATCCCATCTGGCTTTGATAAATCAAAGGTTACCTCTCCTTCATACCCGACAACGTTTTGGATCATTTCACTCAATTGTTTGATGGTGAATTCCTGACCACTTCCCACGTTGATAGTATTTGGGTCAGAGTATTCCTGCATAAGTATATGTAATCCATCTGCAAGGTCATCAACATAGATAAATTCTCGACGTGCCGTTCCCGTTCCCCAAATAGCTACATTCTGAAGTTTTTCAATTTTTGCGTGATGGAACTTTTTTATGAGAGCTGATATGACATGTGATCTTTTTTCGTCAAAATGATCCTGTTCTCCATATGTGTTTGCTGCAATGCTTGAAATAAAATCTTTCTTGTATTCAAGATTGATTGTTTCGCAAAGTTTCATGCCGGCAATTTTTGCAATCGCAAATCCTTCATTTGTTTGCTCGAGCTTTCCCGACAAAAGATACTCTTCCGTTATTGGTTGCTTTGCATTTGTTGGATACGCACATCCACAAGAAATGAACAATAACTTTTTTACTCCATATTTAAGAGCAGATAAAATCACATTATTTTGTATTAATATATTTTCAGTTAAAAACTGTGCTGGGTGCGCACTATTTGCTTGTATTCCGCCAACTTTTGCCGCAGCTAAAATAACATATTCAGGCGTCTGTTTGTGAAAGAAATTAGTAACTTTTTTATGGTCGGTTAAATCAAGTTCTTGATGAGTTCTTGTAAGAATATTTATATAGCCTTCTTTTTGGTATTTACGAACAAGAGCGCTGCCGATAAGTCCGGTGTGTCCCGCAATGTATATTTTTGATGATTTATTCATATGAAATATATTTTGGAGTGGTAAAAAATATATCCAGTAGATCTTTAAGCCTTCTTAATTTTATCGTATCAACAAATTGATTGTTACCAATATAAAAAGCATTCTTATGCAGAAATTCTGCATGGGGAAATCCGTTATTTTTAAATTCTGCCTTTAAAAATGGCTGGCGAAGCAAGTTCCCTCCAATAATAGGTCGTGTCTCAATGCCATTTTTTATAAGAAATTTTTGAAGACGATTTTTAATATATTGTTTTTTTAAAATAAATGGCAATGAAAATGAGGATATCCCGCCGCTTGTGGGCGTGAATAAATACGCAGGATACTTGCTGATAATATTCGAAAATGTATCATATGTTTTGTTTCTTTTTTCAATATACTCATCAAGTTTTTTTAACTGAGAACTGCCGAGTACTGCATTAAGCTCGGTATTTCTCACATTGAAACCGTTCGTAAGAAAAAGAAAATTAAAATCAATGTCTTTGTGTTTATTCTTGTAATATTGATGAAGTTTTTTTGGCAACTCTCGGGCCAAACCATGGGAGCGTTTGAGGAGAAATAGATGATACAGTTTTTTATTATCGGTACAAATCATTCCCCCTTCAACGGTCGTCATATGGTGTCCCCAATAAAAACTAAACAAACTTACCAATCCATGATTCCCTACTTTTTTTCGTGAAACAGTAGCTCCTGGCGATTCACAACAATCTTCAATAAGATGTATTTTTTTCTTACCAATAATAGTCTTTACTTTATTAATATCTGCGGGAAATCCAATAAGATGCGTGAGGAATATTGCCTTTGTTTTTGTCGTAATTTTCGATTTTAAATCATCATAATCAAATGAAAAATCGTCAAGATTTACATCGACAAATACTGGTTTTAGATCGAGTTGAAGGAGTACTGAAATATCAGTAATCCACGTTATTGCCGGAACAATAATTTCAGTATCTTTATCCCATTTATAATATTCTTTGAGAGCAGATATTATTACTAAGATTGCTGAGCTACCTGAGTTTACAAATACACTGTATTTCCTTCCTTGCCATGCAGACCATTCTTTTTCAAATTTTTTTACTTCTTCAAATTGGGTAAAGCGATCAGTTGATTGTATGAATTTGATCAAGGTCTGTTTATTTTCTTTATCAAGAATATTATCTTGAAGTTTCCAAAAAAAAGCCTCTTTCTTCATATTGTTTTATTAATGATTTCTATTCCACTCAATCGTCCGTCGTATACCTTCTGAAAATGCGGTGAATTTTGTTTGACCAAATTCTTTCGAGTATTTTGATATATCCAGCTTCACAAACTGAGGATCGAGTGCGCCCTGGTGATTTTCTCCGTCTAATCGAGGAACAACAACCGTCGCATCTGTTTGACGGCCAATTTCTTCAGCCAATTCTTTTATGCTCATTGTATCAATACCTCCGACATTATAGATACACTCTGTTCCATAAATAAGTACGTTGAGAATCATCGGTATTATGTCGGCAATATATCCCCACGTTTTTATCGCAGCCCCCTGATCTTTAAGAATTATAACTTTATCTTCAAGTGCTTTTCGAATAAATTCACCCATCACGCGCTTGTCGATAGTTGAAATACCCGGTCCGTAGACATGAGATAGGCGGACAACGACCGCAGTCACGTCTTCATCTCGCCGATACATTGAGCAGATAGTTTCTCCAAGGCGTTTAGACTCAGCGTATATCGATCTGACTTGTGCGGTATCGACACTGCCGTTGTATTTCTCTGATACGGGAATTTGATCTTTTGGAATATCGCCATACACCTCTGCTGAACTAAAAAATAAAAACCGTGCGTTATTTTTTTTCGCAATGTTAAGAAGTGAATGAGTTGTGTTGACATTCAATTCTATGGTTTCATATTTGTTCTCAATAAATTTCTGTGGTTGAGCATAACATGCCGCATGAAGAATAAAATCCACTTTTTTTGTAAATACAAATGACTTTGAGAGATCGACTGACTGAGGGATGATATTGTTATCATTATTTGCTAGAGATGCAATATCATTATTTGGAGGATGGCGACTCAAACAGTAAAGCTTCGTTTTATAATCATACTTTTTATTCAGCAGTGAAACAATCATTGCGATGTATCTACCGAGCAGACCATTTGAACCAGTAAGAAGAATATTCTTGCCTTTCAATGGCTTCAAATCAATCTGCTTGATAATTTGATCGATATCTTCTTGAATAATGGAATTCATAGGAGAGATTACTTTGGATTATATGGCTTCACATACAAGTGACTCTTTAATACGTCTCGGTCCAAATTTGGAAACTGATCCTCAATTCCGGTATTCCAACCAAGACGTGGTTCAAGAACCGTTTTTTTCTCGAGCATGACTTCGCAGATGACCGGTCCTTTCATGGTAAGTACTTTTTTAATTTTTACTTCAACTTCACCGTTTGTGCGAATTTGTTCAGTCTTGATGCCATAGGCTTCTGCAACTTTTCTGAAATCAGGGTAGGTGTATCCCCACTTAGGTGCAGAGCCCACATACCGCGAGTTTAAGTAGGTATCTTGGTACTGCATGATGATCCCATACGACTCATTGTTGAGAACAAAGATTTTTACGGGAATGTTATACATCTTATAGGTTTGAAGCTCTTGAATATTCACCTGCATTCCTCCATCCCCGATTGTGCAGACGACATTTTTTGTTTCTGAACTCTTCCCAAGATATGCTCCGATTGCGGCTGCAAACGCATACCCCATTGGGCTATGTGACCAAGAGGTGACAAGTTTTTGATTTTTCTTCACTTCAAATGCCTGTGCCAGCGGCACGATATTTCCCCCACAGTCGCCGACAATAATATCTCCGCGTTTCATATTATTGGATAATTTCTTCATGAAGGAATAGGAGTGCACTCTTCGTTTTGGTTTATCATATTTTGGAAGAACGGTCGGGAACTCTAGTTGCCATTCTTTTGTCTCGGTGAGCCACTGAGAAAACGAAGGAATTTTTTCCGATTGAACTGCCTTGGTCAGAATTGGAATAAATTCTTTGAGATCAGACTCGATATTTACATGGCCTTTGATTGGCTGATCTTTGAGTTCTCCTGGATCTACATCAACTATATATCTCTTTGCTTCACGGGCAAAACTGTCGAGACGACCACCGGTCTGTCTTCCATCATGACGAGATCCAAGAGATAATAATAGATCAGCATTTTGAAAGGTAATATTTGCCCCACGTTGGCCATAAGTGCCAATTCGTCCACGATAGAGTGGGTGTGCTTCGGGGAGAGTATCAATCCCAACCCAGGTCAGTACTGTCGGAACTTTCAAATAGTTGAAAAGTTTGCACGCCTCTTTGATCGCATTCGCATGCGTTACGCCCCCACCAACAAGTACGACGGGGTGTTTGGCTTCTTTGAGGTCTTTGATATATTCTTTTATTTTTTCTTTTGTTGAAACAGTTTTTGTTTTTGAGGATTTTTCAGGGATAAACCCTTTCAACTTTTTTGGATCGATCTCTGCCCGCTGCACATCAATGGGAATATCAAGAAGCACGGGACCAGGGCGTCCTGTAGTCGCACAATAAACTGCTTTTTCAAGTTCATAGCGTATCATTGAAGGGTCGGTGATCATCGTCGTATATTTTGTGACACATTTGACCATGCCTATGACATCTGTTTCTTGAAATCCCATCTGTCGTACTGATTTTTTGCCTTTGGTGAAATTGCTATTCACCTGACCTGAGATATAAAGAGCAGGAATCGAATCATACCAAGCGCAGGTAAGACCGGTGAGAAGATTGGTTGCCCCTGGTCCTGAAGTAGAGATTGCGACGCCAATTTTTCCACTCACCATCGAATATGCATGTGCCGCCATGGCGGCAGTTTGTTCATGAATTGGATGATACAGCCTTATCTTAACTCTTCCATGAAAAGAATCAAGAATATCAGCAATCACTGAGCCTGTTATACCAAACACAGAAGAAACGTTTATTGATTCAAGATAGGAAACGATGTAATCTGAAACTTTCATAAAAGTTAAAACATTGTACTAAATAGTATCTTAATAATCTAAACGAGATTTCACAGTGATGTACTAAAATTTTTAAAGAGCATGAGTTTAAAACTTTTGTTATAAAAAAGCGTGTCTACATTGCTTCTTTTTGTACTGGATTGAATGCGGGCTCGCATACGGAGCGTTTCTGGAAGATACCAAAGATTCCAAAGAATAGCGCAAACATCTGCAAAAAATAACTGAAATTTACCTCGATATACAAAGTATCCCATCTCACCACACAATAAAATAATATACAGGGGTAATGTCCTAATAAATCGCTGAGGAGAAATATTTTTAATAAAGCAACGGATACCATTTCGTTCACTCAAGAATCGTATATGGGGACGATCAAGATTTGAGCCGATTGTTGCACTTCCTTTATGATATACAAATGAATGTTTTGCATAGATTATTTTGTATCCCTGAAGTCGCATGCGCCAAGACAAATCAATATCATCATGGATCATAAACATTCGTTCATCAAGTCCGTTAATTTTATTAAAAACGTCTCTCCGAAATATGATTGAGTCGCCGTAAGCAAAAAATACTTCTTCGGTGTCAGGAATATCTTTCACCGGCACTTGAGGATAATTCTGCATACCAAATCCATATGTATCCATAAGTCCACCTGCCTGATCAACAATAAACTTACCCAGTTTTTTGTTTGGATATCGTATGGTTATGCTTGAAACAATCCCAATCTTTGTATCAGCTTCAAGATTCTTATAGAGAACTGCAATACATTTTGTATCTAAAACAATGTCATTTGATTGTAAGACTATGTACTCACCCGATGCGTGGTGAATAGCCGTGTTATATGCAAGCGCCGTTCCGGTATTGAATCGATCTTCGGTGATGATTTTGACCGATGGGAATTTTTTCTGAACAAATGCGCGACTGCCATCGGTTCCCATATTATCAAACATGATTACCTCATCAGGCAGCAATGTTTGTGAAAATACTGAGGTGAAATATTCGTCAAGATGCTGACGCCCATTGTAGTTAAGTACGACGAGAGAAATTGTTTTATGTTTTTTTGCTGATGGACTCTTCATATGTAATTGGCACTCAAGATTCTTATTTTTTCACAATCATTCCAATAGAAAGACTTATGTACGGTGAAATACATGAATTTTCTACCGTTTTTTGGTAAATAGTGTTTATTTGAGGACGAATTTGAATTGGAATTTTTTGTATGATATCCAGATCTCTTCCATAAAATCTTACTATTTTTGTATTTAATTTTTCAGAAATTTTCCTCAGCTCTCCGAGTGAATATTCTGTTTCCCACCCAAATGGATGCGTTCCGAGACGCATTCGTATGTGTTTTGCAATCGTATACAATGAGTACTTTTGTGGTACGTCAATAAGAAGAAGTCCCCCCATTTTTAGTAATGATAATTGCTTCTGTAGTAACGGAATGGGATCTTCAAAATGCTCCATGAGTCCGACAGAATAGATCATATCAAACAGTGGCTTGTCAAATGGCAATGCCCTAATATCTCCCTGTTTGATAATGATATTTGTTTTTGTTTTCTTCGACCAGTACTGCATTGTTTTGACTGATTCAGAAGAGAAATCCAATGCATATCCGCAAGCTCCCCTTTTGGACAAAGAAAGAATATCACACCCAGAACCTGCGCCGATCTCGAGTATTTTTTTACCTGTTACCTTTCCATCAAAACATCTCACAATCTCCTGAATAACTTTATGATTTGGCTTGAAAAAAGGAGCCTTATTATAATGTTTCCATTGAGCATTCCACGTTTTACTGGTGGGATTTTTACTATTTTCAACCAATTGATTATTATTAAATTTGATTTTCGAGAGCAGAAATTCAAAACCAACCATTGTCCTTAGGAGTAACATTGCTACAGAAAGGATAGGATGTCTGAAAAGTCGCCTCCATTTATTTTTTTCAATAAATACCCAGACCATCCGATACCACATCCCCATTTGCTTTTTGACTTCAGGATGACCAACCCATTTTTTTTGGTAGAT
>Ga0210044_10008459_pt1 | contig 12819 bp, 12 predicted proteins | sample CryGey13umfilter_2_FD_183959 | JGI IMG/M metagenome (GOLD analysis project Ga0210044, IMG submission 183959) | Groundwater microbial communities from aquifer in Utah, USA - Crystal Geyser 4/9/14 3 um filter (SPAdes) (version 2) | ecosystem: Environmental > Aquatic > Deep subsurface >... | reverse complement strand
CCGCCGCAATCGCGCCCGCGCGGGTGGCGAAGCTGACGCTGAGGTTGTCGATCTGCAGGATCGGTTCGGTCATGCGGCGGGTCTCCTCACGGGCGCGCCCTCACCCCGACCCTCTCCCGCATACGGGAGAGGGGGCGCGAGGGTCGCCGATGGCGCCGCCGCTGCATCCCTGCGCGCTGGCGGCGCCGCTTGCGCTCCCTCTCCCCCCTTGGGGGGAGAGGGTCGGGGTGAGGGGTCTGTCCACCCGCTCAATCCCGCAGCGCCTGTTCGCGCAGGCCGTCGGCCAGCAGGTTCAGCCCCAGCACCAGCGACGCCAGCGCCAGCGTCTGCGGCAGCACGATGAAGGCGCCCAGCCGGATGAAGCCGCGCGTCTGGTTGATCATCGAGCCCCAGTCGGGGCTTTCCGGCGCCAGCCCCAGCCCGAAAAACCCCAGCGTGCCGAGCAGGATGGTGGTGTAGCCGATGCGCAGGCAGCCATCCACGATCAGCGGCCCGCGCGCGTTGGGCAATATCTCCCACAGCATCACATACCAGGCGCGTTCCCCCCGGGTCTGGGCGGCGGCGACATAGTCGCGGGTCCTGATGTCCATGGTCAGCCCGCGCACGATGCGGAACACGCCGGGGCTGGAGGCGAACACCACGGCGGCGAAGATGTTCAGCACGTTGGGCGCCAGCGTCACGAACGGTCCCGGCGGCGCGAACACGAGGCCGACATAAAGCCACCCGCCGACCCCGACCACCGCCGCCATCGCCGGGATCAGCACCGCGCGCCGCCCGGCGTAGCGCAGCCAGATCGCCCCGCCCGCCACCAGCAGCGGAAACAGGAAGAATACGCCCGCCATCGCGTTCGGAATCGCGGTCTCCCGCACGCCCGGCGTCACCAGCAGGTAGAACAGCAGGATCACCGGAAACGCCAGCACCAGATTGGCGAGAAACGACAGCGCCGCGTCGATGCGCCCGCCGAAATAGCCGGCCGGCAGGCCCAGCGCGACGCCGATGGCGTAGGCCACCAGTGTCGCCGCCGGCGCGATGATCAGCACGAACTGCGCGCCGTGCGCCACGCGGCTGAACAGATCGCGGCCCAGATTGTCAGCGCCGAACAGGAACGCCGCGCCCGAGACGGGGTCGATCACCCCCGGCCCTTGCCGCTTGACGGCGCCGAACTGCGCCAGCGGATCATGCACCGCCACCACGTCGGCGAAAACTGCGGTCAGCGCCCAGAACAGCACCAGCCCCAGCCCCGCCATGCCCACGCCGCTGTGAAACAGCCGCCCGAACAGCCCCAGACGGCCCCTGAACGCCAGCCCTGCGCCAAAGATCGCGGCGAGGCACAGCCACACCGGCCAGAACTGCGCGAAGGCCTGCGCGACGATCTGCCCTGCGGAGAGAAACTGCATCTCACGACACCCGGATGCGCGGGTTGAGGGCGGCATAGCCGATGTCGGAGATCGCCTGCGTCGTCAGCACCACCGCCACCGACACCAGCGAACAGGCCAGCAGCAGGTCGATGTCGTTGTTGTTGGCGGCCTCGACCAGCGTCCAGCCGAAGCCCTTGTAGTTGAACAGCGTCTCGACGATCACCACGCCGGTCAGCAGCCACGGAAACTGCAGCATGATCACCGTGAACGGCGCGATCAGCGCGTTGCGCAGCGCGTGGCGCAGCACGATGACGCGAAAGCTGAGGCCCTTCAGCCGCGCGGTGCGGATGTATTGCGCGGTCATCACCTCCGCCATCGCGGCCCGCGTCATCCGGCTGATATAGCCCATGCCGTAGATCGCCATGGTCATCACCGGCAGCGCCAGCGTGTCGAAGGTCGGCGCGCCCGCCCGCGCCACGCCCTTCAGCCAGCCCAGCCCGGAGGCGAAGATCACCGTGAAGATGATGCCGGAGACGTATTCCGGCGTCGCGGAGGTGACGATCGCGAACACCGAGAGACTTCGGTCGGTGGCCGATCCCTCCCGCATCCCCGCCAGCACCCCGATCAGCAGCGCGCCGGGGATCATCGTGACCAGCACCCAGAACGCCAGCACAGCCGTATAGCCCAGCCTTGGCCACAGCACCTCGGCCACCGGCGCGCGAAACCGCGTGGAGCGCCCCATGTCGCCGGTCACGACCCCGCCCAGCCACGCGCCATAGCGCTCCAGCAGCGGCGCGCGATAGCCGTTCTCGGTCAGCCAGCGCTCGACCGCCGCCGCCTCCATCCGGGTGTTGTTCTGCTCCAGCGCCAGCTTCCTGAGGTTGGGCTCAAGATTGACCAGCGCGAACACGATGAAGCTCAGCGCCAGCATGGTGAGCGCCATGGCGCCCGCGCGGCGCAGGATGAACGCCAGCATCGGCGCCTCCGGTCAGGTTCGGCGCGCGCGGCCGCTCAGGCGTCCAGCCACACCTCCTCGAGGTGCATCTCGTGGGTGGGATGCTTGGCGTAGCCGCGCACATGCGGCGCGGAGTGGTTGTAGAGCGCCTGCCAGTAGGACTGGATCAGCACGCCGCTGTCCTGCAATATCTTCTGCAGCTCCGCCATGATCTGCCGACGCTCCTCGGTGCTTGGCGTCGCCAGCGCGCGGCCCAGTTTCTCGTCGAATTCGGGGTCGGAGAAGCCGCTCTCGTTCCACGCCGCGCCGGTGCGATAGGCCAGCGCCAGCACCTGGACGCCCAGCGGGCGCATGTTCCAGTTGGTGGTCGAGAACGGATAGGTGGTCCAGTTGTTCCAGAACGACGAGCCGGGAATGATGGTGCGCTTCACCTTGATGCCTGCGTCGCGCATCTGCGCGGCGATGGCGTCGGTGGTGTTGCGGCGATAATCGTCGTCGATCGAGATCACCTCGAACTCGGTGTCCATGCGCCCCGCCTCGGTCAGCAGGCGGCGCGACTCCGCCGCGTTGCGTTCGAAAGGCGGCAGCTTGGCGTATTCAGGGTGGATCGGCGCGACATGGTGGTTCTCGGCCACCGTGCCCGCGCCGCCAAAGCCCAGTTGCAGCACCACGGCGTTATCGACCGAAAGCTGAATGGCGCGGCGCACGCGACGGTCGTCATAGGGTGGGCTGTTGACGTTCATCCGCGCCACCACGGTCGCCGCCGTCACCACCTCATGGCGCACCAGGTCGAGCGTGTCGAAGATGTCGGCGAAATCGGCGGTGGACCAGTAGTTGGCGTCGATCTCGCCGGCCTCGAACGCGGCCACCTCCGCCGCCGGGTCGGTGCCGTAGTCGGTCCAGGTGATCCCGTCGAGATGCGCCTCGCCGCCCCACCACGCGCCATTGGCGCGCTTGCGCACCTCGGCGCGGTCGCCGACCGCCACCGAGACGAGTTCGAAGGCGCCGGTGGAGATCGGGTTCTCGCTGAAATTGGCGCCGGTCTCGTCGAACGAGCGGTGCACGATCAGCGCGGGATATTCCGCCAGCCCGGCGATCAGCGCGATGTCGGCGTCGGCGAGGTTCAGCCGCACGGTGTGGTCGTCCAGCTTCTCGATGGCGCCTGCGCGCGCAAGGCCGGTGTCGGGGTCGATCAGGCCGGAGACGCGGCTGGCCATCGAGTTGCCCGGCGCGTCGCGTTCGCACCAGCGGTTGACGTTGAACACCACGTCGTCGGCGGTGAAGGCGTCGCCGTTGGTCCAGGTGACGCCCTTGCGCAAGCGCAGGGTGTAGGTGCGCACGTCGTCCGACACCTCCCACCCCTCCAGCAGCCAGGGCTGGAAGGTGTAGTCCTGCGTGTAGCGCACCAGCGGCTCGATGCACTGGCGCGCGACGTTGGACATTTCCGACCAGTCGAAGATGCGCGGGTCGGCCACCGCCAGCACGTTCATCGACAGCCGCAGCACGCCGCCCTTCTTCACCGCCGCCTGCGCGCGGGCGGGCGCCGCCTCGCCCAGCAGGCCATAGGCGGTCGCCGCGCTGGCGCCGAGCGCGGTGGACAGCGCCAGAAACTCGCGTCTGTCCAGCCGCCCGGCGCGCGCGTCCTGCGCCATGGGCGCGATGGCGGGGTGCTGGCGGCTGGTCATGGGGCGGTTGGTCAGGCGGCGCGTCGTCATGGGAGCCTCTCCCTGCTGGGCGTGTCGTTCATCGACCATGAGATGACGCTAACAGACCAAGCATGGCCCCCCATTGCAACCCTTCATGCGCGCCGCCCGGCGGTCAATCGTCGTCGTAGTTTCCCCGCGCCGCGTCGCGATGGCAGGCGACGCAGTTGGCCTTGGAGCCGACTTTGGGATCAAGAAATTCGGCGGGCGACACCTCGCCGGGGCGGTGCTTGCGCAGCCAGTAGGGGGTTTCGGTGATGCGCAGCGGCGTCGCCGAGGCGTCGAGGTTGCGCATGAACTTGCCGCGCCGCCGGGTGTCCGCCGCGTTGGCGGCAAGATAGGACGCGATCTGCTGCGTGGCGGCGGCGTCGAGCGCCGCGTTCTCGCCGAAATGGTCCTCCAGCCCCGCCATCACCGCGTTCCACGACCGCGCGGGCAGGAAAGCGGCGGAAAACGCCATGTGGCAGGCGGAACATTCCGTCTGCGCCAGCGCGTCGGACAGCGGCGGGTATTTCTCCTCGGCGTTTACGGTGGCGCAGGCGGCGGTCAGCGCCAGCGCGGCGCCGAGCGCGGCGCGGATCAGGCTTGTTCGGGTCATGGCGTCATCCTTGGAGGGGAGTTGCGGGGCGGATCAAAGGCTCGCCATGTAGGCGATGAAGTCGGCTTTCTCGCCGGGGGTGCAGGCGCGGCCGAGCACGCTGTCGCAATTGCGCCCGAACCACTTCTCGACGAACTTGAAATCGGTGTAGCGCGTCGGGCTGACCGAGGCCGCCATCGGTTCGATCGCCTTGCCGGCGCGGGTGCGGCCCTCGGCGCGCGGGTTGGCGGTGTGGCAGGTGCTGCACGACGGCGTGTCGGGCTTGCCGCCGGCCTGGGTGGCGGCGAAGAACGCCGCGCCGCGCTCGGCCGACGGCGCTGCGCCCGCCTCGGCGGCGTAGCCCGCCATCAGCGAGGCGGGCGTGTCGGGGCCGGGGGCGTTGGCGGCGGGCGCGGCGGCGGCGATCAGCAGCAGCGGCAGGAAGGCGAAGCGTTTCACAGGGTGGTCTCCTTGGGGATAGAGATGTTGGCGGGATAGAAGCGGCCGGCCGCGCCGTCGCCGTGACAGGCGGCGCACTGGCCCTTGCCGCCCACGGCGCGCGACGCGAACGTGGCGTCGGCGATGGCGCGGTGCTTGCGCGTCCACCAGGGCGACGCGGTGATCTGGAACGGCCTGGCCAGATCGACGTTGCGCAGCCGGTGCGACGCCTTGGTGTCGGCGCTTTCGGCGGCGTGGGCGTCGAGCCACGCCGCGATCTCGGCGGTCGTGTCGGCGTCCAGCGCGGCGTTCTCGCCGAAATGCTCGTCCAGCCCCGCCATCAGCAGCGCCCACGAGGCGCGCGGCAGCAGGCTGGGGTTGTGCGGCAGGTGGCAGGCGCCGCATTCCTCGGCATAGACCGGGTCGAGCGACGCGACGGCGGCGCCGAAGCCGGGGCGCTGCGCCAGCGTCAGCGCCAGCGCGGTTCCTCCGCCCAGGATCATCGCGCCCAGCGCCAGCGCGATCACCGGGCGCGCCGCGACGCGGGCGACCGGCGCGTCGCCGGGGCGCGCCTGCTTGCGACCGTCGATCATCGCGCGCGCCAGGTTTTCGCGGGCGCGGCGGCTTTCAAAGATCACCCCGCCCACATGCAGCGCGATCATCGCCAGCATCGTGATCGCGAGGATGTTGTGGACATCCTTCGCCGTATCGCCGAGCGCGTAGGAGACCGCGAAGCCGAGCGGCCCGGTCTTGAACACGCCGCCCAGCGTGATCGCGCCGGTCAGCGCGATCAGCGCCGTCACCGCCAGCAGCCCCAGCACCATCAGCGCGCCAAGCGGGTTGTGGCCGCGATGGCGCTGGCCGTGGCCGTGGCGCAATTCGCGCAGATGCGCCAGCGCCGCCCGCGGGCCGGTCACGAAATCGGCGAAGCGGGCGTGCGTCGGCCCGGTGAAACCCCAGACGACGCGCGACGCGACCAGCGCCGCAGCCGCCGCGCCGCCCCAGACGTGCCAGGCGATCCACGGGCTGTCGAGCAGGAAGCCGGTCACCGCCGCCACCGCCACCGCCGCCACCAGGCTCCAGTGGAACGCGCGCACGAACAGGTCCCACACCAGAGTCGCGCCAGACTTGGCGCCCAACGGGGCGCCCTGCGCCGCCGCGCCCGTCTCGTCCTGCGCGCGCCAGTCTTCCTTGCGCCATCGAAGCATCGCGTCCACCCGATCATGCCGTTTCGCCAAAGCGCCCGCGAGTCGTAGCGCCGGCGAGTCGGGCAGACCTTGCGCCGCGATCGCTGACGCGCCCCTGACGCGACGCATCAGGCGCGCGTCAGGCGCGCATCAGCCGTCGGCCTGCGGCGCCGTCGGCAGCGTCAGCGTCGCCTCCAGCCCCGGGCCTGCGTTGCGCAGGCTCAGCGCGCCGCCCGCGTTGTCGGCGATCTCCGCCGCGATCGACAGGCCCAGACCGTCGCCGGGGCGGGTCTCGTCCAGCCGCGCGCCGCGCGCCCTGGCCTCGTGCAGCCGATCATCGGGGATGCCGGGGCCGTCGTCGCGGATGGTCAGCGTCACCGTGTCGCCCGCCGCGCGCACGGTGATCGCCACCGTCGCGCGCGCGTGGCGGGCGGCGTTCTCAAGCAACGCGCCCAGCGCCTCGGTCAGGTCGTCGGCGTTGACGCGTGCGCGCAGCGGCGCCGGGGCGTCCACACGCCACGCCAGCCGGGCGCCGTCGGGGGTGCGGCGGATCACCGACAGCACCCGCTCGATCACGGTGGCGAGGCGGGCGACGGCGGCGCGGTCGGCGGTCGCCATCCGCGCGCGGGAGAGTTCGCGGTCCACATGGCGGCGCATGGCGGCGGCGATCTGCTCGATCCCCGCCGCAGCGGCCTCGTCGCCCTGCGCGCGCAGCCGCCCGGCCTCGCCGTTGAGCGCCTGAAGCGGGGTCTTGAGCCCGTGCGCCAGATCGGCGGCGCGGGCGCGGGCGCGGGCGACGTCGCGCTCACGCGCCGCGATCAGCGCGTCCACCTCCGCCGCCATCGGGCGCACTTCGTCGGGAAAATCGGCGCCCAGCCGCGTCGCGGCGCCGGAGCGGATCGCGGCGACGCGGGCGCCCACGGCGGCCAGCGGGCGCAAGCCCACCGCCACCTGCGCCCAGCCCGCGCCGACCAGCGCCAGCGCCAGCAGCGCGAGAAACGGCGCCAGATCGCCGAGAAAATCGCGTGAGGCGGCGCGCAGCTCGTCACGGTTCAGCGCCACCGCCACGCGCACCGCCTCGGCGTCCAGCCGCGGCGGCAGCGTGACCCGGCGCTCCACCACCAGCAGCGCGCCGCCGCCGGGGCCTGCGATGCGGTGGCGGTGCGCCGCGCCGTCGGAAAGGGCGTCCTTCGGCAGGCGCAGCGCGCCGTCCCACAGCGAGCGGGAGCGCAGCAGGCCGGAGGCGGTCTCGATCTGCCAGTAGAGGCCCGACAGCGGCCGGCCGAAACGCGGGTCCGACGGAACCTTGCCCAGCGTCAGGCGCCCGTCGGCGTCGCGCTCCAGCCCGGTGACGACCTGCTCCAGATGCAGCTCCAGCTCCGCCGCCGCGCGCCGCTCGACATGGTTCTCGAACAGATTGGCCAGCCCCGCCGCCGACAGCGCCAGCGCCGCGACCACCGCCGCCGCGCCCGCCGCCACCAGCCGCAGCCGCAGCGACGAGGCCCTCGGCCGCCACAGCGTCACCCCTGCGCGCCCTCGATGAAATAGCCGAATCCGCGCCGCGTGCCGATCACGCCCGGCCCCAGCTTGCGGCGCAGCCGCGCGATCAGCGCCTCCAGCGCGTTGACCTCGCGCGCGTCGTCGTCGCCGTAGAGATGCTCCAACAGCTCGGTCGCCGGGGCGACGCGCACGCCCTGATGCGCCAGATAGGCCAGCAGCCGGTATTCCAGCGGCGACACCGCGCAGGGCCGCCCGTTGACGGCGATGGTCATGCGGTTGGCGTCGATGCTGAGCGCGCCGATCTGCGTCACCGCCGCGCCGCGCCCCGCCGCGCGCCGCATCAGCGCGCGGGCGCGCGCCACCAGCTCCTCCATGCGGAACGGTTTGGGCAGATAGTCGTCGGCGCCGGCCTCGATGCCCTCGACCCGCTCGGTCCAGGCGCCGCGCGCGGTCAGCGCCAGCACCGGCATGTCGCGCCCCGCCGCGCGCCAGCGCTTGAGCACCGCCAGCCCGTCCATCGACGGCAGGCCGAGGTCGAGCACGATCAGGTCGAAATCCTCGGTGTCGCCGAGAAACCACGCCTGCTCGCCATCCGCCACGGTCTCGACCAGAAAACCCGCCGCCGTCAGCGCCGCCTGCACGTCGCGCGCGATGCGCGGATCGTCCTCCACCGCCAGCACGCGCATCAGTGCTTGTCTTCCTTCACTTTGACGATCTCGCCGCTGGCGGCGTCCACATAGACCTCGACCAGCCGCCCGCCTTCGGTGATCAGCTTGAATTCATAGACGTGGCGTTCGTCCTTGGTCTCGAACTCCACTTCGATCACATGGCCCTCAAGGTCGCGCCCGACGATGGCGAGGATTTCGCTGAGCGGCAGAACCTCGCCGCGCTCCAGCGCGCGGCGCGCGGCGTCGTGGTCGCTGTCGGCGAAGGCGGCGGGGGTCGCCAGCAGGGCGACGAGGGCGAGGGCGTGTTTCATGGGGAGCCATCCTGCGCCGCAAAGCCTGACGCGGCGCTGACGCCGGTCACGAATCCGCCACGATCTTGCCGGGATTGAACAACCCCTCGGGGTCGAGCGCCTGCTTGATCTGGCGCATCACCGCCCAGCCCTCGCCATGCTCGGCGGCCATGTAGCCCCGCTTGCCGACGCCCACGCCATGCTCGCCGGTGCAGGTGCCGCCCAGCCGGATCGCGCGCTCGGCGATGCGGTGCGCCAGGCGCGCGGCCTCGGCCTCCTCCGCCGGATTTTCCGGGTCGATCAGGATGTTGAGGTGAAAGTTGCCGTCGCCCACATGGCCGACCAGCGGCGCGATCAGCGGGCTTTGGGCGAGGTCGGCGGTGGTCTCGAGGATCGCCTCGGCCAGTTTCGAGATCGGCACGCAGGCGTCGGTGACATAGCCTTTCGAGCCGGGTCGCAGCGCCAGCCCGGCGTAATAGGCCTTGTGCCGCGCGTCCCAAAGCCGGTTGCGCTCCTCCGCCTTCACCGCCTGCTCAAAGCCCAGCGCGCCGTGATCGCGCGCGATCTCGTGAAACAGCGCGGCCTGTTCGGCGACGGCGGCGTTCGTGCCGTGAAACTCCAGAAACAGCGTCGGCGTCTCGGCCATGGCGTAGCCGGAATAGGCGTTGAAGCCGCGAATCTGCACCGCGTCGAGCAGCTCGATCCGCGCCACCGGCAGGCCGATCTGGATGGTCTGGATCACCGCGTCCACCGCCGGGCGGATGTCGGGGAACGGGCAGACGGCGGCCAGCACCGCCTCGGGCTGGCCCCACAGCCGCACGGTGAGTTCGGTGATCACGCCCAGCGTGCCCTCGGCGCCGACGAACAGTTTCGTCAGGTCATAGCCGGCGGCGGATTTGCGCGCCCGCGTGCCGGTGCGCACGATCCGCCCGTCGGCCAGCACCACCTCCAGCGCCAGCACGTTCTCGCGCATCGTGCCGTAGCGCACCGCGTTGGTGCCCGAGGCCCGCGTCGAGGCCATGCCGCCCAGCGAGGCGTCGGCGCCGGGATCGACCGAAAAGAACAGCCCGGTGTCGCGCAGGTGGGCGTTCAGCGCGTTACGCGTCAGCCCCGGCTGCACGACCGCGTCGAGATCCTCGGCGTGGACCGCCAGCACCTTGTTCATGCGGCCCATGTCGAGGCTGAGTCCGCCGCGCGCGGGCACCACCTGCCCCTCCAGCGAGCTGCCCGCGCCGAACGGCGTGATCGGCACACGCGCGGCGGCGCAGATGCGCACGATCTCGGCGACCTCCTGCGTCGTCTCGGGGAAGGCGACCGCGTCGGGCAGGCGCGGCGCGGTGTGCGCCTCGTCGTGGCCGTGGCTCTCCAGCAGCGCGGGCGCGGTGGTGAGCCGCGCGCCCAGCAGCGCGCGGAGCGGATCGGCGGCGGCGTCGAGGGCCATGGCGCGCTTCCCTTGCTGAAAAGACCAGCCAGCCTAGCCCTGGCGCGGCGCGGCGTCGAGCCGTTCACGGCTGGCGCATCCGGCGAACACCCATGGTTTACTCGACGGCGCGCGGCCCGGCGGTATCCTTTGGCCATGGACAGAATCACCACAGCGGCGCTCGGCGGCGCCATGATGATCGCCGCTGGCCTCGGCGCGCCGCTGGCGGCGCAGGAGACGGTGGCGCAGGAGACGGTGGCGCAGGAGACGGTGGCGCAGGAGGTGGTGGCGGTGGAGCTGTTCACCAGTCAGGGCTGCGCCGCCTGCCCGCCCGCCGACGCGCTGCTCGGCGCGCTCAGCGTGCGCGACGACGTGGTGGCGCTGGGGCTGCACGTCGATTACTGGAACTATCTGGGCTGGAGCGACACGCTGGGCGCATCGGCCAACACCCGCCGCCAGCGCGACTACGCCGCCGCGCTGGGCGAGCGGATGGTCTATACCCCGCAGATGGTGATCGACGGCGCGGCCGCGCTGGTCGGCTCGCGGCGCGAGGCGGTGCTGGCGGCGATCGCGCAGGCGGGCGCGGCGCCGCGCCCGGTGGCGCTGGAGATCGCGCGCGAAGGCGACCGGATCCGCATCGCCGCGCGCCGCACGGCGCCGGATGCGCCGGAACGGGGCGCGCTTCAGGCCGTGGACATCGTCTATTTCATCTACGACCGCCCCGAGACCATCGCCATCGCGCGCGGTGAGAACGCCGGGCGCGAAATCACCTACGTCAATCCGGTGCGCGCCTGGATGCCGCTGGAGCGGTGGCAGGGCGCGACCGGCGCCTGGAGCGTGCCCGCGCCGGAAGGCGCGCGCGGCGTGGCGGTGGTGGCGCAGGCCGCTGCGGACGGGCGGGTTCTGGCGGCGGCGAAATACGAATTCCAGCGCGGCGCGGCGGCGGCGGCGTTCAGCGGCGTCGCCTATACCGGCGCGGTCTCCGACGATTGAGGTTGCGCAAGGCGCGCGGCCCGGGTTTGACTGTCGTCGTGCATTGTTCGCGTATTGGGGCCGCCGATGACCGTGATTGTTCAGCTTTCCGACCTGCACCTGATGAAGGACGGCGCGCCCGCCTATGGCCGCATCGACACCCATGACGGGCTGCGCCGGGCGGTGGCGCATCTTCAGCGCCTCGACGCGGCAGTGGGCGGAATCGACGCCATCGTGGTCACCGGCGATCTGACCGACCATGGCGAGCCGGAGGCCTATGCGCTGTTTCGCGCCATGACCGCGCCGCTGCGCGCGCCGATCTACGCGCTGCCCGGCAACCACGACCTGCGCGAACCGATGCGCGCGGCCTTTGCGCCCGATGGCGTGATGCCGTCCGCGGGGCCGCTGGATCATGCGGTCGATGTCGGCCCGCTGACGCTGATCCTGCTCGACGATCTGGTGGAGGGCGAAGCCTGGGGCGCGCTGAGCGCGGCGCAGCTCGACTGGCTCGACGCCGTGCTGGCGGCGCGGCCAGACCGCCCGGCGATGCTGTTCCTGCACCACCCGCCGTTCGACTGCGGCATCGGCTTCATGGACGCCAACCGCCTGCGCGACAGCGAAGCTTTGGCGGCGGTGGTGCGGCGGCGGCGCAACGTGCGGGTGATCGGCTGCGGCCATATCCACCGCGCGGCGACCTGCCTGTGGGCGGGCGTCCCGGCGATGATCGCGCCCGCGCCCGCGCATTCGGTGAGCCTCGATCTGCGCCCCGGCGCCGAGGGCTGTTTCTCGCTGGAGCCGGGCGGCGTGGTGGTCCACCGCTTCACCGGCGCGGGCGGGGGCGCGGGCGGGGGCTTTGGCGAGATCGTCAGCCAGACCAGCTTCATCGACCCGTGGCCGGGGCCGTATCCGTTTCGCGGCTAGGGTCTGGCGCAGAAAAACGGAGGCGAGCGCCCTTTTCGGGGCGGCGCCTCCGGCAAGTTTCCGCCGTGGGGCGGTATGATCAGGGAAGGCCGGGAAGCAACGCCGACCGCGCATCTACGCAACGCCATCAGCGGTAGCACTGCGGCGGCGCGCGCGACTGTGATCGCGATCACAGTCGCGGACGAAAATCACGCCGCGCGCGACAGGCCCCCGGCGGCCTCGATGAACGCGATCACCGCGTCCACGCCCTCGCCCGCGCGCACGTTGCAGAACACGAACGGCCGCGCGCCGCGCATCTTCAGGCTATCGCGCGCCATCACCTCCAGCGAGGCGCCGACATGGGGGGCGAGGTCGGTCTTGTTGATGATCAGCAGGTCGCTGCGGGTGATCGCCGGGCCGCCCTTGCGCGGGATCTTGTCGCCTGCGCTCACGTCGATGACGTAGAGCGTCAGGTCGGCCAGTTCCGGCGAGAACGTGGCCGACAGGTTGTCGCCGCCCGATTCGATCAGGATCAGATCGAGGTCGGGGAAGCGCCTGACCATCGCATCGACGGCGGCGAGGTTGATCGAGGCGTCCTCGCGGATCGCGGTATGCGGGCAGCCGCCGGTCTCCACCCCCATGATCCGCTCCAGCGGCAGGGCCTGCGCGCGCATCAGGAACTCGGCGTCCTCGCGGGTGTAGATGTCGTTGGTGATCGCGGCGAGGGAGTAGCGGTCGCGCATCCGGCGGCACAGCTCGGCGGTGAGGCTGGTCTTGCCGGCGCCGACCGGGCCGCCGATGCCGACGCGCAAGGGGCCGTGAGGGGATTTCATGAGCGGTAGAGCCTCGTC
>Ga0210044_10008456_pt1 | contig 12821 bp, 14 predicted proteins | sample CryGey13umfilter_2_FD_183959 | JGI IMG/M metagenome (GOLD analysis project Ga0210044, IMG submission 183959) | Groundwater microbial communities from aquifer in Utah, USA - Crystal Geyser 4/9/14 3 um filter (SPAdes) (version 2) | ecosystem: Environmental > Aquatic > Deep subsurface >... | reverse complement strand
CGTATCAGATAAGTCGGTAATATTATAATTATGACACTAATTAAATTTTCTAAACTAAGATATTTTTTCATCTTTTTGATAATTACTTAAGGCGGAAATAATCAAAAACAAACACAACACTACTGGAGAATAAATGGCTGTTTCCACCACAGAATGAATAGAAAAAATTATAATTCCCACCGCTCCAGCCATAAAAATCGGGTTATTTAAGCTTTTTTTCATAAAATCTCGTATAACTACCCATAAAAACAAAATCCAAATAAGAGCGTTTAATATCCCTGTTTCAGCGGCAATATCCAAGTAGGTGTTATGTGCATAAATAGGCTCTCTATAAGTGGCTAGAGGCTTAATGGCTAGGGCATAATTTCCTAACCCCACCCCTAATAATGGATTATCTGCTATTATCTTTCCCGAATCCTCCCAAATAGACAACCTTCCTTTATTTGATCCTTCTTTTAAATCAAATGAGGATTGCAGTCTTTGAGAAATAGGACTCGGATAAAAAATAGCCAGCAAAAAACCTAAAATACTAACAGCTACTATTTTTTTTCCCGTCCACCCTAATTTTTTCCAAAGAAAAAATAAAAAAAAGATCAATCCACCAATCAATCCTAAATATCCACCCCGAGAAAAAGTTAAAATATCCGCTATTAAAATAACCCCCGCTAAAATAAACCAGAGCATTTTTTTTCTTCTTTCAAAAAAACCAAGTCCAAGCGCTAAGGGAAATAATAATCCTAAAAAAAATGAAAGCATATGTGGATCTGGGAAAGAGGCGGTGGCTCTTAAGTAGGTTTCTCCAGAAATATTTACCAGCCAGCTGGGATTTTCCAAGACTGCTTGTGTTACGGATTTCCCTAAGAAGGGAGGCGCAATTTTTTCCGCCCAAAGAGTATATATTTTATCCTTTCCTAGATAAAATTGTCCTAAAAATTGAAAGACACCTAATAAAGCCACTAAGCCACCTCCAATAACTAAACTTTTTATTAGTTTTATTTGAACTTCATTCTTTTTTATTAAAGATGAAACGACTAAATAGATAGGGAAAATCGAAATAAGATAAACCATCTTCCTTACCGACCAGTCGTGATTTTGACTAACCAGAAAAGAAACTAAAGAAAGCAGTAAAAAGAATGAAAGAAAAAATAACTTTAAATTAACTGGTATTTCCATCTGTTTCTTTTTTAGACCTTGTGCCAACCAAAGAAAAAACACCAATATCACTAACACCCTAATAGAGGCCAAATCAACACCTGCCGTTGGATTAATAGCTAATTGAAAAGGGAGATAAACGGCTAAAAAGGCAATTATTTTTTCCATATTAATTAAATCTCTTTCTAAAAAAACTTACCCAAGTGGAAACATCTTTTCCAAAATGCTTTCTAAAATAATATTCTTGCGATTGATAATATTTTTCTTTTTTTTCCTTTTCGGTTTGGCTACTCACTCCACCCAAATGTTTAATTAAAATATTCGGATTCCAAATTACGTCATAACCCATTTTTTTAGTCCTGCGAGCTAAATCAACATCTTCAAAATACATAAAGAAATTTTCATCAAATCCTCCTAGCTTATGAAAGAGTTCTTTTTTTATCGCCAAACCTCCTCCACTAACCCAGCCCACTTTTTTTGTCTTATTTTTTGCCTCTCCACTTCTAAAAAAAGGGGGGAGCTTATTTAATAAAAGATTAACCGGGTTGATACTTTCCCCAAAGCTCCATTTTTGCAAAATACCTTCTTTATCCACTAATTTCACTCCTACAATTCCGCTTTTGTTCTGATTAAGACAGTTTTCTATTTCCTCTAGCTTTCCCTCTAGTATTTCCGCATCCGGATTAATAAAAAATAGAATCTCTCCTTTTGCCAGCCCTGATCCTTTGTTACCAGCTCGACTAAACCCAATATTAGTTGGCATTGTTATCACTGATACTTGAGGAAATTTTTGGGCAAAATCTTTTAGTTTTTCTTGACTATCATTATTAATAACCAAAATTTCCTTTTTTTGAGTGTCTTTTAAAAAACGTTGAATAGAAACCACACAATTTTCTAGACATTGCTCACTTTTATAATTAACAACTATAAATGAAATTTTAGATAGTTCTCCCATAAAGTTCTAGAAACCGGCTTTTTTAAAATCGTCAAAAGCTCGTTTAATAATTTCTGCATTATACTTGTCCCCAAAAAGTAAATCTACTTTATTTTTTGTTTTTCGCAGAAATAACCAAAACTTAATCCACAACCTCCATCGGAAGGGAGTATTTTTTTTGAAGAAAACTAGTCCAGAAATAACTAGCCAATATATTTTTCGCTTATTTTGTTTTCGGCTTTGTTCTGAATGGTAGACCCAGCTATCGGAAACTACTACATTTTTGAAGCCCTCTTTTTTGGCTCTTAAGCTAAAATCGGCGTCCTCCCAATAAAGAAAAAAGTCTTCATCAAAAAGCCCTATTTTTTTGAAAACTTCTTTTTTTATTAGCATAGCGCACCCGGAAATAAAACCTGACTCGTAATAATCCTGCACTTTTATGGACTGACTATGCTTATTTTTCATCCGACTCCATTTGATTGATCCTCCGGAAAACCAAACTTCTTTAGTTTGTGTCTCAAAAATAACTGGACTGGTAATGCCTATTTTTTCATCTTTTCTAAAAACTTTCACCAAATGACCCAGAAATTCTGTGTCCACCTCGGTGTCATTGTTTAAGATAAAAACGTATTCGGCCATTCTTTCTAAAGAAAATTTTATTCCGATGTTTATTCCAGAAGAAAAACCAAGGTTTTCTTCATTTTTAATAAAACTAGCTTTGGAAAAATTAATTTTAGCCACTTCAAAGGATCCGTCTGTTGAATTATTGTCCACTAAAACCACCTCAAAATTAGGATAATTAATCTTAAAAACGCTAGCTAGGCATTTTTTAATAACCTCCTTGCCATTATAGTTCAAGATTACAATAAAAACCTTAGGGAAGTTCTTCCCGCCAAAGGCGGGCGAGCTCGCCGGTAAATAATTCATAGATTATTATACTAATAAAGTTTAGGATATACCTTTTAATTTAAGGTATTTCTTCATATTCTTCTACGCCTTTACGGCTTATTAAACTAAGTAACTCCGAAGTTTTAACTGCCTTAAAAATCCAAAGAAAAATGAAATAAATAAGTGCTCCACCTAAAGTCAACATAAAAAAATTAAATTCTTTGAAAACGAAGAGAAAACTCGCCATAATAAGCCCGGATAGCAGAATGCTTGAAAATTTTTCTGCCCTTGGAACATAATCAATTTTTCTAAACACCATCAGCGCTGTTAGAAAAACAACCACCATCTCAGTTATCACTGAAATATAAGCTGAGCCAAAATAAGAAAAACGAGGGATAAATATAAGATTGCCAACCACATTAATTATGGCAACTACAGCCAGAATTTTGACTAATTTTTTTTGCAGGTTTCCTGCGATTAGAATATTATTAAAAAAATGTCCAAAGAATATAAGTCCCAAAGCAAAAACCAATATTCTTAAAACTGGAGCCGACTGAGCAAATTCTCCGCCACCAATAATATTAATTATTTCTTCAGAAAGAAACAAAACACCAACAATTAGTGGCACCACCATAACTATAAAAAACTTAAAAGTTTTATTGGAGATATTTTTGAATTCCGCCTTATTAATAAATATGTTTTTGGACATGATCGGAAAAACTAAACCCACCACCATTGCAGGGAAGAAAGTTATATTTTCCAAAACCTTATAGGCCGCGTTATAAATACCGACCTCCGCACTGCCTTTCATAATGGAAAGAAGGATGGTGTCCATTTTAAAATAAATAAAGATTATTATCGAAGATATTCCCATAGGCAGAGATTCTTTAAGAAAACTTTTCCACTGCTTCAAATCTACCTTAAAGACAAATCGAACATATTTTTTAGCTAATAAAAAAACAATGGTAAAGCTAACTACCATATTTAAAAGTAGCGCAGATACTACCCAATTAAAACCTAATCCCTTTCTGACTGCTAAAATAACTACTCCAACCTGAATAATTTTACCCACTAATTCCGCTATAGCTACCCGATCCATTATTAGCCTTTTTTGAAAAATTCCATTTAAAACCTGATAGCCTGAAGAAAAGATAAAAGAAGCGGCTACTATGATTATGCCTTTTTTTACTTCTTCTGGATAAGGAAAGGCCCAGACTACTATTGGAGAAATAATAAAAACAGCTATCGCTGTTATAATTCTTAAGGAAAAAATATTGCTGATAATTTTCTCTTCATCTGCTCCTGCTCTAGAAATTTCTCTAGTGGCTATTGGATATAAACCAAGATCAGCTAGAGCGGCAAAAAAAGACAAAAAAGCTAACACAATCGCATATTCTCCAAACCCCTCTGTGCCCAAATAGCGGGTTATAAATCCAATCGCTACCAAAGCCAAGATAGTAGATAAAATTTTGGAAATACTACTTACAAAAACATTGTAAGCAATTCTTCTGGCCACTGCCATAATAATGTTTTAAATTAAACTAGCTGGTTTTATGATAACCCTTCGCTCTTCTCCTTCTCCAACACTTTCCGTTTTTACATTTTCATTTTCCAAAATCTCTAGATGAACAATTCTTCTTTCATAAGAAGACATTGGTCGAAGCGCTATAGACTTATCTTCTCGTATAGCTTGTTCCGCTGCTTCATGAGCCAAGGAAACAATAGATTTATTTTTTTCTTCTCGATATGAATTAACATCCACAATAAAGTTCATTTTTTCTTCTATTTTTTTTCTCACCAAAAGACGAGCCAAGTGTTGCAAAGACTGAAGATTCGTTCCGTATTGTCCAATTAAAAAACTAGAGTCCCTTGTTTGAATATTAAAAATCAAACTTTCATTTTCAGTAGTTTCTTTTTTTTCTATTTCACCCTCAAATCCCATTTTGGCTAAAAATTCTCTTATAACTTCTATGGCAATTTGTTCATTCTTTTCTCTATCTTGATTTTCCATTCTTATTTAAATTAATAGTTATCTTTTTTAGCCAGTTTCTTTTCTTTCTTTTCTAATTGATATTGTTGCACTATCATAAAACCTGTTGAAACTAACCAGTAAAGCGATAGGCCAGCTGGAAATTTAAAACCGATAAATAAAGTTAGTAGAGGACCAAGATAAAGCATTTGCTGTGTCATCATTTGGGAAAAATCTCCGCCTTTAGCATTTTTTTGTGCTTTGGGCTGCTTAGCCATAAGCATCTTGGTTTGAAAATACTGAGAACCAGCGGCTAGCAAAATTAAGATTAGATGAGGAATATTCCCAATGGTTAAGTGGCTCAAGCTCAAGGTAGCCGAAAGGTCTATAATGCCTAAAAAGGAGTGATTAATTTGTCCTGGATTAGATATGAAAGAATACAAATTATTAGCCTCTACTATTAACCCTGATTGAGAGATATTAAAAAGTATTCTATAAATAGCAATTAAAAAAATCAACTGAACAATCATAGGTAAACAGCCAGAAAGAGGGTTGGTTTTTTTTTCTTTATACAACTCCAACATAGCCCGACTCTGTTTTTCCTTATCGTTTTTATGTTTCTCTTGAATTTCCTTTATTCGCGGTTGCAATTCTTGCATTTTTTTCTGCGATTCTATCTGCTTACGACTAAGAGGAATGAGTATAATTTTAATAATAATGGTGACAATTATAATCGCTATCCCAAAGTCAGCTAGCGGAAAAACATTATATACAAAGATAAGCAGATTGTAGAGAGGCCTATAGACAAGTTCGTTAAATACAAAAGACATTTTTTAATTATTTTAATTTTTTAATTAGTTCTTTAATTTCTTTTTCTAGTTTAGAAAATATTACTTGGTCCGCTGGTTTTTTGTTTATACAAGCGATGATTTCTATTTTTTTATTTTCTCCTTTCATCGCTTTTCTAATGATTTCTCTCAGTTGCCTTTTCATCTTATTTCTCTCTACCGCTTTTTTGGAAAATTTAGTGCCCACTGAGACTTTAAATCCTTTTTTTTCTGAAAATAAATCAACCAAAAAGAAACCTCCTGATACCAGATACTTTTTTTTCTTTTTTTTGGTTACCTCCATTTTAAACCTTAGTTAACTTTTTTCTTCCCTTCTTTATCCTTCTTTTTAAAACCTTCTTTCCATTGGTTGTGCTGTTTCTTTTTCTAAAGCCATGCTTTCTTTTTCTTTTTAGTTTTTTGGGCTTATACGTTTGACTCATATCTTTACTTAATTTCCCTTGACTAAGGGATTTTTTAATATTTATTACTGTCTAGAAGTTTATCAACTAACTCCCTTTTAGTCAATAAACTAGCTTAACTTCTCGACGATGTCCATAGAAAGGGCACTCGGTAAAAATTTCATCAATAGCTTTCATTATCAGCACATCTTCCGGATCAACTCGGGGTTGGTAGTAAACGCTGGAACGTGAAATATCAAGGAGCTGGGCTTGGCGGGCGATACTGATGTCGTCGTTATCCTTTTCAATCAAAATTAATTTCTCTTGGGAGCTCAAGGCCAGATTTTTTTTTGAGCCAGGAAAGTTCAATATCCCGTTGTCCGATGGTTTTGTACAATTCTTCAATGATCCGGTCTTTACTGTAGTTTTCTTTTTTTCGCTTGTCCGCAAAAAGTCCGGGCGCTTCATCTTCAATCAGTTTTTTCCACTTTCCGATTTGCACCGCGTGCACTTCATGCATGCTGGATAACTTCGAAAGTGGTTCACCCTTAATGGCTGAAATGGCAATTGAGGCTTTTTGCTTTGGCGTGTATGTTTTTTTCATACTTGCAGTCTAGCACATGCAACAACTATACCTGTCTGAATTTGCGGGGACATTATAAAACGTGGTATAATACAGGCAGTAATAAATTAAAACCCCAGTTGAATAATGCGCTGTGCGCAATTCAACAGGGCAAGCAAAAAATATGGAAAAAACCAAAAAAGTATTATTTTCTGGAGTTATAATCTTGGCCTTGTTTTCAGCGGGTCTTTTTTTGACCCAAAAATACAGTTTAGCAATTGGATCTTTTAAAGTAGCGCTAGCTGATGAGGAAGATGAGGTTGACGAACCGAAAGAGGCTGATGAACCAAAAGAAGTAAAAGAAAGGGTGGAACAAAAGGAGAAAGTAGAGAAAAAAGAAGCAGAAGAAACAAAAGAAAAAGTGGAGAAAAAAGAAATAAAAGAAACAAAGGAAGCTGATGAATCAGCAGAAAAAACTGAAACCAAGGAAACTATCAAAAATTCTGATGGTACCACCACAGTTATTGTGAAAAAAATCGAAGGAAATAAGGTGGAGATAAAAACCATAACTTATAGTCGTTTCGGAAAAGTTATCTCTCAAAAAGAAGAGAAGGAAGAAGATGATGGGAAAAAAGAAAATCAAGAAACTCTCTATGATAATTTGGGAAATAAAATAGGGGAACGAAAAACTAAAATTGGAAAAAGTGGAAGTGAGGTTGAGCTGGAAATCAAAGTTACTGCTGGTGGTGAAGAACTTTCAAAAATGAAAGTCAAACGGAAAGATGGTAATTTTATTAATCTGGAGATAGAAAAATCCGGAACGGATAAATCTAAAGTAAAATATAATTCAGAAGAAGAGTTGGAAATTGAATCAGAAGAAGGTGAGGAGTATGCCATAAAAATCAAAGCTAAAAGTGGAGTTTTCAAAATTTCTCAGAAAGGACTGAATGTTAATTCCAATTTTCCACTTAGGATAGATGAGGAAACTGGACGCATAATAGTGACTACATCCAAGGGAGACGTTGAACTGAAAAACACTCCGGCTATTATTTTGGCCAAAGCTCAGGCTAATGATGGGATAGATGAAATAGAAACAGCGGAACTTAATTCCGAGGGTGAATTAAAATATGTGATTGAAGGCAAGAAAACCGAAAGACTATTGGGAATTTTCAAATTAAAAATTCCAGTTAAGGCTGGATATAGCGTCGAAACTGGAGAAAATCTGCTCTTGGAAACTCAATCATTCTTCAGTCGATTTCTTGACGCAATTAGTTTTTAGGGAGGGCAAAGTATGCTATAATAATTGTATATGGATAGGCGAATTTCGCGCCCGGTCGATGTCCGTGTTTTTGAAATAAATAAGCTACACTAATATGCATATAGTCACATTTACCCTATTGGTAATCGGGGGACTGAACTGGCTTTTAGTTGGATTTTTCAATTGGGATATCGGAGCGATTTTTGGTGGGCAAGAAGCGCTAATTTCCAGAATTATCTATATTTTAGTTGGGCTTTCTGCTATTTATGAAATCTCAGCTCATAAACATGGTTGCAAGAAATGTTCTTCTGGATCAGCCCCAATAGTCAATCAATAGGAATTTTTAAAAAATAAAGAGGGAATCAGTATGGCTTTAGTCCGTTAGTTTTAGTTGTATATTTTTACGCATAAATAAAGCAAATAAGCGCCAATCCGGCGCTTATTTTTGCTATTGATAGGATTTAAAATTTGTGCTAATTTAATATGTTGCCAGACAAGCGTTTGGCGAATATAATGGAAGTAAGCCGTTTTCTTTAAAAAATTTTTATAACTAAGGGAGGGTGTATTTATGGCAAGAAAAATATTTCTAAAAGCAGCGGAAGAGGAAATACATACAGAAGGAATATCCCTGGAGCAGCTTTTGGAGGCAGGAGAAATGATTAATTGTCCAAATTATTCTACATGTTTAGGGAGAAACATTCTGGAATCTTGTGGGGACGAAAGGCCATGTGCATCTCAGTTTGGCATAGCCAGCCAGGATCCAAGTCCGGAAGATGTTGTGGAAGAAATGAGTGAGAACTGGGGTGAAAATAGCCCTGGATCTAGAAACCTTATTTCAAAGATAACAAAAGGTAAAATTTTTTCGTCTTATGTGGGCATTCCTAATCATAAACAAAAGAATGCTTAGTCTTAGTCCGATATAAAAATAAAAAGCATCTTAATTTCCCCGAGCATATCATTATGACTCGGGGATTTTTTTATTTCCCCCAAATCTATTTTTGTTTTATAATAGATAAGTAAGTAAAAAACAATTTTAGAATAAAATATATGAACATAAAAAAAATACAAGACGCGGATTTGGAAAATAAAAGAGTGTTATTGCGTGTGGATTTTAATGTGGCGGTAGAAAATGGAAAAGTGCAAGAAGTATTTAAAATAAAGGCAGCCAAAGAAAGCCTTGAATATTTATTAAGTAAAAATTGCCAAGTGGCTTTGATTTCTCACTTAGGACGGCCCGAAGGAAAAATTAATCCGGAATTTTCTTTAGGTCAAATGAAAGACGAATTAGAAAATATGTTAGGCATTCACCCTGTTAAATCCGCCGTTGGCGGTCCAGCTCCGCTGGAATTTAATGGGGTAAAAATAAAATTTGTTTCCGATTGCATTGGTGAAAAAGTGAAAAGTGGTTTGGGAGAATTAAAAAGCGGGGAGGTTATGCTTTTAGAAAATGTCAGATTTTATTCTGGCGAAGAAACTAATGATACAGATTTTTCTCAAAAATTAGCAGAAAATTTCGATGTTTTTGTAAATGATGCTTTTTCTGTTTGTCATCGGGATCAGGCTTCGGTTACCGGAGTGGCTAAAATTTTGCCAAGTTTCGCTGGGTTGCGGCTTCAAAAAGAAATTGAAAATTTGGAAAAAGTGTCCGCCAAAGGCGGATCCGCCTCGGGCGGAAAAGATACGTTAGCTCGTCCAGCGGTAGCGATTATCGGCGGAGCCAAAATCGAAACAAAATTACCTCTGATTAAAAAACTGGAAGAAATTTATGATCATATTCTGGTGGGAGGAAAAATTGCCAACGAAGCCATGGATGAAAAAATGCAATTTTCCGAAAAAGTAATTTTGCCAACTGATTTAGCAAAAGATAGGTTGGATATCGGACCGAAGACCATTGAAGAATTTAAGACTAAAATAATCGGAGCCAAAACGATTGTTTGGAACGGCCCGATGGGAAAATTTGAAGAAAAGCCTTATGATATTGGAACGGAAGAAATTTTTCAGGCAGTTATTGCTAGTGGCGCCTTCACCTTAATGGGTGGGGGAGAATCAATCCAAATTTTAGAAGAGCATAATGCCATGGATAAAATTTCTTTTGTTTCTACTGGCGGGGGAGCTATGTTGGAATATCTTTCCGGTAATTCATTGCCGGGCATTGATGTTTTGAAAGATTAAATTTTTTAAAAAAGTTCGTAGTGTTGTTTTATTTAATTTATAAAACACTCCCATACTCTGGAGTATGGGAGTAGATAAATATATGACCAGAGTTAGATACAATGAATTATCGGATAATGATAAGAAAAAATTTCTTGGAGAATTTTATTCCATGATAGCCTTGTTAAAAAGCCGCGATGAGGCAAAAAACTTTTTCAAAGATCTTTTGACAATTGGAGAAGTAGTTATGATATCAAGAAGAATTCAAGTGGCAAAACTTCTTTTAGAAGGATATACCTACGAAGAGATAAGAAAGAAATTAAAAATAGGTTTATCAACCATAAGTCAAGTAGAGAGGTGGCTAAATAACGGATTTGGCGGTTATAGAAAAACCATAGCAGAATATAAGAAAAAATATCCGGAAAAAGATGAATTTGAAAAATGTGGCGATGAACCATTTTCTCCCGGATGGGTGAGGAAAAAATATCCGGCGCATTATTTGCTGATTAATCTGCTCAATAAAAAATCTAAAAAGTAAATCTAAAAAATTAAGCAAAACTATCAAAAATAGTCTAATGATAATACTCCCATACTCCAGAGTATGGGAGTGTGTGAAAAAGATGTTTATTGTGTTATTTTATTTATTATGCGGGTGTAGTACAATGGCAGTACACGACTCCGCTAGACTCGTCCGCCTTTGGCGGAGGCGGATAAACTTCCCAAGGAAAAAGCGGGATTAGTACAGTGGCAGTACATTTGCTTCCCAAGCAAGAGACACGAGTTCGATTCTCGCATCCCGCTCCAGACGGAAAATTGCGATTTCGAAAGCGTCAGCGCCCACTCTTTGTGCGGTTCCCAGCTGGCGTTTTTGTTTTGGAGAGTCCAGTTCGAGCCGATTTTTTGCAAGAAGCTTCGCTTCTCTTCCAAATTTTCAGAATCAAAAAGAAAGTTGGCTTGATGAGCCGATAAAATGAAATTTCTCATGGGTTCGAGCCAATAATTTCCTTCTCGCCCAAAATCAACCAATTTTTGTTTCAAGGCTGTTTTTTGATTGAGCAATTTTTCTTTTTTCTCTTTGTATTCGGCAAGTGAAATGGTATTTTCCAGTTGCATATCCAAAAGCCTAGAAACTTTGTTTTCAATTTCGGAAATTTCCTTTTCCACATTTTGGGCGAAAGATTTTGACGATTGACTGGCTTCTTTTTCTTCTTCATCCAGTTTTGCTAAAATAGGTTTCAGCCAATCAGTCGGCAAAGCAACTTTTTGAAAAATGTTGTTGATTTGCAAATACAGGTCTTTTTCCTTCACATATTTTTGTTGGCAATCAGTATTCTTTTTTGTGCAACGGTAATGGCGGAAAACCAAACCGCTTTTTTTGATGTGCTGTTCAGCGGTAATTGAGCGACCGCATTCTCCGCACTTAAAAATTCCCAAAAATCCAAAGTGGTGGTTTGGTTTTTCTTTTCTGGATTTTCCTCTTTCCGCCATTATCCGTTGTACTTTTTCAAAAAGTTGCTGGGAAATTATTGGCTCGTGAGTTCCTTCATAAATTTCATTTTTGAATTCAAACAGTCCATAGTAAAAAGGGTTTTGCAACATTCTTTGAATTCGAGATAATGGCAAAATACTTTTTGATCTTCGGCTCATCAAGCCCAGAGAAAGCGCCAACTTTTGGATTTGCTCCAAGGTATATTTACCAGTGGCGTATTCTTCAATAATCTTTTTCACAATCTGCCAATTTTCAGGGTCTTTGAAGATGGTGTGATTCCGCAACTCATTTATGTAGCCAATGGGCGCAAATCTAGGATAGACGCCATTGCGGAGCTTCTGGCGCAATCCTCGCTTGATGTTCTCGGAAAGATTGTCAATGTAGTATTTCGATTGTCCAAAAGCGATAGAAAGCATAAATAGTCCTTGGGGAGTTTTATCAAACCAAAAAGTAGGGAATTTGAGCGTGTCCAATTTGTCCATATCCAAAAGATGAATAATTTTTCCAGCGTCAACTGCATTTCTTGCCAATCTATCGGGGTGCCACGCTAAAATTCCCACGGCTTCGCCTTTTTCTATGCCAGAAATCATTTGCTCAAAAACATCACGCCCAGGTTTTTTGGCGGACTTGGTTTCGATAAACTCACGCACAATAATAATGTTTTCTTTCAACGCAAATTCTCGCACTTCGGTCAGTTGCGCTTCAATAGACAAAACCTGTCTTTCCGCTTCATCCGTTGATTTTCTGGCATAGAGAAAAAACTTTTTGGTTGGATTCATATTGTTTATTTTTATTATTAAAATCGCTTTTGGGCAAAATTGGCGCTTTCTTTTTATTCTGAAAATTTGGAAGTTTCGCCTTTGGCGAAAATGCAAAAAATCGGCTGTTGAATTTCATTCAACTTTGAGCTTTGCTCAAATGAACTGGACTCTCCGAAACAAAATCGTGAGCTTTCAAGCCCTAAACGAATGGAAAATCGCGCTTTCAAAAATGCGATTTTCCGAAATGAGCTGTTTTTATGCTGAAGCTCGAACTTTTTTTGAAAAGGATTTTTAATTTTCCGCTCGGTCGGGCAAAAAGGGAAAGGGTCTGGGAAAAGGCCCCGAAAACTTGCTTTGCAAGCACGGGGTAAAAATTTTTGCCCGCCCTCGCTTTCCAATCCCGATTTTTCCGCCGCCGCCGAATTTCGT
>Ga0210044_10008454_pt1 | contig 12825 bp, 13 predicted proteins | sample CryGey13umfilter_2_FD_183959 | JGI IMG/M metagenome (GOLD analysis project Ga0210044, IMG submission 183959) | Groundwater microbial communities from aquifer in Utah, USA - Crystal Geyser 4/9/14 3 um filter (SPAdes) (version 2) | ecosystem: Environmental > Aquatic > Deep subsurface >... | reverse complement strand
GGCTGGGATTGCCCGTTTGCCTATATTTTGTGTTCCGTGGCCGAGCTTCGTTCTTCAACGGCGGTCGAACAAATCTTAGGCCGGATCATGCGTTTACCGAAAGCCCGCCGGAAAACCGATTCCAAATTGAACCAGGCATACGCCTTTTCGGCCTCCAAAAATTTCGTTGACGCCGCGAAGGCCCTTGAAGATGCTTTGGTTGAAAACGGGTTCCAGCGCCATGAAGTGAAGAATTTTGTTGCGCCGATGCAGCTAAAATTTCTTAATGAAGAACCGACAATTTTCATGGGTGCGACCACGGCAACCATAGAGGAAAAGCCCGATCTTTCTAACCTTTCGAAAGAGATTGCTTCAAAAGTGATCTTTGACGAAAAGGAAAAGGTTTTCACCTTTCAAGGGCAGATGGAGGAATCGGAAAAACAGGAATTGGAGAAGTGTTTCAAGACCCCCGAGGCAAAAGCCACCGTTGGAAACATCTTCAAGGTTTCCCGGGGAATTCCGATCAAAAAGCCTGGCCCGCCCGCCGAAAGCGGGGAAGTCTTTTCAATCCCGGTTTTGTCGGTTCGCCAGGGAACCCTTTTCGAACCGTTTGAAGAAACCCACTTTCTTGATTTTCCCTGGAAACTGTCGGAATGTGACGCGACCCTTTCCGAAACGGAACTCCCGTCAAAGCGGTCGGAAGGGGTTGTCGGTGAAGTCACGGTCGATAAAACCGGTGATATCAAAATTCATTACCTCGATCAGATCCGCACCCAACTTGCATTTACCGGCCTTGATGCCGACTGGTCACCGGAAGACCTGATTATCTGGCTTGACCAGGCATTCCCCCACCGGGACATAATTCAACCGGAGGCTATCGGCTTTCTGAATCAGGCTTTTGAACATCTCACGAAAACCCGGATGCTTTCTCTTGAGCTATTGGTGCATGACAAATACCGCCTGAAAACAGCCATTCAAGAGAAAATCCAACAGCACCGCCTGACGGCCCGGAAAAAAGCCTATCAAGCCCTTCTCGACCCAGCCAGCGCGACGCCGCTTGAAGTGAACCCCCAAACCTGTTTCACCTTCAAACCCCATGAATACCCGTATAATACTGTGTATCGCGGTTCTTACGAGTTCAAGAAACATTTTTACAGAAAAATCGGCGATCTGGATTCAACCGGCGAAGAATACGAATGTGCTGTTTTCCTCGACATGCTCCCCGAGGTGAAATACTGGGTCCGCAACCTCGAACGTCGGCAACAGCATTCTTTCTGGCTACAAACCTCTTCCGACAAATTTTACCCGGACTTTGTATGCGCCCTTAACGACGGGCGTTTCATGGTGGTTGAGTCCAAGGGAAAGATTTACTGGTCAAACACGGATTCCCTGGAAAAGCGCATCATCGGCCAAATTTGGGAATCTCGAAGTAATGGCAAATGCCTTTTCATTATGCCCGAAGGAAAAGACCTTCCCGCCATAAAAGCCAAACTGGCGAAACAATAGACTAGGAAAGGATTTCAGGCATTTTGACCAATATACATCATAATGGTATAATGTTCTTTGAAGAGTTATGAAGAGAACCCAAATTTACTTGGATGAAGGTCAACAAGTGTTCCTTGAGGGCTTGGCGTTTTTATTGAGCCGAAAAGAAAAGAAACGGGTTTCAATTTCGGAATTAATCCGCCGGGCAATCGAAATACTCAAAAAGAAATACCCGGAAGTTCCAACCGAAACAGATTTGATTTTGAATAGTCCTTCTCTTCTTAAAGGCATAGAGAGAGCCAAAAAGGAAAAGAAGTTGCTCAGTCACAAGGCGGTATTTAACTCAAAATAGTTTTGTTCTTGGGTGATCGCCATAAAGGAGAACGAGATGGTTATTCCTGATTTATCGGCAGAAGATATCAAGACTGCTATGTCGGATGCAACGGATATCGAGCTCCTTTCAAGAGAAGGCGGCCAAAAAATTGTTTTCACCGGGCTTATTGAAAATAAAAAATGGGCTTTGAAGTTTATGCGCCCGAACCTTTCATCCTCTGCTGATCAATCTGTTGAAGACTCTGTCGATGATGTCACGGCCAGAGCTCAACGCGAAGTTGAGACAATGCAACAATGCCAGAGCCCCTTTTTGGTGAGACCTGGCCCAATAGGCATAAAGTCAGTATACATCAAGGGCGAGCCCTATATCTTCTTTACAGAGGAATTCATCCCGGGCATCGACTTGAAAAATTACAAAAAGAAAACCGGTGTTTTACCTATTCCTGAAATAACAAAACTTGGAATTCATATCTCCGAAGCCATTTCCTCTATTTGGAACTGGGCTAAAATTCATAGGGATGTTAAGCCCGGAAATATCATGCGGAAGGATTCCAACGGGGATTTCATTCTTCTTGATATGGGCTTGGTCTTTGACCTGAATGATGCTTCTCTTTCCCTGTTTGGCCCTGTCGGAACTCCAATCTATTTTTCCCCGGAACAAATGGATTTTAACCACAGAAGAACGGTTCTAGACTTCCGGTCTGATTTGTTCTCTTTGGGAATTGTCCTTTATGAAATGGCTACTGGCCAGCATCCCTTTATCAACAAAGGCACAACGAGCTCATTTGAGGTTGTAAATAATATAAGGACTATGGCCCCGGAAAATCCTTGTCTCATAAGAAAAGATCTTCCTCAGGGCCTGGGGGATATTATCATTAGACTTTTGGCGAAACGGCCAGCCCTTAGATTTAGGCAAATTGGCCTTTTAATAGAAGCCCTAACTAAGGCTTCAGTGGGAGGAAAGTAAATGCCTTTATTAGCACAATCAGGTTATGGCCGGGCAGAAAAAATCCAAAAGGGTTTGAAAAGTGGCTGTATAAAAGGGGTGATTTTAAGCCCCCGGGATGAGGAACCCGCGAAATTAAAAGATTTTTCAGCGGAACTAAGGGAAACCTATAACGACGCTCTAATTCTATTTGATCCTCAATTTTATGCAACTACGGTTCTTTGTCCGAGAGATCAAAATTTGCCAAGTTATGATTATTACAATAATAACAAGGGCCTAAGCAGAACAAAATTTACTCCACAAGGCATTCAACGCTATGTTTCTGAAGCATTGGCCTTTCAAAACTCTGTTCAGGAGCTAAGCTATTACATTTCCCCAACAGTAATTTTTGAGGATTTCCGGGATTCTTGGAGTCAGATTTCCTTAGGTTTGGCGGAACAAGCTATTGAGCACTGGTCCAAAGACCTTTCCCGAAATAAACCGCTCCTTTGCTCTTTGGCTATATCGGAATTTGCATTTAGAAATAGGGAAGGCTTGGATGAATTCTTAGATGCTATCTCCGCTTGGGATGTGAATGGTTTTTATCTCCTGATAAACCGCAATTCAACATCTTCGAATGCGATTTTTGATTCAACAGCACTAGGCAATATTCTTTATTTTATTCATGTTTTGAGTCGAATAAATAACTATGAAGTTTTCTGCGGTTACAGTGATTGGCATAGTTTCATTTTGGAAGCCGTCGGCGCTTCACATACCGCTTGTGGTTGGTTTCAGAATTTGAAAAATTTTTCAATGTCTAGGTTTCTTCCCGCCGGCAGAGCAAGACAGCCGAGAAAACGCTATTCCTCAGGCCCTCTTTTATCCAGCATTCTTATAAACCCTGAATTGGAAGCGGTTTATTCTATAGGGTCATTACCCACCGCCCTATCTGGCACATCTCACGACAGCATTCTTGTAAATCATGGCCCAGCAGCAGGGGAACAGTTTTGGTCTGGTGAAGTTGCCTGTTTATCTCATTGGGAAACGATCAGTTCTATTGCTTCGAGTTTGTCTGGTCAACCGGCGTCCAAACAACTAGAATTGGCAACAAACAAAATTAATATGGCCAAAACTCTATTCCGATCCTTTCAACAAAGGGAAATAATTTTCGATCCCTCTACCGGCCCAAATCATTTGGACATTTGGTTGCAAGCGATTCAAAATTTTAAAAATTCGATTTCATCCTTTTGACGAGTATGGCGACAAAAATTTTATATTCCGAAGAAGAGATGGCTTTAGCCTTCCAGAAGAAACTTTTATCGAAAAAGGGTCTTCCGGGTATCGGTCCATTTTGGCGGGTATTTAAGGAAGTCCTTAGTTTGTCTGGTCGTCCTGATTTTTTGGGGATTCAAAAAAAGAACAGGAAAAAAGTTCAGTTCTCTAATCTGAATGGGTCAATCGTTGCTTCCTCAATAATGGCTCTTTTGAAACCGAATACTTCCAAATCATTAAAGACGATTGTAAAAAATACCGGCTTCTCTCTTCCTGTTGTGAAAAGAGTTTTGAAGGGTTTGGTAGAAGACAATCATATCGTTCAGGCAGGCCCGGATATGTTTAAAGGCACTGAAGTTAGCCTTATTGCAGAGATGGAAACCTTTGTTTTCGAGCTTAAACTGAATAATACCAAAAGGGCTATTTTCCAGGCCCAACAGTATAAAAGCTTTGCCCATCACGTTTTCATCATCGCACCCCCTTCAAGAATTCCGAATTATCGAAAGTTCAAAAAAGTTCTCGACTTGTGGGGTATCGGGTTAGCCTCGTTTGATCCTGATACATTGAGTTTCAAAATTGAAAATCCATCAGTTCCAAAGGAACCCGCGTCAAAACAGCAGCTTCTTTATACTGTTTATAATGCCATGGCCCAACAAGCCGCCTTGTAAGGGGCTTCCATTACTTTAAATGTTTTTCGTGAAAGGCAAAATTCCTTAACCTGGTTTTACGTTCCATTGCTCCCTAAAAGGGTTCCGGGAAGATAGCTGCGTTAATATACGCTAAGGCAAATCTTACAACCTGACCTAATCTGACAGTTTGCGGCTGGTGACAATTTTGTTGGGTTTAGGCCTGATTTACCCCTTCAGCCTTCCCTCATGGTAAGCCTTTAACGCCGGTCCGACCTTCGCCAGCGTTGCCGGGGAATGGTAACGGTGAACCTTGAAGAAAATCTTTCCGATCTTCTCTGGAAGCTGGTATCCGAACATCACTTCACACAAGGCCCTAACCTCGCCCATTGTATTTGAATAGGTTCCGCCGGTATGCGACCACCCACCGAGCCGCAGGAATAGCCCCAGGTCAACCGTTCTGAAGTCGGCCTTGTCCAGATCCCAGATGAGTTTTTTCTGAAGCGGCAGAAACCGCTTGTCATGAATCCCCCCGATTGCTTCCTTTACCCGATCCTTCTTAACTTTCGCTTTCAACCTCAATCTCAGGTCTTCCATGTTCCTTCCCCCTTTCTTTGCGTCTTTCCCCTGCTATTCTACCATTCCAGCCGAAAGCCAGCCCCTGAGGAAACCCGGCAACCCAATTTGGCCCTTGCCCTCATTTCCAAAAGCCTACGATCCCCCCAGGACCGCCTCAACCCTCGTTTGGTGCGGCTCACCGCCCCCAGGCCCGTTTCGGGGTTTCACGGGAAACCCCGAAACGGCGTTTTCCGTTGCTGAGTCGCGGGAAACCGCCCTGAGTCAAAGCCGGGGGCGCTGAGACATGCCGTTTTAGCCTCTTTGCCTGTAAGCATGCCGTTTTGGAGCATTTTTCCGCCAGTCGCATGTAGGCGGCTCCTGCTCGAAACCTACCCATCCCTTTACCCCAGGAATCAGGAGGGAATGAGCCCTCCGGCTTTTCGGCCGTCCCCGGTCTGGGGAACTCCGGCGAAGGCTATCGGTTGCCCGTTGCCGCGCCTCCGGCGGGGAGAACTAAAAGCAACTCCGGGTTCACCACCGGGAATGGAAAGGCAAAGCCCCGCCTTCCATCCCCGGCTCCGCCACCCATCGCAGTAGGGGTGACGATGGGTGGCTCCGCCGGGAATGGAAGGCTACCGTCTCCCCTTTCGAAATTTGGAAAAACAGAAACCCTAGTCATTCCTCTTCTTCCGGGTCTTCCTCCGGGTCGAGGTCGATCCATTCCACGTCCCGGCCCAAGGCAAGGAGCTTTCCCAGCTCATTATTGATCTTTTCCAATTTCTCGACGCAACCGAAAATTTCCATGTCGAGGTCGCCCGTCAGCGCCATTATCCGGGAAATCTGCTTCTTCCCTTCCTGGCTCAGGTTGCCCGTGTTCTTCATTTCCATGACCAGGCCGTGAAGCTTCATGAGCTCAATTCGGATCTTCGGCGGGTTATACCCTTCGTCCAAAATGACCGGCCGCACATCATCAAACAGGTCAACCGCTTCGAGAAGAACATGGGAATCATAGCCCAGCAACGGGTTTTCCGGCCCTTCCGAAACGTCGTTCTTCTTAACCATATTCAATCACCCCTCCAAAACAGGCAGCCCATCAAGGAACCGCTTCCGGACTACCTCACGGTCCGCGGAATCGCTCTCGATGCCAAAAATGGTAACGATCTTCCAGCCGTTCCCGAGCTGCTTCTCCGAGATGAACCGGTCATCCTTGATTTCCTTGTTCCACCAGTCCAATGCCTTGGTTATCTGGCCGAGGTTGGCCTTCCCCATTGGTTTGATGACGGTTCCTTTCTGCTGGTAGCGAAGGACCGGGTAGAGAGCGTAAACGATGTCCCCCGAAGCGAATAGCGACGGGTCGACCAGCTTCGTAACCTGCCGGATCTTATGGCCCCGCGAGGTCAACCCCTCGACCAGGTTCCTTTCGATGGAATACCCGGCCGGGTCGATGTCCGAAATGCAAAAGATGCTCTTCTCCGCAGCCCCGCAAGCCTGGTAAAGATCGTCGGAAAAATACTCCAGGGAGATCACTGGCGGTTCCCCTTTCACGCAGACGAAGGAGGTCCCGACTTCCCCGGCCAGCCCCCGGATGAAAAAGAAGTGCCCGATCTTTTCGGATGCCAGGATGATTTCCGGCCTGGTCTTCCCGATTCCCCGGAAGGGTTCATTCACGTCCATGAACCCGAAATCCTTGTATCGGAAAAGCTTCTCTTCCTCAACCATCTCTTGAAGGGCGCTGTAGAAGATATCCACGTCCCCGGGTTCCAGAACGTTGGAGTGATAGGTCAAAATGGACTTGATCTTGTACCACAGGGACCGTATGTTGCCGTCGCTGAGCTTCTCTATCCCCTTCTTCATCCAGCGGTGAAGCTGATAGAGGATGTTCTTGATGACTCGCCGCTTGTCGATCCGGTTCACCAGGATCTGCCGAAAGTAGGTCAGCATCCTTTCCCGCGTGAATTGCCGAATGTCCCATTTCTTCTTGAAGGCATCGACCGCGGGCGCGTTCTTCGGGTCCAGGTCGAAAAGTTCCCGCCATCCGAAATCAATGATGTCCAACAACCGAAGCTTTCTATCGTCCGGATGCTCCGGAACCACGTGATGAAGTGTCTTGAGCCTGAAAAGGTCTTTCAATGCTCCGGAAAACTTTTGGGTTACGGGAATCCGCTTTTCAGCCCCCTCGAGGATGATTTCACACTCTTCCTCTACGCCTCGATTCCGGCCCATCATGACCCTGGATATCGTCGGTTCTCCGTCTTTCCCTGGTTCTTCCGGAAACCGGTTGTAGATACCGGTGATCCGGTCCTGAGCCACCAGAAACGACCGGTGGACCTGCAAAAAGTATCCCTCGAATTCCCTTTGAATGACGGCGAGGTTTTGTACAATGTGGTACTTGCTTCCGGTTTCTGTTACCGCGTAGGTTTTCCCGCCTTCACCGTAGAAATAGACAATCTCGCCGATTCGTACAAGTTTGCCGTTCCGGGTGATAATATGCCTTTCCGGCAGGGTGAGCCGGTCAACCAGTTTTTCGGGGTCCAGCGTCATTTCAGCCTTTTCTCGAACTCGGCCAGGTAGGTATTGGTGACCGCGTTTTGAATCGGTTCCTTGATCCCCTCGAACCAGAGATCCCGCGCCGACGAAACCTTCAAGCCGGCAATCTTCGCTAGGTTCACGATGTAATACTTACTGGTCCGCATGAAATGCGGGTGTTCCGCTAACTGCTTCTCGATCTCCCCCAGCCCGAGATTGCTGTAATAACTTTCCGTGGCCGTTTTGAAAAGGGTTTCTTCCCGCCCCTGGTCCGATTTGGTGGAGATGTAGCAGACATCCGCCAGCTTCACCAGGAAGATACCCATGGCCGGATCCGCGGGGGTTACCGGAAACCGCTTGATAGGCGGTTCGAGAAGGGTCAATTTTTCGAGAATTTTCTGTGATACGTCGCCCTCACGATTTGGCATCCTTTTCCCTCCTATTTTGGTCTTGCGCCAGTTGGCCCTACAAGACTTGATCCGGCCTGTAGAGGATCGTATTTTCAGACCCCGGGCGGTTTTCCCTCAACCCCGAAATACGATCCCCACAGGGCCCTTTCATGCCCTTTTCCCGCGTTTGGCTGGAACCTTTTTCACGGGGGCCTTTGCCTTCACCGGCTTTTTAATTGCTTTTTTCACCGGTTTCTTTGCCGCTTTCGCGGTTTTCGCCGGTTGCTCTTTCATGCACTCAAACAGAACGGACAACCGTTTTTTGCTGTAGTCCTCGATTGCCAAAGTAACACCCTTACCGGAAAGAGCCTGTATAACCTGGTCTTCCAGACCGCCGTCAACGAGATAAATGAAAAACTTCTTTGCCATCTCTTCGGCCTTCAAGCCCATGAAAGAGACAGTGACAGTATCCTTTTTGGGTTCAGCAACCATCTGGGACATTTCAACGGAAACCGGATCCCCTTCTTTGAGTTCAATTCTTTTGAGCTGCTTCTTTTTTACGTAAACTTCTTTGTTGATACCGTCGGAGGAATCCTTGAACACTATAACGATAACCTCCCCCTCGACCCGGTCAACAAACCCCGGCCACCCGTTTTTTATCAGCCATTTTTCATTTCTCCCTTGTCAATTTGAAGCCCTATATTTCAGGGTAACTCAAAAGGAAAAACGCGGCGAGCGAAAAACCGCCGCCGCGATCCGCGCGAGCATTTCATATAACCCTTCAGGAATCATGCCTCCGCAACCGCCAGGGTTCCGCTATTTTCACGTATGCCTTTTGATACCAGGCCATCCCCTCTAACGGTTCCTTTGCCGGTTTCGGTTTCCAGGGAATGATCGGTTTCGGCGGGTCTTGCGGTGGCATGAGGAAGGCCCGTAAAGCCCGGTTCTCTTGCCGAAGCTCCATTACCTCCACCTGAGTTTTTTGACTTTGTTCGGCCATGAGAATCATGACGTTTTTGATTTCCTCGAGTTGCCCCCGGAAATTCATCAGTTCCCCTATTGGTGAACCGGTGACCGGTAAAGTTACCGGTAAAATTTGGGCATCGGTAGGTTGTCCTCGAACGGCCATACAAGCGGCTTTCGGGGCAATACCAGTCTTTACCAGTTCGGCAACTTTTCCCAGTGTTTCAACGACGTCTTCAGGAATCACCCGAACCCGCCCTTGATGTGAAATCATGATTCCCAACAGCGTCAACCAGTATCGGCACTGGTCAACGGTGACGCCCAAAATCCGGGCGACTTCGGGAAGTTGTTTGAACGCGGTTTCCATCGGGACCTCCTTTTTACCGGTGACCACCTCACCGGTGACCGGTCACCAGTAGGTAAACCGGTCACCAGACAATCGACATTTTTTGAAGGATCTTTGAAGGAAAATTTCCCCTGGTTTGTCATGCGTCCACGGAAGGATGACAAAAAAGGGTAATAGACGTAGAATGGTTCATGGTTTCGCACAAATTGAAGAACATTCCCGCCGTGGGTTATGTCAGAGTCAGCACCGAAGAACAGGCAAATTCCGGCCTATCCCTTACTCAGCAAAAATCCCGAATCGTTGCATACGCCAAGGCAACCGGCCTGCACCTTCTTGAAATCATCGAAGACACCGGCAAAAGCGCCAAGAACCTTAACCGGCCCGGGATTCAGAAAGCCCTTGAAATGCTCCGGGAAAAACAGGTTCAAGCCCTGGTGGTCCTCAGCCTCGACCGGCTCACCAGATCGGTCAAGGATCTCGGTTTCCTGGTGGAATTTTTCGAGAAATCCCAGGCCGCGCTTGTGGCCGTTCAGGATTCAATCAACACCCTCAACGCCGCCGGGCGCCTGGTCTTAAATGTTCTCGGTTCAATCGCCCAATGGGAACGGGAAGCCATAGCCGAAAGGACCGCCGCCGCCCTTGCGGTAAAAACCCAGCGGCACGAAAAGACCGGTGGGACCGTGCCTTTCGGCTTCAACGTCACCCCTACCGGTAAACTGGTCACCAATGAATCCGAACAGGACGCCTTGAGGCTTATCCTTCGGCTCCACAAGCGGGGAATCCCGTTACGAAAGATCGGTGACCAGCTCACCGGTCAAGGGTATTTCCCGAAGAAGGGCGGGAAATGGCACCCGCAGGTTATCAAGCAGATTCTTGCATCAAGAAACAAAAAATCCAAATAAATTACAATCAATCTATTGTTTTTGCTATTTTCTTACGCTATTATCACAATCACGAGGTGCCTTATGCCGCGACCAAAACTTGATGAAGAGACCGTTCCCGTATCCGCCCGTTTCCCCAGGAACCTGGTTGATAAAATCGACCGCTTCATAAAGAAGTTCAAAAAAGAAAACCCTGGCCTGTCCATCAGCCGGGCAGACACCATCCGAATGATTCTCATTCAGTATTTTGCCAACCAGACCACCACGGAGCAGTAAGGTAGACATGTTGAAACAACACTGATATGGCCTAAAACAATGAAACCGCCTCGCTTGCCAGCTCAGGCGGTTTCATTAAGGGGTTTTGTCGGTCCGTCCTTAATAACTAGGATCAGCGTACCAAAAACAACCCGGACGGTCAAGAGAAAACCCCCTCATCTTTGGTTATTGGGGGTTCTATGTCGATCGAAGATTTTCTATCGCACTTCAAAAACGTCCGGAAGACATCCAACGGATGGCAAGCCTGCTGTCCGGCCCATGAAGACAAGAAAGCCAGCCTTTCCATATCGGTGAAGGAAGAGAAGATCCTTCTTTACGATCATGCCGGTTGCTCTCACGAAGCCATTCTTGAAGCCGCCGACCTGAAGGCCAAGGACCTTTTTCTTGATTCCAAGCCTTCCGGCGGAAAACCGGAAATCTCCGTCATATACGATTACACCGACGAGAAGGGGGAAACCCTCTTCCAGACGGTTCGTTTCATCCCCAAGGACTTTCGCCAACGACGCCCGGACGGCCGGGGCGGTTGGGAATGGAATCTCAAGGGCGTTCGCCTGGTTCCCTACCGCCTCCCGGATCTCCTGAAAAGCTCCCAGGTTTGCATAGTCGAAGGCGAGAAGGACGCGGACAACCTTTGGAAACACGGCATCCCCGCCACCTGCAACCCAATGGGGGCGGGAAAATGGCACGCAGAATGGTCGAAGCTCTTCGAGGGGAAAGAGGTTGTCATCATCCCGGATCTCGACGAGCCAGGCCGGAAACATGCCTTTGATGTCGGAAAGAAACTCTACGGTCACGCTCTCCGCATCAGGGTTTTGGAGCTTCCCAAGAAACCGCACGTCAAGGACGTTTCCGACTGGTTCGCCCAAGGCGGAACCAAAGACGAGCTTCTGAAGCTGATTGCCGAGGCCAAGGAATGGAGACCGCCGGGAGCAAAGCCGCCTCTCCCGGTCCTGAAGGCGTTTACCGCCTCAGACCTGGAAGATATGATTTTTCCGGAGCCCAAATGGGCGGTTCCCGGCCTTCTCCCGGAAGGCTTAACCATTCTCGCGGGAAGACCGAAGCGCGGGAAAAGCTGGATGGGTCTAGGTTTGGCTCTTGCCGTTGCCAGCGGGGGAAAAGCCCTTGGCAGAATCGACGTGGAAAAAGGCGATGCCCTGTATCTCGCTTTGGAAGACAATCCCCGCCGTCTGCAAAACCGTCTTGCCATCTTGAAAGACCCGGATTCGAAGCTCCCACCACGCCTTCACCTTGTAACGGATTTTTTGCCCCTGCAAATGGGAGGGATGCAAAGCCTTTTGATCTGGCTCGACAAGCACCCGAAAACTCACCTGGTCGTCATCGACACCTTGGGAAGGATCCTCCCGAGCGGGAAAGGGAACAATAACCAGTTTGTCGATGATTACCAGTTCATCGGAAAACTTCAGAAACTCTCTATTGATCGTGGTTTTGCTCTCCTGGTCATTCATCACATTCGGAAACAAAGCGCGGAATACGCGCTTGACCGCGTGGCCGGAACAACCGGTATCACCGGAGCCGCCGATTCCGTTTGGGTCTTGGACACCGGAAAGGGCGAAGCAAGCGCAATCCTCCAGGTCACCGGCCGGGATATCGAAACTCAGGAAATCGGGATGAAGTTTGAAAACGGGATTTGGTCCTCACTTGGACCAGCCGAGGAAGTAGCCCTTAGCGGGGAACGGAAGGAAATCATCACGTTACTGGAAGAGAACGGCCCAATGTATCCCAAGGTGATCGGGGATATTTTGCGGAAGAACGCGAGCACAACCAGGAATCTTCTTTTCCTGATGAAGCAAAAGAATCTGATAATCAATACTCCGGATGGTAGATACGCTCTTCCCCCTAATACCTCTATAAGACCATAGACGGTATAGACACCCTAGACAATATAGACGGCATAGACGGCATAGACGGACTGTCTATGACTGTCTATGGACGCCCCACCCCCCCATAGACGGTGAAACCCCTCATGGGATGAAGGAAACAAGGCCCTTGTCTATGCGTCTATGGTGTCTATGCAAAGTGAAAAGAGACAAAAAGCCGGAAGCTAGAAAGGGGTTTTTATAGAACCTGGGAAAAATCCAACGCTAAGGAATTGAGATTTTCAGTTTCGGCCAACTGAAGGCTCATCTTTTCCCGCACCGGCACTGCATCCTCTTCGCCAAGAGTTCAATAAAACCACCGTTTTATTGAACTCCTCTGGACCCCCCCAAAGCAGGTCGAATTTACCGTTTTTGGGGCAAAAAAACCC
>Ga0210044_10008451_pt1 | contig 12827 bp, 9 predicted proteins | sample CryGey13umfilter_2_FD_183959 | JGI IMG/M metagenome (GOLD analysis project Ga0210044, IMG submission 183959) | Groundwater microbial communities from aquifer in Utah, USA - Crystal Geyser 4/9/14 3 um filter (SPAdes) (version 2) | ecosystem: Environmental > Aquatic > Deep subsurface > Groundwater... | reverse complement strand
AGCCATGATAAAGACAATAATAAAGGTGGTTCTGGTGAGAGCAATAACCGAAGAAGGTAATATTTGTCCTCCATCATTTGAAGTCCGGCTGAACAATACAATGCCAACAGCCAAAGGGATTTGCCACAATTGTTCTGCAATCTGGGTAGCCAATGCATATAAACCCACTTCGTTTATGGTTGAAAGTTTTTCGAGCAGCAAAATATCTACCTTATAGTTTAGCTGTAGGATAAAAAATGACATCGAAAACAATAGGCCCATCCTGAGTAAATGCCTAACAATCACCGGATGATAAATTATTTTGATTTCGAAATTCTTAGTCAGCATGCGCATGGCTACCATGGCTACCCACGTGTTGGCTGCCAATGTGGCTATTACAGCTCCCAACAACCCATAATCCAGCCACCAAACCAGGACAGCTGCCAACACCAGGTTAATCACATTGATCATCCAATTAAGTTGGTTCGACTTTTTGATTTCGTCTTTTCCCAAAAATACACCGCCGACATAAATGGTGGCCAGCCTGAACGGGATCACAAAAAGCACAAGCGAGATCAGCAGGAGCGTAAATGAAGGTTCCCGGTAGAAATAAAATCCAATGGCACTTAACAAAATACCAATTGTGCTTGAACCGATGAGGATTAACACGATGGAAGAAACCAAATGGTTTTCATCGTATTTTTTACTGCCAAGCAGATAAATAGATGCTCCACGGATACCCAGATGCGTGAGGCTCACCACAATAAGCGGTACTACGATTAAGGCATTGTATGCGCCATAACCATCTGTGCCCATCACACGAGTCAGGACAACTACCATCAGCAGAGCACTTACCAGCGACACAACATTGCTGTTGAGCACTCCCATAAAATCACGAAAAAACCCCCTTTTTGCCATGGCTTTGGTTCGATTTGAGCTAAGTAAGCAAAGGTCGTTTTTTTTCGAATATGATGTAAGCAAAGCCATGTCACTTTATGAGCTAAACGCATCCATTCCCTTTTTATATTATTCCTTATCTTTGCCTCAAAGATGCACCTACTACATGACTGAAAGAAAACGAAAATTACTACTTATCAACCCGCTTAACTCCACACGTAAAGGGTTGATTATACACAAACATGTCATCTATCCCCCCATAGGTTTGGGTATTATTGCCACACTTACCCCTGAACGCTGGGAAGTGGAAATACTGGACGAGAATTTCGAGCAATTTACTTATAAGGAGGCTGATTTGGTTGGCTTTACCGCGCTAACGTCCAGTGTGACCCGAGCTTATGAGCTGGCAACCATCTACCGCGATAAAGGTATTCCAACAGTTATAGGCGGCATTCATGCCTCCATGGTACCTGATGAAGCCATCAGTTTCTGCAATACCGTGGTGATAGGAGAAGTGGAGAGTGTATGGTTAACACTGATAGAAGATTTTGAACACGGGAAAATGAAACAGTCCTATAAGGGGCAATTGCTTTCCATGGAAAATGCCGTGATGCCTTCACGTCATTTGTTTCACCCTGATTATAAATTTGCCAGCATTCAGACTTCACGTGGTTGCCCCATGAGGTGCGATTTTTGCTCTGTGCACACTTTTAACGGAAGTTCCTATCGCCAGCGACCCGTTGAGGAGGTGTTGGATGAACTGGAAACGGTGGAACATTCAATGGTCTATTTTGTTGATGACAACCTGATTGGATATGGTAAAAGGTCGCAGGAACGGGCCATTCGACTTTTCAAGGGAATCATTGAACGAGGTATTAAAATAGAATGGTTTTGTTCTGCCTCCATGAACTTTGCCGACAACGAAGAAGTGCTAAAATATGCTGCGGAGAGTGGCTGCCGGATGGTACTGCTGGGCATCGAATCGGAGCGCATCGATCAGTTGAAGGACATGAACAAGAACCTGAACGCGAAAATGGGCATCGACAGCTATGACAAAGTATTTGAAAAAATTCATCAATATGGAATCAGTGTGTTGGGTGCTTTTATCTATGGCCTTGAGACCGATACCCCTGAAAGCATGGCGCAACGCACTGAGTATATCAACAATGCTTCCATCGATGCGGTGCAATCCACCATCCTGACGCCCTTACCAGGGACGGGTTTATTCGACCGCATGACCAGGGAAAATAAAATTGAGCTGAACAATTTTCCCCAGGATTGGGAACATTATCATTTCGCGGAAGTGGTGTTCAATCACGATTTGATGGGCCGGAAAGAATTGATGGAGGAAATCAAAAAAAACTGGGACAAACTGTATAACGAACCCATCTTAAAGAAGAAATTTATCAGAACCATTAAACAGACTAAGAGCGCCACCGCTGGCATCTGGTCCTATGGCTCCAACCTACAATACTATAATCTGGCGTTTGAGGGCGAACGTCCGGTACGCAACCTGGTGGATGTCTTTGGGTTATCTTCTTTCAAATCGAACCCCTTTGTTTAGTTAACTGAAAGATGACAAAAAGAAACAAACTGCTACTCATAAATCCACTAAGTACAAAACGAAGAGGACTTATCCGCGATCAGCAAAGTATTTTTCCGCCCATGGCTCTGGGCATTATCGCGGCGCTTACCCCGGAACAGTGGGAGATCGAGCTTGTGGATGAGAATTTTGAACGTTTTACTTACAGGGAAGCCGATTTGGTTGGAATTACGGCACTTACTTCACAAGTGACACGTGCATATGAGCTGGCCTCAGTTTATAAAGAAAAAGGCATATCCACGGTAATGGGTGGGATTCATGTGTCGATGTTGCCCGATGAAGCGGCGCAATATGCCGATTCTGTTGTGATTGGTGAAGCTGAAAGCGTTTGGGGAACCCTTATTCATGATTTTGAATCCGGTACACTAAAAAAAAGATATCAAGGGAACTTATTGCCATTGGTTGATTCACCATTCCCCAGAATAGATTTATACCACCCAGGCTACGTGTTTGGCAGTGTCCAAACCACACGTGGGTGTCCTATGAGTTGCGATTTCTGCTCTGTTCATACGTTTAATGGGCATCAGTACAGGGCGCGTCCGGTAAAAGATGTGGTGGATGAATTCGAGAAAATCCCTCAACAGAAGGTGTATATTGTTGATGACAACTTGATAGGGTACACGAAAAAATCTGCTGATCGTGTGTTGGAAATCTGCCGGGAGATCATCCGGCGCGGGATTAAAAAAGACTGGCTCTGCGCGGCTTCCATGAATATCGCTGACCATGAGGAGGTGCTTCATTATGCTGCCAAAGCGGGGTGTAAAATGATTTTTTTAGGCATCGAATCAGAACTCATCGATCAACTGGAGTCGGCCAATAAAAGGACCAACCTTAAAATTGGAATCGCCCACTTTGATGAAGTTTACCAAAAAATTCACGCCCATGGAATCGCGGTTTTAGGTGCTTTTATTTTTGGGCTCGATACCGACACGCCTCTCACCATAGCCAATCGGGTCGAATACATGTTGAATTCGGACATTGATGCCATGCAGGCTTCCATACTCACCCCTCTTCCGGGGACACCTTTGTTTAACAGAATGGCAAATGAAGACAGGCTGATTCACAAAAACTTTCCAGAAGACTGGGCCCGTTACGATTTTGTTGAAGTTGTTTATCGCCCGGCACTCATGACCCAGGAAGAATTAACCACTGAAATCAATAAAAACTGGGCCAAATTGTATGATGAGAAAAACCTGAAGCGGAAATTTCTCAATGCCCTTAAAAAGTCGCACAATGCGGATGCCGCCTTGTGGTCATATAATTCTAACCTGCATTATTACAATTTGGTTTTTGAAAATAAAAGAGAACGGATCAGCATTACTGATCAAATATACTAAGGAAGCTAAAACGCTCTACCTTCACAGTCGTTTTTATTCAATAAGTTACCATACATGATTTTTGAGACCGTCTTAAAATTGCCAAAAAGGAATTATTTTGAAACAGAAATAGCTAAATATGAAGAAAAAACTACTTTTAATTAACCCTCGAAACTCCTATAAGGCCGGAATTTATCATGAGGGTGATTTTAGTGTTCCACCAATGGGGCTGGGGATTATTGCCGCACTGACCGACTCAGATTGGGAGATAGAAATTTTGGATGAAAGCTTCGATGTGTTTCAGGTAAAAAAAGCTGATCTGGTAGGTTTTACAGGATTAACTTCTCAAGCCACCCGGGCTTACGAACTGGCTTCTATTTACCGGGAGTTAAATATTCCAACCGTGATGGGTGGAATCCATGCTTCCATGTTACCCGAAGAAGCATTAAAATATGTGGATGTGGTGGTAAAGGGAGAAGCTGAAGGTGTTTGGAGGGAATTGCTCCATGATTTTAAGCAGGGAAGTCTCAGAAAAATCTATGAAAGTGAATTACAGGATTTATATACGATGCCTCCGCCCCGCATCGATTTATATAGCCCTAAATATGCTTTTGGAAGTTTGCAGACTACACGGGGTTGCCCCATGAAATGCGATTTTTGTAGTGTGCATACCTTTAACGGGCGAAAATACAGGTATCGAAATGTTGCGGAAGTGGTGGATGAGTATAAACGAATTCCTCAAAAAAGTTTGTATATTATTGATGATGATTTTTTTGGCTATGGGTCCAAACACGCTCAACGGGCCAAAGATATTTGTAGGGGTTTTATTGAGAGTGGTATTAAAAAGGAATGGTACACCTTTTGTTCAATGCACCTGGCCACCGATGCGGAAGCCCTGCAACTGATGGCACAAGCCGGGTGTCGCATGATATTGCTTGGTATTGAGTCGGAGATAGTGGAACAGTTGGTGGCTTCCGAAAAATTGACAAATATTAAAGTAGGTGTGCAGAATTACGAAAAAGTGTACGATGCATTTCACCAGGCCGGGATAGCTGTTTTAGGAAGCTTTATTTATGGGTTGGATACCGATACGGTACAAACCATTCGCAACAGAACGGATTATTTTATTAATTCAGGTGTTGATTGCATTCAACCAGGCATGCTTACACCGCTTCCTGGTACGCTTACCTACCAAAATCTGTTTAAAAGTAACCGAATAAATAACATGGATTATCCAAAGGCATGGGAGAAATACACCTTCTTTAATTGCGTTATTGACCCCATAAATATGTCTGTGGATGAGTTTACTAAGTTGATGCACGAAGAGTGGGACAGGATGTTCGATTTGAAAGTACTAAAGCGAAAATATTTAAAGACATTAAAAACCACTAAAAATCCAATTGCTGCCGGTTGGGCACTTTCAACTAACCTTAAATACCACAATACGGTATTTGAAGGGATAAGAGAACCTTATGATTATCAAAAAATCTATCGTGAACTGACATCAATGACCTTAAATTTTGATTAAATTGATCGAGTGGTAAAATAGATACTTTTAGGGGAAAGCTTTGTTTGATCAACTCATATTTTTACCCGGACCGTAGAATGAACCTCCCGATTTCCTACTTTTGTGGTTTATTCGTAAAATCCTTCAGCCATGCCTCATCCCTCTGAGAAAACCCCTTATCAACTTCAATCGGTTGCCACCGGAAACATCTTTAATGATACAGGATGGTTGCTGGATGCGCCAGGAGAGAAGATTCCCACGCTTATCCGCGCTCTTTACCAAACCAAACAACTTCAACTGAAGGATCCCTCTTTTGGCATTTACCGCTTTGCCGACTGGTTACCCGTGAACCGATATCTTGTGGGTTCTTCGGCTCCCATCACCTATAAAAGCGAAGGGTTGGCCAGGAAATTGGGATTAAACAGGTTGTACATTACATTTAGCGGATACTGGCCTGAGCGCGGTGTTGAGATGAAAACCTGCTCGTTTAAAGAAACCGAAGCCTACTCGGTGTGCGGTCGTTTGGACGGGAGTAACCGGGAGGTATTGGTAGTAGCTTCCGCCGGGAACACAGCCAGGGCTTTTGCCCAGGTTTGTTCCGATAACCAGATACCGTTGTTGTTAAGCATCCCACACGATAATTTAAATGCGCTCTGGTTCGAAGCACCGCTCAATCCCTGCGTAAAGCTCATCACGTGCGAAGCTGGCAGCGATTATTTCGATGCCATCCACTTATCAAACATTGTGAGCAAAATGGATGGTTTTGTAACTGAAGGCGGTGCCAAAAACGTGGCCCGTCGCGATGGCATGGGAACCACCATGTTATCGGCTGCCACCACCATTGGCGAAATCCCGGAGTATTATTTTCAGGCCATCGGCAGTGGAACAGGTGCCATTGCTGCCTGGGAAGCCAACCTGAGGCTAATTGCTGATGGCCGTTTCGGAAACCGAAAAGCCCGTCTGATGGTATCGCAGAATATTCCATTTCATCCCATTTACGATGCCTGGAAGGAGGACTCAAGAGAGATGCTTTATATGGATGATGCCGAAGCACGTAAAAAAGTGGAAGTAATTGAGGCGAAGGTATTGTCGAACAGAAAGCCACCTTATGGAATCGTGGGCGGACTGTACGATGCCATGAAAGATGCCGGTGGCGATGTTTTGTTGGCCAACAACCAGGAAAGCCGTGATGCAGCCATTTTATTTAAGGAAACCGAAGGCAACGACATCCATTGTGCAGCGGCTGTAGCTACCGCAACACTAATCGATGCCTCTAAAACAGGATTGGTGAAAAAAGATGACCTGATCATGTTGAATATTACCGGCGGTGGTGAAGCAAAATTTAAAGCGGGTAGGGAAATGTTTTTCCTACAGCCACTGTTATCTTTTAGTGTCAATCCGGACGAAGACCTGGTGGTTAAAAAAGTGAAGGGATTGTTTTAGTACGTTTTTTCCCGATTGTTATCGAAGTCGGTCTTTGGGTCTCATTTCTCATTTGGGTTGTAAAGATATGGTACCTGTCGGCATGGGGCATGGGGCATAGAGCAGGGAGCATGGGGCTGGGAGCTAGGAGCATGGGGCAGGGAGATGGGAGCATGGGGCAAAAACCCCGACAGCATGAAGTTGTCAGGGTTTATGACGGCAAGCATACTTAACAAGTCAGGTTGGGCTATCTGGTTTTTAATTTTGTAATTACCTTTTTCTCATAAACGAATAAGTGTTCCCCATCGCTGGTAAGTGAGTTTCCGGCACCTTTTTTGGCTTTAAATTCCTTGTATTTACCGGTATCGACATCGAATGCAGCTAAATCAGCCTTATCCGTAACCATGATGACCAAATCGTCCTTGCGATCGAAAAGGGTAGATGTTTTATACTTGCCACTACTGATGAGATCGCCGTTTGCAGCATCGAATGTTGAAACACCCTTTTCACCAATCACGACTACAATATGGTCCTGGTAAGGTAAAATCAGGCTGGCTTGTCCGACCCCACCTTTTGCAGCGGGGACTTCGTATTTTTCCTCTCCGGTATTGATGTCGATGCCATAGAGGGCTTTGCCACTACAAACAATGTAGTAGTTATCGAATGTGATAGAATTGGTGATTCCTTTTCTGAATTTTTCCGATTCCCAGGCCAAAGTCCCATCGGTTGTATTAAGAGCCTGAACTCCAAAAGGTTTTACTTCAGGGAAAGTAACCCCCCACTCTGTAACCCAATCATCACCCGACCTGTACCTTCTGTGAAATTGTGTTTCTACCCTTCCTCCAATCTGCAATGCTACCTTGTTACCTACTACGTTCATACCGGGAATGGCACGAGCACCTTTGATTTCCATGGATGTCCAGATGAGCTTTCCGGTTTGTATATCGTATTTTTTTACATATTGACTTCTCTTGTTCGACATATCTAATACATAAATATCTTCGCCTACGATAACAGGTTCGGCAACTGCCCCGTACACACCAAATTTAGTAGCTCCCTGGGGTGCTTTTACCACATCTGCCGTATAGTCAAACGCAGCCGACCATAAATTGGCGCCCGTATTATAATCATAGACCTGCATCCCATTCATGCGTAGGAATACTTTGTCATTTGAAATATCCAGATCGTAAAGAAAGGTTCGGGTAATTACCTTGCGTTCGGCTCTGCCAACATAAGTATTTTCCCAGATGATATCACCATTGGTCATGTTAATTCGTGCAATCTGATTTTTAAAACCTGTAAAAAAGGCCATTAGCCCGCTTGGCATAAAATTTACCATCACCATGGTTCGGTCACTGCTGTTGTATACGTATTTTCCAACTGTACCAATAAATTTTGACGTATTCCATACCTCTTCACCTGTGTGGGCTTTAATAAAGACCAGTTCTTTTTTAAGGGATATGGCAAATCCTTCCTCCTCAGGAACATACACCACGGCACCTTCCGTTACTTCCTGATATTTATCGGTATTCCAACGCAGGGCGCCCGTTTCCATATCGATGCAGGCAATCTGATCCTTTCCCATTTTTCGGTCGAATAAAAAAATGGTGTTCGATTCCCAAAATGCAATCAGTTCATCCACCTTGCGTAGCTTTGGTGCTATATCTTTATAGGCTTTTGTCCATAACATCGATCCGTCAGCATTCTTAAAGACGGTGATTTTTTTGTCGTCTGCAGCAAAGCTGTAAGAATTGGCTTTGTCGGAGATGTCGGTTCCGTAGTAGTCGATCTGGTGACCCATTTTGGCCTCCCATACGATGGTCATGTCATCCTGTGCAACAACAAATTGTGTTGCCAGCGCGAGTAGCATAATAAGTAAAACTTTTTTCATGTTGACAGAATTTAGGGTTAACTGAAATTAAACAGATAGCTGAATTTATAGCTTTTGCCTTTTGGCATTTTAAAGTCGAATTTTATATTCTTTACAAAATCCTTGAGTTTATTTTGCGATTGGATTGAACCACCCTCATTGCTCTTAACAAACGCCGTTGCCACCAGGCCTTTTTCATGAATTGTAATTTCAAATTCAAACCGTCCGGAGATTTTGTTTTCTTGTACAAATAAATACAACTCACCTTCAGGTGCTTCCATTGATTTTTCGATGGCGGTTTTCGCGGTAGCCACCACTTCATCATAGTCTTCGATCAAAGGTTTTTTATCCGCATTTACCGGGATGGATGACAGCAAAAGGAAGATCAGGAATAATTTTTTCATTGACATCAATTTTAAAGTTTAGGTTCCCAGAAAATAAGGTGATTTCCCATGGTCATAACCAGGGTTTTGTTGTCGGGAAGGAAGGCGAACGACATGCGGCCATCGCCCATGGTCATTCCGACTTCCGTTTTCTCAAATAACCTGTACGATTCCTCAAACCTGTCTTTTATACGACCAGTTTCAAAATCAAATAGTTGAAGTTCAGTAAAACGCCCATTTCTTGAAACCATCCCAAACAGCTTACCATCAGGGCTTAATTTAAACTCTGGTTCATAAGATGCCTGTGATGTAAATCCCATTCGCTGTGGTTCGCCGGTTTTGCCATTGATGGTCGAGATATAGGATTGCCGGCCTGATTTTGAAGACTGGGCTTTGATATGGGGGATTTGCAAACAAAACAACGTGTTTCCATCGGGGCTGTATTCCAACCGGTAAACGATGTCATATAAGCTATTTACGGTATATTGCAACGAAAAGGATTCGATGTCGAATATACTGATCTGGTTTTTATATTTAAGTGCTGCTTTAAGGGCCTTTTTGTTCTTTTTATAATAAGGATCTTTTTTTAATTCTTTTTCATCCGGCTTATGCGAAACAGCCAGGTATTTTCCATCAGGCGAGACAGCCAGGCCATTTGTAGCCTGATTCAAGATGAAAGACCTGATTTTTTCGCCGGATGGCAACTTCCAAATGGTAATTTCATTGCCAGAGATAGAGAAGGCATGCTCGCTATCAGGAGCGATGGTCACTGCATGACATTTCTCAAAATGGATTACCCTTTGCCCATTGGCTGCATTGATGATGTCAAAATCAACTTCGCGGTCCTTATTCAAGCTAAAATCCAGATAGAACAACTGTTGCAGAAGCACGTATCTTCCATCGGCTGAATGCCTGACAGAAGATCCCGCGTACCAATTACCTACATCAAATTGCTGAATTACGTTTTTGTTTTCAAAATCAAATTGATAATAAGGGAAATTCTGGATGCTGCTGATGGCGAGATAGGAATGATCGGGCGCCAGATCCATGCCACATAGAATTTGTTTGGCATCTCCCACCCTGACCCGCTCAAACTTCATGTTACTACTTTGAGCCGAAACCATTTCAGCCATCAGTACAATGGCAATCAATTTTAGTAGAAAAAGTATTTTGGTAGTATTCATCTTGCAAATTAAATTTGAACCATTTTACGACAAATCTATTCACTTATAAATTAATGATTGTCAACAAATAAGCATATTATTAGCAATTAAAAACCAACCAGGTACAGGCCGGAAAAAACAGGACGCCTTTTACCTGAAAAGCTATTCAACAACTTTAAATGCAAATATACAGTGGGAAAAAGGGGAAAAATATACGGTATTGTACGTATTTATTTGGGCTTTAGCCTTTTTAAATTCCATTCACTCGGTTTACTCAGTTGGTTTATTGCTAAATATCTCCAACCACTGATCGGCCATCACAATGGGTTTAAGCAACGATTTTAAAGGGTTTCTTATGATTTCTTTGGAGCCGGGGAGCAGAGAAATCATAATGGGCAACGCTCCAAATGCCAGACCTAGTGCCTGATAGAACTGACCCATCCCAACACTGAAAAGAAAATTACGGACATGTTTATTTCTAAGTTCAACACTTAGCGAGGTAAACGCCATGATGATAAACAAAGCCCTGATCATCATCTCAAAACCTACCCCGGCCCCTTCCAGGCTTGGCCCAAAGGCCTGCTTTCCGATATTCCAAAAAAAGGTTGAAAGCAACAGAATGATAACAAGTTGTAACCAGAAGACAGGTTTCCTTAAGCGCCGCATGGCAAACCGATAGCGAAATCCAACGAAAAGACTGTAAATTACCACGTAGGTTAATCCGATGTAGAAGCCGATATAATTCAATAGGAACAATCCCAGCGGAATGGCGATGATATGAACAACCAAAAGCCAGGCAGATGTTTGAAATTCGGGATTCACCGGGAAGAACTCACGGTTTTTCTTCCCTGCATTAAGGGAAATGTCCAGTTTTTCGGCACTCATTTTTTTTGCTTTTCTCCCTACCAGATATCCCATCCACCCGGCAAGAGAACCCATCACCGCATAAACCAGCAATAAGGCTGTAAAAATTTCCATTGGGTCGGCAGCTGCCAGCTGAAATTGCTTTAATGCGAAGTTGATCATGTTGACATACACTCTTAGCAAATCGAAACTATAAACAATAACCAGGCTGATGATTTTGTGAAACAAGGCACTCGACACACTAAAAATACCTGCAATCAGGTAGGACGGGAGATTGGCACCGAGCAGGAATATAACCAATTCAATCAATGCCGCTTCCATGAAAATGCCGGTCATGGGTCCGAGGATGAGCGCGCTGGGCGATACCGATTTCATGAGCGCAGTGATGAGGCCTGCCCTGATGATCATGCCCCGATGTGGCCATATCTGATAAAACCCAATCAATAAAATGGTTCCGGAAATGGCAAGAATGCTTCCGGCAAAAGGAATTCGGGTATTGTGCAAAAAGCTGCCGATAATGATTTCTACCGATGCCCATAGTCCACCCACCACAGCCGCTTTCATCCAGATGTCATTGTTTTTGTTTTGAGGATCTTTTAACATGAGAGCAAGTCTTCGGGAGAATTTAGGTTGTGAAAAAGGGAGGGTTTTGAATCCGACATGTTCGTATCAAAATAGACAAATTTAGTGTTCAATCTGGCAAGTAAATCCATCATTTTATATTCTCCTTTTTCTATTTGTTGCAGGATGACCGGAAGACACGAGCGGTGATAAACAGCAGTAATCGGCTCTAATAATCCATCTTCGTGAACAGGGACAACGGCTTGATAATCTACAATATACTTTAATAATTCCTGATAGACTTCGGTTGTTACAAAGGGTGTATCGCACGAAATAACCAGATTTATGGCTGATTGGCTTTGTTTCAGGCAACTGTACAAACCACCGATGGGGCCGGTATCCGGAATATCATCGCTGATTACCGGATATTCCAGCAGATCGTACTGATCGATTTTGTTGTTTGCAGAAATAATCAATGTTTTGCAAAGGGGTTTCAGGGTATCAATGGCAAAGGTAATCAGCGCCTTTCCACGAAAGTGGCAAAGCCCTTTTTCTTTGCCCATGCGGCGGCTTTTGCCTCCGGATAAAACGATTCCGGTAATTTCGGTATTTTGCTGGTCAGACATACATGGGATTTCTTTGGGTTGAGAGGCAAGAGGTAAAAAGAGACAGCTGTCGCCATAACTCAAAAACCGAAAATCGTGTTCTAGCGCGAAATTGTAGGCCATTTTCCAGCTATCACCAATGAGTGCCGAAACCAGCAACAACAAAGTGCTTTTCGGTTGGTGAAAGTTGGTAATCAATCCGTTGGCAAAGCGAAATTGGTAGCCGGGTGCAATCATCAGGCGGGTTTGTCCGTACAAGGCTTTCAGCTGATTTTTCTCCAGAAAGTCGATTATTGTATTGAGCGCTTTCGCTGAAGTAAAACCTTCTTCAACCTTGAGTTGATAGGGATCCCACTGTTCTACGGTCATTGATTCATCACCCTGATGTAGCTTTACGGCCAGCCAAAACAGACTTTCCAAAGTTCGCATGCTGGTGGTGCCCACCGGAATAACAGGTTGGTTTAATTTTTTTTGCAGGTTTTTGAGAGCCGAAAGTGGCACCACAATCTTTTCAACATGCATCTCGTGTTCGGCCAAAGTAGCACTCGAAACGGGTTTAAACGTTCCGGCTCCCACATGTAAAGTCACCTTTTCGTTTTCAATGCCCTTGGCTGATAACTGGTTTAGTATTTCTTCTGTAAAATGGAGCCCGGCTGT
>Ga0210044_10008449_pt1 | contig 12827 bp, 16 predicted proteins | sample CryGey13umfilter_2_FD_183959 | JGI IMG/M metagenome (GOLD analysis project Ga0210044, IMG submission 183959) | Groundwater microbial communities from aquifer in Utah, USA - Crystal Geyser 4/9/14 3 um filter (SPAdes) (version 2) | ecosystem: Environmental > Aquatic > Deep subsurface >... | reverse complement strand
CTGGCGGTCATTTAGGCCGAGATGAACGAGCGTATCCCTGAAACTGTGCGGGTTGAAATACGGCAGGTCAGCACCGGCGAAGGCTTCACGAAATATCGCGCGAATGGGTGATGTGCCGCTCCACTGCTTGCGCTCAATACCAGTCACTTCAAATTGCTTGGATGCGCCGATGCCTCTGAGTGTGGACGGAAAAACAGGATCGTCATTATTCCAAAGCAGCTCATCGCGCAGATACCTCACCCAGTCCACGACGATTTCTAAAATTTCATCCCCCACCGGGAAGAAAAAGGTGGTGAAGGTTTTTCTAAACTTGGTTTCCACAATCCGTGCATCTTGATGGAAGCAACCTGCCTGCAAGTCGATGTGCTCAAGTTTCATGGATACAATGGCATTAACCCGTGCGGCGGTGAGGAGGGTAAACGCAACAATCGCCCTGTTGCGGCGTTCAATCACGCTGTTCGATGGCATTTTTGCGATGACGTGCTTTACCTGTTCCAAAGTCGGCCAGCGTTTCACCCGATGCGCCGTTGCGATGTGCGTGTCATTTTTGGACAGCTTGAAATAATCAATATCGGAATACTTAATGCTTTTTTCGTAGCCAGGTTCCCGTGTAAGCCATAGGAAGAACTGCTTCAGTTGAGTGAGAATCGCGTGCAAAGTCGCCTTGCTGAGATTCTTTCCCGAGCGCTGGCCTTTCTGTTCGGAAAGATGTTTTTTGAACGCTATCGCCTGCTCAACATGAAAATCCTTGAAGTCACGATGCTTGGTGTCAATTTCAAACCGATTGATAGCGCTTGCCGCCGCGTCCACCGATTGAACGCTGAGTCCCTGAGCTTCCTTCAAGTGAACAAAATATTTGTGCTTGATTCTTACATTGTTTGCATTGTGTTTTGTCATGTCGAAATACTCCTGTTTAAGTCACTGTTCACGCTGGGTTGGTTACTCTCAACTATGTGTGGCTGTGCCAGCAGTAACGTATCTCCATTTTTCCGCGAACCTGATCCAGTTTAGCCAAGCTGGCGCGCCGGTTCATGATCGTGCCGCAGTCCGGGCAGATGCCGACGAGGTTGCCCAGCGTTGCTGTATCTGGCTTGTAGTCAGCCATATCAAGGGCTGGCTCTTTTGGGGCGCGGCACCGGAAGCAGAACATTTCACCTGGCTTGCACTTCTGCTTATTTTTCTTCCGCCTGGCTTGGTGGAAAGCAGCAAGATCGCCGCCAAGGATTTGCATCGGCTGCTTGTCATCGAGAACCGGAAGTCCTGCCTTGATCCAATTGCGCACAGTACCCTTGTGAACCTTGTACAGGCTGGCAGCTTCATCCACTCTATAGCTGCGGTGTTTTTTGGCGAGATTGGGGTTGTGGAGGCGTTTGCTCATAGTTAGCTCACCGGGGTCGTTACGAATTGCGGCTGGCGCGAGCTGTCCTTGCCTTCACGCTTGCTGTTTAAGGGGAGGGCTGAACATTTTCCGGGATCATCATTGGGGTAGGTATCGACCAGCCTCCAATTTTCAAGCTGCCAGCCGATAGGCCGAGGATGATGCACCATGTCAAACAGCCATTGTCTCGGTGGCGCGTCGCTGGGTTGTGCCGGTGCAATCCGCTTACGCTGCGATGCCGCTGCGATGCCATTTTTCCAGCCAATATCTTCAGCCGTTGGAATCCCACGCGGCTCGTGATGCCAGCATTCTTCAGTGCAATAGCCAGCCACACGATGCGGCAGGAAGCCCGCCTGCAAATAACGTATGCCGCAACCTTTGCAAACTTGGTAGCTGACGATCATGCCGTCCTCGCTTCCCGGCGAATGCCAACTATCCGCTTACTTCCCCTTGCTGGTTTGCTTGGGGGGAGTGGTAGTAATACATTGTTCCCGGTAGTCGGGGGAGTGATAGTGCCTAAAAGAACCTTCTTCGCCCCGGTGGTCGGGGTAGTCAAACTATCAACTGCCCCGGTGGGCGGGGTAGCACTGCCCCGATTGTCGGGGGGCGCATCGCGTTTTTGTGGTGGTCTCCGGCGTGCTGTCGCTGGTAATTTGCAATCGCCCCAAGCGCCTTGATGAAAACTTGCAGCCGATATTTCCAGCCCCGTGAAATTGCTAATCGGGAGCCAAGTTAAGGCATACCAATTGCAGCCACTATTCAGTCCGCCCCGCCGGGTTTGAACAATCAAGTCACGCTCAATAAGTTCTGCGCGTGCCTTTGCATTCAGCTCTTTTGACGGCCAACCATGTTCGGCAAGCCACTTGTCGGTAAGCTGAAATCGCCCATTGTTGATGCCGTTGTGTTGCCGTATCAATGCGAATAAAAGGGATTTTGCGCGATCACTTGTGCCAATGAATGCCGCGCTATCAAGCACCCTGTGCGGAACGGCTGTATATGCCCCATTGACGGACTCTAGTGGTTTCTTAGACTTCGCCATGGCCTCACCCAACACCTTTCGAGTATTTCGATGCTTGCCTTGAAATACTCTGCCAGTTGGTCAAAATGCCGGACATAGATTCAATCTCGGCAGCCTCGATTCCCTTCGCGTGTTCCCATGCGCCAGCATCAATCAGATTCAGAATTTCACGCTCGACACGCTGACGTAAAATCACTGGCGATAACGCATCAAGCTCCCATGCCTGCTTACCGTAGTTCTGCACAAACCATTTGTATCTGGGGTCTTTCGATTTAGATTCCGCCTCGAATGAAGGCAGATCGGTATCGGTTACGTCAGACTTGTCCAGCGCCACGCGCCTGATCGTTGCCTTGCCGTTGTAGAGTTCCAAGCGCCGGGGTAAATCAAGCTCCGACATATGCAGGCCGGAGGGGTCATAGTCTCCGACATACAAGATAGTCATCGGCTTGTCGCTCTGCGCCGTTTCTCCCGCGATGCTGTGCAACGTGGTTGCGCTTCCATACCCGTGCATCACGCGAAAAGTAATACCGTACTCATTCAGAACCGGAGCAAGCGTTCCCCTGATCGTTCCCTTTTCGCTCCACACCTCGACGCGGTTCGATTGATCTGTCCAATAGTTTTTCCGGTATTGGCTGACTGCCGCTTTGATAATCTCTTCCGGTCGCTCCCATGACGCGATACGCTCAGCTTCGCGCGTCTCATCCACAACCCACGCCCACGGGATAATGCCTTGCTCACGCGCCCATACCAACTGGCCGCCAACTCTGTTGGTGTTGCACTTCGCCATGGATGGAATGATTTTGAGAATGAAAAGCCGGTAGCAAACTGCGCGAATAGTTGCTGGCTGTATCTCTTCGAGAATGATCTTCGCCGCTTGAATTAACTCGATACTCTTTCGAGACTTACCACGCCCCTTAGTGGTGCTGGTATACTCCGTGCGTGTAGTATCCGCCGCCCCTGACCGGGCGGTTTTTCTTTGTGTAGTATTCATGGTAGCTCCTTAAGCCTTGGTGGTTAGGGATTGCTGCCATGCGATTACGTCCGATTGTTTCCAGCGCACCGATCCTGTACCCAGTGAAACAGGGTGCGGAAACTTGCCAGCTTTGATTAAGCGGTAGATGGATGCGCGGCTGATCCCGGCGATGCGTTCAACTTCTTTGCGACGTAACAGGAAGTCTGTTAGCTGTTGTACGGTTTGATTCATGCTGCACCCCTTTGTGTTTGAATAAGCAGGGGTGCATCATGGATATTGCTATTATTTGTATCTATGCCATCAAGCCGCTATCCGTGGCAGTGTAGCGGCTTAACGTATCGGTCTAGCGGCTAGGCGGATTTTCTAATCCATTCCGCTATCGTGCGTTGAGCATTTTCTACTGTTAGGTGCGCGCCGATTGTTCGCCCGTGCGCTAACACTTTTTCTTTAAGGTCGTGTGATGCCTTGTTAGCGGAAGGCCAATTCCCCGCCTGATACTGATCAAGCGCCCAGTCTCTTAATTCCCTCATGGGTGCGTGTCTCAAATCTGCACCTGACTTGCCTAAGCGAGAAAATAAATCTTGTCTATCTTTTTGAAGTTTTTCGTTTCCAGATTCAATTGACATTGCGTTAGCCAAAGCATTAGCCGCTTCAATTGCCGAATACACAGCATCCGAATGGCCAAGGTCTAGGGCAACATTCGCATGATCAATTTCTTTCAGGGCATGGAACAGGAAAAGTTCAACATATATTCGTTTTATTTCGGCATCGGTTGTATTTTCTAATCTGGTAAAAAACTGCCATGCAGTATTTAGCACTTGCTCGTTATCCCACTCTATAGCTATGTCTTTCCCATCGCGTTCACTTACAAGTTTTATTTTTCTTTCGTTGTCCCACTCGGTAAATCTCTCTCGAAACGTATCAATCATTTCATAGTAACCGGATATGCCTTCGTCAAATTCAGCTTGTGACTGACATTCGCCTAGTCTCTTGTAAGCTTCTTTCCCTAGGCGGAAAAGCGCACCAGTGTCACTCGATTTATTTTCTCTCTGTTCGCCGTCAGGCTTCACAAAGTAATTATTTAGCGGGTCTGCAAATGTCAGATAAGGATGATAGGTTAAGAATTTTTTGTACGACATCACGTCCCCTTTTCCGCTCGCCCTTGAATAGATGCCGCACCAGCATGGCAAGGGTTTCCATGCGTTCGCCCCGTCGTGCTAGGTGCAGCAAACTGATTATGCGCGCAGTGGTATCACTTCCGCCCCGGCCTTTAACTTGTCCAGATAATCCGCCCACGCCTGCATCATGGCGGTGCGCTCAGGCAAATACATCCTCCATGCTTCGCGCTTGTATGCCGCCTTGATCTTGTTCGGCTCTTCATGCGCCAGTTGACGCTCTAACCATTCCTGCTTATAGCCCATGTTGTCCAGGATGGTTGAAGCCATTGCACGAAAACCGTGCGGTGTCATTTCGTCATTAGCCCACCCCATGCGTCGCAATGCCGATCTAATCGCGTTGTCGCTCATTGGTCTGTCGTGGTCGCGTTCGCCGTGGAATACATACTTGCTGCGCCCTGTTAGCGGTAGCATTTCGCGCAACACCGCCACGGCCTGCTTTGCCAGCGGCACTATATGCGTTACCCCCATTTTCATTTTATCAGCAGGAATAATCCATTCCGCTTTGTCCAGGTCTAGCTCCGCCCATTCCATTTTGCGCAGTTCGCCGGGTCGCACGAATAGCAACGGTGAAAGTTTGAATGCGCCCTTCACGATGTACGAGCCTTGATAGCCTTCAATGTCGCGCATCAGTTCGCCTACTTTTTTGGGTTCAGTAATCGCGGCAAAGTGTTTTTCCTTTTTGACTGGTGGCAATGCGCCGCGTAAATCGCCGGTAGGGTCACGCTCAGCGCGTCCTGTTGCCACGGCGTAGCGAAACACCTGCCCGCAACATGCAAGCGCGCGGTGCGCCGTTTCCAGCGCACCACGGGCTTCTATTTTGCGTATCGCTGCCAGCAATGCAGGCGCGGTAATATCAGCGATAGGCCGATTACCAATCCACGGGAACACATCCTTTTCCAGTCGGGCAATGATCTTGCTCGAATGATTCTCTTTCCAGTTTGGCGCATGACGGACAAACCACTCACGGGCAATCACTTCAAAGCTATTCTCAACATTTTCAATTGTGGATGCCTTTTGCGCCTGCTTTACCGCGCCGGGGTCGGTGTCGTTCGCCAGCAGCTTACGCGCATCCTCGCGACGTTCGCGGGCTTGGGATAATGTCACGTCTGGATATACCCCCAGCGAAAGCAACTTTTCTACCCCCTGAAAGCGATACTTGAGCCGCCAATACTTGGCACCATTGGCCTGCACCAGTAGATACAAGCCGCCACCGTCCGCCATCTTGTAGGGCTTGGCTTCTGGCTTGGCTTTCTTTATTGCAACTTCGGTTAGCTTGCTCATCATTTCACCTCGCTGGGGGTATCAAATTTTAATTGGGGGTATCTGGAGCTAAATATACCCCCAATTGCAGCAAGATTCAATGAGGCTGTTTAAGCCCGTCTGGGCGTAAAAAAACCCGCAAAGCTATGTGCAGTGCGGGTTTTAGTTAAGTTTCGAGGCTTTTTGAGACTGCCTGAAACGGTGTTTTGGTGGTGATAGGTGCTATTTAATCATCGCCAGCAAGCCGCACCGGTGTTGATTCTACGTTTTTATTATTTTTTATATACCCCCAAATATACCCCCAAATGTTTTTGCTTGCCTCATCACGCTGACCGCCATTATATCCAATGCGCGCCGATCTTGCCTTGCCTTCCGTTGACCGCTCAGTCACGGCGCTTGCAAGATAAAGCGCAAGCCCCGCGCCTTCGCTATCGCACTGGCATCGAACAGAGCGCAGAAGGCGATGAAACTGCCCTCTGCTTATAGCTCCGCTCCAAGTGTGTCCGCTCCGTTCCCGCCGCCACCCCACCACTGCGCCCTTCGCGAAAAGAGCCTCGCCAAGGGCTTGCGGTGCGCTGTCGGCTAGTGCATAGGCATCGGGCAGAGCGCCGAAGGCATAAAGCCGCCATCGGCTTCCGCGCTGTAACACGCTGGTTTCCCATCGTTGCCGCAGCCGCTTCACGCCGTCGCGCTTCATGGCTCCGCATGAGACCGCTACGCCATCAAGCGCTCGCCGTTCGCAGGCTGCTGGTGCAGTGGGTGCTGGACGTGCCGCGCCCTCACACCGTTCTGGCAAGGCGTTGTCGGCTGCGCCGGTTGTTGTGTGTGGCGGCATTCAACATAACAGCGAGTTGTGCGCAATGGATAAAACCCCATTGTTCGGCTTGCGCCCGCACAACAATCTGTTATGTCTCGCGCCCTTCGGGTAAATGCCGCCACACAAGTCAAGGTCAGCTTCCATCTCCTTCGTCGAGGGGCAGCAAAACGGGGCTGGTGATTCGCCGCCCCTCCGCTTTTTGCTGCGTGGTCGGCTGCGCCGGTTTATCTTGCCTGTTTATCTGTTGTCGCTGCGCGGGTTTGTTAGCAGCAGAAGGGCATTTTATTTATCGCGGCAACGTCACGGCGCAGGCATGAACCAAGTGCGCCTTCACCGTCACGCCACCGCTGCCATGTGCGGGTCGTGTGCGACAACAAAAAACCATGCCGGACAAAACCCCGGCACCGGCTTTTTCATTGCCACACACCACCCTGAGAGTCAGGCTTGGTCGCTGCGCGTTCTGTTTATTGTCCCCCGCCCACCCAGCCTTTCAGGCTGCGCGGGGTCGCGCTGCGCTGCGCCTTCCGCTCACCTGCCACGCCTCCCATCCGCCCCAAGTGACTCCCTTAATGCACCTTGGGGGCTATTGCCTGTAACCGGCTCCACAGGGCTTCAATGATTACACCAGCGGCATCGTCAGGTTGGCTTTTGCCGGTATTTTCCAGCAGGGCAGTATTTTGTGCCCACAGCCCGAAGTTGTTGCGTATCCACGCACCGAGGCCGAAGTGCAAGTTAATCAGGTCATCCCGCGACATGGCAGCTATCTTGTCCGCCTCGTCCTTCGGCAACATACCAAACAGCACGCCGACAGCTTGATCGACAGTTACCGGCCATTGATTGTAGTCAGTCATTTTCTATGTCTCCATTCCCACGGTGGTGTTGGATCAGCATCCGCCCATAGCCCACGTTTAGCGGCCTTGGCTTCGTTTTCAGCGTCTGCGTAGGCTTGTCTGTCAGCAACAGGCTGCGTGCGCTCATAGGCTTTGTAATGCCACGCAAAGCCTGCGCGGACTTGCTCAAGGTTTACATCCTTGCCACCAGCCAGCACTTTGCCCAATTCACGCCCGTAGCGGTCGCGCTTGTCGGTTTCCACGGTCACGGTTTTGTTGAAAACCATATCGCTCAGGCTTTGTTTTGAACGATTGCCGAAAGGTTGTTTTTTCTCAGGTGCGTCAATTCCAGTCAATCGAACTTTGTGTTGCACCTTGTCCGCGTCCAGCACCGTGATGGTGTCGCCGTCTGCCACGCCGACAACATTGCCGGTGATGTCAGCCCAAGCGGGGAAAGAAATAGCCAGCGCGAGGACGGCTAGTAGCGTTGAGTGCGCTTTAGATTGAGCCATTTGTTTGGATTGCTTCAACTGGCGCCATTCTGAGCAACCAATCTAACGCCGCGCGTTCGTCTTGCTCAATGGCAATTTCCACGGCGCGCTTGGCAATGTCTAACAGGCGTTCACTTTCGGCCTTGAGTGAAAAACTCTCTTTGACGAGGGCGGCAATTTTTGTTTGTGCGCCACCTTCAATGATAGGCACGGGGATATTTTGAAACTCTGTCTTATTGATTGCTGTGAGTATCGTGCCCGAGCATCCCTGTTTGAGAAGGTTTTGCAGCAATGGGCTTTTGAACAAAACCAGCAATGTCTCAGAGTTGATTTTGTCTGAGTTGATGACGTAAAAACCAGTTGAGCAGAGTGCCTCATTCATTTTTTCCGGGACGATAGCGCAACTTGGTAGTGAACCTTCAATAGACGAAATCAACACATCGCCCGCATCCACTATGCGCCTTGCCCGTGATGGCAACTCATTGCCCAGCGCTTCGGTGCAGCCAGTAATGCCGCCAGAATTATCAATGTCCGCAAGCTCAATGTATTTGTAAGTTGCGGAATCTTCCGGGCTGAAATTTCTGTCCTTCAAATTGCACGCTTGCATCAGTGGTTGCCAGGCGTTAGGATATGAGAGAACTCGGGCTTGGTAGTCCTCATACTTCGGCTGGTAATACTCTGCATCCAAGCGCCCGGTAGCAGCGAATGAATCTTTGAATGATTTTACGTTGACGCTTTCTGTACTCGGCGAAAAATCCGCCATGCCTAGCGTGTCGAGTAGCAGGGTTTCGGCTTGTTCGTAAAGCCGCTTCGACTCAAGCAAGTTTTTCGTTGCGCGATCAAAACACGATTTGATCGCCTGCTGTATCTCATCCGCCAATAAAGGGATTTGTATTTCCTTGACTTCCTCAGGGTTGACGTTGGTCTGATTGATTGAATGGCGTGCTCTACGACGAATATCCCAAACACCGTAGGCTGAACTCAAAAATGCCACAAGATATTCAGGCAGCACTTTCTTCTCATCTGGAACAAAGCGCACCAAATACGAAGCAAAAATGAAATTCTTGCCGACTTGCTTCCTGAATAAGCCAGTTCGCCCGACCCATTCGTATGAGTTAGTTCGATTAAATAAAACGTCTCTGTCATTTAGTGAAAAAAGGCGGAACTCGTCGGCTTCAATATCAGCGCACTTATTGACTTCAAAATCACAAAGCATGTTGTGAATTTCGTTCATGCGATAAATTGGATAGCCCGTGTCGTTTTCGTTCATCTCAATTGAGATGCCATATTGTGAGGTCTTCAATATGGAACCTATAGGCGCATAAGCCAACTTAGGGTTTTGCTTGGGCGCTTTCGTCCAGAAATCGCTGTCTGTTCTAAAATCTTTATTGGCCTGGGTTTCAGAAAAGTTAATCTCACATATTTCCAGCCCTTCCAACAACGCCCGATAACGGGCTTCATTGAAAGGGCTTAGCGAAAAAAACTTAGTCGCTCTTTCTTGGCAAACTCGATAAAGGCTTCGGCAATACCGTCTTGTGTTAAACCGTCGTGATTAAACAGGTCGTGCTTGACGATCAGGTGTCCGTGGGTATCCAGAAGCGGTGTGCCGTCGGCATTCTTCGCGTAGATTTTGTCGCCTGAATTGTCCTTGCTGGGTTCGCGCATAGTGGCAAAGAAGATGGGATAGTCCTCCACCTTGGGGCATAGCACGTCGTGCCACTTCTGCACAAATAGCACGCTGGTCTTGGTGCCGGTGTGCGGCTTGAACACGTTGCCATGCAAACCCACAACCGCCAAAATGCGGCAATGATCGGCCAAGTATTCGCGGATGTCTTTGTCGCTGGAATTATTAAAGCGGCCTTGTGGCAAGATAATCGCCATGCGCCCGCCGGGCTTGATGAAGTTCAGATTGCGCTCGATAAACAGAATGTCGCGGCCTACGGTATTTTGCGGTTTGACCTTTACCTTTCGGTAAGTGCCGTCGGCCATTTTGTAAATGGTCTCGTGGCTGACGCGCAAGCATTCCGGAAAGGTCGGGTTGCGCTGGGTTGCGTCCTCGATGTTCTTGTCGTTTTCATCGACGTTGTTTACCTTGTCCAGGCTAACGGTTCGCGCCAGTTCATATTTGGCAAGAATGCGCGTTTCCTTGATGTCGCCTGCAAAGGGTGGATTAGCCATGAGAATGTCAAAAACAAAATCGCGGTTTTGATTTATAGTGGCGCGCAGCTTGCGCAGTTTCTTCCAGCCTTCGCCGTAAATGTCCGTCCACTCCTCATCTCTGGTTTTTTCATCCCAGCGTTCGTAATCCAGCGTGTTGAGGTGCAGCACGTTGGTTTGCCCGTCGCCTGCGATCAGGTTCAAGGTTCGACCTACGCGCACGGCTTTTTCGTCAAAGTCGATGGCGAATACTTTTTCCTGCACATAGGTTTCGCAACGTGCGGGCTTTTTTTCGGTGGTGAACAGGTGGCTTTTACTCAAGCCCTCATCTTTCATGATCTGTTCCCAAACATGGAAAATGGCATGAACAGGAAAGCCGCAACTGCCCGCTGCGGTATCAATGAATGTTTCATGCTCTTGGGGGTTGAGCATCTTGACGCACATGTCGATTCCATAGCGCGGGGAAAAGTATTGCCCTTTCTCGCCCTTGCTGCTTTTGTTGATTAGATACTCGAAAGCCTCATCCACCACGTCCAGATTGGAGTTAAAAAGCTTCACGCCTTCCAGCGATGAGACGCACACAGCAAGATGGCTGGGCGTGAGGTCAATTTTTGCCCCGTCAGGGAAAACGCCGCCCCATTTGCTACGGGCTTTGTCGAACAGGTCTTGGATTTTTGCTTTGAGTTCGGTTTCGGTGTCGCCGTAGTTCTTAAAAACGAGGTGGCGTTTTTTGTCGCGTCCACTTTCCATTTCGTCATACAGTTTTGTAAAAATGAGCTTGAACAATTCCTCGAATACGTCCACGCCAGCATTGGCTAGAACCTCGTCCTCCATTTCCAAGATCAGGTCTTTGAGCGATTTTTTTTGATTGACGAGCTTGTCCATTTTTACAAGATCGTCAATCGTCCATCGCGCTGTCAGGATGTCGGAAAGTTTTTCGTGTGCCGAAGGGATGGCGGGGATGTCTTCAAAGTAGTTCGGGTCTTTGCGGTGATAGAACGAAATACTGTCGCCGTTGCTCCACACGCCCATCGGCGCGCCAGTGGCGTTGCAATATGACTTGAGCTGCTCTTTACCGTCTTTGAGCTTGGGCTTTTTGAGTTCCACCAGAATGTATGGATTGGTGGTTCGGTTCGCGTCAAACACACAAATATCGGCGCGTTTTTTCTCGCGGCCAAACACTACGCCGTATTCCAACTCCATGCGGTTTACGGGATAGCCCAGGTCGTCCTTGAGCACCATGACATACAACTGGCGCACAGCCTCTTCTGGCGTGAGCTTGATGGGTTTGCCACGCACCAAGCAATTGACGTAAGGCGTGGGATTCTTCCCCGTTTCTTTCATCGTGACACTGGCTTCCAATGCTTGGATTTGAGCGGGTTTGAATTGCGTGAGCTTGTATGCAGAATCGCGCAACAGGTCGGATAGCTTGATTTGTTGCTTCTTGGGTGTAGTCATATTGGCAGGCAGCGCTCGGTAGGAAAGTTCATAGATGCCGGATTGGCACATATTTTCCGCTAATTGTGCCATATGGGCATATTTCGCATGTCAAATTTAACTATGTGTCTTTGCCTTGCAGGCGTGTCGCCGCAGACAATTGCCACATGGACATCGGGCGAGCTATCTACGCATTGCGTAAGGAAAAGGGGTTGAAGCTGGAAGAGGTGGCACTGGATGCCGGGACGGATGCTGGCTATTTGTCCCGTATCGAAACCGGAAGCCGAAAGCCATCCCTGCCGATGCTGGAAAAAATCGCAGTGGCGATGGGGGTGCGGGCTTCGCTGATTGTGGCGATGGCAGAAGGCGAGGGCGTGCCCAACGCTGCCGGGCAGATGCCTAATGTGGGCGATGCCGATTTATCGGAAGAATCCATCCAACTCCGCCAGCGCTTCCGCACCCTGACGGCAGACAATCAAAGCGCCTTACTGGAAATAGCCAAGGTGCTGAACCGCTTGCAACGGAATAGCTAATGCGCCCGCTGCTACACAGCAACGCGGTACATAACAACGTTGCGTTATACTTGCTCGTGCCTGATGTTGTTCCGTAGTTAAACCCGTTGTTTCATTAAAGGAGTTGTCTCATGGCAAAGAACGAGAAAACCAGCCCCGCCGTAGCTTCCAAAGCAAGCAAGATTTTATCTAATCCTAAATCTACGCCTCAACAGAAAAGCGTTGCCGCATCGGCGCTGACCCAAACAAGGGATAAACCGAAAGGCAAGAAATAGTCACTTAAGCGCTCTCATTCGCACAACCGCGCAAGTCGGGATAGTCATCTCACCTGCGCGTTGCGGATTTTGTTCGTCAGTCATGTGCGGTGATAAAGTTTTAGCCTTGTCACCGTCATGCACCATCCATCCCACGGAGCGGCATAACACAGGCTCAGTGGCAGGGCTGTCTGTTGTCCAGTGCGCGGCATGGTGTGAATCCAACCATTCAATCAGCATAAGTTTAGGCTTAACCATTTTCTATCCCTTTTCAAAATTAACCACTCCCGATCCACCTGCTTGGCCTACAAGTTCACGCCAGATGCGCGCAATTTTTTGCAGACCGCCTCCGCAATTTCGTCAGCCCCGGTCGGCATGGCCTGCTGCGGCGTTGCCAGCCCTTTGATGATTTCCCCCTGCCGCTGATATGACACTTCGCCATAGTTAAGCAATGTCGTCAAAACTTTTTCATGTCCGAGGTTCTGGCTAATAGCCTTGATCTGTTCTGGAGACTGGCGGGCC
>Ga0210044_10008444_pt1 | contig 12832 bp, 9 predicted proteins | sample CryGey13umfilter_2_FD_183959 | JGI IMG/M metagenome (GOLD analysis project Ga0210044, IMG submission 183959) | Groundwater microbial communities from aquifer in Utah, USA - Crystal Geyser 4/9/14 3 um filter (SPAdes) (version 2) | ecosystem: Environmental > Aquatic > Deep subsurface > Groundwater... | reverse complement strand
GCCCTGATCGGCGCCCGCCCCGAGTCGGGAGAGACCCACGCATCGTGGACCGTCGTGGCCAGCACGGCCACGGCGCACGCCGTCTCCTCCGGACCGCCCTGGGCCCAGGCCATCATGACCGCCACCACCGGCGTGCCATGGTACGCGATCCGCGCACAGATGGACATCGACGCCAACGGATCGCCCTATACCGAGATCTTCTCCACCAGCCAGAAGCCTCAGCCCTGGACGGTGAACGAGAACAACTGACCGTTCCTGCCTCCGATGTGGAATCGGCTCCCGCTCGTGCCACGCCGCCTGTTGACCGTGGCCCTGTTTCTGACGCTCCTGCCCTTGCTCGGGCTGGCGCAGCTCGAGGTCAAGACGCAGTACCTGCGCAAGCGCCAGATCCTCCCCGCCCAGACCTATGACCTCCCTCCGGCGCCCGTGTTGCGGGCGCTGGCCTTCGGCTACAACGAGGTCGGCGCCGACCTGCTCTGGATCCGGGCCATCGCCTACTATGCCGACCACCTGACGACGGACAGCGACCTGCGCTACCTCGAGCGTCACCTGCACAACATCATCGCGCTGGACCGCCACGCCAGACACGTCTACCGCTACGGCGCGGCGATGCTGGTGACCCAGACGCGCAAGACCAATCAGCAGGTGCTGGCGGCCATCGATCTCATGCGACAGGCAAGTCAGTTGTACCCCGACGACTGGCACTTTCCGCTCTACATCGGCTCGTATTACATCAGCGAGCTGCGGTCGCGGGACCAGCGGCAGCGGCGACGCTGGCGGCTGGAGGGTGCCAGGTGGATCAACCGCGCTGCCCTGGTGGGCGCCCAGGTACCGTGGCTGCCTTCGCTAGCCGCCAACATCTACACCGAACAGGGCATGCGAGACGTGGCGATCCGTCATCTCCAGGAGCTGTACTACGCCGCGCAGGACGAGGAGATGAAGGCGCAGATCACCGCCAAGCTCAAACATCTCAAGGCGCAGCGGACCGTGGACGAGCTGAAGAACACCCAGCAACAGCTGCGCGCGCTGCATGACAACAGCCCGATCCCCTTCGTCTCCGACGACCTGTTTCTGCTGGTGGGATTGCCCCCGCTGTCACCCTTCTCGCTCCGACGGCTGGCCTCACCCCCGCCGCCGTCCCCGCTGCGCTAGGACTACTGCTTCAGGTTGGGGGCTCGCGGCTCGGATGGCGCGTGAAGCCACTTGAAGAACCGACGCCATCGCACGCCGTCCGGCTGCCCGTAGGACCACCAGATGACGATCGCCCGACCCTTGACGAAGTTCAGGGGCACGGTGCCCCAGAACCGGCTGTCGTGGCTGTTGTCGCGGTTGTCGCCCATCACGAACAGCTGGCCCCTGGGCACCTTGAACGTCTTGCGATCGGGGAACGGGTACTCGTTCAGATCGTGTACCACGCGATAGTGGATCCCGTTCTGCTCCTCCTCGTAGGCCACACACGGACGGGGTTGCCAGCCGTCGCTCCCCTCCTCCACGTCGGGATACAAACACGGTCCCACAAGCCGTTTGCGCGGGATCGGCTTGCCGTTGACGATCACCTGGTTGTCCGAAAACGCGATCGTGTCACCCCCCACCGCCACGATGCGCTTGATGAAGTCCTTGGACTCGTCCTGTGGATAGACGAAGACGATGACCTCGCCCCGTCGCGGCTCCTTGAACGGCAGGAACTTCACGTTGGTGAAGGGGACGCGAAAGCCGTAGATGAACTTGTTGACGAAGATGTGGTCCCCCACCTCCAGCGTCGGGACCATCGACCCGCTGGGGATCTTGAACGCCTCCACCACGAAGGCCCTCAGGAACAGTGCGATCAGCACCGCCACGGCGATGCTCTCGGCATACTCCCGGATGGCGGACTTGCGGCCGAAGGCCAGGTGCTTGTCCACCAGGGCATCCAGGCGATCCAGACGATCCCTGAGCTGGGAGAACGGGCCGCGCAGCGCCCCGCGCAGCTCCTCCACCGCCTTGCGCACCTCCTGCGCCACCTCGTCCTTGATTCGATGGTCGTACTTGCGCAGGATGCGCCGAGACTCCTTGATCAGGTGCCTGGCTTGCTTTCGAGCATGGCGTCGCTTGCGCCACTTGCGCCACTCGCGCCAGAGGGTGAAGACGTTTGAAGAGGTGCCGCCTCGTCGGTCAGCCATCAGTCCAGTTTCAACACGGCAAGAAACGCTTCCTGCGGAATCTCCACGCTACCAAACTGCTTCATGCGTTTCTTACCCTCTTTCTGCTTCTCCAGCAACTTGCGCTTGCGGGACACGTCGCCGCCGTAGCACTTGGCGGTCACGTTCTTGCGTAGCGGCTTGACCGTCGTGCGCGCGATGACCCGGCTGCCCACCGTCGCCTGGATCGCCACCTCGAACATCTGTCGCGGGATGAGCTCCTTCAGCTTGCGGCACAGATCCCGGCCCCGGTAGTACGAGTTGTCCCGGTGCGCGATGGTGGCCAGCGCATCCAGCGCGTCGCCGTTGACCAGGATGTCCATCCGCACCAGGTCGTTGTCGCGAAACCCGGCCAGCTCGTAGTCGTAGGATGCGTAGCCCCGGGTGGCGCTCTTCAGCTTGTCGTTGAAGTCGTACAGCACCTCCCCCAGCGGGAGCTCGTACTCCACGATCACGCGCCGTGAGGAGGGATAGCGCATCTCGATCTGCGTGCCCCGCTTCTCCTCGCACAGCTTGATCACGGCCCCGATATGCTCGTGCGGCAGGTGGATCGATGCGCGGATGTAGGGCTCGGCGATGGACTCCATCAGCCCGGCGTCCGGGATCTTGGACGGGTTGTCGATCTCCATCACCTCACCGCTGGTCAGCTTGCAGCGGTAGCGCACCGACGGCGCCGTGGTGACCAGATCCAGATCGTACTCGCGCTCCAGCCGCTCCTGCACCACCTCCATGTGCAGCAGTCCGAGGAAGCCGCAACGAAAACCAAAACCCAGCGCCACGGAGGTCTCCGGCTCGAAGGTGAACGCTGCGTCGTTGAGCGCCAGCTTGCCCAGCGCGTCCTTCAGATCGGGGTAGGCCCCGGAGTCGGTGGGGAACAGCCCGGCGAAGACCACTGGCTTGATCTCCTTGAACCCGGGCAACGCCGCCGCGCAGGGTCGGTCCTCGTGCGTCACGGTATCCCCCACCCGGGCCTCGGCGATGTCCTTGATCCCGGCGATGATCACCCCCACTTCCCCGGCGAACAGCTGCTTCACCTTGGCGTAGTGCGGATCGAAGATCCCCAGCTCCTGGACCTCGAAGCTGCGCCTTGTGGACCACAGTTGAATGCGATCGTGAGTCGCGAGCGTGCCCGCGCGGACCCGGACCAGGATCATCACCCCCCGGAAGCTGTCGTACCAGGAGTCGAAGATCAGGGCCGACAGGGGAGCCTGCTCGTCCCCGCTGGGAGGCGGGATCCGCGCCACCAACGCCTCCAGCAGCTCCGGCACACCGGTCCCGTCCTTGGCGCTGACGAGCATCGCGTCGGCCGCATCGAGGCCGATGATCTCCTCGATCTGTTCCCGGGTACCGTCGGGGTCGGCGCTGGCCAGATCCAGCTTGTTCAGCACCGGAATCACCTCGAGATCGTTGTCGATGGCGAGGTACACGTTGGCCACGGTCTGGGCCTGGACCCCCTGGGTCGCGTCCACCACCAGCAACGCCCCCTCGCACGCCGCCAGGCTGCGCGACACCTCGTAGTGGAAATCGACGTGTCCAGGGGTGTCGATCAGATTCAGCTGGTACGTCTCCCCGTCCTTGGCCTTGTATCGCAGACGAACGGTCTGCGCCTTGATCGTGATCCCCCGCTCCCGCTCGAGGTCCATCTTGTCCAGGAACTGTTCGACCCGTTCACGCTCGGTGATGGCCCCGCAGTATTCGAGGATGCGGTCGGCCAGGGTGCTCTTGCCGTGGTCGATGTGGGCGATGATCGAGAAGTTGCGCAGAAGCTTGGTTGGCATGGGGTACTTTTCTCGGTCCACCCTTAGTGCATTCGCTGACGTCGCGCAAGGGCGGCGAGAGACGGGTCCAGCGGAGTGGATTTCACTTTAGAAGCCGCAACCTTGATTGTCAACGCAGACACTTGCAGCCCAACGGGCGATGGACTACGCTTCCTCAACTGGCGCGACCGGGGTGAGAAGATCGCGCACTGGAGAGCGAGGAGTTCGCAATGTCGAGAGCCAAATGGTTCCCCCTGATGGGGGTGATGTGTCTGCTCGTGGCCTGCGGGGACAGCGAGGGCAACAAGAAGTCGGGACCCAAGATGTCACCCACCGGCAGCTCCGCCACTGACGAGCAGCTCAGCCGCTGTCGTGCCGATGGCAAGCGCACGGTGAAGCTGGATCTGAACAAGGACAAGCAACCCGACGTGTGGAAGCTGTACGCGACCAAGACCGAGGGCGGCGCCAAGGTGGACGTCCTGACCTGCAAGGAAGTGGATCTGAACTACGACGGCCGCAAGGATCTGTACGTGTACTACGACGACAGCGGCAACCGAACGATGGAGGAGATGGACCTGGACTTCGACGGCCGCATCGACATCGTGACCTTCCGCCGCGGAGGCAAGATCCTGCGTCAGGAGCTCGACACCAACTTCGACGGCAAGCCCGACATCTGGAAGCACTACGAGGACGAGGTGCTGGTGCGGGTGGACCGTGACACCAGCGGCAACGGCCGGGTGGACTTCTGGGAGTACTACGAGGGCGGCCAGCTGGATCGCGTGGGCTACGACAAGGACGGAGACGGCAAGGTGGACAGCTGGGACCGCGCTCCGAGCCAGGAAACGGCGGCGGCGGCTCCCACCAAGCCGGCCGAGGAGAAGAAGCCGGAGGAGAACGCTCCCGAGCCCCCCGAGCCCAAGAAGTGACCCGCCCCGTCCGGTTCCCCTGCCGGAAGCGTTGACCACCCTCTTCGTCGCTCGAGACCAGCTGAGCTATTGACAGGCCCAGAGGGCTCTGCTATTTCCGCTTCGCTTTTCGGCACCGGCGGCATAGCTCAGTTGGTAGAGCAAGCGGCTCATATCCGCTGCGTCCGGGGTTCAAATCCCTGTGCCGCCACCTTGAAGGCCAGCGAAGACGCTGGCCTTTTTCTTTGTCTGACCCCCTTCTACCCCAAGGGTCTGCAATATGTCTGCAATGGGGCCTCGAACAGAGGGACTGCACGGCGTCCCGGGCTGACCCCTCGATCCCCGCTCACAGCCCGCCTGACGGTCACCACGCCGCGCACAGGTCAACATCGCCACACCCGTAGGGCCCGAAGCTCAACGTACCTCAGGCCCGTGTAGAGCGCCGTGGCCATCACGTCGTGCCGCGCCCGGGCGTCTGAGCTCGTCGGCATGGTCAGCACAACTCGGTTGTCGAACCCGACCTGTCAGGCACCCCCATCGCGCTGGCCGCAATCCTCCTGGCGCCATCGACATCCATCAAGGCGTCTGCGAGGAGCTGCAGCTCCAGTCGCTCGGGCAGACACGGCTGGAACTTGGTGATCCGGCCCCGCGCGCAAGCGGCGGCGAACCGCCGGGCCGTGTGCTCGTCGAACGCATCTCCCTCTGTGAGCGCCTTCAGGCCGCTGCGGATCGCAGCGTGGCTCTTCGCCGCCTGGCCCGAGAAGGTGACCGCAATGTTGTTCGCCGTGACGGTGCCTCCGAGCTTCCACTCCAGCAGCCGGGCCAGCACGTTGTTGGCCTTGCCCCCACCGAAGGTCCACCACTTGATGCGATCGGCCTCGTCCACCAGGGGAGCGGATGCATCCCGCAGGAACTCGTGCTCGGCCCGCATCCCCTGCATGACCTCCCCTGCCCTCCTTGACCAGGCGTCGTCAGAGTCGTCCTCGACGAGGATCTCGCGCATGGCCTGACAGAGCTCATACGAGAGCAGCCTTGGTTCGCCCATCCAGGTCGGTAGCCCTGCGTCCGGCGCCGGCTCCACGTGGCACACTCCCCTGCGCCAGTCGACATGCGTGGCGCGCCACGGCTTCCCACCGAGGACGAAGCTCAGCTCATCGGCCTCCTTGTACTGCACGAAGTACAAGTCGATGGAGCCGACCTCTTTGGGGCCCCACATGACCTTGAGCTCCGAGGGGGTGGAGAAGACCACGTACAGGTCCATGAAGTTCCGTCCCCCGTAGAGTTTCTGCCCCTGGTCGCCCAGGATCAGTCGGCCATCGACCTCGCCGAGGATCCTCTCCCCAAGCATGTGCTCGAGCAACTCTGCCCGGTCCTCCGGATCGAGCCTCGAGAAAGGAGCAGCACCCTCGATCCAGCCCCACCACTCGCTGAGAGGCACGCCCCGGTGTTGCATGGCCAGGGCCATGAGCTGATGGGCCAGGAGGTGGCTACCCCGGAGCAGAGGCTGGACCGCCTCCACGAACCCCTGGGCGTGCAAACGCAGCAACGCGGCCGCCTGGAGCAACGCGTCCTCCTTGGTCGCCAAGAATGTGCAGTTGGAGATCGCGCCGGGACGCCGTCCCGTGCGCCCCATGCGCTGCAGGAAGCTGGACACGGTCGTCGGAGCATCGATCTGCAGCACGTGATCCAGGTCACCGATGTCGATGCCCAGCTCCAGGGCGCTGGTCGCCACGATCACGCAGCTTTCCCCCTGTTCGAAGGCTCGCTCAGCCGCATGACGCTCACTGGCGGCCAGGGACGAGTGCGTCACGTGTGTCTCCACGCCGCGGCGGGAGAGCTGGTTACCAAGCTCCTCCACGCGTCGTCGACTGTCCGCAAACACCAGCCGCTTGCGGCCGGGGTGCAGTCGCTCGATGACAATGGCCGCGTTCTCCAGGTTCCCCACGTAGTCCAGGGCCAACTGGGAGCGTGCACCAGCTCCGGCCGGCTGGACCAGTGCTCGCTCCCGCCGGGAGCTGCCCGAGAGCCACTCACAGATCTCCGCCGGGTTTCCCACCGTGGCTGAGAGCCCGATTCGCTGTAGGTCGCGGCCGGCGATGCGGCAGATCCGCTCCAGCACCGCGGCCAGGTGGCCACCGCGGTCACCCGCTGCGAAGCTGTGTACCTCGTCGATCACCACGGACTGGACGTTCCCGAGGATGCGGCGTGCCGGCACGGTGGTGCTGATCAGCATGGCCTCGAGGGACTCCGGTGTGATGGCGAGGATGTCCGCCGGATCATCGATGAAACGCCGCCTGGCGCTCTGTCCAACGTCGCCGTGCCACTTGAACGCTCGACGCCCGACCAGGCCCGTGAGCTGTTGCAGCCGTGGCTCCTGGTTGTTCAGCAGCGCGCGGATCGGCGCCACGTAGAGCGCAGAGACTGGCTGCCAGTCGCGTGCGTCCATCATCGAGAGCAGCGGGAACAGGGCGGCCTCGGTTTTTCCGCCAGCGGTGGGGGCGAGGATCACGCAGTTGTGCCCCTCAAGCACGACGTCGATCGCCTGCTCCTGGACCGGACGCAGCTCGGACCATCCCAGCCCGTTGACGATCTGGTACTGCAGGGCTGGAGTCAGGCGGTCAAAGGGGGACAAGCGCACTCTCCCTGGGATATGAGCGTCAACGCAGATGTCGGTCGTCAAGGAGCAGGCTTCGCCGTCCTGATGTAGCGGGTAGATCGCCCCTTGCCCTCACGTCGCAGGAACCCGGCTTCCACAAGCTGCTGAAGGTCGTTGCGGGCTTGCCTGGAAGTCACTTTCTGGCCGATGGCCGTTTCGTACTCCGCTGTGCGGGCACTTGCACCATCCCCCAGTTCCGCAATGAACTTACGTTGCCGAGGCAAGAGATCGACCGGAGCGCCGGATTCCCTCGTTGGGAGCAGCAAGCGCAAGCCACCGCTCTCGACGTACCACTGCGGTTCTGGCAGGCCATTCATGTCGAACTGTTCGACAATCATGCCGGTTCCGATCCCCCATCCCTCGACCAGCCCGCGCAGGAACAACACGTTTGCGATGTCTGGGTTGCGCGGCAGGGAGGCGTGTCGGCGCTTGAGGTCACCTACGGTGATCTCACTTGGCAGCGATCCGGAGTTCCACACCTCGACCCGATCGTCCCAGATCCCGATCCGGATACCGCCGTGGTATGCCGCATAGTCCCGGTGAGCGAGCGCGTTGAGAATGGCCTCGCGCAATGCCTTGGCCGGCAGGGCCGGTCGGTCGGTTCGCTTGTATCCCTGCTCTGGCAGCTTCGACTGGATTCGCAGATGCTTTTTCAGGAAGGCGTCAACTGCGTCGAGCAAGACAAACAGGTTGCCCTCCCCGACGCGATTGTCTGCCAGGTCGTCGTTTGCCTCCGACATGAAGCGGGCCATGCGGATTCTGGTCTGCGGCAACCGGGTCACTGGTCGACGTCCGAAGAGCACTACGGCGCCATTGGTAACCTGGCCACTCTGCAGCAAGTGCAAACGCTCCAGGATGTCACCCGGGCTATTGCCCAGCTGTTCATACCTGAGCTCGGCGGCAAGGGAAGCGGTTCTCTTCACCTCATCGAGGTCGAGGTCTTCCAGAGTTGCGCCCAGCGCAGGATGGCGCTCCCATCTCAGACGCGCATCCGTCTGCTTCAGGATCAGACCAATGACCTCGTGCGGCTTGACCTCAACGTCCTCACCGCCTCGGCGAACGAGGATATGTTGCCCGGACACGTACGGGCCCTCGGTTCCAATCGGCACGTCAATAACGAGGAGATGCCGGCGCTTGCTCACGGGTACCGTGCGAATCGAGAAGGCCGGACGTGGACTCACACTGGTGCTTAGTGCTTCCTCGAGCTTCCTTCTCGACTCGTGAACCTTGGTAATGCCAACCAACGTTCCGTCATCGCGAACGCCTACGACGACTGCCCCGCCGGCGGAGTTGAGCATCGCGGCCACGGAACGCACAACCAATTCGACTTCAACCCGCTCTTTGAGCTCGAGGCATTCACCATTGCCGTGCTCCAAGAGCGACGTCAGGTTGTCAGCGGACGTCATGTTTCCTCTTTCTGCGTCTTGAGTAGCGCAAGGATCCTTGCCGCGTCGGCAAACTGAGCGTCGACAAATCGCAGAGCATCGTCGTTATGGAAGTACTCTTGCACCCAGTTGCCTTGTCGCTCGTCGAGCGGACGGTCCTGTTGGATTGCGCATTCGTAGATTTCGATGACCTTGGTGCTCTCGAGCACAGGCGTCACGCGGAAGCGCAAACGCTTCCGTCGCCCCCTGGCGTCGAAACGGAACTGTTTCAACAGATGGCGGGCAACGACTACGTCGTGGTGAGCTAGGAACCATCTCGGCTTGCAACAGCGAACTGCGTGCCGGACCTCGTTGTGGAAGATGCCGCTACCGTACCTGCCAGTGATGATCCCGAGGAAGAGATCGCAGCGTTCGACGGCGCCAAGGCAATTCCCTTCGTTGAACATCGTCGGGTTGGTGGGTACCGTTCCTTTGTGGGACATCCAGACCCGATAGCCGTAGCCTTGGAGCATGGCGTAGATCTGGTCGAGCAAGGGCTCGATGCCGTACACCGGCGACGCCACCATGAGGTTTAGTGGGCTTCCGGATTCTTCCACTTGATTCCGGAAACTTCCGGAAACTTCCGGATTCGGTGTCTTGCCCTTTTTCGTCGCCATCGGTTCCAGATACTACCGGAGGCTTCCAGTAACTTCCGCAAACTTCCACAAGCGGCGGGGCATCGACATTCAGCTGTCCTGAAGCTCGAGCTCGATGTCGTCCACCCCGAGCTCCAGGCCAGCCGCCTGGCGCTCCTCGACCGCCATCTCCTCAGCCCGGACCACGAGCTCGAAGTCCCGGGACGGGTCGTAGTCCGCGTGCTCGTCCACCTTGTCCAGGAGCTCGCCCACGAGCTTGCGCAGGAACAGCCGGGGTGCGACCCCGGTCTTGCCCCCGAGCTTTCCGGTCACACCTCGCGCCAGCGCTTCGATCACCTCGTCCGCCACCTTCGCCTGGATTCGGTCGGGGTGCTCTGTGGGATACAGGTCCCGGACACGCTTGCCCACGACGACGAGGCGATCATGGTCAAACGGCATCAGGCGGATCTGCGCTGCCCGTGAGCTGTCGTGCTCCGGGTTCGGTCCGAACTCCACGTGGAGCCGCTGGGCCAGCGGGGGTGAGCGCTTCACGCCGTGGGGCCCATCGAAGAAGGCCGGCGTCCCGGTGATCAGCACGTAGAGCCCCGGGAAACGCTCGCTGTACAGGTCATCAACCAGCTGCCGCAGAGCGTTGAGGCTCTTCTCTCGGCTGTCGGCGCGCACCCGCTGGATGGTCTCGACTTCGTCGAGCACCAGGACCAGGCCGGCCCGGCCCGTCTGCTTCAGCACTGTGAGTAGGCCCTTGAGGAACGCCAGGGCGCCCGTGTGGTCGATGTCCCCCTTGATCCCGGCCTTGCGCTTGACCGACGCCCCCACATTCGGCTGCCCCATGAGCCAGGCCATCAGCCCCTCGGCCGTGGTCACGTCTTCCTCGGCGCGAGCGCGATGGCAGGCGCGCAGTGCCGCGGCAAACTGAGGTTGGATCGCCGAGACCTCGGACAGGCGCCCCTCGAGGAGCTTGCCAACCTCATCGGAGAGTTTCGTCGGGTTGCTGGGTGGCATGCCCGTTGAGAGAACCTCCTCCTCCAGGGTGTAGAACCAGCTCTCAATGAGCGACCGGAACGCACCGTCTGCCCACTCACGAGTGCGGAGCCCTTCCATGGCCCGGCGGTAGACCGTCTCGAGGCGGTGGAGGGGAGTGTCATTCTCGGAGACCTGGACCTCGGCCGTGGCGAGGCCTGCCTGCTGGGCCTTGGCCTGGAGCCAGCGGGCGGTGAAGCTCTTGCCGCAGCCGAAGTCGCCGCGCAGGGCCTTGAACACCCCACGGCCAGCGGCCACGGCGGCGAGTTCTTCGTCGAAGGCTTTCTCGAAACGGTCCATGCCCACCGCGAAGAGCTCGAGGCCCCGGCGGGGGACGGTTCCGCGGCGGAGGGCCTCGATCACCTCGCGACGACGGAGGAGGGACGGAGCACTTGTTGGCTGAAAATCTTCCATCATTGGGTCAGTCGGCATTGGAAAGCGGCGGCATCGGCCACATCTGGGTTCACTATGAACCGACGGACTTCCTCTCGCGCCTCATCAAGGCTCGACGCGCCCTTGACCCGTTCCGCCGCCTTCGACGTCACCTCCGGTGGCTGATCTTGGACCGGAACGGCCGGCTCTTGCTGAACCACCGCCGCCATTTCAGGATCTTCCTGTTGCAGCTCGGTGAGCATTTCACGCGAAAGCCCAGATGACCCGACGTCTATCTCACCCATGATGAGCCTCGCGAAGCTGCACCCAAGGCGGGAGTTGATTTTCTTGGTGACCACGGCTACCAAACGAACACAAGCGACGCCGACGACCACACCTAGCCAGGCAGTGGGGTGTGGGGGGGCCCTCGATCCTCATGTCAGCGCTCAGTCCTCAGGTAGATCTGGTCCAGCCGTTCGCGACTCAACCCAACCTGCTTGCCCTGCCGATCGTACTCCACCACCGAGTATCCGTCTCGGTTCAGTACGGGCGAGATCTCTGCGCTGACAAAGCCCGGCACCCGCCACCCGGGCACACCCGACAGCCGAGCAAACGCCTCGACCCCGATCCGGTCGCCCGCCTCGACGATCAACGCCAGCGCCTCGAGCGCCTTCTTCACCCGCGCCGGCGGCATGCCCGCGACATGCTCCTGGAACACCGGCGAGGCCTTGAGCTGCCGCACGATCGCCGGCAGCTCCCGCGAAGGCAAGACACCGGCCGACGCCGCGAACGGTGTCGCCTGTGCCTGCGCGACATCCAGCAATGGCAACTGCCCGGCAGCCACGGGCGTCTTCTTCTTCGTCCGCTTGGTCGGGACTGGCTTCACATCCGCCAGCAGCCGCGAGCGAGGCGCGTCGTAGCACCACCAGTCCGGGCTTGGCAGCGACAGGCCGTTCAACTCCGGGTCCTCGTCGGACAGCCAGGTCACCAGGGTCTCGGGCACGAGCAGCATGGCCGGGGCCACCACCTCGGCGAGAGATGCCCCGCCGTGTTTGCCCGCCTTGGGCGGACCATAGCAGCGCGTTTCGTCCCACACCGCCGCGACGCCACGCGCCCCGGACGGCCACCAGGTCCCCTTCTCGGGCAGGGCAACCTCGAACTCGGCCGGCTTGTCCCCTGGCCCCATAACCCTCCACCGCGAGCCACCCTGCCGCGGTCGTTCCGCAACCGACGAGAGCCCAACCCCCGGGACGTGCCCGTGGTCCGAGACCAGCAACACGGCCCGCTCCGAAGCCATGGCAGCGTCCAGGATGGCGCCGAGCGGGTGGATCTGCTCGGCCGTGTACATCACGTCAAACTGGTCGCTGCCTGAGAGGTGGTCGTCGATGGCGTTGATCACCAGGGCAACCAGACGATGGTCGCCAGCGATCAGCCGCTCCGCGTCCTGGGTCACGCCCCCCTCCCGCGTGGCCAGATCCTTGAGCAAGAGCACCGGCTGCTCCTCCTCGCCGCTGGAGAGCTTGCGCGCCCAGCGATTCGCTGCCCAGCGCTTGGGATCATCGCCTGCACTGGGCATCGGGCCGGACTTGGGCAGCTTCCCCGCGAACAGGGCCGCCCGGCTCACGTTGGTCAGCGAGGGCAGCGCCGCGATCACCGGAGGCAGGAAGGCGGCACGGCCCTGATGCCCCTTGGGCTGCCAGGTGGCGGGGCCCCAGTGGCCCGACTCGTGGCCCATGCTGGTCACGAGCTCGATCGCGTTGGCCCAGCTCATGCCGTCCATCAACAACAGCAGGAGGCGCCGGTGTTCTCCACCACCGAGGAACTCTGCAACGATGCGCCGACTCACCTCCGCGATCGGGATCGCCTGGTCGGACGGCGAGCCGGCAGAGACCCAGTCCACGAGCCCCTCGGCGAAGCGGCGGTCG
>Ga0210044_10008441_pt1 | contig 12835 bp, 7 predicted proteins | sample CryGey13umfilter_2_FD_183959 | JGI IMG/M metagenome (GOLD analysis project Ga0210044, IMG submission 183959) | Groundwater microbial communities from aquifer in Utah, USA - Crystal Geyser 4/9/14 3 um filter (SPAdes) (version 2) | ecosystem: Environmental > Aquatic > Deep subsurface > Groundwater... | reverse complement strand
TTCCGGCCCGCCTCTCTCGCGAGATCGATCCGCTACGCTGTTGTCTGATCGGCATTGGTTTCAGCGTCGGCTGAAAGTAGCCCACCGCCGCCGGGTCGGTGACGCAAGGACGGTTGATTGGCGAGGCCGGGCGGGAGAAGGCCCAGCCCGTGCTGCCCGAAAGCCTGGCCTTGGCGTGGGCGACCCAGGTGCCGTCGGGGCTGACCTGGCAGGCAACGTCCTCGCCCGAGGTCAGTGCGCGAACGTCGGTTCTGTCCGGCAGGGTCATGCGGTAGATCCTGCGGGTGGAGGACTTGCCCATCACCCTCGGGCAACGGGGCGAGTCCCCAGCTGCGCCGAGCGCTACTTGCCGTTCCAGCCGGCGATGCGGGCCAGCAGCCACCACAGCGCCTTGCCCTTGTTGCGGCAGTTGGCGGCGTTGGTGTGCCCGCCGAAGCCATCGTCCCCGTAGTGGGGATCGCGGGTCGGCACGCCGTGCTCGATGTACTGCACGCCGTTGTACCAGCTCTCGATGTCAGCGAAGTCGAACAGCCACTTGTTGTTGTTCTTGCAGAAGGTGCGGATCTGGTTGTTGCGGGCGTGGCGGTTCGCCTCGGCCCCGTCGGCCGGGCCGGTGAAGTAGACGAAGGTCACGCCGGGGTTCTGCTGCTCGATGGACTGCATCGCGGTCAGGTACTGCTGGGTCTCCGACGCGGTCCAGTCGTCCAGCTGCTGGCACCACATCCACATCGAGACGTTGATCGCGTTGGCGTTGATCGTGGCCTTGACCCAGTTCTTGCCGTCCTGGGTCGCCCAGTACTCGTCGGGCGTCACGTCGACCTCACACGACCAGCTCTGTACCGCGGGGTTGCCGTCGAGCATGCTGAGCCAGCCCGTACCCGTGGGCAGCGAGCAGGTGCTGTGCTTGACGTCGAGGTTGGCTTCCGTCTTGAGCAGGTCGGTCCCCAGCACCAGCTGCTCGCCGTGCGAGGTGTGGCCGTAATGCAGCTTGATGCTCTGCTTGACCTTGGTCAGCCACTGCGCGGGGATCTTGTTCAGATCGATGCAGGTGTGGTCGATCGTGGAGGGCGTGCTGGCCGGTCCGGGTCCCTGGTCCAGCTTGGGCTTTCCGACGTCGATAATGTCGAGGTCGTGGCCAGTCACGTTGAGGTCGTGGCCACTGACGTTGAGGTCGTGGCCGCTCACGTTGACATCCTCCGTTGCTCCGCTTTCGCTCGTGCAACCCGCGAGCCCGAGGCAAAGGGCAAGGACCACGATTCTGGTGCTCATTGGCTCTCTCCGCTGATCCAGCACATGATGTTAGCACGGAGTCCCGCAGCAGAGGCGCGGAATGGTGCGCCAGGGCTTTCGCAGCTTGAGACCAGCCAGCAGGACTCACTGGAAGATTGCGCCCGGTGGATCGTATCGTGTTGCATGCTGCAAGGGCCAAGCCGGTGTCCGAGATCTCGAGAGCCTGTCGTGGGTCTCGCCGCCACGCTCGTGGCGCTGGCTGCGGTCGGCTGTCGGCCCGCCGCGGTGTCCGCGCCGGCGACCTCGCGGGATCGGCCCACCTCGACGCCCGTTGCACCGACACTGGCTCCCGCTGCGCCGGGCTCGGCTCCCGCTGCGCCGAGCTCGGCTCCCGCTGCGCCGGGCTCGGCTCGCGTCCGCGAGCCCACGGACCGGCCTGGCTGCCATGGCAAACGGCTCGCGCTCGACGAGGTGCTCGCGCGCTGTCAGACGTCGATGGCGCAAGAGGCGATCCCTCCACAGATGGCGGCCACGCTCGCCGGACCGACGAAGATCGCCGCGGGAACAGCGCGGCGCTACGAGCTGCGGCTCGTCAACCGTGGGGCCACTGATCTACCGGCGGTCATCAGCTTCAGCTGCCGCGGTCACGCCTGAGCGCGACCGACGCTCGGGGCAAGTCCACGGAGCGTCGCGAGCACACCACCTTGGGCCAGGTCAGCGTGCCCTCCTGTGGCGCCAGGCCCACGACGGTGGCCGTCGTGCTGGCCCCCGGCGGCATGCTGATCGAGCCCCTCGAGTGGACGGCCGAGGCGGTTCACATTCGCGACGACGTCGAGGTGTCACGAAGCCCGCTGGCGCCGGGCCGCTACACCTTGAAGCTCCATACCTGGCTGCGCCAACGGGTCGTGGCCCGGAGGTGCTCGAGGATGCCTGACGGCAAGAGGCGCTGCATCGGGTCCTACATCCCCATCTCGGCCTCGCTGCCAATCCGTGTTGTCCCGGACTCGGCCGTCAACGGTCCGCCGAAGCGATGAGCCGAAACGGCCGGGCGGTGCCCGGTTGCCAGGAGCGCATCCTGCTGCGCCAAACACACTCAGGCTACTTCGAGCGCAGCACGCGCTGGATCTCCTCGCGCACCACCTGCTCCAGGTCGGGCTGCCGGGTGGGCGCCGGTGTGTGCGGTGTCGGGGCAAGGCCACGCGCCTCGGGGCCCAGGCCCGCCCGCTTCCGTGCGTTCAGCAGCGGCGGCAGCATGTGCACCGGCAGCGGGTTGATCCCGCCGGCCTGGCGCGCCACCAGGGCCACGCGGCACACATGCTCCACCAGCTCCATGCGCAGGTAGGCCATCTCCAGGTCGACGCCGGCGGTGAGCACACCGTTGCCGGCCAGCATCAGCGCGTCGTGCTCGTCGAGGTAGGGCGCGGCGGCTCGCCCCCCGCCACGCCGAGGCCGGTGGCGGTGGGTGGGTGCGCGTGAAGCACGGCGCCCACGTCGGGGCGGGCGTGATACAGCGCCAGGTGCAGGTTGAGCTCGGAGAACGGCCGGAGCTTGCCCGACAGCACCTTGCCCGTCTCGTCCACCACCAGCATCATCTCGGCGCTGATCTTGCGCTTGGACACGCCGGTGGGGGTGCACATCAGCCGCCCGCGGTTCAGCCGCAGGGACAGGTTGCCGTCGTGGTTCGCGACCCAGCCGCAGTCCCACACCCGGCGCGAGCAGGCCGCCAGCTGCTGCCTGAGCAGGGACTCGTTCATCCGGCGTCCACCTGGTCCACGATGCCCACGATCAGCGAGCGGATGGGCAGCTTCTCGATGGGGATCAGCTGCCGCGCGCCGTTGCCCTCGGAGTTGACCAGCACCAGGTCGCCCTCCCCGGCCTGAACCTGATCCACGGCGAGGAACGAGTGCCCCTGCGCCTGGCCCAGCTCGTCCACGGGCTGCACCACCATCAGCTTGCGCCCGACGTACACCGGGTGCTTGGCCGTGGCCACCACCGTTCCCAGCACGCGACACAACTTCATGGCGTGGTGTCCATGCGGTCCACGATGCCGATGATCGTGGCGTCCACTGGCACGAACGAGATGTCCAGCGCCAGGGCCGCCTCGCGGGCGTGGGTCAGGTACACCAGCTCGCCCGGACCGGCGCGCACGGAGTCGGCGGCCACGATCGGTTCACCGGTGGGCTCTCGACGGTGGTTCAGCGGCTGGACCACCAGCAGCTTGACCCCCTCGAGCCCCTCGTACTTGCGTTCGGCCACCACGGTGCCGATCACGCGTCCCAGATACAACGGCGTCACCTCCAGGTGCCGGGCAGCATAGCGCCGTCGCTGCCCGGCCGTCAACGCGACCAATTGTGGTCTGTCCCCAATTCGGTATGCTCCACCAGTGCGAACCGCGGCCCTGACCCTCGCGCTGCTCCTGCTGCCCGCCGCCGGGCTGGCTTACGAGACGGTGTGCCTCGACGGCCAGGCGGTGATGGCGCCGGCCGGTCCGTGGCACGTGGCGGTGGACGGGGGCGTGGGCGTCGGCGTGTTCTTCGCGACCCACGGTCGCGTCGGCCTGTCGGTGGGGCGCCGCTTCTTCCACCGCGTGGAGCTGGCGCTGGACTTCCACTACGGCCAGGGGGTCGAGCTGCGCAGCCACGAGGAGTCGCTGCGCGCGGGCCTGCTGCTGCACCTGGCGCGCCGCCTGGACCTGCTGCTGGGCTGGCGCGTGGGCTATGCCGGCTTCCTCGTCGACCTGATGGCGCAGGACGTCCGGGTGGGGGCGCTGGTGGTCTCGGTGGTGGGCGAGCTGCGCCTGGCCCTGTCACCGTCGTTCGAGCTCCGATTCGCGCCGCTCACGGGGACTGGCTACTACAACGCGCTGTGGGCCTTCACGCTGGAGCCGGCGCTGGGACTGGGCTGGCGGTTCTAGCAGCGTGGCCATCGCGGGGCATGTGACCGCGGGGGTGTTCGCTGCCTTGGCTGGCGTCAGCTTCTACATGTACTGGCGCAGTGGACGGCGCTCCACGCCCGACGTCGGGTTTCGTCCCGTGCCCGGCGGTGGGGCGTTGACCGCGGCCTACAGGTTCTGAAGCGGCGGCGGGCGCGGTGGGTCAAGCGCCCTTGCCCGCCAGCCCGAGCTTGACCCGCGTGGCGTAGTAGGCGTCGCTCACGGCGAAGGCCAGCAGGTCCCGCACCTCGGGGGACCGCTGCACCAGCTCGCGCACGGGCACATCGGCCAGGGCCGGGTTGTCGTCGCGGACCAGGCGCAGCGCCGTGCCCAGATCGCCGCACAGCGCTAGGCCGACCCGGTTGGCCGAGATCTGGATCGCCCGGCGCCAGGACCCGGAGTCGAACTGCGCGTGGGCCTGAGACCGGAACGCCTCACCCAGCTTGCGCGCCACCTTGAACGGCAGGTTGCGCCGAAGCCGCGCGGCCTGATCCATCGCCTCCTCCCCCATCTCGCGCCTGCCGCGCATGTGGCGCGGGTGGAACGCGCGCAGCACTGACGACAGCAGCCGCGCGAAGTCGGCGCGCTCGAGGCCCGCCGCCAGGATGTAGGCCGGCTGGGTCAGCTCCAGCGCCCGGCCCAGCAGGAAGCGCAGCTCGGTGACGTTGCGCCCGGCGGAGCGCTCCTCGGACACGATCACCGCCGGTGGGGCCATGCACACCACCCGCAGCTCGTCCGCGATGCCGTGCGCCGTGTCGAGGTACACCACCGTCTGCTTGATCCCCAGCGCCCGCGCCACCGCGCTGTACACCTTGGCCAGGTTGGAGTCGTCCATCGGGGACATGCGCTGCTCGGGTGAGATACCGTAGGTCGCCAGGTCACGGGAGAACAGGGCAGGGGCGGCCTCCCACAGCGTGGCGAACACGTCGCGCAGCGCCTGGACCTCGGGCAGGCTCACCAGCTCCCACCGCTCGGTGTCGCCGATGTCGCCGGCGTAGCTCTGCTCCACGTCCAGCGCGGGAGGGGTGTAGCTGGCGAGGAACGTCACCCCCTGCTCGTCGATGCACTCCAGGGTCTGCAGCGCCTGGTACAGGCAGTAGGTGCGATAGGGGGCCGACCCCGCGCTGGCCCGCGCCAGCTCCAGCAGCGAATCGGCGCGCCACGGCTCCAGCTCGAGCAGCCTGCGGTGGTTGGCCAGGGCGGCCTGGCGTCGGTCGGGGGTTTCGCCGTACAGCCGCGTCAGGGTCTCGCGCACCGCCACCGACTCCTGCAGCGCCAGCGACTGCTCGAGGCTCGCGATGGCCTCTGGCGCCTGACCCATGTGGTCCAGGACCTGCCCCAGGCGGGTATGCAGGCGGGCGAGCGACTTCGCGTGGAGCGAGGGATCGTCGCCGGAGAGCGGCGCAACAGGTTGTCCGTCGGGACCCTGTGGGGCAGCGGTGGCCAGCACGCGCCGCAGCAGCTCGGCGACCGCCTCGTCGGAGGCGAGCAGCTCGCTCAGCACCACGGCGGCCTGCAGGCAGCCCGGATCCAGGGCCAGCGCCGCCTCGTAGTGCCCCCGCGCCAGGTCCATCGCCTCCGGCGTGCCGCAGGCCCGCCGCTCCTCGGCGGCGGTGATCAGCAGGTCGCGCTTTTCGCGCTCACCCCACATCACCTGGGCCAGGGTCTCGGCGGCCCGTGCCGCTGCCTCGTGCTCCCCCGCCTCGCGCAGCGTGGGCAGAATGCGGGGCAGGGTCTCGAGCCAGGTGGCTTCCTCGTCGGGCAGCAGATCCAGCAGGCGGACGTAGCACGAGGCCGCCCCCTTCACATTGGCCAGGCGGTCACGCCGCAGGTCCCCCAGCATCTTCAGCCGCGGGGCGGGATCGTCGGACAGCGGGATCTCGCACTCGAGGTGGGCCGCGGCCCGCTCCCACTCGCCGTTGTCGATGCAGATCTGGGCCAGCTCGTGGAGCGCTGGTGCGTGCTCCGGGTTGAGCTCCAGCGCCGCGGCGTAGTACTGCTCCGCGCGGTCCGCCCGGCGCAGGTTCACCTCGCACCGGCCGGCGTTGAACAGCGCCTCGGCCGCGTCGATGGGGTGCTGGCGGATGTCGGGGTGCTCCTCCACCTCCTGCAGGTGTCGCAGGGCCTCACGCCAGCGCTCGGCGCGGAAGCGATTCTGCCCCACGGCCATGCGCAGATGCAGGTTCTTGGAGTCCAGGCGCAGCGCATCCATCAGATAGCGGTAGCCATCCTCGTCCTGCCCCTGCCGCTCGAAGATCTCTCCCACCCGGAGGTACAGCGGTCCGGTGTCGCGGGACAATCCGAGCCGACCGATGGCGTCCACCAGCAGCGCCCGCGCCGGCTCCAGCTCTCCGCGGGACACGAACAGCTCCGACAGCGCATCGATGGCCTGCACCAGATCGGGATCCAGTGACAGGGCCTCGTTGTACGCGGCGGCCACCTCCCCGGCGGGGGCGCCGCGCTGGTGCAGCGCACGGCCCAGCCGCGTCAGCGTCTCCGCGCGCTGGTGTGGATCGTCCACCAGGTCGTGCTTCAGGCGCAGGAACGGCTCCTGGCGGACCGGATCCCGATCGCACAGGTCGATCAACAGGTCCACCGCGGGCAGGTGCGCCGGTTCGCGCAGCAGCACCAGCTCGCCCAGGCGGATCGCGCCGTCGCGGTCACCGGCCTGCTCGCGGACCGTCGCGGCGGCCGTCATCAGCGTCGGCACCAGCGCCGGATCCTCGGGTGGGGTGACCTCGGCCAGCCGAGCCAGCGTCTCGACGTAGTCCGGCCATGTCTGCTGGGTCAGGAAGTGGTGCGACAGGGCGGACAGGGTCTCGGCGTTCTGAGCGTCCAGAGCCAGCGCCTGCTCCAGCGTGGCCCGGGCCGATCCGGGGTCGTCGAGCTGGTTGTGTTGCAGGCGCGCCAGGCGGATCAGCAGCGCGAGGATCTCGTCGGTGGGCCGGCGCTCGTCGCGGGCGGACTGGATCTGACCCCGGATCAGGTCCACTGCTTCGTCCGGGCGGCCGGTCTGCACCAGAATGCGAGCCAGCGCCTCCTCGATGTCAGGATCACGCGGCCCCAGCCCCCGGGCCTGCTGCAGGTACAGCCTCGCCTCCTCGGGTTCTCCCTGTCGCTCCAGGGCGCGCGCCAGCTTCAGCAGCTGGGTCCGCATCGCCTCCGCGTCGCCTTCGGCCAGCTCGAGCTCGAGGCGCAGCACGGCCAGCAGCTCCCGCGGTCGTTCATGCGCCTCGTACAGCCGCTCGAGCGCGTCCAGGGCCACGGTGTTGTGCGGCTGTTCGCCGAGGAGGCGCTGGTAGGTCTCGATCGCCCGGTCGGGGAGCTCCAGCTCGCGGTCGTGGGTCTGTGCGATGCGCAGCAGGTAGCCCACTCTGGGGCCAGGTTGGTCGCACAGATCCACCACCATCTCCAGCGTCTCGATCTGCTTGGCCCAGATGGAGAGCTCCTCGTACAGGTCGGCCAGGCGGACCAGGATCTGCAATTCGTGAGGGGCCTCGGTGGCCAGCCGCGCGAGGTACTCGGTGGCCTCGATCGGGCGCTCGAGGGTGTGCTGGTAGAGGTCGGCCAGCTCCTGCAGGCTCGCGAACCGCTCCTCGGGCGAGAGCGCCTCGTACAGCAGGTCCAGCTGGCGCGCCAGCAGGGCGGCCAGCTCTTGCCAGCGTCCGGCAGAGCGGTAGAGGTCACGCAGCCTGGAGGCCGCCTCCCGATGTGTGGGTGCGATGGCCTGGACGGCCGTGAAATGTCGCACCGCCTGGTCCAGTCGCTGATGTTGAGTCAGCAGATCGCCGAGCTTGATGTTGAGACGGATCAGCGACGTCGCGTCGGCCGCCCGCTCCAGGGCATCGCTGTAGATCTGTACCAGTTGGTCGAAGCGGTCGTAGGGCGGACCCCCGAGCTCCAGCAGCGCCTGCTCCAGGTCCGGATGCTCGATGTCGACGGCCGCGGCGTCCACCAGCGTGGCCACCGCGCGGTCCAGGTTGCCGGCTCCTTCGCGCCAGATGCGGGCGACCGCCAGCAGGTGCTGAATGCGGGTCGCCGCGTCCGGCGGCGCCAGCGCGAGGTAGGCCCGGGCCAGCTCGTCCCACGGGGAGAATCCCGGGGGGGGCATCGGAGCGAAGCCGCGGCGCTGCTCGGCCGCCTGGTGCACGGGCACAGGCGGCGGCGGCGGGCCGGGATGGCGCCTGCCGGGAGGCGGTGGCGGGCGTCCTCCGTCGAGGAGCGTGGGGTCGTCGATGGTCGTGTCTCGCCGTTTGCGTGAGCCGATGGATTCGATGACCAGGGCATCGCCCAGCTCGAGCTCCTGGACATCGTCGAGGTTCATCTCCTCGACATCCTGTTCCTTCGGACTGGCGGTGGCCTGTTGCAGCGTCCGGGCCAGGCGCCACAGGTTGTTCAGCGTCACCGGGTCATCCGGCCGGAGGCCGAATCCCTGGAGCTGGACCATGAAGGCCCGAGCCAGGTCGCCCACCTCATGTTCCAGCAACTGGGACACGTGCAGCAGGATCTGCATCCGTTCGTCGTCGGTCTCGGCGTCGTGAAACCGTCGGGAGTGGATCTCGATCGCCCGCTCCCACTGATCGCCGAGCCGGGCCAGACGCTCGATCTCGGGGACCAGCACGTGGGCCTGCTGCTCGTCGGCCAGCGCGTACAGGCGGAGCATGTCGTTCAAGGCCTCCGCGGGGTCGCCCAGCTTGTGCTCGGCCACCGCTGCACGGCGACGGATCAGCTCCTCCTGCCAGTGGGGATCGTCACGTACCGACTGGATCACGCGGTCGTAGATCTCGAGCAGATCGGCCTGCTGTCCGCAGGAATCGGCGAGCTGTTCCAGCTCGGAGAGCACCAGCTTGCCGGTGGGGTCGGCCCTCAGCGTTTGCTGCAGCGCCTGGAACGCCCGGGCGGGGTCACCCAGTTCGTCGCGGCAGATCTGGACCACCTGCCGCGTGAGCGCGATCTGCTCCTGCGGGCCCCGGGCTCGCTTGCGGGCCTCGAGCAGCGCGGCGATCAGCTCCTCCCACAGACCGTACTCCCGCGCCAGCCGCTGCAGGTTCTGCACCGCGGTGGGGTCGTCGGGATACAGATCGTGGGCGCGCCGGTACCACTCGAACGACAACTCGGGCTCCTTCAGGTTCTCCTCGTAGACCTGGCCCATCTCCAGCAACAGCACCAGTCGTTCCTGGGCGTCGGGGACGGAGGCGAACAGTGTGGGGGCCAGCTTCACCAGCTTGTGATACGCGCCCACGCGGTGGTACAGCCGTCGCAGGGCCAGCAGCGCCTCGGCGTTGTCGGGACTCAGCTCGAGCACGCGCTCGTAGGCCAGCATGGCGCGGGTGTCGTCGTGCACCGATTCGCGCCACATGGAGGCGATCTCCAGCGAGAGGGACAGCCGGTCTGCCGCGTCAGGGGCGGTGAGAAACAGCTCGCGCTCGGCGATCTCGCACGAGCTGGTGTGGTCCCCGCATTTGCGATACAGGTGTTTGAGCCGGCGGTGGGCGTCGAGGTCGCCGGGCGCGTAATCCTCGATGATCTTCTCGTAGACCTGACCCGCGCCCTCCAGGTTCGACAGCTTCTCCTCCAGCACGTCGGCCTGCTTGAACGCCAGCACCACCCGCTGCTCTGGGTCGTCGCACAGATCGATCTGCCGCCCCAGGATCTCCACCAGGTCGGCGTGACGATCCATCCGACCGTAGAGCCGGGCCAGCGCCTCGGTTGCCTCCCGGTCGCCGGGGAGCAGCTCCACCAGGCGTTCGTAGGCCACGACCGCTTGTTCCTCCTGTCCGCTGAGCCGCTCGTCGGCCACCTGCGCCATCTGGCGCAGGATGGTCACCACCTGGGCCGGGGACCCACCGTCCTGCACCAGCTCCAGCCGTGGTCCGAGCACCTCCAGCAGATCACGGGCGCGGCCCATGCGGTCGTAGAGCCGGCTCAGCGACTCCAGCGCCTCGGCGTCCTCCGGGTCCAGCGAGCGGACCTCCTCCCAGTAGGCGGCGGCCCGCGCCGGGTCGTCCAGCTGGTCGTCCATCAGACGGGCCAGATCCTTCAGCGCCTCGAGCCGCTCTCCGATGCTGCGCGATGCCTGGCTGCGCAGCTCCAGGGCCCGGGCCAGCCCCTCGAGGTCCTCGGTCTTCTCCAGGATGGCCTGGATCCGATCATGGGTTTTGCTGTCGGACGGCGACAGCTCCAGCAGGCCGCCCAGCGCGTGCAGCGCGTCCTTGGGGCGCTCGAGCTTGTCGGCATAGATTTCGCCCAGTCGTCGGAGCACGTTGACCCGCTCGGCCTTGGTCATGATGCCGTCGAGCTTGCGACCCAGGGCCCAGGCAAGCCCCTCGAAGTCGTTCTCTCGCTCGTACAGGTCGGTCAGCATGCGGAGGGAGCTCTCGTCGTGGGGCGAGTGGTCCAGCGCCTCACGCAGGATGGTGATCGTCCGTTGGGGGTCGGCCTTCTTGTCGTAGTACACCTGGGCCATGCGGTGCAGACACTGCAGGCGCTGGGCCGGATTGACCGCCTGGGCCAGCTCCCGCTCCAGCACGTTGACCATCCCCTGCCACATGCGCAGCTTGGCCCCCAGTCGACCCAGCGCCTCCTTGGAGCGTTGCACGTCCGGGTGCAGGCGGGCGATCTGCTGCCAGGACTCGATGGCGCCCTCCAGATCGCCCAGGTGGCGCTCGGACACGTCGGCCATCTCCTCCAGCCGGGCACAGACCTCCATCGTCGGGGCGCCGGCCTGCCCGGCGGACTGGGCGGCGAAGCGCAGCAGCTCGGCCAGGTTCTGGTAGTCCCCCTTCTGGCGGAAGTAGTCCTCGTAGGCCGACAGCGCCTTGCGATGATCGGGCTCCAGCTGCAGCACCTCGTGGAGCAGGTGTGCGGCGGCCTCGAGATCACCCATGTGCTCGCGGTAGATGGTGGCCATCTCCATCATCAGCCGGATGCGGGTGGCGCGGTCCTGGGTTCCATCGAGCGCACGCTGATGCAGGGCGATCAGCGCGTCGAAATCCTTGTCCGCGCGGTGCAGCTGTATCAGCCGGTTCGAGGCGGGGCCCCCCAGCGGCTCGTGGGCCAGCACCGACTCGTAGCACTCCCGGGCCCCCTTGCGGTCACCGAGCTTGCGTTCCAGCAGCTCGCCGCGGCGCATCAGCAGCTCCACCTGCTCCATCTCGGTGGCCACGCTCAGACGCTGGCGATACAGCCGGTCGAGGTCCTCCCAGCGGCCGGTCTCCTCGTACGCCTTCTCCAGCCGGTTGTAGGCCGCCTCGTTCTCCGGGTCGGAGCCCAGTGCCCGGCGCAGGTAGGCGATGGCGCTGTCACGATCGCCGCGGGTCTGGCGCGTCTGGGCGATCTGCATGAAGATCGAGGCCGCCTTGTCCAGTCCACCCGGCGTGGGCCACTCCGGCGAGGCGTAGATCTCGCCCAGCGACTCCAGGAGCTCCTCGTCGCCGGCCCGCAGCTGTGACGCCTCCTGGTAGCTGCGAGCGGCGCCTTCGAGATCGCCCAGCTTGTTCCACTGGAGCTGTCCCAGCTCCAAAAGCAGCAGCACCTTGCGCTTGGGATCGGAGCAGGTGGAGAGCTCGACCTGGTACAGCGCCGCGACGGTCTTCCACCGCCCCACACCGCGATAGATCTGTCGGCCGGCCTCGATGGACTCGATGTGGCTGGGGTCCACCTTGAACGCCGCCTGGTAGTGCAGGATCGCGCGGTCCAGCCGGTGAAACTGCTGCTCCCAGATCCGCCCGGTCTCGTGTTCGATGCGCGCCAGCCGGCGATTGTCCCCACCGGCAGCCACCAGCGCCTCGGACTCCAGCGCGAGGATCCGCAGCACCTCGGTCCAGTTGCGCTGGGACTCGGCGACCTGCCGCAGGCGGTCCAGCGCCGGGCGGTTGCTCCGATGAAGCTCGAGCGCCTTGGTCAGAAGCCGGGCCTCGGCCACGGTGTCGGATCGCTGGGCGTGGATCTCGGCGGCGCGGCAGAGCAGGTCAGCGGCCTTCGGACCGTCGCGCAGATGCCCTGCCCGGCGCTCCATGATGGCGGCAAGCTCGGCGGCCTGTCCGGTCTCACGATAGGCTCGCTGGAGCGCCGCGAAGGCGTCGACGTCCGACGGGTCGCGGCGAAAAATCTCCTCGAAGTCCTCGATGCCCTTGCTCGCCGTGCTCACCGGGCGCTCTCTGCCTGCAGATCTTCAGAAACGAAGGGCAATCTAGCATGCGGGATCCTGCCCGTGCAAGGGCGCCAAAGCGGCTGTGCCGGAAGACTTCAGCGGGCGGAGCGGATCGCGCGGACCCAAGGAGCGTCCCTGGGGCTCGGAGTGGAGCGCGCCCGTGGGCGCGCGCGAAACAAGGCTGTCAGCAGAGGCCGGCGTGCGCGTGAGAAGCTCAGTCCCAGCACGCCGTCGGTGTGGGCGCGCCACGACGTGGGGACACCATTCGCTCCCATTCGCCACAGCCCGGCCAGCTCGACCCAGCGCCGGGTATCTCCCGTGGTCATCGCCTTGAGCAGCGAGCGGGCGAGATCGCGCTGGCCGGCGTAGTCCGGTCCGGCGAGGACTTCGTCTCCCGCACTGCGCGTCGGCCAACTCGGCTGACCAGCAGTCGAGATCGGTCCAGCGACAGGTCGTTCACTCCACTACTTTATGCGCGCCCGGCGCAGAATGTGCTCGCGGGATGATTCAGCGGCGGTTTG
>Ga0210044_10008437_pt1 | contig 12836 bp, 12 predicted proteins | sample CryGey13umfilter_2_FD_183959 | JGI IMG/M metagenome (GOLD analysis project Ga0210044, IMG submission 183959) | Groundwater microbial communities from aquifer in Utah, USA - Crystal Geyser 4/9/14 3 um filter (SPAdes) (version 2) | ecosystem: Environmental > Aquatic > Deep subsurface >... | reverse complement strand
TCTGATCGGGGATATCCCCCGCGATCAAGGATCGAAGATTTCTACGTCATTTGCAGCAAGATAAATCAGAAGGCTGAAGCAGGATGTGATTGGATCGGAGTGCCACCGCGTAGCGGTTTAGTTCAACGTATTTTGAAGCACGGTAGATACCGTTGGTGCAACTGCGCAAACGTGTCGTGCTTCCCTTGCAGCAATCACGCCCGGCGATACGCTGTAAATGTTGCGACGGAGAAATGAAGATTATCCGCACCCGCATCAAAACATTCATCCACCGATTACGGACTCTTGCGTCGAACAGGGAGATGGCCATGTAACGCAACACACACCGCCAACCTGCCGGACTTGGCAGGCAGGGGCGCACTCGCCCTGTAAAAGGTTGAAATCAGGTAAAAACGCATCAAGAATGGCAGGTTGAGCAGAACAGGTTGCTGCAATAGCAACTTTTATCGGTGGAATTTGGGGTTTGACGCGGAACAGAATCCGATGGCGCCGCTACGATCAGAGAGATATTTCCATAACAAGCAGATTTACAGCAGCCTTACCACGCTTGTACAACAAACGGTTCAGATTGTGGCTCGCTTCGCGATCACATCTAACCTTACTCGTTAGGGGTTTTACTTGCTTGGCTGTGCATTGGTTTGTTCTGGTGCTGGTTTATTGGTGGAGTCAACAATTGGTTTGGTGATCGCATGTACCACCTTCCCGCTTGGCGGATCTATGGCGAGTTTGCTTTTTTCAGTCTGTTGCATGGTGCTGGCTGGGGCTACCTGTTGCGGAGTTGGAGTGTTTAGATACCAACCAATCACAACCCCGGCGAGCGCAAAGATACCGCCAACACCTGCGGCCCACAACATATTTGGACGATTAATTTCGGCTTGATCTTTTGCAATGTGTTTTTTTAACTCACGTTCAATGGTAATGAACTTTGGAGAATCTTTTTGGCAGGAGGCAAGTAATGACAAAAGTTGAACAAACGACATTTGGTGCAATTGATCTTCGTGTGGGATGTCGTAATAGCTACGAACGATGTCGTCGTCTTGCTCAAGCTCAGTGCGCGTCGTCATGTGTAACCCCTAGCGTTTGAGTTAACCGGGAGGCGCGTTTTTTGCGCCGATCCAGTTTAATGATTTGTTGAACGAAGCCGCTATCGCGGAGAAACACCCCTCAGCAACGTGATTCAATAACATAATTCATCCTCACCCCGAAAGGGATTTCTTGGCACTTTACCATGAGGATGAATCGTCATGACATCAGAATTTCCAGCGCATTTTGCGTGTAATTATCAATGTCTGCTTAATCGGTTGAAGTTGCACGGGATGCAGCCAAAAACCATCGCACTGTATTCACACGGCGTACGTCGAGCCGGGGACTGTTTTGAGTATCGGATTGATGATTTGACCCGGCTTCAATTGACCGATTATTTCGTGCATATCGTCAATTCGCTTTCCTGGAGTTCGCTCAAACATGACCTGTACGGGCTGAAGTTTTATTACGCCCAAGTATTGAATAAACCCTGGCCGGGCGCAGGTTTGGCCAAGGCTTTGGCTATATTTTATTTACAGGCGATGCCTACAATGGATAATGTGCGGGTGAAATCAGCCAGCAGGCTGCATTGCGATAGATAATTAGCCAGCTTGGGTAAACATAGCGTCCTGTTTATATTTACTCCGCCAACGCAGCCGTTTTTATCATGGCATAGACGATAAGTCCCTTGCGCAAGTCTAGTCGATCACGTGACCATGCAGTGATTTCCGAAAACAAATTCTGTCCTCCGCTTAACCGTAACCAAAGCAATACGTGCCCCTCGCGAGCGGGATCAATACCCTGTACCGTCACCGGCAATATATTCATCAGGCTTGTGTTCTCCGGTTTGGCGAGAGCAATGCCGACGTCTTTTGCAAGGATACGCAAACGTTGCGACTTGCCAACGCTACCTGAATAAATAGGGGTGCTCAACCAAAAACAATCTTCGCCGACATGAAAAGAGGTTAACCCATGCTCTTTCCGCCCCAACTGACCCTCAATGACAGACACCACACCTTCATCGTTAAATAGCGGTGAATCAGACCGCGATAAGGTATGTTTGAGCGTTTCAACTCGATCGATGCGCCCATCCCGCAAAAATACTACTCTGTCTGCAAGACGCTCTACTTCGGCTGGCGCATGAGTTACATACACAATTGGCACATTCGCCTCTTTGACCAAGCGCTCGAAATAGGGAAGGATGTCGCGCTTGGACTGCGTATCGAGCGCCGAAAGTGGCTCATCCATCAAGAGCAGGCGTGGGCTTGTTAACAGCGCACGCCCCAAGGCAATACGTTGACGCTCGCCACCGGAAAGTTTACTAATATGACGTTCAATCAGGTTTTCAATGGCCAACATACGGACGACTTCGTCCAGATGTAATTTACGCTCAGCAACGGGTGTGCGTTTGTAGCCGTAGAGAAGATTTTCGCGTACAGACAGATGCGGCAATAAACTCGCCTCTTGAAAAACAATAGCGATCCGGCGTCGATGCAGCGGTACACAGTGACGTCCATTCATCCAGATTTCGTGACGAAAGCTCACGTGCGCGCCATTCGGGCGCTCTAAGCCAGCAATCAGTCGCAGCAATGTAGTCTTACCCGAGCCTGAACGTCCAAACAGAACGGTAACACCCTCCGCGGGCCAATTAACATCAACATCAAAAACAAAGTTCGGGTGAGTAATCCGAGCACGTACCGACAAGGTCATGGCTTTACCATCTCGAAACCTCGATTAAACCAGTACACTACGAAAAGCACGATAAACGCGAAGATCAATAGCATCAGACTAAGTCTTCCCGCAGCGGCATACTGCATGCCTTCTGTATAGCCATAGATAGTGGTTGATAATACGTGGGTAACCCCTGGAATATTGCCGCCCACCATCAGGACTACTCCGAACTCGCCCATTGTGTGGGCGAAAGTGAGCGTCATCGCAACAATGAAACCACTTTTGCTCATAGGTAAAATTACGCTAATGAAACGATCTATCGCACCAGCCCCAAGTGACGCAGCCACCTCGATCGGGCGTCGCCCCAAATTGGAAAATGCTTGCTCCAAGGGTTGCACTGCAAACGGCATGGAGTATAAAACTGAGCCGATCAATATCCCCTCAAAAGAAAAGGCAAGATGATGTAGCCCCATATCCTCTAACGTTCCGCCGATGAAACCGCGCGGGCCAAGCGTAATCAAGAGATAAAATCCAAGCACGGTGGGCGGCAACACCAGCGGCAATGCAACCACAGCCTGCACAGCAGTTCGAAAAGCAGAGCGCCCGCTAGTCAACCACCAAGCCAATGGTGTTGCAATCGCCATTAAAATTAATGTGGTGTATGAACAAAGCTGTATCGTAAGCCAGATTGCTGTCCAATCCTCTGCGGTCAAGCTCAAGCTTTGTTTTAAGAACTCCAAAATTTATCTTGCCAAATAGTGATGTTTTTTAGGTAGCACAAAGCCATAGCTTTCCATGATTTTGCGTGATTCTGGTGTCTGGACATAAGCCGCAAACCGCCGCGCCAGCGCACTATTTTTCGCTCGCTTGGTTATTACAAAAGCTTGCGCCAACGGCTCATGAAGACTGTCATCAATCAAGCTATACCCTCCTTGTTTAGCCATTGCAGGATTAAGTGCCAGCGAAAGGGCAATAATACCGGCATCGGCTGCTCCGGTACTTACCATCTGCGCGGTATGCTCGACATTTTCACCAAAGACCAGCTTGCCTTGTAGTTTTTCCCACATTCCGGTCGATTTCAGTGCTTCCTTGGCTTGCATACCGTAGGGTGCAAATTTGGGGTTGGCAATGGCCACTTTACGAATTGCCGGTTCAGACAATTTTTGCAGTGTTAGTTTAGTAGCGTCAGTCGTTGAAGACCAAATTACCAAGCGGCCAATCGCATAAATTACTGGATCAGCACCCGTTAGCCCCTCTTTTTTCAGGATCTGCGGAAAATTAACATCCGCCGCGAAGTAAATATCAAAAGGCGCACCGTTCTGGATTTGTGCACTGAGTTTTCCTGATGAGCCATAAATAGCCTTTACCTCATCATTGTGATGCTCGGCATTAAATTTACTCACGATATCGGCCATAGCAAATTTTATACTGGAAGCGGCAACGACGGTTATATTCTCAGCAGTTGAGATGCGGGCACCAAACGCGAATATTATTGCGATAACAATAGTATGGAAAATTTTAGCCATAATAAACAGTACCTTTTATTTGTTTAATTAAAATGCGCTTAGGGTAGTTTCAACATACAGTAAATTGGAATTTGCTTTGCGTCCTGGCTCTACTAATTGAGAAGTCTTTTTGGTGAAGTCACCGGCCATGAAGTGCGAATAACCTACATTTAGCCCAATATACTGATTAATTGAATACCGCACACGAACATCAAACTCATCACCTATATTTTTGCCGCTTTTACCAGCTTTATCTTGTAAGTTGGCACCACCACTCCAAAGGTCAGTGGCGCTGGCTAAGTGGTACCAGCTGTAGCCAAAGTCAATTTTTAATTTATCTGAGGGGGCAAGCTGACTACGAATTTTAGTTGCATATAAGTTTGAAAATTGAATGGAGTTGCTAGCGGATAGAGACGACCTGGAAGCGCCAAACAGGTTTTCAAAACGTTGACTTCCAGAATCTTTAGGGTCTTTGTCGCCGCTGGCAAAAGCTAAAGTGGCACTAAGACGTGGCTTCCATGAATATTGAGCGGTATAACCTCCTTCCAGATTATAGGCATAGGCATCCTGAATCAGAGGGCCATCATTACCCCATTGTTTAGCATAGTTAAAGTCATAATCAAGCCCGGTATTCTCTACAATACCAAAACCTCGAAAACCACCCGTATGAATTTCTCGGTTTGTGTGAGCGCTTGCAGCTGCCAGTGTTCCATTCGAAGCATATGTGACCTTGCCGCCATCTTGTTTAAGAAACAAATAATATGGTTGTAAAGTGATAATTTTTGACCATTTGCGCCAGTCGCCGACTATGCCATAGAGCCATTGTGCATCATTAACTTTATCCGCTTGATCTACTAGGCGAATTATTGGCTGCAAGGCAATTAACTCTACCTGCCAATCACTTTTTTTCTGGCCCAAAGTTGCACGTACGCCTTGAAATGAATTTATTGTATTTCTCCATTCATTGCGTGCAATCAGTCGCCTATCCACTAAATCTAAAGTCATACGGCCAGCTTTAATACTAACCGGTCTGTTATTGCCTAGATCATCCTTGCCTAGTGCATCATTGAAATATAGCTCCCCATAACCCTGAATTATCTCGGTTTTATTGACATTACGATTATCACTCTGAAATGCGCTGTCATAAGCGCGAGAATCGTTCATTTCCACTGTAAAGCGGAACGGATCAATTTTACTTTTAACGTCGGCATAAATACGCGTGCTCTGCAATAATGGCTTATCTAAGACATCTTTACTACGACGAAAGTCATTGTCACGATACTCATAGCGAAGTCGGGTCTGCAAACCTATATCTACCCAGTTTATGTTTTCCAGGCCTTCAGTATCGCTTAGCCATGTCTTGTTGACTTGCTTAACATAGCGAGGGGGTTCAGTGTCATGAGCCACCCCAAAAGTTCGACTTTCAACGTAATAACTGGGAGTTATAGCGTTCATAGTCAATATTTCAGTTTTAGTCATTTTTTTTTCTTTCAAGGCAGCGCTCTTTTTGGTGATCTCCTGCGACTGCACTGCTGTTTTTACTACTGCTTGTATTTCTTGGCTCGATTCTTCAATTTTCGGTTTCAATTGCATATTTTCCTGCGCAACTGAATAGGGCGATGCCACTAACAGACTACTCGCCAGAATGCCGACTTTTATCCTTGATGCAGTCATTTTAATTATTAATAGATCTAAATAACGGTACTCAATTAAGTTTGTAACTTTCTTAAAATTGACAACCTTATTAATCATTTTGCCTAATGGGTAATAAAAAGTTTTGATCATAATTTTTTAAGTAAACCATCTTATTCAAAATATAGGTAGCTATATAACGACAATTAAAAAAAACCGCTTGAGTTTCGGTTTTCTATTTATTCGTCTACGGCAAGAAGAACATGAGAAGCCTTGATTAATGCACAAGCGGGGCTGCCAACCGAAAATTTGAGCAAATTTTGCGATTCATTGGTGATAATTGCAGCAAGAGTATTGTTATTACCGAGATCGAGTACCACCTCGGTATTCACTGCGCCTTTTTCTATTCGGCTGACCACCCCGCACAACCGATTTCGCGCCGACGTTGTAATTTTTTCATCCGCCAGTGTCAATATTACCCATGTTGATTTGATTAACGCGTATGCTGCTTTGCCTGGCACAAGACCTAGTAACCGTGCACTTTCGATTGTTACAATAGCGCACACAGCTGCACCACTTTTCAACCTAAGTATTATTTCTGAATTAACTATTCCATCAATAACGGTTTCAACAGTACCTTTCAAGGTATTACGCGCACTTGTTTTCATTTTAATTCGCCTTAACAGCGTATGAGAGTCTTTAACGTTTGTTCTTCATTAAGTTTATCGAATACCGCAACCGACTGAAATAAATATGTTTGTGATGCACGGAGACGATTCAGTTCAACTATCAGTTGTTGATCAATCGCAGTTGGTTTTGCCCCGCGTCCATCTTCCCAAAACATGACCAGAGGCACTCCAACTAACTTAATCATTATTTCGATTGCTACCCAAGCCCCCCTTGTAGCTCATTCCAACCTCCTTCGCACTCCGACTAAAAGATTTTATTCTACTAATCACAGCCAGTAATTAGAGCCTTCGCGGGGAAATCTAACCGCCACCATGTAAGTAGAAGGATAGAGAGGCGCTAAAGTTACCAATTTATTCGTGGTGGGCATATTTTCTTTATATAGCATACTATATAACGGTTGGATAAAACAACCTAAGCTCGCTAGCATTTCTTGGATTTTGGATAGCAAATTTTTTTCTATCCAAAATTTTGCATTCGAATCGATGAATTTAAATATTGCCATTAATTCATTTAGCTTCAAAAGCTTCCGTTCATACATCCATAGTATGTTAAATTCAAAATATATCTAAGTATATAGCGTAAGCTAAAAAAATGCGCAAATGCGATTATTTTTTCATTAGTCTACACCAAGAATAATGTGAGACTCCTTGATCAAGGCGCATGCACGGCTACCAACAGCAAACCCAAGCATTTTGTGCGACTCATTAGTGATAATCGCAGCAAGGGTAACGCCTTTACCCAGATCAAGCAGTACCTCGGTATTTACCGAGCCTTCTTCAATGTGGCTGACCAACCCACACAAACAGTTACGCGTTGATATTTTGATCTTGTCGTCCGTTGAGGTTAAAACTACCCATGACGCCTTAATCAAGGCATACACAACCTTGCCCGGCACAAGATCAAGTGAGCGTACACTCTCTCGGGTAATGATAGCGTACAGGGCTTCACCGCTAGCTAACCTCAGTGTCACCTCCGCATTTACTGTGCTCATTTGCACGCTTTCAACAATTCCCATGAAAGCATTACGCGCACTCGTTTTCACCTCTATTCTTTTTAGAAGCTGAAAACTATTACCCATAGTTACATCTTCATTTAGCGAAGCGAAAAATTTGGTTTGCAAAGCTGCGATACGCACGATTTCATCTACCAATCGCTGCCCCACCTCAGTTAGTTCTGCCTTGCCGCCTCCACGACCCCCTTGCCAAGCCGTTACCAGAGGTACACCAGCAAGATTATTCATGGCATCAACTGCTTCCCAAGCACCTTTGTAGGTCATCCCGACCGCTTTTGCGGCGCCACTAATCGAGTTTGCACGACCGATTGCAGCCAACAGCTCAAGTCTTCGTGAGGAAACTCTGTTGCCGCCAAAGTCGAGCGACAATGGAGCACTAAAATGACCAATTTGTGTTTTGGAGGACATAGTCATTAAAATAAAAAAATTAAATTTTAGGCTGCATAAAACCTCATACGTAATAATAACGCAATATATTCATTAACAAGTAATACTCGGCGCACTCAACAATTCAATTGCATCACCATTCAATTAATAATAACAAAATACATAAATAACAAATAGTTAACTATCTTAATTAATAATAAATTTACAGGCTTTTACTATTTCAATTTGTTAATTCGATATCCTTTCTTATATGCAATGATCAAGCGACTAAATCCTTTATTTCATGTCATTAATCAAACAACTTGACCCAAAATTTTTTCTTGGATGGCAAGGTTTGGCTGAACAGTCGCCATTTCCTATGTATTTGAAAGAAATTAAGTATCGCTATAATCATAAAAGTGATAACGTCTTTAAAATAATTTATAACGCTATACCCTAGTTGCGTTCCGCCCTAATTACCATATTATTTAGTCATGCTTTAATTACACTCATTGGAGCTCATCGTGTTCAAACAAAATCCAAATAAGTCTTTATCCTTAGTATTAATAGCGTCACTATCGCTATTAATCTCTGCTTGCGGCACGAACCCCGTTACCCAGAAAAGAGAACTTCAATTCGTTTCAGAGTCGCAAGAAATTTCAATTGGGAAACAGAATTACGCGCCCGCGCGTCAATCGCAAGGTGGTGACTATGTCATAGACCCCGAACTCACGGCCTATGTCCAGAGCGTAGGAGACAAGTTGGCTGCCGTCTCTGACCGTAAATTGCCTTATGAATATGCAATTATCAACGACTCAACACCTAATGCCTGGGCGATGCCAGGTGGAAAAATAGCTTTTAATCGCGGGTTACTTTATGAGTTAAATAGTGAGGCCGAACTAGCCGCTGTCATGGGCCATGAAATGGTGCATGCAGCGGCGCGCCACGGTGCAAAAAGTATGGAACGCGGCGTATTGATGCAAGGCGCGATGATTGCCATTGGAATTGGCGCTCAAAATAGCAACTACGCTAACCTCATCGTTGGTGGGGCGCAGTTAGGCGCGCAACTTACTACTAGCAAGTACGGACGAGACGCTGAAAGTGAATCAGATTTATACGGCATGCAATACATGAAAGAAGCGGGCTATGACCCGACGGCAGCGGTCACATTGCAAGAAACTTTCGTGCGTTTAAGTGCTGATCGTAAAAGTGGTTTCATTGATGGCTTATTTGCTAGCCATCCTCCTTCACCTGAACGCGTTGCCGCTAATAAAGTAACGCTGGCTCGACTCGGCGCGGGCGGCGAATGGGGAAAAGAAATTTTTGCACAAAAGGTCGGTAAACTTAAAGCTACCCAAGCCGCTTATGAAGCTTATGACGATGGTGTAAAAGCGCTGGCGGCAAAAGACACTGCAAAAGCCACCGCCTTTGCTAAACAAGCCATTGCAGGTGAACCACGTGAGGCACACTTCCAGGAGCTATTAGGTGACATAGCGTTATCAGAAAAAAAGCCACAAGAGGCTTTAAACTACTACGACAAAGCCATTAAATTGCAGCCGGATTACTTTAAGCCATATATACAAAGTGGCATCGCACTGTTTAATATGGGGAAAAAGGCTGAAGCCGAGCCTTATCTTAAACGTGCCAACGAATTATTACCAACCGCGCCTGGACATGCATTACTTGGTCAACTTGCTGAAAGCCGGAGTCAAACTGATATTGCTTTGCAACACTACCAAATGGCGGCAGAGTCGAATTCTGATATTGGTAAAGACTCTGCAGCACGTGGCGTACGTTTAGATTTACCACGCAACCCAGCTAAGTATATTCAATCAGGTGCGCAAGCGGACAACTCTGGTAATTTGTACGCGGTTGTGCAAAATAATACCGCCTTACCAATTGCCCGCGTGCAAGTGCGAGTAGTGAAATTCGACGCGCAAACTGGCCGTGCTATAGCACAAAGTGCACCAATGCAAATTTTCGGTGGCATAGCCCCAGGTAAACGTAACCAAATTGCAATGGGTGTAAAAGTGGCCTCGGCACAAGAAGCGCAATTCTATAAAGTTGTAGTTGAGTCTGCTGAAATTGCGCAGCAAGAACCAACACTAAATTACGGGCTGTAACAAATTTTGTTCCAATAAAAATGCAATATATTCATTAACCGAGTAATACTCGGCGCACTCAATAATTAAATTTCGTCTCTTATTCAATGCATAACCACAAAAGGTTTAAAACCCAAACGCGGTTGTAGCTTTTCTGCGATAGCGCGCGCCTCATCCTGTGTAGAATAGGGGCCTATATGCACGCGCACCATACCATCTTCCTTCTGGTACAACTCAACGCTTTTACCGCTACCCTCAAATTCAATATTCATACGCCCAAGAAAACTTTCTGCGCCCTGCTGTGACCGGAAGGCACCCAATTGCAGATACACATTGCCACTCGCTACCGGTTCGCTTGAAACAGATATTGCAGTTGCTGGCTTCAAGGGGGTAACAATTACCGAATCCGTTATTTCTATAGGCTGGAGATTACTGCCTGCCACCAGGCTTTCAACTTCCACCAACACTTCAGCACTGCCCATATCTACAATACCAAGTTTATATGCGGCAACATAAGATAGGTCAATTATGCGCTCACGCAGAAAGGGGCCTCGGTCATTTACACGCACCACTACCGATTTTTTGTTACTAAGGTTAGTTACCCGCGCGTAACTGGGTACAGGCAATGTAGGGTGGGCGGCAGTCATGCCATACATATCATATATTTCACCGCTAGCGGTGCGCTTACCATGGAATTTCTTACCATACCAGGAAGCAATACCTTGCTCTGTAAATTTGCCAGGCGCAGTTAAAGGTGTGTACGTCTTTCCTAAAGCGGTATATGGGCTGTTAGCAAAACGGTGCAACGGTTCAACACGTGGTACTGCGTTGGGGATGGTATCCAAATTGGCGGGCACATCAGTACCCGGGCTGTCACCCTCCAAATATCCGCCACGACTGGGTTGGGCAATCGGGGTAGCCGATGTAGGTTGTGCTTCGATTACGGGAGCGGGTGAACTGCGCATTTCTTCTTTGCGTGGAGGTACGCTGCCACACGCGGTGAGGATAATCGCTACAAAAAATATCAGTCCTGTTTCTTTATTCACTTGCAACCCCCTATTTATAATTCAATAATTAAACATGTCCCTATCTGATGCAGGAGAGAAATAATTTGTGAAGTATAGCGTAATCCATCCAAATCTATTCAACCCAGATCGAGATAAGCTGGACAAATGAAGTCCGAAACGGCGAGAGAGCGTCCGTCTGGACGTCGAGATTCAAACAGTGCATAGCGAACCCGAGAAACCTATGGCCCAGATCTACGGCCAAGCGATCCGGCCAACTGTGACATTCGCGTAAACTTGGATCGCATCATCGGCATCCATGAGTTGTGAGGAAGACTGTTCGGACAACGCAGGCAATCAAAGATAACCGAGTAAATTGATACCTTTTCAACCGTCAGCGGAAACATGCCCGTCTTTACTATTCGTCACCCACTGCTCTCAGGCCGCGACATTATGAGAATCCGCTCGTTGCTTAACCCATAAGACTGCACTATTGCCATTCAACCACATCAAGTCTGCACCAGCTTTTTATGAGTATGGATACTCATAAGCATGCCAAAACCAAGCAGTAATATAACCATAGACGTGCCACCATAGCTAATGAGTGGCAACGGTACGCCCACAACTGGAAGGATGCCACTCACCATGCCTATATTGACGAAGACATAGGTGAAAAAAGTGAGTGTGATACTACCGGCCATAAGACGAGTGAAGTAAGTTGAAGCATTGGCGGTAATGACGAAGCCACGTGCAATGACGAACAGGTACAAGCTTAACAGTATAAAGTTACCGAGCAGGCCGAACTCTTCCGAGTACACAGCAAAAATGAAGTCGGTAGTGCGCTCAGGCAGAAATTCGAGGTGAGTCTGAGTGCCATTGAGATACCCCTTGCCAAACATGCCGCCGGAACCCACTGCAATGATGGCTTGGATAGTGTGATAGCCCCTGCCCAGCGGATCCAGCGCTGGGTCAAGAAGCATCATGATGCGTTGGCGCTGATAATCGTGCAGCGTGGACCACGCAAGCGGCATACTTGCCATTATAATCACAAAGAAGGTCAGCATGACTCGCCAGGATATACCGGCAAGGAATAGCACATAAAATCCGCTTGCGGCAATCATTATGGACGTACCCAAATCTGGCTGGCGCGCAATTAACGCCACCGGCAGCAGTAACAGCAACGTTGCGACGAAATAATTTTTTAATGTCAACATGGCTTCGTGCTTTTCAAAATACCAAGCCATCATCAATGGCACCGCTATCCTCATCAGCTCAGAAGGCTGAATGGTCGTCACCCCAAGGTTTAACCAACGCCGAGCACCGTTTGTAATTTCGCCGAAAAACGCCACTGCGATCAGCAGCACCATACCTAGCAGGTAAGCAGGTACGGCAGCCCGCATTAGGTAATGAAGCGGCATATTAGCCACTATCCAGAGTGCGGCGCACGCCACCAGTATATTTGTCATTTGCGCCAAGACACGGGACCAGTTACCGCCACTGGCGCTATATATCACCACCAAGCTAACCAGCAGAAGCAATCCAAGCAAAGCCAGCAGAACGGGATCAAGGTGTGCGACGAAGCGTTGCAATAAGCGTCGCCTAATCATGTTCTATTCCTGCAGCCTCATCCACTGTAAGCAAGGGCTGAGGCATCTTGCCAAGCAGAAAGTAATCCAAGACCTTACGTGCAATCGGTGCAGCGATAGAGCCACCATGTCCGCCGTTCTCAACAAGCACTGCTAGCGCGATTTTAGGCTGATCGGCTGGTGCAAAAGCGATGAACCAAGCGTGGTCACGATACCGTTCCTGAATGTTGCTCTCGATGTATTTC
>Ga0210044_10008433_pt1 | contig 12841 bp, 14 predicted proteins | sample CryGey13umfilter_2_FD_183959 | JGI IMG/M metagenome (GOLD analysis project Ga0210044, IMG submission 183959) | Groundwater microbial communities from aquifer in Utah, USA - Crystal Geyser 4/9/14 3 um filter (SPAdes) (version 2) | ecosystem: Environmental > Aquatic > Deep subsurface >... | reverse complement strand
CACCTGGACCCGGCCCTGAACCGCCACCACCACGATCTCCGCCCGAGCCACGACCGGCGCGCCGAGCACCAGCGCGGCTCCCATCAGAGCTGCGGACATCCGTCTCATCGAGAGCTCCAGCTCAGGTTGAAAGTCGCCAGCTGTCGACCGTAGTCGAAGTTCGACACCGTGGAGAAGTTCTGCAGCCGACGATAGACGGCGCGCAGCCGCAGGCCCCACCACAGCGGCCGGCCCACCTCGACCATCGCGTCCAGCGTATGATCCAGACGCTGTTCGCCCCAGCGACCGGCGGCCGAGCGGAAGTGGTCTTCGTGCTCGTAGCCCAGACGAGCGCCCAGCACCAGGCGCCACGGGGCAGCGAACGAGAGCCCGGCCCCGGCCCCCGGGATCAGCGCCTGATAGTCGGTGGAACGCGCCAGCTCGTGCCGCAGCGACAGCCAGCACAGGAGGCGGAAGCGGGTCCCCAGCGCACGGCCATGCTCGAGCTCGAGCTGGTTGCCCCAGCTGGAGCGCGGCAGGTCGGCATACTCCTCGCGGCTCAGGCTGTAGCGCAGCTGAGTCGTGGCCGAATTGGACATCGCGCCGCGCCGCAGCAGGCTCAGATGCCCGGCGTGCTGTTCGACGAAGATGTGATTCACGTCGGCCAGCGGCGGATCGCCGTCGAGCAGCGTCAACCCGAAGCTGTAACCCCCGGTCAGCTGGAGCCAGCCTTGCTGAAGCGCAAAGCGACGGGCTACCATGGCCGTACCCTGGACGTCGGTCCGGCTCACGTCCCCCACGTGGCGTGTGGTCTCCTCCCCGGTGGGCAGGTAGAACACGCGGCCCCCGGCCGCGTGACCCCACACCAGGGTTCGCCGTCCGACGTACGGCCGCAGCGTGAGGCTGGCCGCCACCGATGGTCCCACGGCGGTGGGCGCCGTGGACTCGTGCTCGTACAGCGGATTGCTGTCGACCACCGCACCGACGGCCACCTCGCCGTCGACCCACGCGGCGCCGGTCCCCTGGGCCTCATGGCTGCTGCGCAGGATCTGGTTCGCCGCCACGCCGAAGCGATCGAATCCCAGGAGCGGCTGCAGCATCTGTCGGCTGCTCGACCACCGTCCGCCGTGGTACAGGGCCAGCCCGAGCTGCAACCGGACGGCGCGCCAGTCCAGGCCCGGCTCGTGTCGGGCGGCCCGCAGCTGTTCCAGCGCCCCAGGGCCATCCCCCTGCCGCAGCAGCGCCACCCCGAGATGGTAGCGGATCCGTCCGTCGAGCAGATCCAGCGCCCGGGCACGACCCAGCTGCCGCACGGCCCAGGCCGTGTTCCCTTCCCTGAGATAGGCCAGCCCCAGGTCCAGCAGCAAACGCGCGTTGTGCGGCTCGAGCCGGGCTGCACGGGCCAGGGTTCGACGACCTCGCTCGCGCTGTCCGAGCCTGAGCTGCGCCAGCCCCAGGTGATGCAGCACACCGGGCGGCACCGGATGCCCGGCCGCGGCCCGCTGCAGCAGCGTGCACGCGCGCTCCAGTTGCCCCCGCCCGTAGCTCAGAATGCCCTGCGCGGCCAGGAGCTCCGTGGACGTCCTCGCGCCGGCGGTGGCGCTGACCAGCGACGACAGCAGCAGCACGCATAGCGCCGAGCGATGGTCACTCCGCATCGAGCTCTCTGATCCGCTGCTTGAAGCGCTCCACCTCCTGTGACGAGAACTGGCGCTGCTTCTGCACCAGACGACCCTTCTTGTCGATCAGCACCGCGTCGTAGTAGTCCGCCGCGTACAGGTAGTACACGCCGGAACGGTCCGGCAGGACCGGAACGCTGACCTCGTCATACTCCGGCGCACGGTCCTCCCAGTTCGGCCCCCCCGTCGCCTGATCCCAGCCGGTGATCACCAGCAGCTGCATCCCCGTCACCCCCTCGGCCACCAGCGGATCCACCAGCTCGTCCTGCAGGGCAACGACCTGCTGCCCACAGTCGCTTCAGGCCAGCAGCGCGAAGAACAGCATCACCACCTTCCCGCGCAGCTGCTCCAGGCACACCGACTGGCCGTGGAAGCTGGATCCCGGGTTCACCGCCTCGAGACAGAACGTGGGCGCCGCGCGCCTGTCCCCGTAGGGGAAATCGCAGCGGTGGTTGATGCATTCCTTGCCCACGGGCATCCCGCCCACGGTGCACTCCTGATCGGAGCTGCACTCCACACGACACTGGCCGGTGACCTGATCGCAGCTCTCGTCGCCGTTGCAGTCGGCATGGCTCTGACACCGGCTCTGCACCAGGCAGCCCTGCTGCGCCAGGCTCGTGAGCAGAAGCGCACAAGACGTGAGCCAGCGCATCACAGGCCACCGGTGGTGGTGTGCAGCACCGTCCCCCCCTGCCCCACGGCCCAGCCATTCGTGGCCGAGGTGAAGCAGATCGACTCCAGACGCTGGGACACGCCGCTGACCTGGGGCGTCCAGCTCTGTCCGCCGTCGGAGGTCCGCAGCAGCGTTCCGCCGTCGCCCACGGCCCACCCGTCGCTGGCGTTGAACAACGTCACACCATACAAGTCCACGGTCACCGGGGAGGTCGCCGCAGACCACCACTTGCCATCGCTGCTGGTGACGATCGTCCCCTTGTCTCCCACCGCGACGCCGACGCTGCCGTGGATCGCGACGCCGCGCAACGTCTCGCTCGTGCCGGCCGCGTACCCGACCCAGGTCCCGCCCTCGTTCGTGGTGTGGTAGATCTTGCCGCCGGTGCTACCCACGATCCAGCCCAGCTGGTCCTGGCGCACCACATCGAGGAACACCTCGTTGGGGTACAGGCTCGGGCCGCAGACCCAGCTGTAGCCACCGTAGTACTTGTAGCCCGCGCCGGCGCTGTTGATCGCGACTCCCGCACCAAAGCCGGCATTCGCCGCCCACAGGTGCAGCGCGTGAAACGTCTCGAACACGAAGGCGCTGCACTGGGGTGCCACGACCCACGACGCCCCCTGGTCCCGTGTCTCCCAGATGCGCCAGTCCTTGCCCGCGGTGACGCCGTAGCTCGCGTCGGCGAAGGCCACGGTGTACAGGTCGGCCTGTTCGGGAGCCGTGGAGTCACCCACCGCCTGCTTGACCAGGCTCGCGCCCGGCGCGGTGGGAGCGTGGTGCAGCAGGGTCCCCTTGTCACCCGCCACGAACACGTGCCCGGCGGCCAGGCATGTCACGGCGTGCAGATCCTGCGCGCCCACCGTCGCAGTGTGCCACGGCGAACCGCCACCCTCGAAACGAAAGTCCTGAGCCGGCAGATCCAGCGGCGTCTGGTCCGGCGGCGCCGGGTGGTCTGGCAGCGCTCGATCCAGCACCAGATCGGGCCACAGCGGAGCGGCGTCCCCCGAGCTGCTCCCGTTGGAGCAACCCGCTACCAGAGCGATCACCAGGAGCAGTCTTGCGGTGGGGCGGGTGAGCGAAGCATTCAATCTGTGCATTCACAGATAATAGACAGTTATTGGCTCCCGGGCCACGGCCTATCCGGCCGCACGACGGGGGTCGGCGGCTCGCGCCCCTGCAGCACGGCCTGGATGTTGTCTGCCGCCAGCCGCGTCATGGCCAACCGGGTCTCGCGGGTCGCGCTTCCGATGTGCGGCAAGAGCAGGACGTTGGGCAGCTCCGCCAGGCCGGGCGCGATGGCCGGCTCGTGCTCGAACACATCCAGCGCCGCCCCGGCAGGCCGCCCCTGGCGCAGCCGCCGCGTGAGCGCCGCCTCGTCGACCAGCGGCCCACGGGCGGTGTTCACGAGGTACGCCCCGGCCCGCATCATACCCAGCCGCCGATCGTCGAGCAGATGGTGTGTGTCGGCATTCAGCGGGGCGTGCAGCGTCACCACGTCGGCCTCACCGAGCAGCTGCTCCAGATCGCGGGGCTCGCAGTGGACACCGCCCAGCTCCACCGGAGCATCACAGCTCGGATCGGTGAAGATCACCCGCATCCCGAAGCCGACCGCACGCCGGGCCACGGCCCGGCCGATCTGACCCAGTCCCACGATGCCCAGGGTCTTTCGCTGCAGATCGATGCCCAGCAGCATCCGTGGCTCCCAGCCGGTGAAACCACCCGAGCGCACCAGGGCGTCGCCCTCCACCACGCGCCGCACCAGCGCCAGCATCGCGGCCCATGTCAGATCGGCCGTGGCCTCGGTCAGCACGCCGGGTGTGTTGGTGACCCAGATCCCGCGTCGTCGGGCCGCCTCCAGATCGATGTTGTCGTACCCCACCGCGTGGTTCGCGATCACCCGCAGCCGGTCGGCGTGCACCAGCAGCTCCTCGTCCACGGCCACCGTCAACAGCGGCAGCAGGCCGTCCACGCCCACGATCGCCCGGCGCAGCTGGCGCGGGTCCAGCCCATGGGCCACGGTGACGTCGAAGTGCTGCCGCAGCCCGGACAAACCCTCCTCGATCACCGGATTCGTGACCAGAACCTTGCCGTCCATGATGCACCTCCTCGGGCCGCGATCCTGGCAAGCTTCGCCCCGCCCGTCCACTCCCCGAAGGATTTCCTGGTCACATCAAACGCCGCATCGCCAGCTGTGGCCACAGGCCCGGCTGCCCCCGCTGATCGTCCGCCAGGCGAAATTCCTCGAACTCACCCATTGCACAGGCCTGCAACGACAGGCTACTTTGTGTGTCCTGATGTTCGAGATCGATCTGAAGCCTGCATGGTCGCACGTGCCGCCATCACGCCCAGTTCATGCCGTGCCTGCTCCGCGGGTTCCAGACCGTGCGGCGGCACTTCAGAGTGAATTCCAATGCCGATGAAAACCGTGACTGAGTTCTCTGGTAGCGTGCTCGCCGCAGCGGCGCGCCTCGTCAAGCTGGCCGAACCCCCGGCCGCTGCAACCGACCCGGTCGCAGAGGCACCGACGTCCGCCGTGGACGCCGCCACCGCAGCACCCGAGCCAACACCCGCCGTCGAGGCCATCCAGGCGGTCGATGCGGCACCCACCGTCGACGCCCCGGCCGACGACGCGCCTGCCGTCGACGCGGCGCCCGCCGACGACGCACCCGACGACGCCCCGACCGACGACGAGGAGAGCGAAAGGCCCGCCCTGCCGCCCGGAACCACCGTCGACGAACCGGGGCTGCTGGCTCTCGGCATCGGCGTCGATCGCCTGCCGCGCCTGCTCGAGGCGCTCAAGGTGGTGGGACAACGGCTGCCGCAGGTGAACAAGGTGCGGGTGCTGACCGGCGAGGGTGACGACCCTGCACCGCGCGGCGCAACCAAGGTCGGCGAGTTCTACTTTGTCGTCGACATCCGGGGCAAGGTCGAGACCGACGAGCGGCGAGGCCGGGGCGGCCGGGGCGGCCGTGACGACCGGCGGGGCGGCGGTGGCCGGGGTGCCGGCGGGGGTGGCAAGGGGCGCGGGCCCGGTGGGGGCCCTGGCGGGGCCGGCGGCCGTGGCGGTCGGGGAGGTGGCTTGGAGCGCGAGCCGCCACCCCGCGAGGTGCCGTCCACCGGCGCCGGGTGGGTGCTGCAGCGCGCGCCGCGGGATCCCAACGATCCGAACGACAAGCGTCGGGGACCTGGCGGCGGACGGGGACGCCCCGGTGGGCGCGGCCCCGGTGGTGGACGCGGTCCTGGAGGCGGGCAAGCCCCGGGCGGCGGACGGGGGCGCGGCCCTGGCGGCGGCGACCGGTAGTAGCCCCTGGCCCCCCTGGCCGGCCCTCCTTGACCCGACGCCCACGGCGTGGGACGGTGCCGTCCCATGCGTGGCCTGGCGAGTCTGCTCCTTCTGGTCACCGTGCTGCTCCAGCTGCTGCTGGGCGGCCTGTATCTCATGAGCTCGCGCTACCAGCCGACGAACCCGGCGGCGTCGGCCACCACGTCGCGCACCGAAACAACACCCGGTCGACAGGTGATGCTGGGCGTCGTTTGCCTCGCGGCGGCGCTGGCACAGGTCGTCGGCCTGCTCCTGGGTCGCCTGCGGCGGATGCGGCGCAGCGGCCAGCTCCTGGTGGCGTTCTCGGCGGTGCCGCTTCTGGGGCTCATGGTCGTCGACGGCGCCCAGACACTGCTGGTGCTGGCGTTGGTCCTCACGCTGCTGGCCTCCGGCGCCAGGGTGGCCAACCCGCCGACTGCGTGACATAGTCTCGGCGCATCGGGAGGCTAGCTCATGCGCAGTCTGTTCGTCGTCCTACCGCTGACCATCGTGCTGATGTCCTGCTCGTCGAGACCTCGGTCGAAGGACAGCACCTCCCCGACCCCGGCCCCGGCCCCGACCGCCTCCCGCGTGTCGATCTTCGCCAGCCCCGCCTTCGCCCAGGTGAAGCGCGGCCCGAAGGCGGTCAGCCTGTCCGACATCGCCGAGCGCGCCGTGCGGAGCGTGGTCAACATCTCCTCCACCCGCGTGGTGCATGGCGGTCCGTCGCCGTATCACGGCAACCCGTTCTTCGAGCGCTTCCACGGACCACCACCCGAGCACCGCGCCAAGAGCCTGGGCTCGGGCGTGATCGTCGCCCCCGACCTGGTGCTGACCAACAACCACGTGGTGGAGCACGCCGACGAGATCCAGGTGCTGCTGGCCAGCGGACAGCCGTTCAAGGCCACCATCATCGGGACCGATCCCAAGAGCGACCTGGCGCTGCTGCGGCTGCCCGGAGACACGAACCAGATCGAACCGCTGCCCTTCGGCGACTCGTCGAAGCTGCGCCTGGGCGAGGTGGTGCTGGCCATCGGAAACCCGTTCGGCGTGGGCCAGACGGTGACCATGGGCATCGTGTCGGCGCTGGGTCGCGCCAACATGGGGATCGTGGACTACGAGGACTTCATCCAGACCGACGCGGCGATCAACCCGGGTAACAGCGGCGGCGCGCTGGTCAACATGCGGGGCGAGCTGGTGGGGATCAACACCGCCATCCTGTCCCGCTCCGGAGGCTACCAGGGCATCGGGTTCTCCATTCCCAGCATGATGGCGCACCCGATCATGGACAGCCTGCTCAAGCACGGCAAGGTGATACGCGGCTGGCTGGGCGTGGAGATCCAGAGCCTGACCCCCGAGATCGCCCGGGTATTGAACCTGCCCCCGGACACGCAGGGGGTGCTGGTGGCGGGGGTGCAGCCCGACAGCCCAGCGGCCAAGGCGGGCGTCAACCGGGGTGACGTGATCGTCGAGCTCGACGGCAAACCCATGCGCTCGGTGGCCCGCCTGCGGAACCTGGTGGGCTCCGCCGGCTCCAGCGCCACGATCAAGCTCAAGCTGCTGCAGGGCGGGAAGCCGCGGGATCTATCCATCGCGCTGGGTGTGCTGCCCGGCGACCAGGTGGCCCGGCTCGACCCATCTCAGGGCGTGCTGGGCGGGCTCACGGTGGAGCCGCTCACCGACGAGACTCGCAAGAAGCTGGGGCTGGACGGCCGGGTCAGCGGCGCGGTGGTGACGCAGGTCAAGCGCGGCAGCGCGGCGGACGCCGCGGGGCTCCGTCCGTCCGACGTGATCCTGGAGATCAACCGGCGGCCGGTGAAGGACGCCTACCAGTTCTCCACGGTGTACAAGCAGGCCCGGGACCGGGTGCTGCTGCTGATCTACCGCGAAGGCACGACGCTGTACCTGCTGCTGGAGAAGTAGCTCGGTGGTGCTACGCTTGTCCGCATGAAGATGAAGCTCCTGTTCGCCGTGATTGGCGGGGTGGTTGGCGTGGCGCTGGGGATGCTGATGCGCCGTTATGGCTCCACCTGAGCGCTGACCTGCAACCCGGTGGTCACCGGGCTCGTGGGGGCCATCGCCGGATTCAGCCTCGGGGGCGATCGGCGCTAGCACCAAAACTGGCCCATCGCTCCACGATCTGCCATATATTCCCCTCATGGAGCGACCTGAGCGTGATGCATTGCTGTCACGGCTGCAGCGGGATGCCAGGCTCATCGCCGACCGATTCGGTCTCGAGTATCGGGCCATCCTGGCCGAGCACCCTCGCGTCAAGTCGCGCTACGGCGTCTGCTACCAGGACGGCCTGATCAAGATCCGGCTGAACCACGCCCGCACCGGGGAGCCGCTCAAGTACTCCAGCCTGATCGACACCCTGTGCCACGAGCTGGCCCACCTGAAACACTTCAACCACGGCCCCGAGTTCAAGGCCTTCTTCTTTCGGCTGCTGGGCTGGGCCAGGGCACGAGGGATCTACCAACCCGGCCCGATCCGCGCCCCGGGTCGGCCCCGGCCGACCCTGCTGCCCCCCATCGTGGCCGGTCCTTCGCAACGCAACGGCGTCCCGATCTTCCCGTCCCGGGAGCCGGATCTCACCCTGGATCTGCCCTGGATGTCACCCCGGCCGCGTCAGACGGCCCCCACGCCGAACCAGACGCGGACCCCGGGATCCAGGCCGCGATCCACGCCCCCGGATCATTCGCGCCAGCTCGACCTGTTCTGACACGGACGGGACCGCTGGCCGTTTGGTCCGGCGCTGGAGCAAACAAATGTGGCCCAGGGTGGATTTGGAGCTTGTACCCGAAAATCGCATCTGATATGGATTCGCAATCATTGTGCGGCAGGGGCCGCTTGGAGGTTTCGTGCTCGACTCTACAGACCCTCTGAGTACCTGTTGGGAACGAGTGAAGGGCAACGCTGGAGTTAACCTCTTTGTCGGTCTCACTCCCCTGTCGCCTCGGGCGCTGCAGTGGGTGCGAGAAGCCGATGGATGACGAGGCAAGATGAAGAAGATCGCGGGTACCCACCTCCTTGTCGACGGCTATGTCCGCGACGGTAAGATTCTCAATCCTGACACCATCTGCACCCTGTTCGACCGCCTGGTCGATACGCTGAAGATGCAGTACCTGCAGCGACCGACGGCGATCCGTGTGCCCATCGACCCGGACAAGCTCGCATCCGACGAGGACGAGGGCGGCTGGTCGGTGATCTGTCAGATCACGACGTCACACATCGCGCTGCACGGCTGGCCCATGCGAGGGGCGTTCATGATGGACGTCTTCTCCTGTCGGGAGTTCGATCCCGAGGCCGCTCGGCGGGTGGTGTGCGAGATGCTGGATGTGACCGACTCCAGGGTGCAGGTCATTCATCGCCTCGACCCGCTGCACGACTGAACGCGCCCCTTCTCCCGGGACCAACCCACACCTGGCCAACCCACACCTGGCCAGCCCACACCCGACCAGCCAGGTCGGCGTGCTTGACTCCCTCGCTCAACTCTGACACCTAATCACCCATGCATACGATGGAGTCGCTGGCGAGCGAGGCGCTCTTCGCCCGCATCGGACAGCTGGCTGACAACCCGATGGAGCGCATGTCCCGGCTGGCCACCGACGGGCACCGAATGCTGGGGATGGTGTGTCCCAACCTGCCAGAGGAGCTGCCCCACGCCCTGGGGCTGGTCCCGACGCGCCTCGTGCTCCGACCCACTCCCCCCACGCGCTCGCCCGAGGTGCTGCAGACCTTCTGCTGCACCTGGGTCCAGGCCCTGCTGGACCAGGGGATGCGCGGCGAGCTGGCGGGGCTCTGCGGCATCACCTTCGCCTGCAACACCTGCGACTCGCTGCAGAACTTGCCCGACATCTGGCGTCGCACGGTGACACAGCCGTCCACGCTGTACAGCCTGCGCTTTCCCGTCCAGGGCCAGGGCCAGGCGGCGCTGGAGATGCTGCAGGCGGAGATCCAGCTGTGGAGGCAATCGCTGGAGCGGCTGGTGGGCGACGTGTTGGAACCGGCGCGGCTGGAGCGCAGCACCCGGCTGTTCAACCGCATCCGTGGCGCCCTGCGCCAGCTGCAGCAGCTGGCGCTGCACGGCGAGGTGGGGTACTCGGTGCTGCAGGCCGCCGCCATCGCGTCCCAGACCCACCCGCGGGAGGAGGTGCTGGATCTGCTGGAGGCTGCCCTGGAGCACCTGACCCGCGCCTCCTCGTCCCCCGCACCCGGGGCACCAAGCCCCCGGGTGGTGCTGGTGGGCAGCTACCTCGATCACCCGCGGCTGCTGCAGTGGCTGGAGCAGCACCACGTGACGGTGGTGGGCGACGACAGCTGCAGCCTCTCGCGCACCTTCGAGCCGGAGGCCGACCTCGATCCCACTGACCCGCTGGCCGACATGGCGCGGCGTCACCTGCGGCGTTCCCCCTGTCCAGTGCAGCTCCAGAGCGCGGCGCGGCGAGCCGCGGCCCTGTCGCAGACCATCCGGCGCGGCCGTGCGGAAGGAGTGGTGCTGCTGCCGTACAAGGGCTGCGAGCCACACGCCTTCGACAACGTAATCCTGGCCCAGTCGCTGGACCAGCTCGGCGTACCGCACATCACGCTGGAGATCGATCCGCACCTGGGCGGCTGGGGTCAGATCACCACGCGGCTCGAGGCCTTCGTCGAGATGCTGGACGGCGTAGGCGACGACGAGCTGTACCCCGACTCGCAGGCAGGTCGACCATGAGCGACCGGAACCGGGAGCAGATCTACCGACCGCTGCTCAGCTCGCGGTCGTTGAAGGCGCTGATGAAGCGCTACTACCTGCTGACCAAGGTCGCGCCTCGACTGCGGCTGAAGACCGCGTGGCTCACCAGCGGAGCGCCGGTGGAGCTGCCGCTCTCCATGGGCATCATCCCGCAGTACCCGGAGAACTATGGCGCGCTGTGCGGGGCGCGACGGGTGGGAGTGGAGCTGTGCCAGGCGGCCGAGGCCAGGGGCTACTCGCCGGATCTATGCTCCTATGCGCGCAACGACCTCGGCTCGCTCTTCGCCCCGGACAGGGCACCGCTTTCGGGCCTCAGCCGCCCCGACGTGCTCATCGCCTGCAACAACATCTGCGGCACGGTGACCAAGTGGTGGGAGCATCTGGCGCACGAGCTGAAGGTCCCGCTGTTCATGCTGGACACGCCGTTCACCGAGGCCCAGCGGCCGCCGCACCTGCTGGACTACGCCACGCGACAGCTGGAGGCGATGATCCCGTGGCTCGAGCGTCACACCGGACGCCGGTTCTCGCCCCGGCGCTTCGGACAGGTGGCCCGTCGCTCGGCCGAGACGATCCGTCTGTGGAACGACTGCCTCGACCTGTGCACCGCGCGCCCCTCGCCGCTCAACAGCACCGACCGGTTCCTGTGCATGGCGCCGGTGGTCACGATCCGCGGCAGCCGCAGCGCGCTGGGCTTCTATCGCCTGCTCAAGACCGAGGTGATGCGGCGTCTGGAGCGGGGCGAAGGCGCGATCACCGTGGAGGAGCGGCGACGGCTGCTGTGGGACAACATCGCGATCTGGTACGACGTGTTCGGTCTCTCCTCACGCTTCGCCCGGGGCGGGGCGGTGTTCCCGGTGGACACCTACACCAGCGCCTGGACCGGCCTGATCGACGAGCGCGAGGGCAACATCACGCGCGGAGCGGGGGAGCCGGTCTGGAGCGCGGAGTGGAGCGCACCTGTGGGCGCGCGCGGCCTGGCCCGGGTATACTCCGACATCTATCTCAACCGCGGGATGGACTCCAAGCTGCGGGTCATGGAGCGCATGATCCGGCACTTCGAGCTCGACGGCTTCGTGCTGCACTCCAACCGCAGCTGCAAGCCCTACTCGCTGGGGCAACAGGTGATCCGCCAGGAGCTGACTCGCCGGACCGGCAAGCCGGGGCTGGTGATCGAGGCTGACATGGTGGACTCACGGCACTACGACACCCAGCGTGTGCCGTCGCAGATCGCCACATTCCTGGAGGTACTGGCATGAGCACCAAGGTCCGCAGCCACACCATCGACGACGTCACGCTCCAGCTGGCGCACCCGGTGGAGCTGCCCATGGAGTGGGTCGGACGCCCCGAGCTCAGCCTGCAGCTGCGCGCTGCCTGGTTGCTGCTGGACGATGAGGACACCCCCCTCACGCCGCGCCTGCTGGGCAAGCCGGGGGTGGGCAAGACCACCCTGGCCTACGCCGTGGCCCGCAGCCTGGGCCGCGAGGTGTACCTGATGCAGGCCACGATGGACACCCGCCCCGAGGACCTGATCGTCACCCCAGTGATCGCCGACGACAACAAGCTGCGCTACGTCGCCTCCCCGGTGGTGACGGCGATGATCCGTGGCGGCGTGCTGGTGCTGGACGAGGGCAACCGCATGAGCGAGAAGTCGTGGGCCTCCCTCGCCCCGTTGCTGGATCAGCGACGCTACGTCGAGTCGCTGGTGGCCGGGATCCGCATCATGGCGCACCCCGATTTTCGCATGGTGGCCACGATGAACGACGACGCCTCGACCTTCGACCTGCCGGAGTACATCCACTCTCGGCTACAGCCGCAGATCCTGATCGACTTCCCCGAGGCTGAGGAGGAGAAGCTGATCCTGCAGCGCATCCTGCCCTTCGCCTCCGAGGCGATCCTGGACTACGTGGTGGCGTTTCTGCAGCGGGCCCACGGGGCGGAAGAGCGTTACACCGTGCGCGACGGCATCAACATCACGCGCTACGCGCTCAAGACCCAGGCCATGGCGCTGCAGCAACAACAGTCGGAGCTGGCCATGGAGCAGGCGGTGGCCCAGTCCATCGACATGATCCTCGGCAGCGAGGCGCTGCGCTACCTGGTGCGAGTGGGTAACTGACCAGGGGCGGGGCTAGGCTCAATGCCGTTCACTTTGGCGAAAGCGGAGATCAAGATCGACGCGGGGCCTCGAGATCGGCGGTAACCCGGGGACCTGTCGAGAAGGTCCCCACGTTACCGCCGTTTTTGGCGTCGAGAGGGACCCGTCCGGCCGGCGACGGATCGGCATTGGATATCGCCGGCCGGGCGGGGCGGCGAGGGGCGCTCAGACAGTCCTCGCCGCTGGCTGGCGTCTGCCAGTTGGTGGGCCAGCAGCCATTCTCGGCGAAGTGGCAGTAGCCGTCGGTGAGACAACGCACCGACCGCTGGCAGTCCTCGTCGGATCGGGGCGGTGCGTATCATGGGTGGTCCTCCTGGTCCGGGGC
>Ga0210044_10008432_pt1 | contig 12842 bp, 12 predicted proteins | sample CryGey13umfilter_2_FD_183959 | JGI IMG/M metagenome (GOLD analysis project Ga0210044, IMG submission 183959) | Groundwater microbial communities from aquifer in Utah, USA - Crystal Geyser 4/9/14 3 um filter (SPAdes) (version 2) | ecosystem: Environmental > Aquatic > Deep subsurface >... | reverse complement strand
GGCGCTCCTGACGTTTATCTTTCAGGCGCCTCGTGGTATGGGCGGATCAGATGGCTGAGCGCGACGCCGACAAGGATGGACGGAAGCAGAGGGCGAGCGCCCGCCGCAGCCACCGTCGAGGTCAGATCCTGGCGGCGAGCCGCAAGGTGTTCAGCGTCAAGGGCTATCACGCCTGCTCCGTGGCCGAGATCATCGCCGAGGCCCGGGTGGCGCGGGGCACGTTCTATCTCTACTTCCCCAGCAAGCGGGCGCTGTTCGAGGAGTTGCTGGAGCAGATGTTCTCGCAGATCGCGGGCGCAGTGCGGCGCATCACCGTCGACGGTGGGCTGGACCCGGCGCTGGAGCAGATGTACGGCAATGTACAACGGGTGATCGAGGTGCTGGTCGGGAACCGTGACCTGACGATCATCCTGCTGCGCGAGGCGGTGGGACTGGACGCGGACTTCGATCACAAGCTGAACGTGTTCTACGATCGGCTGTCCGACATCATCGACAGCGCCCTGCAGCTGGGGCAGAGCATGGGGCTGGTTCGAGAGTGCGACACCCGGCTGGTGTCCCACTGCGTGCTGGGCAGCGTGAAGGAGGCGATGCTCCGGGCCCTGACGGGGGAGGCGGCACGCGATACCGACGAGCTGGCCCGCGGGATCCTGGACTACAACCTGCGAGGGGTGTTCAAGGTCTGAGGCGAGGCACGCGAGGCATCCGACGCTTGACCCCGCCACCTCTTTTGCCTATACTCATTGGTCAACCTGCGGGAATCGTGTTGATTCCCTGGAAGGTGGGTGATGCCACTCAAGAAGAAAGACCTGAAACGATTTCGCGACGTGTTGGTGGCGAAGAAGCGTGCGCTGCTGCAGAACGCCCGGCGCACCCTGTCAGAGGACATGTCACTGGCCCCCGACGATCTGCCGGACGAGATGGATCTCGCCTCCAGCGAGTATCTGCAGTCGTTCACCTTCCGGCTGCGTGGCAGGGAGAAGACGTTCCTCAAGAAGATCGATCACGCCCTGAGCAAGATCGAGACCAGCACGTTCGGCATCTGTGAGAACTGCGAGGAAGAAATCTCGCTCAAGCGTCTCGAGGCCCGGCCCGAGACGACGCTCTGCATTCGCTGCAAGGAAGATCAGGAGAAGCGCGAGAAGGCCTTCGGCTAGCGCCAGCTCTACGCTTCCTTCTCGTTGCTGGCGAACAGACGCGAGTTCCGCAGGCGCTGGACCGCCCCTGTCTCCCCGATGACGATGAGGGTCATGCCGGCCTGCATCACAAAGTGCGGTCCCGGGCTGTAGGTGTACTCGCCGGTGGCCGTGTCCCTGGCCGCCACGATGAGCAAGTTGCGCTCCTTGCGGATGTCGCTGTCGGCCAGCCGGCGTTGCACCAGGGGCGAGCCGGGCGGGATGGCGACCTCCTCGAAACGCAGCTGCTTGTCCTTGTCCCGCATCATCTTGTCCAGGAACGTGACGACGTTGGGGCGGATCATCTCCGACGCCATGCGCAGTCCCCCGATGGCGTTGACCGAGATCACCGCGTTGGCCCCCGCGGCCTGCAGCTTGGCCACGGCCAGCGGGTCCACGGCCTTGGCCACGATGCGCAGGTTTGGATTCAACCCCCGGGCTGTGATCACGATATACAAGTTCAGCTTGTCGTCGGGCAGCGAGGCGACGATGCCGTGGGCTCGCTTGATGCCAGCCTCGATCAGGATGTTGTCGTCGGTCCCGTCGCCCTCGATGGTCGGGATCTGCGCATGCGTCTCCTCGCAGCGGGCCAGCCGTTCGGGGTCCGTGTCGATGGCCACGAAGGACCACTGGGTCGCCACCAGCTCGTCCACCACGTGCTTCCCGGTGCCGCCCACGCCGCAGACGATGATGTGATCGTGCAGGTGTTCGATCTGCTGCTTCATTTTTCTCCTCCTCCGCAACTGGAGGAATTCGCCCTCGACGAGGAATGTGGTGAGCACCGACACGAAGTACAGCGCGATCCCGGCGCCGGAGACCAGCAGGATGCTGGTGAACAGCCGGGCGTAGGGCACGCTGTGCAAGTCGACGAGGATCTCGCCGTAGCCCACGGTGGTGAGGGAGATCACCGTCATGTAGGCGCAGTCGGCCAGGCTCCACCGTCCGCCGCCCAGAATCCAGTAGCCCGCGGTGCCCGCGCCATAGACCACCGTCATCAGCAGCCCGGCAACCACCAGTCTGCGGCGGAGCACAATACCGCTGGATTCGATTTCCACCGTCGGAGTCCTTGACTGCACAGCGTAGGGAAGGGCCGTGGGGTTGTCAATTATCCCCCCCCTTGCATGGGTTCCGCTCAAGAGACTATCCTGCGTCGCAGACCGGGAGGAACCATGCGAACCCTGATGCACGCACTGCTGGCCGCGGCCCTGCTGATGCCTGACGTGGCCCAGGCCCAGCCAAGGAAGACCAACCTGGCCGACCAGGTCAAGGAGCTGTCGAGCAAGGTGGGCGAGGCGCTCAAGGGCCTGGCCGAGGGTTCGGCGGCGGCGAGGGCGGTGCAGGACCTGGCGCTCAAGGTCACCGCCCTGCAACAGGAGGTCCAGCAGCAGAAGCAGGCCGGCCAGGGCTACGAGGCGGTGCGCGCACGGGTGGAAAAATACGAGGACCGCATCGGGACGCTGGAGCTGGATCTGGCGGCGCTGAAGATGCAGGCCAACGAGAAGGCGGGAACGGCCGGATTCAACGACGGGTTCTTCCTCCAGAGCGCTGACGGCAAGTTCCTGGTGCGGTTCGGCGGGCTGGCCCAGATGGCATATCGCGGCACGATCTTCTCCGACGAGAAGCTCGACTCCGGGGAGACGGTGGGGAGCAACGAGTCCAGCTTTCTGCTGCGCCGCGCGCGCCTGGCGACATCGGGGCACCTGTTGAGCTGGCGGCTGGCCTACCGGCTGGAGCTGGATTTCGGCGCCGAGGATCCGGGGCCGCTTTTGGATGCGTGGGGTGAGCTGCACCTGCACCGGCTGCTTCGCATTCGCGCCGGGCGGCAGAAGATTCCTTTCGGCCGACAGTTCATCATCCACGCCGCGTACCTGCAGCTGATCGATCGCAGCGGTGCCACGGAGGCCTTCGCCCCGGGGTGGGATCTGGGGGCCATGGTGCTGGGCAACATCCCCTTTGCTGGTGTCATCTCGTACCAGCTCGGCATCTTCAACGGCGCCGGCTCCAGCGCGGCGCAGGACGACAACACCGACTTTCTGTATGTCGCCCGTCTGGTGTATCAGCCCCTGGGGCCGGTGGGCTATTCGGAGGGCGACATCGACGTGAGCAAGCTGCAGGTCTCGGTGGGCGGCACCTTTACCTACAATCTGGCCCGCACCGACATCGCGCTGCGCAGCGGTGTGACCGACGCCGCGACGGCCGCGCGGATGAGTGACGCCGACGCCGACGGTAAGATCGACAACGTTAGCGTGTACCAGGTGGGGGCCGAGCTGGTGGCGCGGCTGGGGGGCCTGGCCTGGCAGAGCGAGCTGTTCTACCGCCTGGAGGATCCGGGGGCGGTGGATGCCGAACGTACGTTCTACGGACTCTACACCCAGGCCAGCTTCTACCACTTCGGTTCTTCGCTGGAGTTGGCCGCGCGCTACGGCTTCTGGGAGCCCAACTACTACGGCCAGGATCGTTCGGTGGCGCGTGCGGATCGAATCCACGAACTGGCGGTGGGGCTCAACGGGCTGGTGTGGGATCGGCGCATCAAGTGGCAGGTCGAGTATTCTCATCGCTGGCTGTACGACCTCAAGCAGGGGGAGACGCAGCTGGACGGCGAGCTGAAGGTGAACCAGGTGAGCGTGCAGGGGCAGATCGCGTTCTAGCGTCGGGCGCGGATCAGGCTCTCAGTCAGTGGTGCGGCGGTAGAGTTCGACGGCCGCGGCCACCGCGACCCGTAGGTCGCTGTCAGCCAGGGCGTCCACCGCGAGCTGCAACAGACCCCCTCCGGTGAGCGCGATGCGCAGCGCTTCTCGGCGGTGCGACGGACTGATGCCCTGGCGCACGAGACGCTCCAGCTGGCGCAGGCCCACGCGATTGTTGGCGCGCAACAGCACCTCCGCCGCCTGAAGACACAGGCTCTCCATCGACTCGGAAGTCTGGCGGCAGGCCAGCCCCTGCAGCAGCGCTGCGCTGCGAGCCGCCCGGCTCGAATCACCCAGCGCCAGCACCGCGCGGGCGGCGGCGATGCGGACCCGGGGTTCGGGATCCACCAGTCCCCGGTCGCTGATCAGCTTGCGGGCGACGGGGTTGGCGCCGTGCAGGCTGGAGCCGGCGTTGCATCCCGCGGCGCGGACGGTCCACTGGCGATCCACCAGGGCGCGTGCGATGGCGTCGAGCACCGGCTGGTCCTCACCCATCCGCGCCAGCCGCGTGGCGGCCTGAAGCGCGGGGATCAGATCGTCGGTGCCGGCCAGCTGGCGCAGTCGGGGCCGAGCCTGCGGGCCCTGCAGATCGGCCAGCGTCAGCACGGCGGCCAGGCGGATGCCGATGTACGGATCCTGCAGCGCGGTACGGACCATGCGCAGCGTCTCGTCGGTGGCGTGGCCCACCCGCCCCAGCGCGGAGATGGCGGCCAGGCGCACGCCACGATCGCGGTCGGTGACGAGGGGTTTCAGCAGGGCCAGGGCCCAGTCCTGCCCCAGCCGCCCCACACCCCGGGCCAGGGCGGAGCGCACGCCGCTGGCGGGATCCTCGACGAACCGTCGCAGCGTGGAGCGCGCAGTCTGGCCCGCGATGCGCGCCAGGTTCTCCACCGCCACGGCGCGGGCCGCGGCGCTGGGGGACGCCAGCTGGCGTCCGAGAGCATCCGACCCGGCGGGGGTCTGCGACATGGCCACGGCGGCCCAGCTGCGCACGACCTCGTCCGGGTCGTCCAGCCGCCGCGCCACGGCCCGTTCCAGCTCGCTGGCGTCGGTCTGCCGCGCGCCCTGGAGCGCCGCCAGGCGCAGCACCGGGTCGCGATGGGACAGGGCCCACGACAGCAGCGAGACGGCGAGGTGGTGGGCCATCGCGCGATCCTGGCCCACACGGTCCAGCCATCCGCGGTAGGTCTGCACCGCGGCCTTTCGATCGCCCTGCGCCAGCTGGACCTCGATGCGCACGCGCTGCAGTTCGGCGTCGGACGGTTGCTGCTGGATCGCGCGGTCGATGGCGCTGCGTGCGGCCTTCAGCTCTCCGCGATCCAGCAGCTTCCTCGCCTCCAGCGCGGCCGCCGGTGGACGGCAGGCAGAAACCAGACCGATCAGTGCCAGTGCCAGGGTCAGACCTGTTGCCGATGTTCTCATGCTCAACTCCCTCGCGGGTTCACGAAGTATAACCCCCGGCCGTGGCCGATGTTACAATCGGTCCGTCGCGGAGCTACGGTGGGCTGGCGAAGCCCTCCAGCAGCTGCCCCGCCAGGTAGCCTGAGCGCGGTGCATCCTGGCGACGCTTGATGCGCAGAAAGGTGTTCTCGATCGCTTGGCCCGACAATCGACGCCGATGGGGTTGGCGCAGGTTCAGCACGCCGATGCAGGCGCGGGGAGCCAGGGGGTGCAGGTAGAGGAAGCGGACGCGCGGCCCCCGCACCCCGATCACGATGCCGGTATCGATGGCATGGCCGTCCCCGGTGCCGCGGAACAGCACCAGATCCCCCACGTGAGGGTCGGTGCGTCGCAGCTGTCCAGGAGGGGAGGCATCCACACCAAGACAGGCCCGGATCATGGCCCGCGTGGCGTCACGGCGGGTCCCGCCGAAGACCCGATCCCGCAAGCCTCGGCATCGAGCGACGCGCCGGGTCGGACGGCGAGTCCTGGCCTGCGCCGATGGGGGATCTGGCCACGGCTCGTCGGAGGTGGCGTCGATCAGGGATTGACGGAAACGATACCGGATCGTCTCGTGGCGAGGCTCCATGGCGCAGCCCGGGGCCATGAGGGTCAGCAACCACATGAGACAGAACCACCGCATTCTGTCCGAGGATGGCACGGTGTCGGGCGTGGGCGCGAATTTTTGGCCGGTGGAGCGTGCTGATGCGAGCGGGCGGCGAGCATCCAGCCTGGCGTCAGTGGGGACGGCGACTGTCGCTGCTGGCTCTCCTCGGTGGAGTGGGCTATCTGGTGCTGCACATGCTCGGGGCCCGGCCCGTGGCGTTGCAGGTGGCGTACCACTGGGGCAGCGCGCGTGACGGGCTGGCCGAGGCCACCGTGGTCTACCGCCGGGATGGCCAGGTGGTGCGGCGGGTGCGGTTCAACTACGCCCGGCCGGCGCCCGTGGAGCAGACGCACCCGATCCAGATTCAGCCCGGAGACTACGATCTGGACATCGGTCTCGCCTACCGCGGGTCTCCCCCGCGGATCTCCGGAGGGCGGGTCGAGGGGAGCGTGCTTCGTCTGCGCCGGCCGCTGATCGTGGCGGGGGAGGGTGCGGTCCGCGTCGTGCTGGTGGAATGACGGGCGCTACTCGCCGTACCGGCTGGGGCAGATCTCCCCCACCGGCGCCTGCTCCGCCTCGGTGGGGCTCGCGCGACCCAGCACGTCCTCCGTCGGGTCGCCGGTGCGCGGATTGAACAGCTCGACGCTCTTGAGCATCTGGCCCGCCGATCCGACCAGCGTGATGCCGCCGGTGATCAGCACGGAGTTGTCCAGCAGCCGCGTCAGGCGGTGTCCCATCCGCGGCGTGCTGAGCGCCCAGCCGTATCCTGTCGCCGGGGAGGTGAGCTGCAGGGTGTTGTTGACCTGGGCGTAGATCACGATCTGGTTCGACGCGCAGAACGGCGAAGCCACGCCGCAGGCGGTCCCGGCGTGGCCCAGCTTGCCACCCACGAGCAGCACCGACCCGTCATACAGCGTCGCCGCCTCGTGGTAGCCGGCGGTCACGAAGTGACCGGGCAGCGCGGATCCCGCGTTGTCCGTGGTGATCGACACCACGATGGGGGGCAGGCCTTTCTGCACCACCGCCAGGGCCTGCTGCTGGGGTCTGGGTTCCGGAGCCGGGCCGGTTTCGCGCAGCGCGTCGGTCTTTTTCGTTAGCACGAGGCCGCCGGCCCACAGCGCCTGGATCGGGTACGTCCCGTCGGCGATCTCCTTGTCCGTCCGCCCCAGCGGGGTGAGGGTGTGCCACACACTGGCCATGTTGGTGACACACTGCAGGTTGATACAGACCGTGGGCGCGGCGCAGTCGCTGTCGACGGCGCAGGCCACGGGAGCGGTGATCACCGGCACGCGGGGAACAGCGAACGGCGTCAGACTGGTGGCGCTGGCGGAGGGGAGGTACTCGCCGTCCTGGTCGTTGAGCCCGTCCATCTGCCCCCCCAGCACGATCTGATCACCGTCGCCCAGCAGCGCCAGGGCGTGGCCCACGCGGACGTTGTTGGTGACCAGGGTCTGCACGGACTCCACCGGGTCACCGTCCTCCCTGAGATCGATCCAGTGCAGGGACTTCTCACCGGTGAAGCCGGCCGCGGGCCCGGTGGCGGTGAAGGTCGCGGCGCCTCCCGCCATGGCGAGCCGGTTGCCCCGCAGCGCCACCGCCGGGAACATGGCCTGAGGCAACGTGGTCAGCTCCTTCACGTGGACCCCATGGTTCGCCACGCCCGGGTCGTAGGTTACAAGCAGGGCCGTGGCTGCCACGGCGTTGGTGAGGGGCGTGAACATGAACGGTTTGGTGCCCGCGGCCACCGACACCACCGGCGACGTGGGGGCTGGCCCGGACAGGCCTCCCACCAGCAGCAGACGATACGGGCCGGCGGGATCCGAGGGCAGCAGCATGGCCTGGTGAAACGCCCGGGGGGGGACCTTCTGCGTCAGCACCTCGAAGCTGCGGGTGCCCTCGTAGTTGGGGTGGTAGATCTCGACGGTGTCCACCGCGCTCAATGTGTCGTTGGAGGTGACGTTGCACTGCTCGTCCCCCTTCAGCCCGCCGTAGATCAGCACCTCGCCGTTGGGCAGCAGCGTGGCGGTGTGGAATGCCCTGCACTGCAGCAGGGTGTCGACGCACGACAGACCGAGGCGCTTGGTGCTGGTGACGGCGCTGTCGGTGTAGCGCTCGATGTTCTTGATCGTGGGGCGCATGAACACCGTCCCCGTGCCGCTGGCGCCGATGGTCATCTGTTCGGCCCGACCGGCATAGTGCAGCTCGCGGTTCTTGAACGCGTCGATCACCACGGTGTAGGGCTGCTGGGTACCCTCGGGCACCAGGAAGTCGAGGGGCACTCCGGGGGGGATGACGCGCCAGCAAGCGGTGTTGTAATGATTGCGGATGTTGGCCGCCGTCACCTTGCCGGGCTTTCGCTGCAGGAAGGTGACACGAACGGTGTAGTCCTTCGCGGACAGCGACGGAGGCGCGCTGCCGATGCTCTGGTTCGGGCAGGAGGGCGAGGGGATGGCGATGGAGGGCAGCTTGAACACGAAGCCCTCGTCCTTGTCCGGGCAGCCGGCCAGGAGCAAGAGGATGAGGGGCAGCCCCGGCGTGGCGTGGCGGTGCAGTATGGATGCGGTGTGCAGCACGTGGTGATCCTTGTGTCTCAACGGAGCCTAACCTACACGTCGGGTGTTGACAAAGATCTGCCGGTGCCCGAGTGGATCGCCGGTTTCGCGTTGACACTGGCGAAGGCAGCGTATAACAGTCCGGAAAGACGAGAAATACCAGAAGGAGCGGCGATGGACCTGCAGCTGTCCGAAGAGCAACAGATCATCCAGCAGACGGCGAGGGAGTTCGCGCGCCGGGAGATCCAGCCCAAGGCGGCCGAGATCGATGAGCACCACCGTTATCCCGAGGAGCTGGTGCGCCAGATGTCGGAGCTGGGGTTCATGGGGATGGCCGTGCCGGAGGAGTACGGCGGCGCGAGCATGGACACCCTGTCCTATGTGCTGGCGATGGAGGAGATATCCGCCGCCTGCGCCTCCACCGGCGTGATCATGTCGGTGAACAACTCCCTGGTCTGCGATCCGATCCTCAAGTTCGGCACCGAGGCCCAGAAGAAGGAGTTCTTGGTGCCGCTGGCGCAGGGCGCCAAGCTGGGATGCTACGCGTTGAGCGAGCCCGACGCCGGCAGCGACGCCGCCGCGCAGAGGACCACGGCGCGGCGCGACGGGGACCACTACGTGATCGAGGGCGTGAAGAACTTCATCACCAATGGGCCCCAGGCCGATGTCTGTGTGTTGATCACGATGCACGACCCCGAGAAGCGGCATCGCGGCATCACGGCCTTCATCCTCCCGATGGATCTGCCCGGCGTGCGCCGCGGGCCGGCGGAGCGCAAGCTCGGCATCGCTGGATCGGGGACGTGCCAGATCTTCCTCGAGGAGTGCCGGGTGCCGGTCAGCCTGCGGCTGGGACAGGAGGGAGAGGGGTTCAAGGTGGCGATGACGACCCTGGACGGCGGGCGGATCGGGATCGCGGCCCAGGCGCTGGGCATCGCGCGCGCGGCGCTGGATGCGGCGGTGGGCTACAGCAAGGAGCGCAAGACCTTCGGCAAGCCCATCGGCTCACACCAGGCGATCCAGTTCATGCTGGCCGACATGACGACGACTCTGGATGCGGCCCGGTTGCTGACCTGGCGTGCGGCGTGGCTCAAGGATCAGGGCGCTCCGTTCTCCAGGGAGTCCTCCATGGCCAAGCTGATGGCGGCCGAGGTGGCGACCCGCGTGACCAGGGACGCGGTCCAGATCTTCGGCGGCTACGGCTACATGAAGGAGTACCCGGTGGAGCGCCACTTCCGCGACGCCAAGATCACCGAGATCTACGAGGGGACCAGCGAGATCCAGCGTCTCATCATCGCCAGCGCGTTGCTCAAGGATTGAACCGCATGTGGTGGCATCCGGCCTGGTGCGAGACGAGGATGATGCGGATCTGCGTCGTGATGTGTGCGGCCCTGGAGCTCACGTCGTGCTCCACGCCGGAGCCCAAACCGGACCCGGAGCCGGTGGTCCAGAGCAAGCACCAGATGGTCAACCCGCTGGCCCCGGGCGACGACGACGGCGACGGGATGAAGGTCGAGGGGACGCTGGGAACCCTGGACCAGAGCGTGATCGAGGCCGGTCTCAACCCGGCCCTGCTCGAGATCACCAGCTGCTTCAACAGACAGCAGAAGCAGGAGCCGTACCTCGGCGGTCAGGTGACGATGCAGTTCCGGGTGGCGCGGGACGGGGCGATCAAGTCGGTGCGGATGCAACGCTCGTCGCTGGGGTCGATGGAGGTGGACCGCTGCATTCTGGAGGCGGCGCACACGGCACGCTTCCAGCGGCCGCGGGGTGGTGAGGCGGAGTTCAGCTATTCGCTGGAGCTGTCGGGCCGGATCATGCCCGTGGTGTGGAACCTCGGCATGGTGCGGGACGAGATCACGAAGCACCGTGAGGATCTGAGTTCCATCCGACGTGGCCGGAAGATCGTCACCCAGCTGGTTGTGCCGTCGGGGCTCGAGGTCACGATGTACATCGACCGCCGGGGGCACGTGGTCTCGGTGGGAATGATCGCGGTGGAGGAGATCGACCAGGAGTTCGCGGCGCACCTCGTCGCGACGCTCAAGACGATCACGTTCGAACAACCGAATAGCCCGTATGCCAAGGTGACGTTCACATGGTGACGTTTGAGCTGACGGAAGAACAGCAACTGGTGCAACAGACGGCCAAGGAGTTTGCACAGCGCGAGCTTGCGCCCATGGCTCAGCGCCGGGACCGTGAGGAGATCTTTCCCCTGCGGGAGCTGGGCCAGCTGGCCCAGCTGGGCCTGATGGGGGTCAACATCCCGTCGGAGTATGGCGGCGCCGAGGCCGGCGTGGTGGCCTACTCCCTGGCCATCACCGAGCTGGCCCGGGCCTGCGCCTCGACCACCGTCGCGGTGGCCGTGAGCAACATGGTGGCGGAGGTGATCTGCCACTACGGGAGTGAGGCGCAGAGGCAGACCCACGTGCGTCGCATCACCTCTGGCGAGTACACGGCGGCGGCGTTTGCGCTGTCCGAGCCGCATTGCGGCAGCGACGCGGCCGCCATGAAGTGCACCGCCCGGCGCACGTCCGACGGCTGGGTGCTCAGCGGGACCAAGCAGTGGATCACCAGCGGCGACCACGCCGGTGTGGTTGTGGTGTGGGCCCGGAGCAGCGACGCGCCTGGTGCCCGGGGCGTCAGCGCCTTCCTCGTGGAGGGTGGGACCCCGGGGCTCACGGTGGGCAAGCACGAGGACAAGATGGGGCTGCGCGGCTCCACCACGGTGCCGCTGATCTTCGAGGACTGCCTGGTGCCGGCGGATGCGCTGCTGAGCCACGAGGGCAACGGCTTCCCCATCGCCATGACCGCGCTGGATGGCGGGCGCATCGGCGTGGCATCCCAGGCGCTGGGCATCGGGCTGGCCGCGCTGGAAAAGGCGCGACGGTACGCGCTGGAGCGTCAGAGCTTCGGCAAGCCGCTCGCCGCGCTCCAGGCGATCCAGTGGATGCTGGCCGACAGCGCCACGGAGCTGGATGCGGCGCGGTTGCTGACGCTGAGGGCGGCGATGCTCAAGGAGCAGAAGCGGCAGTTCACCCGCGAGGCCTCGATGGCCAAGCTGTACGCCTCCGAGACGGCGAACCGCGTGTGCTACCGTTCGTTGCAGGTCCACGGCGGCTACGGCTACACCCGCGACTACGCCGTGGAGCGGTTGACGCGAGATGCACGTGTGACCACGATCTACGAGGGGACGAGTGAGATCCAGCGGCTGGTGATAGGTCGCGATCTGACGAGAGGCTGAGATGTCCGAGCGCAAGATCAGGATCCTTGTGGGCAAGCCGGGGCTGGACGGCCACGATCGCGGCGCCAAGGTCGTGGCCCGGGCGCTGGCCGACGCCGGGGTCGAGGTGGTTTACACCGGGTTGCACCAGACGCCGGAGATGATCGCGGCTGCGGCGGTGCAGGAGGATGTGGACGCCGTCGGGATCTCCATCCTGTCCGGTGCGCACATGACCCTGTTTCCGGCGATCATCGACGAGTTGCGCAAGCGAGGTGCCACCGATCTGCAGGTGTTCGGGGGTGGGATCGTCCCCGAGGAGGACATCCCCCGCTTGAAGGCGTCCGGGGTGGCGGAGCTGTTCGGGCCAGGGAGCTCGACGGAGCAGATAGTCGAGTGGGTGCGACAGAACGTCAAGCCGCGGGCCTGAGCCGCCGCTGCATCTGCCTCGTGGCGGCCACTGCGGCCCTGCTCCCCATGTTGTCGTGGGCCGCGCCGTCGCTGGACGCCGTCGTGGCACGGACCGTGCGCGCCAACTACGAGGCGCTGCACGGGTGCTACCGTCGAGTGCTGGCGCAGGACCGATCTCGTGGCGGCACGCTCTTCGTGCGCGTTACGCTGGGGCGGGGCGACAGCGTGAGGACGGTGCAGGTGGAGCACGACGAGCTGGGCAGCGCCGACACGACCCAGTGCATCACGGGCTGGATCCGTGGCTGGACCTTCGCCGGGGCAGAGGCGGCGGGAGCCGAGGCCGGCAGTGAGATCACGTTGCCCCTGACCTTCAAGGCCGCGAAGGACCAGTTCCTGGTGCAGCGAGACGACACGCCGGAGACCAGCACCGGCCCCGGAAATACCAGCCGATTGCTGTTACATGCGGGCAGCGTGGGGCTCGAACGGGCGACGCTGCGTCTGGACCACGTCGCCTCCAGCGCGGAGCTGCCGGCCGTGGCGTATCAGCAACTGATCCACGTTCTGACCGGCCGTGGACGGATGCAGTGGGGCAAGGTCCGCCAGACCGTGAAGCCTGGCAGCACGGTCTGGATCCCCTCCGGGGTGACGATGCGGATCCGCGGAAGCAAGCCGCTGACGTGGGTCAGGATCACGATGGCGAGATCCTCCCCTGGCGGCAAGCCGGTGTTTGCCCGCGGGGCGCTGCGGCGGGGAGGACTG
>Ga0210044_10008430_pt1 | contig 12843 bp, 11 predicted proteins | sample CryGey13umfilter_2_FD_183959 | JGI IMG/M metagenome (GOLD analysis project Ga0210044, IMG submission 183959) | Groundwater microbial communities from aquifer in Utah, USA - Crystal Geyser 4/9/14 3 um filter (SPAdes) (version 2) | ecosystem: Environmental > Aquatic > Deep subsurface >... | reverse complement strand
TGTCCGGTTCCCGGATGCGGAGCCCCAACTCACTTTGATGCCTCGCTGAGTTCGCGTGTGCGAGGCTCCGGCTGGGTCTGTGAAGTTGGCGGTAAAAGCCACTACTGGCAAAACCGCGCTCACATCCTTGCCACGCGGCAAAAGCTCGCTGCGCGCGGCAAGTTTATCTAGGAGGCATACCATGCCTAAAATCAAACTCGTGCTGATCGAACGGCAAAACATCGGGCGATCTGATGCGTTCTACACAACGTCTCTCTTTTGGGATTGCGAGTGTGAGGAAAACTACATCCACTCCTTCACCGAAGAGACTTGTCCGGCGTGTGGAGCCACACGCGAAGAAGCGCCCGACTCCAGGGTGAATGAGGTGTTCAGCCATTCCATCGGCTTGAACGGCACATTTGTCGCCGCTCTTGAATTCGTTTGCGGCGAAGTCTGCCCCGATCTCGTCCCCATCCCATTCTAGGCGATCCGCCTGGAGATGGACAAGGAGGAGGCTTTCCGCCTCCTCCTTTTGATTCTTGTTCACGAATCAACTATGAAAATACATTACGCCAACCATGTAATCCTGATCGGCAAGGTACTTCAAGCATGGAACTACGACTCAAACATTGTCGCGATGCTGTCTTTACGAGACCTGTCTTTATTCCACGTTGTAGACTCGTCGCGCCGGGAATGATGCTGTCAGGCTGGGTGAAGCGGTTGAGATAAGCTTCCTAATCAATGATCTTGGCGAGGCCGAAATTGGTCAACATCGGCTCGCCATCCGCGGTGATGAGGATGTTGGAGGGTTTGACATCGCGGTGGATCATGTTCTGGCGGTGGGTGAAATCCAGCGGGCGTGCAACGGGAGGCAACAAGCGCGGCTTCCTACCAGTGCATGGGCTGGCCATCGAGTTGCTCGAGGATGTGATAGCATCCGAGGGATTGGCCAGTGAGTGTTGACATATTCCAGTCCCAAAATAAACGTTGACTTTTCCCCTTTCTAATATATAATTGCCTTGTATTTCAATCCATTCTATTTTAGGAGGAACACATATGGCTACGTTACACATGGAAGTCGAGACCGCCCGCGGCACGCAGAACAGCATGACCAATACGCAAGCGCAACTTACGTCCATGCTCCAGAGCATGACCAGTTCGGTCAATGGCCTGCAACCTGCCTGGCTGGGAAACTCTGCCACAGAGTTCTTTGGCGAGTATGAGCAGTGGAAATCATCCATGACGACCCTGTTGGAAAACCTGCAGTTGCTCGGCACCCGCCTAAACAGCGAAATCACAGAATGGGAGTCGATGGCAAGCAAGCTGGCCTGATATTCCTCTTCCGCTAACCATAATATTTTGATTATCCCAGGAGGATTAGCTTCCTGGGATAAGTGAGTTTTGCGAAATCGTGATTTGCCGGTATGAGCGCGTGGCGGTGGTAACTTCCACGCCGTCTGTAAATTGCGCGCGTCGACGCCTGACAACAACCAAAACAACGAATCACGAGGGATGCTTCTTTGGTCGATTCGGCAATCCGCACCAAAAAGATGAACGAAAATGCCGCGCTTTCCCGCAGGCTTTTTGTGATTAAACCGCGCGAGCCGTGGGAATTGCCAGATCGCGTGGTGGAGATTCCCGCGCCGTCTCGCTTGCCAGCTGCTCCAGCGCCGCTCAACATGCTTACGATGATCCTGCCGCCGGTCATTATGATGGTCGCGTATGGCGCTATGATCGCAATCATGTCCGCCTCCGCGAAAGATAGCGGTACAACCTCTGTTGTTTCGCCCCTTTTTCTGATCATGCCCCTGGTCGGCATGGGGATGCCAATTGCCAGTTATATCTCGTATAAAAACCAGACGAAAAAATACCAGCAAGCCATGCAAGATCGGGAAGGGAAATATCGCGCCGTCCTGGCGGACACACGCGCCAAACTGGACGCGCTGGTCAAGCAGCAACAGGATGTTCTTAATCGGGAATACCCGCTCCTGCCGCGCCTGGTACAGACCGGGCTGGGGATCAGCCACCAGAAGAGGCTCTGGTGGCGGCGCATGGCTGACCCGGACTTCCTATCGCTTCGCATGGGGACGGGAAGCGACCGCGCCTCCTTCACGGTCGCCCCGCCGCGGGTGACCGATCCTGAAGACCCGCTGGCCCCGCTCGCGCAGGAGCTCGCGCAAGCGTATCAGGAAATTCCCGATGTCCCCCTCCTGCTGGACATGCTCAAGGTGGGAAGTGTCGGACTGGCGGATCATGGCGGAGAGACGGTCTATGGGCTGGCGAGGCGACTGATCCTGGATGTTATCATCCACCATTCCCCGCAGGATGTTCAAATTGTGGTTTTGGCCGATACGCAACAGGCGCAAGATCGTTGGGAATGGCTGAAATGGGCGCCCCATACACGCGCCATTCAACAGGGTGAAAGCAATCGCAGGTTGGCCTTTAGCGTAACCGCCATTGATAAGAGTGTCGAATGGTTGATGAGCGAGTTCGAAGGCCGCCGAAAATCCGAGCCGGGCGTCAAAAAACGAAATACCAATTCCGCAATTTTTGTCCTGCTGGACGATTCGGGAGACATTCGCCGCACCGACGACATTCGCCAACTGGCGGAAACGGGGCGGGAGGCGGATATCTATCTCATATTCGTCGGCGGGCGCAACTGGCCGCGGGAGTGCCGGGCAAAGATCGATGTTTCCGAAGGGCAATTCAAGTATACGGAAACCTTCGCAGGGGAGGGGGGCGGAAAACGCCTGCGCGGTCAAACCGAACCCTCCAGCCTGTTGGATTGTGAACGCGTTGCCCGCGCCCTGGCAGGCTGGGAAATCTCAAGCGGCGGAGGCAGCAGCGATTTGCCGGAGAGTGTGCGGCTTTCGGAGATCCTGGAAACCGCCGAAATTTCGGTGGAGACATTGAAACAAAACTGGCTACGCTCCAGGAGCGAAGATGAGTTGTTGCAGTTCCCCTTCGGTTTTCGCAACGGGCGCAAGGGGTTGGAGGCGGTAGTCCTAAATCTCCTGCCTCCCGGCCCGGAATACCCGGGTATCGGCGCCTACCATACCATCCTGGTTGGGACAACGGGAAGCGGCAAAAGCGAGTTCATGAAATCCCTGGTGCTTTCGGCGGCCTACAAATACTCGCCGCGCCTGCTCAATTTTTTCTTCATGGACTTCAAGGGCGGCGCGGCCTTCAATATTCTCAAGGATCTGCCGCAGGTGGTTGGGGTGGTTACCAACCTCAGCCCGCAACTGGTCGAGCGCGGCCTGAGCGCGCTGGAGGCCGAGTTCGAGCGCCGACAGAAACGCTTCGCGGACGCGGCCGTCTCCAACATCTGGGCCTATAACGAAAAATATCCGCAGGCCCCGATCCCACACCTGATGCTCCTGTTGGATGAGTTTGCGCGCGGCCTGAATGATTTTCCACGCCTTCCGGATATGTTGGACAAACTGGTGCGGCAGGGTCGTTCTCTTGGTGTTTACCTTTTGCTCGCCAACCAGGATGTGAACGCGGCAGTGGATCGCCTGCTCAACAACGTGGGCTGGCACATCGCGCTCAAGGTGGCGCGCCAGGAGGAGATGTACGTTATTAACCGTTCCCTCCCGAAGGTGGAACGTACCGGGCAGGGATACTTGCACTCGCAGGATGGCGACATCTATGAATTCCAGGCGGCATACGCCGGGTTTTCCGTGGCCGACCGGGAGGAAAGCGTTGAACAGGCATTTCGCATCTACCAGGTTGGCAATGATGGGAAGTGGCAATCCATATTCACCAACACCCGCCGCCCGAGCGCGGCTGAAAAAGACCGCACCAGGCCCAAAGAGCAGGATCAAATCATTTCCCTGATGAAGGATCTATCCAACGAAGTGGAACCCGCGCGTCCTATTTATCTGGAGCCGCTGGAGACCAACATTGCCCTGGAACATGTTTTGGAAGAATCAGGCATCCAGCGCGCCTTTGCAGATGGCAAGTGGATGCAAAAATCGGGGCGCAGCCGAATGGTAGCGCCCATTGGATATTCCGACTCCACCGAGGAATGTATCCAGGAATGTCTGCAAGTGGATTTCGGCGACCAGGATGGGCACCTATGGCTGATCGGCGGGCCTGCCAGCGGCAAGGCGATGACGATCGAGACCATCCTACTCTCGCTGGCCCTGACCAATACCCCGCAAGAAGCGCAATACTACATCCTTGAATTTAGCGCGGCGGGACGTTTGCGACACTTCCAATCCCTGCCGCATTGCGGAGCGGTCATCACCCCAAAAGACCCGGTGGAAATGCTCGACCGGCTTTTGCGCTTCCTCGACGAGGAGATGAATCGCCGAACGAACAGGAAGTCCAGGGATAAAAAGAAGGAATCCCAGGAACCGGAAATTTTCCTGGTGATCAATAACTTCGGGGAATTCCGGACCGCCTATCCCGATCACGCGGACCGCATCGCGCCGTACATCAACGGCAAGGCCATGGGCATTCACTTAATCATCGCAACAAACCGCAGGGTGGACCTGCCCAACAAATTGGCGATCGCCCGCAAGGTGGTGTTGCGCCTGGCAAACAGGGATGAATACTCGGATGCCATCGGCGGACGCGTGACTGTGCTACCCGCACTGCAAGCCGAAGGGCGCGGGCTGTGGGTGGATGGAAAACCGCTCGAATGCCAGGTCGCCCAGCCGGTCGTCGCGCTGGAGGCGAACGGGGAATTGCTCGACGCTGAAGCGGCCTGCCAGGTATTGACTAAAAAATGGCGCGGCGCGGCCGCAACGCCGATCCGTGTGCTTCCCGCGCAGATCCCGCTGGCGGACCTATTGAAACAAACGCAGGCCCTGAACCAGGAGAACATCCCCATCCCGGTAGGCCTGTCCTTCGAGACCGCGCAGTTGATTACAGCGAATTTGTTGAAGGAGATCCCCCGCTGGCTGGTCCTGGGACCGCCGCGCAGTGGAAAAAGCAATTTCCTGGCCTGCCTGGCAAATACAACAATGGCGCGCCATGCCAGTCAGTGGGATATCCACTACTTTTCATTACGTCGCGCAACGCCCGAGGGCCTGAATAAAGATTCTGTACACTTGGCCTCCACGTTGGCAGAAATGACGCAAATGCTCAATGAACTGATGGCTGAATTTGGCAGAATTGCAAAATTCGAGAAAAGGGTCTTGTTATTGGTGGATGACCTGGGCGCTGTTTTCGAGCCGGGACGAGAGGCATTGCCCACCCTGTTGAACAATCTTGCGCTCAAAGCGTCCACCCGCGAAGACGTGTTCATTGTGGGGGCAGGTTTGCCGGAGGAACTGCGCCCTCACCAGATGACTTCGAAATTTGCGCAGAACCTAAAAACAAGCCGTACCGGGATTAGTTTTTCAAGAGAATCAAGCGACCTGGAATTGCTAGGCGCCCAGGTCCCGCTTCAATACCGCCGCATGGAATTGCCGCCGGGCCGCGGCTTTTGGGTCAGCGGCGGCAAGGCTGTTTTATTGCAAACGCCCTGGGCGGGCAAGTCCTAACCGAATAACGAGGAGAATGTTATGACAACCCTTCACATGGATATCGAGGCGATGCTCCGCATCCAACGCAGCCTGGTGGATGTACAATCGAAGATACAGGAACGAGTTCAGGCCCTGCGTCGCAATTACCAGGGACTGCCTCAACACTGGGTCGGCCATTCGGCCAACGAATACTTCGACTACTACACCGAGTTCGATGGCAATGTCTCAAGCATTGTTGAACGACTTGGCGATATCGCCTCCGAACTCTCGGCGGAAATTGCCAACTATGAAAGCCTGGATAATGGACTGGGCGATTAGATTCTGCACTTCGTGGATCAAGGAGGCCGCTTATGACCAGAATACACATGGAAACAGAGGTCGTTCAGGAAACCGCGCGCCTGCTGGATTGGACGTGTGGCGAACTGTATTACATGCCGCCTAAATTGAAAAATCTTGCTAGCGCCATTTCAGGCGCCTGGCAGGGCGGCAAGTCCGGCCACTATGCAAGCGAACTTCGTAGAATGGGTGAGATCCTGCAACGCGAGGTGATCAACCTTCAGCGCCTGGCGGTGCGAGTGGGGAATGAGGTCAGCGAGTGGGAGAATGCGGATGACAACGGAACGCGAACGATCATGCAGCAGTTTGGCTTCCTCCTGCCTGGAGCCGGCATTCTTGTTCCCATGCTTCCTGCGGCCATGGCCTTCCAAAACCTGTCCCTGCCTAACGGCTATTCCGGGGGAGGCTCCGGAGGAGGCGGGGGAGGCTCTTGGGGAGAAGCCAATCTTGTCAAAGACTGGGAGGCGGGACTCGATCTTACACTTTCCGACAAGTGGACCAGCGGCAACGGCTGGGAGGAAGATGCCAAAATCGGGGCGGAAGCAAAAATCAGCCTGATGGATGGCGCTTACGCCGAAGGGGAGGGATCCAGCAACTGGCAATTGGGACGCTACGATATTGGCGGGACCGTGGGAGAGTATGGTGTCAGTCAGGGGGAGGCCGGCGCGCAATTCGGGGTGGGAGAGGATGGATTCATCGCCGGCGCATACGGAGAATACGACGCTGTGGCAGTTTCCGGCGGTGCGGTGTTGGGCGGGTCGCTGTTGGGCTTGACGATAAGCGCCGGCGGATCGGCCGGTTCTGCGGAAGGCTTTGTTGGATACAAGGAGGGAACGCTGGGCGCTTCGGTAGGCGCGTCTGCCGTTGCGGGTGAGGTTGGAATGGGCTTGAATGTTGCAGGCGCCAACATTGGGGTCAAGGCTGGCGCTTCGGTTGGATTTGAACTGGGCATCAAACTTGGAGCGGAGACTGAGATTAAAGCCGGTCCGTTCAAAATTGGATTGAGTTTCGGCAAGGCGATCACGGATTAGAGGCAGATTTTGATGATAACCAGGAACCCTGAATTATTGCTTTCGCGCGAGGAATTGCTGGGGCTGGCGGCGCTGGCTGGCGCAAAGGCTGTGATTGGCATGGAAGTTCAACCAGATGAGCTTGCGAGCGTCCAAGCGAGAAAAAAAGAGGTGGACAGCCGCCTGTCCGAACTGGGTTTACTTAAAAGGAAAGCGATTCCTGTCAATCAGCGCGCTACGATCCAAACCCTCTTCCATCCCGAGCGCGCCCTGGTCGTGGTGCGTGACCGCCCGGATGTGGGAAAGCAGGTCTTGATCTTCCTGTGCCGCCAAAAACAATGCCTGCTTCACAGTTTCCCAAAGGAGAACCAGCATCGGATTATCGAAATGAATCCCGATGAGATCGAAAATATGTTGAAGGAATGGTTCCCTGTACAGGCCGGAGTTTCAAGCGACGCGATTCTTTTGGCAGAAAGCCAACTCACTGAATTGATTGAAACCACGAATAACGGGGAAACACCCCCGCCACTGCCAAATATTGATTCCGCCGTCAGTCAGAAGTTGCTCCACACGCTTCAGACCCGCAGGTGGAGCGCGTCGTTCCTTTTGCTGGAACTGCAGGACAGCCAGGCAGTGAACGCGGATTCTTTTACTGCCTGGAGCGGAGATGAGTCGGTTTGGGTCGCTGGTCTCTACAATTCGTCGGGCGTGATGCGTCTTCTGTGCGGCGGCGACAACTTTATCGGCTTGCAACGGATGATGGTACGCAGACTGGCGCAATTCGACAAGATCGTTCGGGCTTACCGGCTCTCCTCGGAAGAATTAGCCTTTGCCTTGACCCTGCTCAATCGCAGTGACCTAGCGAATCGCATTCTCCAGCGCGCTCCTTCCCAGATCACCGACGAAAGATGGCAGGCGGCCGCCCAAAGTTTACAGGCGCGCGGCTTGAGCGGCATCTCTCCCAGGGGTTTTCCCACCCTTGCCAGTGATTTCGAGCAGGCGCTGGCGCCGATGGTTCTTCACACCCGCATTGGAAGGATACGAACCGTCTCGCCGCAGGGTAATTCAGAGGGGACACTCTATCTCCTGAAAGATCGTTTCTTCTGCGCACACTTTGTCCGAAACAACGCGCACGTGCTGGAGAGTGGGAATTGGGGACAACTCCCGGGCTACCTGTTAAGTCTGTTCCAGGATTTTGGGGATCAGAAGATCGCAATATCAAAACCAGCGCCCATTTCTTTGCAGATATTGACCGTCCTGCTCGAAGAGTCTACCCCCCTGTCCGTCGAAAAGCGTTTACGCCAGGCCGGGTTATCCAAGAATTTTGCCGCCAGTCTGGCCATGGATATAACACATCCAGTCTATCGGGCATCCATGATTGGAATCAATACCCCTCGCAAGGATTCCGGTGACAAAGCCGATGATCACCCAACCCTGTTATTGCTTAAGGGGAGCAAACAGGATTGGTTATTTTCTTTCCCAAACGAACGGGCGGAAGCCATCGGTCAGGCGATACAGGCAGACCGTAAGCGCCTTCTGACCGAGTTGACGGCCATCCTAAACCCGGCTTCCATGAAAGCAATTTAGAAAAAGAAATGTCCCACGCCGTTGTCACTGTTGAAGTTGATTCCAAAACCCGCGTCGACCTGGCCCTGCCGTTGGACATCCCCAATCACGCGTTGGCGAATGCCATCGCACAGGCGCTGGAGGTGGACAAGGAGGGGAAACAGCAATATTCCCTCGCCGTCAAGACCGAGCAGGGAGTGGTGCGCCTGCCTCCTCAATCCACTTTGGGGGATGCCACTGTCCTGGATGGGTTTTATCTGCAACTTTTCCATGAGAAGGAAGCTCCCCTATCCCGCAAGATAAAAGCGCAAGCCTATTTGCAATCGGAAACTGGCCAGACCTTCCCCTTGGATTCGGATACGATCCTGGTCGGGCGCAAGGATGTGAAGCGCGGCGTTTTGGTGGATCTTGACCTGACCCCGTTGGACGGGCGCAAGATCATCTCGCGCAAACATGCGATCCTTGAGCGGCAGAAGGGCGGCTGGGTTGTGATTGACCAGGGAAGTGTGAACGGCACCTGGTTGAACGGCCACCAACTGACGGCACGTGAACCGTATCCCTTGCAGGAGAGGGACGAGATCGTGTTTGGGAGGAACGGGGTGGTGTTGAAATTTATGGCAAATTCGTGAACATCGGATACAACAGCCAGAATAACTGGAACATCAGGGAAACTTTCGATTTATTGATATATCATCACAAGGCAATTGGTATATCCTTACATCACCCAGACCAAATCGGTAGTCGCTGTTGATTTCCACCAAGCCATACTCATCAAAACTATTTTCCAGATTATCCAAATACACATAGGTTACCCCCTCCTTGCATAAATTCTCGACCTCAAAATAAAAATCAATTTTTGAATCCAACCTGCGCGTTGGAATCCCAGTAAGATATTCAATCCAGGCGCCTCCATCGATTGGCAAATAGTTCCCGGGCTTGCCTGAGGCAGCAATTCCCACAATGGAATTATCGGGGATGTTGTTTTGCATCCAAGCAAAAGAGAAAAGATCATCATCGTTAAGAAAAACGCAACACTCCGATGGATGGTGATTCTGCAAAAAAATAGCATTAATCACGCCGAATGTGATGGTTCCGGCCAACAGCCATCGCTGTAGCAATATTCGATTTACTTCGGTAAATAATATGGTTACTACTCCCTCTAATCCAAGCCAGATGAATATACTGGCAGGAATGTAAAAGAATATAATCAAGAATGGACGATCAAATATCGTGTCAAACCTTGCCGAAAGGGAAATCCACTCCGTTGGAACAAAGTATCCGATACTTGCGACAATTATTAACACAGCAATAAATGCCGCCATAAAGAAATCCAGATAAAAGGCGAATACAAAAAATAATATTAATGCAAGAAATATCCAGATTGAAAATCCAATTTCCCAAACAACAATGATTGAAATCATTGTTGCAACAACAAGAGAGAACGCCAGCGTTTCGTCGCCCCCCCTATCATGTCCGCTTGCCAATTTTTTTCTTCTCAATAATTCCATCTTTGTGCATAAATAGAACGAAAGGACAACTGCGGCTAATGCAAATATGCTTCGACTATGAATGCAAGCGGTTGAAAGAATCGCCAATCCCGTCAACCATCGAAATTTCACGGATGGGGATGGCTTGAATCTCATTTGAACAAGCCAGAGGGTCAAGACAAAGACAATCCCGACCATACTGGCGATGGCGGGATATTTTCCCCAATTACTTGCATAAGATGGAGTGGGAAGCAACAAGCCAGAGATGCACATAGCAGTCCATGCCGATACTGAACTTCTGGATAAGACCATGACCAGAGGGTAAATTGCAAGGACCGCAAGCGCCTGGAAATATTGTCCTAGGATTAGGATTACATGTATGGGATCTGTTGAAGTGATGCCGTTTAGCCAGGCGGACAGGGCATGAAAACCAAAATGATAGTAATGATTTGCGTCGAAGGAAAGATAAAAAAAGGCCTGAGGGGGGTCTTCTGGGCTCATCAAATCCCGGACGATCTGCAAATGTGTCACCGAATCGGCATATGATGGAACAAGTAGGTTTTGAACAAATATAAGACGAAGAAGCAGGATGAAAAGAAAGAACGCGATTATTTTCAGGAACGAAACTGAAATATTTATTTGTTCTCGACGCCAGATGATGATAATTAAAGCAAAAGAGTAAACAACCATCCCCAGAACAGGGGATGGCTTGATTTTGAGCACCGCCAAACACAGACTGAAGAGAGTAGCCCCCAATATCCCCCCGATAAACGAGATTACAACCGCCAGATCTTTATCAACGATGATTTTAGCGAGAATGTTCGATATCAGAACCGCGAAGGCAAATTGCAACGTTAATAGATGCAAAAACAAAGGCCAGTTTTGAAGAATGATTAGAAGACTGGCCTGCATGGAGCCAAGCGTGCCGGCAGTATTTTCCCACATCGCGTTATGGGTACTTTCCACCGCCTCCAGATGATCCTGGTTTTTGGGGGCGGGCAGGTGCGAAGTATGCAACAATTTGGAAGTGACCTGTGCAAATGTTCTCGAATTCCGAATATCGGAGCGTCAATTGGTAATTCCCCTCCGGGATAACAGATGAACTTTCGCAATATAAACGGCCGGGATAACCATCCCAAAATGTACACGTTAGAGTATAGTTGCCAATGGACAGATACGGAAACCTGGAGGAACCTATGCCCGACTTATACTTAAAGGCAATAATCAATTTATCGGGTTGGGGAGAAATACTATATAAGCAAATGTTCTCTCGACTGGTCTGGCAATTCTCCAGAGGATAGCCCGGAGATACCGATGTGAGCGTTGGAGAAAATTGGGTATCTGCTGGCGGATGAGTATCCGATGCAGAAGGAAGAGCGGGAACATCTGGTGTCAAAGTGGGCTGTTCAAACACAATTGCTGTACTGGTAAGGGTTGGGAGAACGCTCGCCCCAAACAGCCCTTGCAAACCAGGCAATTTAAAAACAAACACGGAAAGCAATAAGAGGATGCCTGCCAGACCAATTCCGATTGCTATGGCTTGTGACCATGTTAATCGTTTTGCATAGTGTCTTTCCTCGGGGCGGGGCGATGCTTTTAAAGATGTGACAGTGTCAGACGTGATTGATTGAGATATAGTATTTCGATCAAAGGAAGCGGTATTTTGGCTAGAATTTCCTTGCGTCCCTATCACTGCTGCCTGAAGCCCATCCTTTTCCATCGCCAGATTTTCTAGCACGGTCACAAAATCGGTCATACTCTGATACCGATCTTCTTTCTTTTTCGCCAATGCCTTAATCAAGATTCTTTCCACGCTATCTGGCAGGTTTGGCACAAAACTCCTGGGTCTTGGCAGGGGTTCGCTGGCATGTTTGAATAACACTGCCATAGGGGTATCGGCAGTGAAGGGTTTGTGACCAGTCACCATTTCATAGAACACGACACCCAGCGCATAGATATCGGCGCGCTGATCCACAGTCTTGCTGGTGACCTGCTCCGGTGCCATGTATTCGGGTGTGCCGACGGCCGCGCTCGTGCCGGTCAGGTCAACGGTTATTTCTTCGTCAATGATCTTGGCGATTCCGAAATCGGTGAGCATGGGATCGCCGGTCTTGGTGATGAGGATGTTGGAAGGTTTAACGTCGCGATGGATCATCCCTTCGGAGTGAGCATAAGCCAGGGCGCGGGCGACGGGGATGAGCAGGCGCGCCGCATCTTGCCAGGGCATGGGTTTACCTTTGAGTTGTTCCTTGAGTGTTCCGCCGGGCAGGAATGGCATGACGAGATAGGGTTTGCCTTCGTATTCCCCGTAATCCAGCACCTTGACAATGTTGGAATGCGTCAGTTTTGCCAATGCTTTAGCTTCACGCTCAAAGCGTTTGAGGGCGCGTTCCAAGATACTTGGCGCGAGATTCTCGGTGCGAATCACCTTGACCGCAACATCGCTCTCCAGACGCGTGTCGTAGGCTTTGTATACAATCGCCATGCCACCCTCGCCGAGTTGTTCGAGAATGTGATAGCGTCCGAGGGATTGACCGATTAAGTTAGACATTCTGCCCTCCAGTTGAAGACCTGACATGTCTCACTCGCGCCATGATTGACAAGAACGATTGCGTGGACACAAGTTTCGATTGATCGGACTTTCGCGGAGACATGTCAGGTCTGTGAAAGCCGAGTTGCTCGAGGATGTAGTAGCGTCCGAGGGATGCGCCAATCAAATCAGACATTATTTTCTCCAAAAAAATTCGCGTGCTGGGGGCAAAGCTCCCATCTCGTAAATGTCAGAAACGGTTTGGAATGTGGTTACGGGATGAGTCCCCATTTTTTGTTGAGTTGTTCGAGCGTGCCATCGGCAGTCATGGCGGCCAGGGCGGCATTCACGGCGTCCGTCAAGTCGCTGTTGGGCGGGAAGACGAATGCCAATGTTTCGCCGGTTGCAATTTGGCCTGCCAATTTGAAGGCGCCTTCGTTCTCCTTCATGAAACCTGC
>Ga0210044_10008426_pt1 | contig 12853 bp, 16 predicted proteins | sample CryGey13umfilter_2_FD_183959 | JGI IMG/M metagenome (GOLD analysis project Ga0210044, IMG submission 183959) | Groundwater microbial communities from aquifer in Utah, USA - Crystal Geyser 4/9/14 3 um filter (SPAdes) (version 2) | ecosystem: Environmental > Aquatic > Deep subsurface >... | reverse complement strand
TTCATGTCCGGTATCCTGAGGCTTTTCGGGTTTATTTGGCGTGCTCATGTTTAACCTCCCGGTCCAGTTCCATATCATCTTCGTGATTGACGAAATCACGATGCTGTTCAAATTTATCGCGGTTGGCAGGCTTGAGTATCAGGAAATAAGCGGTTGCCATCAGACCTGCAATGACCAGTAAAATGATCAGGCCGGTCCAGTCGGTAGAGGTCATGGCTGACCAGTCGGTAGAAAGGATCTTATTCACGATAATCCTTCCCTTCCTGGAACTTCACCATCGTTCCAAGCACCTGCAGATAAGCGACCATGGCATCCATCTCGGTCTTGCCTTTCACCGCCTCTTCAGCGCCTGCGAAATCAGCTTCGCTATATGGCACACCCACAGCTGCCAGAGCACGTAACTTCCTCTCTGTCAGCGTATGATCAATGAGGTTTTCAGCCAGGAACGGATAACCCGGCATGACCGATTCAGGCACCAGTGAACGCGGCGCCTTCAGATGCTGGATCTGCCATTTATCCGAGTATTTGGCACCCACGCGCGCCAGATCAGGACCTGTACGTTTGGAGCCCCACTGGAACGGATGATCGTATTTGGATTCCGCCGCCAGCGAGTAGTGACCGTAACGCTCTTTCTCATCACGGAACGGACGAATCATCTGGGAGTGGCAGAGGTAGCAGCCTTCGCGCACATAAATATCACGCCCTTCCTGCTCCAGTGCTGTATACGGCCGGATGCTGTCCTCTTCCTGGGAGAGCTTCTCAATCGTATTGTCGAGGTAATAGAGCGGAACAATCTCCACGATGCCGCCGACTGAAACGACGAGCGCCACCATGATGATCAGGCCCCAGACATTTTTTTCGAGTTTTTCCTGAAATGTCATCTGATTACCCCCCTTAAACCCTGGCTGCCGCAGCCGCTGTTACAGGCTGTTTGGCACCACTGATAGTTTTGATAATGTTGTAGAGCATGAGCACGGCACCGATCAGTACCAGTACACCGCCAACCGAGCGCAGCACGTAATACGGGTGCATGGCGGATACGGTTTCAGCAAAGGTGTAAACCAGATTGCCGTAGTCATCCGTGGCGCGCCACATCAGGCCCTGCATGATACCGGAGACCCACATTGCGCAGATATAGATAATGGTACCGATGGTATGGACCCAGAAGTGCGTATTCACCATGCTGACCGAGTAGATATCCTTGCCCCACAGTCGGGTAACCATGTGATAGATCGCACCGATAGAGACCATTGCAACCCAGCCCAGTGCACCGGAATGAACATGTCCGATAGTCCAGTCAGTGTAGTGGGACAGTGCATTGACGGTCTTGATCGACATCACAGGCCCTTCGAAGGTCGACATGGCATAAAATGCCAGCGACACAACCAGGAAGCGCAGCACATAGTCATCACGCAGTTTGTTCCAGGCTCCTGATAACGTCATCATACCGTTGATCGCGCCGCCCCAGGATGGAATGATCATCGCCATGGAGACTGCTGCACCGAGTGAACCGGCCCAGTCAGGCAGTGCGGTGTACTGCAGATGGTGTGCGCCGAGCCATACATAACCGAACATCAGTGCCCAGAAGTGCAGCACGGAAAGACGGTAGGAGAAGACAGGACGATTGGCCTGTTTCGGAATGAAATAGTACATGATGCCGAGGAAACCTGCGGTCAGGAAGAAGCCCACCGCATTATGGCCCCACCACCACTGGATCATTGCATCATGCACACCGGAGTAGATGGAGTAAGAGTGCGTCAGTGTTACCGGCACAGCCAGTGAGTTAACCACGTGCAGATAGGTGATCATCACCATCATACCGAGGAAGAACCAGTTGGCCACGTAGATATGGGAAACCTTGCGGTTCACTATGGTCATGATGAAGTTGAACGTAAAGGCAAGCCAGACCACCGCGATCAATATATCCAGAGGCCAGATCAGTTCGGCATACTCTTTACCCTGAGTCAGACCCAGCGGGAAAGTAACGACTGCACCAACAACAATGGCATTCCAGCCCCAGAAGGTGAACCAGGCCAGCTTCTCACTCCACAGTGTCACATGGCATGTTCGCTGCACAATATAATAAGCCGTCGCCATCAGGGTGGAGCCCCCGAATGCAAAAATCACCGCATTGGTATGCAGTGGCCTTAAACGCCCAAAACTTATATACGGATTATCAAAATTCAGCGCGGGAAACGCCAGCTCCCAGGCTATGAAATCTCCAACCAGAGCACCTACGATCAGGTAGAGCACTGCTGCTATGGAGAACCATTTTACAACAGTAAAGCTGTATTGTTGTTCGTCAGGTTTACCTTCAGACACGGCCATCCTCCTATTTTTCATCATGAAAACGTGATCTGCATCACATATGCGCAATACTATATTATTATTTAATAATATTGTAAACATCTAAATTTAATGTTACATTGTCAGCACCCGATATGATATCAGGCTTTAGAGAACCTAAGGGAGTGACAAAATGTCGCAGACAGAAAGGAAAACAGTCCGATATTTGGGACTGAAGTTATTTGCGGCGGCACTGCTGGCCACAGCACTGCTCTTTGCCTGGAGCAGCTCCAATCACAAGTACAGCGATCAGGGCAGAGAGACATGGATCGACGAGACCGGCCAGTTGCATGTACTGGGCATTACACTTGGACGCACAACCCTGCGCGATGCCGAGATCAGTCTGAAAAGCCGCAGCGACATCGCCTTATATATATATCCTGAAGGACATGCCGAGGCAGGCCTGAGACTGGAAGCTTTTTTTCCATCTATCGCCGACCACAGCAAGGTGATTCTGGAGTTGGTTGCTGATGACCCGACACTCAGGCAGATCGAGACGCGAGCCACCCTGCCCCATCTGTATCCCAATGCGGTTGCCCGCATGAATGTGCACCCGGAGGATCTGCCGCGCATTCAGCAGATGATAGTGAAGAACCTGACCCTGATTCCCAGCATCGATATCTCGCCTGAAATGCTGCATAACCGCTTTGGCGCGGCATCAACCATCATGCAGGGTGAAGAAGATGTCACCTACTACTTTTTTCCTGAAATCGGCCTGAAAGCCACGTTGAATAATGAGGATGCAACACGTTTACAGTTCAGTAATCCTTAGCCAGTTCAATAAGGCAGCCGGAAGCAAAGCAATCAAAGATTCATATCGGGGATGAGGGGCAGCAGCAGAATAAATTCGGCGCCTTCCCCCGGCGGACTCACCACCTGCATGGTTCCACCATGTTGTTCAACAATTGCAAATACGTTGGCCAGGCCAAAACCGTTTCCGTCAGCCTTGGTGGTAAAAGCAGGCGTAAATACTTTTGCGATCACATCCGGAGCAATGCCGGAACCTGAATCCTTCACCCTGATTTCAGCCCAGGGGTTAGCCTTGCTCAAGCTCACCAGAATAGTCCCCTCAGTATCGCAACCAATCGCCTCAATGGCATTCTTGAGCAGATTCAGCACCACCTGATACAACTGGTCATGGTCCCCGAGAATATAGACCGGCTGCGCAGGCCGATGCCACTCAATAGCGATACGTTCCGGAAATATTGGCCGGGTCAGTGTGATCGACTCATCGATAGAGTCGGACACATCAACCACACCGAGGTGCTCTTCCGAATGGTTGGCAAAGGCAAGAATGCGCCCGATCATACCATTGGTGCGCGCTATGGTTTTTTCTATGGATGTCAGGTGATGCAGAATCAAGGGGTCTTCGGTTCGCCGGCCAATCATGGTCGATGCGCTGAGCACAACATGCAGTGAGTTACGGATATCATGCACAATGCCCTGCGTGAAATGGCCCAGGGATTTGATCTTTGTGGCGTGAACACCATCATCCGAACTGTCACTGCTGCTGCTCAGTGAGTCATTACCTTTATTCAATAGCATCTCCCTCAACATCCTGCTGAATGGATGGAAATGTTCACATAAACACCCTGTTTCTACAATGCCCAAATCAGCATATCAGGACTTAATCATTCAATGATTGTGGGTCGGCGGCATGGGGTGATTCATGCCTGAGTGATCCATACCTGAGTGATCCATTGGCACCTGCTGTGACTCATGCCCAGCTCCGCCGCCGTGCAACATATGCATCAGGTCGGTACCGCGTACCATGGTGAACAGGCCCAGCATGATGACCAGAATACCCAGCCCCTTCATCACCAGACCGCGTTTATTGGCTGCCAGCAGGTTCACCAGAGCAGGTGCTGCCATCATGGCCGGAATCGTTCCCAGACCAAAGGCGAGCATGGTGCTGCCCGCTTCGACCACACCCCCGGAAGCAATGCTCAAACCCAGTGCAGCATAAACCAGACCGCATGGCAGCAGCCCGTTGGCCAGACCTATGCCATACCAGCTTACCGGCGTGCTCTTGCTGGCCGCTGCCTTAATTCGATTCGCCAGCCCCAGCCCCCCGATTGCGCGGACGCCGAAACGGGCCAGCGGATCCGGCATAAACCCGGCCAGATTCAAGCCGAAGGTAATCATGACCAGACCTGCAAACAGCGTTAAGAGAAACTGAACCTGATCAAAACCTGCCAGTTGCTTCAGGGAAATGCCGATCAGGCCGCTGATCAACCCCAGTATCGTATACGTTGTTACACGACCGAACTGGTAGGCCGTCAAACCGCTCCACCAGAGTTTGGGGCGTGTCATGGAGAGTGCGGAAACAAGGCCGCCACACATGCCGATACAGTGCATGCTGCCCAGAAAACCGACCGAGAATGCGATCAGCAGGGCTTCCATCAATGTTCATGCCTGTACATCTGCTTGATCATATCCTCAGTGACGATTCTTTTCTGTAACCAGTAGGCCCATTTCTCTGCGGCTTTCTTGCTATCGAAGCAGCCGCACTGCAGTGAATGGTTTCGGAACCATACATTCGCCTGAAAGTGGCAATCGCTATTCTCTTTCTGATCCCTGATAAACACCATGACATGCTCCCTTGTCGACTCGATAATTATATTATCATTTAATAATACGTCAAGCGGGCAAATTGTCACATCACAGCCTCACTTTCAAACCAATGCCACTCCCATTGTTACAATGGTGCTGTCGCTTTGCTATCTTTCGCCAAACGATATTTCTGATGCTGCAACAATCGAGGGGAAAAGAGTTGAGTCATTCTGACAGCACACAACATATACCGAAACGCATTCTATCCGGGATGCGCCCGACAGGCCGCCTGCATCTGGGCCACTATAAAGGCGTACTGGAGAACTGGCTGAAACTACAGGAAGAGCATAACTGCTTCTTTTTCGCCGCAGACTGGCATGCGCTGACCACCGATTATGCCAACCCGTCGATTGTGAAAGACACCATCTGGGATATGCTGATCGACTGGCTGGCTGTCGGTGTTGATCCTGAAAAAGCGGTGGTGTTTATCCAGTCGGAGGTGCCCGAGCATGCTGAACTGCACCTGCTGTTTTCATTTATGACCCCGCTCTCCTGGCTGGAGCGCGTACCGACCTACAAAGACCAGATCGAACAGTTGCGTGAAAAGGATCTCGGCACCTATGGCTTCCTGGGTTATCCCCTGCTGCAGTCGGCCGATATCCTGATCTACCGCGCTGACGGCGTACCTGTCGGTGAAGATCAGGTGCCGCATGTCGAGCTCACGCGCGAAGTTGCCCGTCGCTTTAATCACCTCTACCGCCAGGGCCTGCCGCCGCTGTTCCCTGAACCGGCAGCGATGCTGATGCCTGCGGCCAAACTGCCGGGTCTGGATGGTCGCAAGATGAGCAAGTCCTACGGCAACACCATCGAATTGGGTGAAACATGGAAAGTGACCGAGAAAAAGGTAAAAACCATGCCGACGGATCCCGCCCGCGTACGCCGTGATGATCCGGGCAACCCTGAGAATTGTCCGGTATGGGAATATCATAAAGTCTATTCAACCGAAGCGGAACGCGAGTGGGTCAAAGACGGCTGCACCACTGCCGGCATCGGCTGCATCGATTGCAAAATGTGTGCACTGAAACATCTTGAAGAAGAGTTACAGCCCATCCGTGAGCGCCGTGCCGACATTGCCTCCCGCCCCGATGATCTGAGAGACATTGTCCGCTCCGGTAACGAACGCGCCCGCCATGAAGCATCGCGCACCATGGAAAAAGTGCGTAAAACACTGAAGATGGGCTATCGCGTATGAATCAGGCAGTGCAGGCTGAGCTTATCACTCATGAGACTACGCCGCATGCACTGCCTCCGGTTCAACTCGATCAGTTTGAAGGCCCGCTGGATGTACTGCTGCATCTGATCCGCAGTCAGGCGATGGATATTTTCGATATCCCCATGGCCATGATTACCGCGCAATACCTGGAAATACTGGAAGCCCAGCAGGAGATGGATCTGGAAGTCGCCGGCGATTATCTGGTCATGGCCAGCACCCTGATGCAGCTGAAATCACGCATGCTGTTGCCGCGCCCGGAAATCGATGAGGAAGGCAACGAAATCGATCCGCGTGCGGAACTTGCCGCCCAGCTGCTTGCCTATGAGCAATACCGTATGCTCGCCGAGGAGCTTAATGAGCTGCCGAGGCTAGGACGTGATGTGTTTGTGCGCTGCATATTTCCGGAAGCCAAAGATGTGCAACGGCCATTGCCGGAAGCCGATCTGGATGCCCTGCTCATGGCGTTCCGTGCGGTATTGAAACGCGTCGGCGGTGAAGTGCGCCATCGTATCTTTACCGAAACGATGAGTGTGCGCGAACGTATGGCGACAGTGCTGGAGCGCCTGCGCAAAGGCGGCATCGGGCTGGATGAACTGCTGGCCGATGAGCCGGGACGCGAAGCACTGGTGACCACGGTGCTGGCAATTCTTGAGTTATGGCGACAGCAGATGATTTCTGTCGTACAGTCGGAAGCTCTGGGTGCGATTACCCTGCTGCCGAAGGAGGCTGTTGAATGAATGCAGAACAGCTGCAACGACTTGGCACCCAACTGGAAGCCCTGTTGCTGGCCAGCGATGAACCGCTCACGATGGCCAGAATGCGGGGCGTGTTCGGTGAAGGGGTACACAGTTCGGATCTCCGCGAGGCCATCGCCGCGCTCGAGGCCTTTTATCAGGATCGCGGCATTCAGATCATCCAGGTTGCCGGTGGCTGGCAATTCAGGACGGCGCCGGAACATGCCGATATGATTCAACATTTATGGGAGATCAGGCCGCAGAAGCTCTCCCGATCGGCCATGGAAACACTGGCCATTATCGCTTACCGACAGCCGACTACGCGGGCTGAAATCGAAGCTTTGCGCGGTGTGAAAATTTCCAGCCAGATGGTCGCTACCCTGCAGGAGCGAGGCTGGGTGAAAGTGCTGGGGCGCAAAGAGGTGCCGGGTCGTCCGTACCTGCTTGGTACCGGTAAACAGTTCCTGGTGGATTTCGGCCTTGATTCTCTTAAAGATCTGCCGGATTCAGCGCAACTTATTGACGAAGACGAAATTCAACAGATGGTAATGGGAAGTATCCAGGAACATGACTATGAAGAAGAAGCAGACACAGAGAATCCGCACCAAAACGAAAGGCGGGAAGCCAGAGGCTGATAGCACTAAACCCGTAAATACCGGCAAACCGCAGGCTTCCGGAACGGTCCAGCGCCCCGTCAAGGCAGGCGCGCCGGCGGATAAAGACCCGCGCCCTTCGCGCCTGAAAGCACCGGAGACCGGCAGTCGCAAAGCGGCCAAACCCGGATCGACTTCAGCCCGACCTGCATCAGCCCGCCCCACATCAGCAAAAAGCCGGAAACCCCTGACCGCAAAGTCGCCCGCAGCCGGAAAGCGGCCGGGTTCAAAAGCAAAATTGCCAACCGGTCCGACTCAGCCCTCAGGTGAAAACGATGGCGGCGAACGCATCAACCGTTTTCTGGCCCGTTGCGGCCTCTGCTCGCGCCGTGAAGCCGACCGCTGGGTAGAAGCCGGTCGCGTCACCGTAAACAATCAGGTCAGCCAGGAACCGGGCCTGAAAATCAAACCCGGTGATATCGTCTGTGTCGACGGCAAACCGGTTGAGGTGCAGACCCTCTACACCTACATCCTGTATAACAAACCCATGGGGCAACTCTGTACGCGCCGTGATGACAATGGGCGGGCACTGATTTACGACTCGCTCGATGTAGCGCCCAATGTGCAATCGATCGGCAGACTGGATATGGATACTGAGGGGCTGCTGCTGCTTACCGATGACGGCGCCCTGACCCGGGCTTTGACCCATCCCGGTGCCAAAATGCCACGCGAATACCGCGTGCGCGTGGGCGGTCAGGTGAGTCTGGAAACACTGGAGAAGTTGCGTCGCGGCGGCTTTGAAATCGGCGAAGGCGATACCAGTGACGGCTGGGAAGTGTCGGTGGATTCCGAGACCAAGGGTCACACATGGCTTACCGTAGTGATATTCCGTGGTCGCTGGCGCGAAGTGCGCCGCACACTGGAAGCCGTGGGTCATCCTGTGCGCAGGCTGATGCGTACCCGTTTCGGCCCGATTCGCCTTGAAGAGGGCATGCCGCGCGGCAGCTATAGAAAATTGAATCGTTCGGAAGTAAAAAAGCTGCTTGATCAGGTGACAACGGAAAATTGAAACGGCTTGTGCCACTGGAGGTTTACGAAAAACTGCTGGCCGCCTATGGCCCGCAGCACTGGTGGCCGGCTGAGAAACCGTTTGAAGTGATGGTGGGAGCAATCCTTACCCAGAATACCAACTGGCAGAATGTTGAAAAGGCCATCGCCAACCTCAAGGCGCACGATATGCTCCATTGCGAGGTCATTGCCAGCAGCAACCCGGATCAGCTTGCCGAAATCATCCGCTCCTGCGGCACCCATATGCAGAAGGCACGTTACCTGCAGCAGTTTTCACTGTTTTATTATAACAATGGTAAACGCAAAGGTTTGATGAAGTGGCCGTTGAGTGTGTTGCGACACCGGCTGTTGTCAGTACACGGCATCGGCCCTGAAACCGCCGATTCGATGCTGCTCTATGCGCTGGACAGACCGGTATTTGTCGTGGATGCCTACACCAAACGTCTATTCGTTCGTCTGGAACATTTCAGCCATGAACTCGCCTATGACAGCATTCAGAACTATTTCCAGCAACGGCTGCCTGAAAGCCTGCCACTGTTTCAGGAGTATCATGCACTGATCGTCGAACATGCCAAACGCCATTGCAGAACCAAGCCGCTGTGCAGCGATTGTCCGCTATATGAAAGCTGCCCCACTGCTGCATGTTCAACCATGGAAATCAGCCGTTCCTTGCTTCCCGATATTGATTAGAGGGATACGCTGAAAAAGTCAGCGTATCGTTAGGGAGATGCTGATTTATTGTCATCCTGACAAAAATCAGTTCGCAAGGGCAAAAGCGTCGTTTCGCCCTTGCTCACAAAATCAAGCACTTAAGCGCATGATTTTGGCAGGCCATCCGTGACCTGCACGGAAACGCTGAATAAATCAGCGCTTCCTTAGCGAACAGTTTTAGTTTTTTCGCGCATCCAGGGCGGCTCTGAGAGCTGTCTTATTCTGGAAATCAGTATCTGCTGCTGCGCCACCATAAACTTGCGTATCATATCGCCAAAGGGCCCGAGTGAACTGAAGCGCACCCCTAATCTGCATGTCTTATCAGCATTAACCACCCAGCATGCATGGCCTTCCAGCCAGATCTTGCTGCCCTCCAGTTGCCAACGGCAGCCAAGCATCTCCCCCGGTTGAATATCGGTCTGGCCAACCACGTCCAGGCCCATACCTTCCGTCGATATATCATGCATCGTGGCAATCACAGGCTGCCCGTGCCTGCTCAACTGAACCTCCACCTGTAAATCCGGCCTGATGCGTAAATTTTTTCTCAGCTCCCGGCGGGATTTCTCGACCGAGCGCACGATCAACCTCAGCCTGGTGTTGCTGCAGGCCAGCGCGGCAAGCCTGATATAATGCTTTTCATCCGGGCTCGATGTGATCACCTCGCGCATATCATCCGAGGCAGCAAAGACCCGCCCTGTTTCCGGTGAAATCTCGACTTCCAGCTCTCCCCCTGAAAAGCTCAGGTATTTCACTTTTGCGGTAATCGGCATTTCATAAAAATAGTTATGCAACTGAACCACGCCCTGTTCGAACCAGAGCGCCTTGCTCTGGGCCAGCACACGTGAATACACTTCTTCATCGAGTGCGGCATGCCATTTACGATCGAATGTCTGGATAATGGATGACTGCAGGGCATTGAAATGTTCGATGCAGCTGGAAAATGCAGCCACTCCGGCATTGACGTTGGTCGCTTCCATGCGTTCGATCAAGTTCTGCACACTTAACCATTCGCATCGTAACATAGCTGAAAGCAGATCGCCGATTTCCACACCGGAAGCAATCAGGGAAGCGCTCAAATCCTGCAGGGAACGCTGTATGGGTTGAGCACAGATAACGCGCATGATATCCGAGCGATCATAATTGCTGATCGACGGTAAATCCCTGCCCAGCTGATCCATCAGTTTTTTTTCCATAACCTGCACGGCAACGGCTCCCTGCAAAAAAGAACGTGAGCCTACGCACTGCCTGAAGTTGCCTGAAAAACAGAAAGAATACCCGAAGCGCGATGATCCGGATTCCGGCAACAGATATTTCATACCGGCCTGTATTGTCAGCCATTCCCTAAAGCACGTATTGATAAGGCACGCATTGATTCAAATGCTCTGATTCAAATGCTCTGATTCAAACCAGCAAGTTTCAAGCCACTATCGCGTGGCTTGCCCGTTCACTCGCTGTCGTCGCCCCGGCGCATGCCCATCAGTTCCGCATTGATAAAGGCATCGATGTCACCATCGAGGAAGGCTTGTGTATTGCCGGTTTCCATACCTGTCCTGAGATCCTTGATACGCGACTGATCCAGCACATAGGAGCGAATCTGGTGGCCCCAGCCGATATCGGTTTTGGTATCTTCCATGGCCTGTTTCTCGGCGTTCTGTTTCTTGAGCTCATGTTCGTACAAACGCGCCTTGAGCATCTTCCAGGCTGCAGCCCTGTTCTTGTGCTGTGAGCGGTCATTCTGACACTGTACGACGATGTTCGTCGGAATATGCGTCAAACGTACAGCCGAATCGGTTTTGTTGATGTGCTGACCACCGGCACCGCTGGCGCGATAGGTATCGGTACGCACATCGGACTCATTGATGTCGATATCAATCTCGCGATCGATATCCGGATAAGCAAAGACAGATGAAAAAGAGGTATGGCGACGATTGCCGGAGTCATACGGCGACTTGCGCACCAGACGATGCACGCCGATCTCCGCTTTCAGGAAACCATAAGCGTAGTCGCCCTTGATCGATACCGTCGCTGATTTGATGCCCGCCTCTTCACCGGCCGTACACTCCATCAACTCGGTTTTAAATCCCTTACGCTCGGCCCAGCGCAGATACATGCGCAACAGCATCTCGGCCCAGTCCTGCGCCTCAGTACCACCGGAACCGGAGTTGATGTCGAGGAAGGCCGACTCGATATCCGTTTCGCCGCCCAGCATGCGGGCAAGCTCCAGCGTTTCAATCTGCGGCTGCACACCATCGAGTATCCCGACAGCTTCAATCTGCGAATCGCGATCACCCTCATCCACGCCCATCTCAAACAGCATGGACGCGTCATCGAGCTCGCTCGCTGCCTGCTTGAATTCCTTGAGCACCTTTTCAACACGCGCGCGCTCCTGCATCAGGCGCTGCGCCTCTTCCGGGTTGTTCCACAGGGTAGGGTCTTCGATGCGTGCGTTTAACTCGCGCAGATCCTCTTCTTTGGCTTCAACGTCAAAGTGACCTCCGCATGGCATCCAGACGCTCAGCATAATTTTCCGCCCGCGTCCTGAATCCTGCAATCTGATCTTCAATGCTCATCGTTAACTCCAAAAAAAGTGTTTCTCAAAGGAGGTGGAAGGTACATATTCACCGCTTCAAATCAACCGGCCTGTCCACCTCTGAGGGCAGATCAACGATATCAGGCACGATAACAGGAGGTTAACCATGAAAAACCGCTACTCTGCCCTGCTTCTACTCTGTGCAGCTTCCCTCGTCTCCGGCTGCTTCATGCTCCAGACCACGGTTCATCAGCCGAAGCCCAAGCCGAAAAACAAAACCCATTCTGAAGCGACACCGACCTATGCTCCGTCTTACGTCCTGCAACAGCGTGATACTGCGACATCAGGCTTCGAGCCGGAATTCGACGCTTATCTGCCTGATGAGCAGCCGGGCCTCTATGTTCTCCTGAAACGCCGATCCTGAAGCCGCCAATGTCACTTCATATATGCGCGACGCATCTCGCAGCCCTGATGAGTCTCTTCTGATGAGCGTGCGCATCGACAAATGGCTCTGGGCAGCCCGCTTTTTCAAAACTCGCGGTCTGGCCACTGAAATGGTCAATGGCGGTCATGTGCAGATCAACGGCGAACGCATCAAGGCATCCCGCGCTGTAAAGGTCGGAGAACAGCTCAACATCGTGCGTAATCAGGAACAGTTTGTTGTCACAATCACAGGGCTGGCTGAAAAGCGCAGCTCCGCAGCTATTGCGCAAACACTCTATCAGGAGACAGAACAGAGCATTGCTGCCAGGGAAGAGCAGAATCTGCTGCGCAAATTCAAAGCAGCCAGCGCCCCTGCCCCGGATAAACGACCGGACAAAAAAGCCCGTCGCCAGATTATCCGTTTTGTCAGGCAGAAGGATTAAGAGGCCGCCACAACCCGATTACGCCCTGCTTCCTTGGCCTCATAGAGCGCCTTATCAGCATTGTGAGCCAGTTCAGTGGCAGTGACAGTGTGCGAAGGAAATGCAGCGACACCAATACTGACCGTCACCTTCAAAGTCTCGTTCTCTGATGCCTTATATTCATCAGCAGCAATATGCAT
>Ga0210044_10008422_pt1 | contig 12860 bp, 10 predicted proteins | sample CryGey13umfilter_2_FD_183959 | JGI IMG/M metagenome (GOLD analysis project Ga0210044, IMG submission 183959) | Groundwater microbial communities from aquifer in Utah, USA - Crystal Geyser 4/9/14 3 um filter (SPAdes) (version 2) | ecosystem: Environmental > Aquatic > Deep subsurface >... | reverse complement strand
GAAGTTCTAGCGGTAAAAATTATGAAGGTTTAGTTGTTATTCTTGTAGCTGAGGGCACACAAAGTCAAGCTGAATATGTGGCTATGTCTTTACAGACTGCCGAAAATGCAGTCACAATCGGTAGCCAAACGGCGGGTGCTGACGGAAATGCTGTGCCGTTCGTTTTTTTAGGAGAATACCAAACTCTAATAACAGGTTTAGGGATATACTACCCGGACAGGACTCCTGCGCAACGCAAAGGCGTTAAAGTCGATATAGAGGTAAAACCAACCATTCAGGGCATTAGAGAAGGAAGAGATGAAGTTTTGGAAAGAGCACTTAACTATATAGAAGAAAACAGGTGAGCCAATAGATTATGCCATTTCCTCATGCAACAGCTCTTTTTCTTTACGTTTGCTGATGAGTTTTTGCTTAATCATACGGTGAAGTTTTTACCAAAAAAAGCGATTATGCTACAAATCACATATTTTATGTTGAAAAAAACATAGGAAGTTATAAAAGAAGCTTTTAGGTTTGACTCAGTAAAAAAACTTTTAAATCAATTATCATGGAAAAATTAAAACTTAACAAAGAAAGAATCTCAAAACTTACAGCTACCGAGTTAGATAGTTTGCATGGAGGTGGTACGGCAAACAGTAGTGACCATAATTTTACTTGTTGCTGGTGTACCTCACAGACAAATGATGATCCAGGGTGTCCCTCTGTTACATGTTCAACATATGGAGACCCTAATACCTGTCCACCTCAGAAATAAAGTTAATATTTTATTAAGTTGACCTCAAGAGACTTAGTCTTTTGAGGTTATTTTATTATATCGAAATGAATAAGAACGACATCCACAAAAAAATAATTTTAATAGAAAAAGAATTAGATAGATATTGCTTAGATAGTAAGCACCTGTCTTTGTTTTCTGGAATTAGTGGACTTCCTGTTTTTTATTTGATGTTATTTCAGTTGACTAAGAAAAAAGTTTACCTAAAAAAAATAGACAGAGTAATTATTAGGATTTTTGATATATTAAATAATGGGAATTATGGTGTATCCTATTGTAATGGTTTAGCTGGAGTTGCACACATGCTTAATTTTTTATTAGAACACAAGGTAATTGAAGATTCAATGAGAAGTAACTTGAATTTTTTTGACAATATCTTAGCAGATATAGCTCTAAAAAATACTCAAAGTATTGATGATGCTGATTTTTTGCATGGGGCTTCTGGAGTGGCTTACTATCTCAATAATAGATTAAAAGACAATCCAAAAATTAAAAGCAAAACCTGTCAATTGTTCGAAAAGCTGATAGAGATTGTTGCAAACTATGTAAAAGAATCTGAAAAAGTTTGCAATTTGACTGAATATGCCCCCGGCACTCATCGTACAAATTTAGGATTGGCTCATGGTTTAGTATCCTACATTATTATTTTTTCAAAATTTCTTGAGAATTTTCCCCAAGAAGAGTACGCATTATTTACATTAAAGAAATGTATAGAATGTCTGTTAAGATTTGAATCTAAGGATAAAAGTAAATTATCTTTATTCCCTGGCATCGCTATTAATCAAAAAATTGCTGAATACAATATTCCGTTAGGGTGGTGCTATGGAGACCAGACTATTTCTTTCGGATTGTATAAGGCATCGAAAGTATTGAAAGATGAAAGTTTAAGAGAAAAGGCTTTTAGGCTGGCTTATAGAAATTTAAGTAGAGATTCAATTGAAAAAATTTTTCCTACACCTATTTGTGACGCAGGGTTTTGTCATGGTTTGTCAAGTATAGCATATGTTCACAAAAAATGGTATTATATTTCGGGAGAAAAAAAGTTTTATGATTTATACTCAAAGTTTATATCAGAAATTTTAGATTTTGGAAAAAGGAATGTTGGGATTGCTGGTTATCAGAAGTATGTCAGTAATAATCAATACGAAGACTCTATTGGTTTTTTAGACGGAGCAATAGGTGTTGGGATTGTCTTAGCAGACTATTTGCTTGAAGATAACTCTACAATAAATTGGGATCAATTTTTCTTGTTAGACTAAAAATATTGAAAAAAATGAATATTCTTAAAAAAATTATCTACCTGATTCTTTTTCTGTTTTCTTTTCAATTCGGAAATGCTCAACAAATCTCAGAAACAGAAAGATTAGCAACTTTAGGCAAAATTTGGGGTTTTCTAAAATATTATCACCCGGAGGTGGCAGTCGGGAAATATAACTGGGACGAACAATTTATCGGTATTTTACCCGAAATCAGAAAGGCAGAAAACAGCGAGCAGCTTTCGCAAGTCTATCTTACTTGGTTAGACCGGTTAGGAACGGTAAAACCCTGTAAAAAGTGCAATCCGGATCCGGACAAGGAATATTTTGATAAAAACTTTGACCTGTCCTGGGCACAGGATTCTACACTTTTTACCAATGAACTTTCAAGCAGATTAAAATATATTGAGGACAACCGTTTTCAGGGGAAGCCCTATTATATCAGCATATATAATCCTGGACAAATAGAGGTTATAAATGAACCTAAATATGAAAATTTTGAATACCCGAATGAGGAGTACAGATTGTTGGCATTGGTTAAATACTGGAATATCATCGAGTATTTTTTCCCTTACAAATATATGACCGACCAAGATTGGGATGATGTGCTGACAGAAATGATTCCAAAATTTACAAACGCAAAGGACACAACAGAATACCATCTGGCAATGCTTGAATTGGTAACAAAAATTGATGATACACACGCCTATCTAAAGTCAAATATTATTGATGAACATTTCGGACAAAAAAGATTAAATATTAAGTTTAAAATTATTGACAATTTGGCCGTTATTACAGGTTTTTATTCGGACTCATTAGCCAAGGTCAACGATTTAAAGATTGGAGATATTGTCACACAGTTTAACGAAAAATCTGTTTCAGCCATACTGAGTGAAAATTATAAATACATTCCGGCCTCAAATAAGGTTTCTAAATTAAGATTTTCACAATATCTTATATTTAAAAGCAGAACGGATAGTTTAAAGATCAGAATTCTCAGAGACAAACTGGAAAGAAACAAAACAATTGCGGCTTACGATTATGATGCATTGAACCAGACCCAAAAAAGTGAAAGTGTGAAATGGAAAATTTTGGGTGGAAATGTCGGATATATTAATACATCCGCCCTCATGGGAAAAGATAATATCAATGCTTTAAAAGAATTGAAAAATTGCAAGGCAATTATTGTAGATTTCAGAGGTGTGACCGGAAATACGGGTATTGTTACTCAACTAAACGATGAAAAAAGAGTTTTTGCGAAACTTTTATCCCCGGATATTACCTATCCCGGGAGGTATTACTGGACTGAATCATTAACAAATAAAAGCAACAACAATTATAAAGGTAAAATAATTGTACTTGTCAATGAAGCTACCTTTAGCCAAGGTGAATACTTGGTAATGGCTTTACAAGCAGCAGATAATGTAGTAACCATAGGCAGTCAAACTACAGGTGCTGATGGCAATGTTTCAAAATTTGATTTTATGGGTGGCTTTGAAACTCACATGTCGGGAATTGGGGTTTACTACCCTGATAAAACTCCTGCGCAACGCCGAGGGGTTAAGATTGATATAGAAGTAAACCCAACCATTCAGGGTATTGGGGATGGAAGGGATGAAGTTTTGGAAAGAGCACTTGAATTTATTGAAGAAAATAGATGAGTCAGATTAGTCATTCCCTCCTGAGAGAGGCATTTTCCTTTACGTTTGCTGATAAGTTTTTGCTTAATCATACGGTGAAGTTTTTACCAAAAAAAGCGATTATGCTACAAATCACATATTTTATGTTGAAAAAAACATAGGAAGTTATAAAAGAAGCTTTTAGGTTTGACTCAGTAAAAAAACTTTTAAATCAATTATCATGAAAAAATTAAAACTTAACAAAGAAAGAATCTCGAAGCTTACAAACAAAGAATTAAACTCGTTACACGGAGGCGGAACGGCCAGAAGCACGAATGTAGGATTTACCTGTTGTTGGTGTACAAATGGAACTGAAACCTTTCAAAATGATACATTATGTCGCCAATCAACGTATGATGATCCAAATACCTGCCCTCCACAACAATAGGATTTTCGTATGAAATTTTAAAAACCCGCTAAAAATCAAATTTTTTATAACAAAAAGAAGCTGCCTCGATTAATCGGGTGGCTTCTTTTGTTTAATTTTATAGAAATAAAATCTATTCCATGAAACATTTTCTACTCACCACTTTTTTTGTGCTCGGTTCAATCACTGTTTTTTCGCAACAAAATCTGGTTGAAACGCAAAAAATCGAGACTTTATCAAAGGTTTGGGGATTCTTAAAGTATTATCACCCGGAGGTGGCAGCCGGAAAATATAACTGGGACGAACAATTTATCGGTATTTTACCCGAAATCAGAAAGGCAGAAAACAGCGAGCAGCTTTCACGGGTTTATCACGCCTGGTTAGACCGGTTAGGAACGGTAAAACCCTGTAAAAAATGTAATCCGGATCCGGACAAGGAATATTTTGATAAAAACTTTGACCTGTCCTGGGCACAGGATTCTACACTTTTTACAAAGGAACTTTCAAGCAGATTAAAATATATTGAAGACAATCGTTTTCAGGGGAAGCCCTATTACTTAAAGAGTTATAATGCAATCAAAGCAAGAATAGTAAACGAACCGGAATACGATAATTTTGAGTATCCCGATGGTAAATATCGGCTTCTGGCTTTGGCTAAATACTGGAACGTTGTCGAGTATTTTTTTCCTTACAAATACATGACTGACCAAAATTGGGATGATGTTCTGGCAGAAATGATTCCAAAATTTACAAACGCAAAGGACACAACAGAATACCATTTGACCATGCAAGAATTGGTGACTAAAACGGATGACACGCATACAAGTTTAAGCTCTGATTATGTATCCGGGTTCTTTGGGAGCAAGTGGATTCCTGCTGCTCTAAAAATCATAGAAGATAAAGCGATTATTACAGGTTTTTATAATGATTCTTTGGCTAAAATAAACGACCTGAGAGTTGGAGATGTTATATCAAAGATTAATGGTAAGAAGATATCAGAAATATTGTCAGAAAATTTTAAATATGTGCCTGGTTCCAACGTAGCATCAAAGATTAGAAACACCCTGTTTAAGATAGTAGTACTAGGGAGATCAGATAGCTTAAGTATTTATCTTGAGAGAGACGGGAATTTTCAAAATAAGAAAATTGCCAGATATAATTTTGACACGTTAAATTACAAAAGGGACAAGGAAAAGTCAATGGAGAAATGGAAGATATTAGAGGGTAACATTGGTTATATTCGTATGGAAAACATTCAAATTAAAGATAATCTTAAAGCAGCTGAAGCCTTGTTTAGTTGCTCTGCGATAATTTTTGACATTAGGAGTTATACCCTTGCAACTGGGCAAATGGCTAATAATCTCATACCTACCAAAAAAGCTTATGCTAATCTCCTCTATCCTGACGTGAAATATCCCGGCAAATATTACTGGGGTAAAGCTGAAACGGGAAGTGACAACAGCAAACCCTACTCCGGACTGGTTGTTATCCTGGTGAACGAATACACGCAAAGTCGTGCGGAATATGTAACCATGGCACTACAGACTGCCGAAAATGCAGTCACAATCGGTAGCCAGACAGCCGGTGCTGACGGAAACGTCAATCCTTTTGAATTTCTCGGAGGTTACAAAACACAAATTTCAGGATTGGGAATTTACTACCCGGACAGGACTCCTGCGCAACGCAAAGGCGTTAAAGTCGATATAGAGGTAAAACCAACCATTCAGGGTGTTAGAGAGGGGAGAGATGAAGTTTTGGAAAGAGCACTTGAATATATAAAAAACAGGAAGTAGATGACAACTGCAGACATGACAAAAACTAAAATTTTGGAGATTGAAAATGTTATAAGTCATACGGATATCGATGAAGTTGGCATATCCCTGTTTTCGGGATACGGTGGCGTACCATTGTTTTATTTTATGCTGTATAAGCTTACCAATGACAAGGCTTACATACTTAAAACCCAGAAGTCTTATGAAAAACTTTTTGAAAAAATAAATGATGAAAATTATGATTATACGATTACCTATTGTAACGGTTTAGTGGGTTTTGCATATTTGACACACTTCCTTACTAAGCAGGGGATTTTAGACTCTGATAGTATGCAGGAAAATTTAGAGATTATTGACAGAATTGTCTACGAAAACACCGTCGAAGAAATAAATTCAATAGATGACATCGATTTTTTGCATGGTGCGTTAGGTGTTGCATTTTACCTAAATGAAAGACAGGCAGATAATCCAACTATAAAAACATCAACAAAATTATTGTTTGAGAAAATATCGGATATCATAATTGAGAGTGTGAAAGATGCAAAAAAAAATGAGAATATAACCGAAATTAATCAAGACACGCACAAGGTAAACTGCGGAATGGCTCACGGATATGTGTCATATATTTCTATATTATCGGGATTTTTATTAAATAGTGGCAATAATGATAAGGTAAAAAATGCCGTTGACAAGAGTTTGGATTTACTGTTATCTTTTGAAACAGAAAATTACAATGCCTTTTCTGTTTATCCTGGTATTGCAGTTAATAAAAAAACCGCTATTTATAATATACCACTTGGGTGGTGTTATGGAGATCAGACTATTTCAACGGTCTTATATAAAGTTTCTAATATTCTTAAAAGCGATAGTTTATATACAAAAGCATTGGCTATTGCCAAAAGAAACTTATCAAGGAATACGTATGATAAGATGTTTCCGGTTACTTTATTTGACGAGGCATTTTGTCATGGTTTAGCCAGTGTAGCCTACTTACACAAAAAGTGGTATAAAATAACGGGGGATGAAAAATTTTACAATTTGTATGAATTTCTTATCAAAGATATTGTTGAAAGAGGAGACAAGATAGATGGCTTAGCAGGCTATAAAAAAATAATCAACAGAAATGAAACCATTAACTCAATTGGTCTGTTAGATGGTGTTGTTGGGATTGGTATTGTGTTGATTGATTATTTGTTGGGGGACAATAATACAGGGTGGGATTCATTCTTTTTATTGGATTAAAAAATGAGCACAAATATTCATCACAGACCATTCAAAAAAACAGTCCTCCGCACTCCCTTATTCCCCGTAAATTTTTACAAAACGCTCACCTCAGAAAAAACCATTCCGGACAAAAAGTTCAAAGAAACTTTTGATGATGCCCTTGTCCGGGAGGCTGTTTTCTTGGCTTCGCCGCCACTGTATGAAGAGTTGGTGAAATGGGCAAACGGCGAGATAACAGAAAAGAAAAAACAGGAAAAACTAAAATATGCGTTGCTCAAATATCTTTCCCGCATGTCTGCCCGCTGCACCCCTTTTGGGTTGTTTGCCGGGTGTGCCGTGGGTAGCCTTGGGGATAAGACAGAGTTAACGCTGTACAAACCGGAATACAACAAAAGGCACACAAGATTGGACATGAACTATCTCGTGGCGTTGTCCCAAGACTTGGCGAAGAACGAGACCATTAAAAAACAACTGTTGTTCTTTCCCAACACGAGCATTTATGAAGCTGGGAATCAGTTGCGGTATGTTGAATACGGGTATATCAACACCCAAAGGCACCACCATATTGTGGCCGTTGACAATTCGGTTTACCTGGATAAAATTTTACAAGCCGCAAAACAGGGAAAGAAACTGAAAGATTTGGCAAATCTATTGGTTGATGAGGAGATTACCGTGGAAGAAGCACAGTCTTTTGTGGATGAATTGGTAGAAAGTCAGGTCTTGATCAGTGAATTGGAGCCTTCCGTTTCGGGCCCGGAATTTTTGGGACAAATACTTCAAGTATTGTCAAAGCTTAAAAAAGCCAACCCTATCGTTAAAACCTTAAAAGAAGTAGAAAGCGAATTGGCAGAAATAGATTTGAATATGGGCAATCCGGTTGGCCTTTATTATCAAATCAGCGATAAATTAAAGGGCTTAAACACGGAATTTGATTTGAAATTCCTATTCCAAACGGATATGGTTTTGAGCCCAAAAACCAATGTCTTATCGGATAACATCGTTGAGTCCGTTAAAAAGGCGGTCAGCCTGTTCAACAAGATTACATTGCCTCCGAAAGAAACCTTTTTAAATCAGTTCAGGGAAGCTTTTTACGAACGGTTTGAAGGGAGAGAAGTATCCATCTCTAAGGCTTTAGATGTAGAAATGGGTATCGGGTATAAACAAAATCAAGGTTCAGCTGAGGTTAATCCGCTTGTGGATGATTTGGTTTTGCCCATAAAAAACGCTACTACGCAAGACATTAAACGAACATCGATAGACGTTTTATTCCAAAAAAAGCTTTTTGAGGCAATAATCCAAAAAGAATATACGGTCGTGCTGACAGACAGTGATTTCGAAGATTTTGAGGAAAATTGGGATGACCTGCCCGATACCATGTCAACCATGATTGAAATTGTTATGGTTGATGGCAGACAGAAAATAAAGTGTAGTGGTATAGGAGGTTCAAGCGCGGGGAATCTGCTGGGTCGTTTTTGCCACGGGGACGAGCAGTTGAACGAGCTGGTGCGGGAAATAATAGACGTGGAAACGGATTTGAACAAGGACAAGATTTTGGCGGAAATCGTCCACCTGCCGGAATCGAGGGTTGGGAATATCCTGATGCGCCCTGCTTTTAGAAAACATGAGATTCCCTATCTGGCGAAATCTGTTTTAGATACGGACAGCCAAATCCCGATAGAAGACCTTACTCTTTCCGTAAAAAACGGCAACCACATCGTCTTAAAATCCAAAAAGCACGGCAGAGAAGTTATTCCGCATCTTACCAATGCCCACAATTACTCCGCGAATGCATTGCCCATTTATCACTTTCTGTGTGATATGCAGATACAAGGGAATAGAGGATATTTGGGTATAAACCTCGTGTCATTTACGCAGGAATATGATTTTATCCCCCGCATCGAATACCGCGATTTGATCTTATCCGAAGCCGTTTGGACTATTAAAAAAACAGATATAGAAACCCTGCAAAAGCAGGTAAACGAAGATGAAAAATTAATCGACTTGATGAATGGATTTAGGAAAGAGAGAACAATCCCACAATTTGTGATGCTTACGGACGGAGATAATGAATTGTTGATAAACCTCGAAAACCTTGATTCCGTCAGGATGTTGCTGGATACGATCAGGAAAAGGGAAAGTTTTAAATTGACAGAGTTCTTATTTGGGGAAGATGGTGTCGTGAAAAGTGAAGACGATCAGGCGTATTATGCCAACCAGATTGTATTGACTTTCTATAACAGTGAAAGAAATAAAAATGGATAATGGCATAAAAAGGACTTTTATACTCGGTGACCCTTGGATTTACTACAAAATATATTCGGGCGCTAAAACCTCGGATTATATTTTGACGGAAATCATCAAACCGGCTGCCGAAAAATTATTGGCTACCGGCATCATTGACAAATGGTTTTTTATCCGTTATGCAGACCCAAAACACCACATCCGGGTACGCTTTCATTTTAATAATCCGGAAAATGTAAGGTTCATCATAAACAGTTTGTATCCGGATTTTAAAAAATTGATAAGCCAGGACTTAATCTGGAAAATACAGACGGATACTTACCAAAGGGAGATAGAGCGATATGGCGAAAAAACCATCGAGCTTGCGGAAGAATTATTTTATTATGACAGTAAAATGATTGTAAATTTCTTAGATTTGATAGAGGGTGAGAAAGGGGAAGAATTGCGTTGGTTGTTTGGCCTTCGGATGATAGATGTTTTGTTGGATAGTTTTAAATTTACTATTGAAGATAAATGCGCCCTATTGGAACAATTAAAAACAGGATTTGCTAACGAGTTTGAGGTGAATCGCTTTCTAAAAAAACAATTGGATGATAAATTCCGAAAGGAAAGAGAAAAGATCAATGAACACTTAACTTTAACAAAAGAAATTAAACATGAGTATGTGCCCATTCTTGAAGTTTTTGATGCCTATACGATTGAAATTAAGCCAATTGTGGAGAAAATAAAAACACTTATCGATAAAGGCCATTTCACAAGGGAAGTGCGCGGTTTGCTGAGCAGCTTTATCCACATGACCATGAACCGATTGTTTAAGTCTAAAAACAGAGTCCATGAAGTGGTATGCTATGATTTTTTGTATAGGTATTACAGATCACTTTTAGCAAGAGCTAAAAACAGCTAATTATGTCGAAGCATTTCCCCCACTACCGCCAACCCGACTCCAAAGACTGCGGCCCTACCTGCCTGCGTATTGTAGCCAAATATTATGGCAAAAACATACCGCTGCAACAACTCCGCACCTTGAGCGAAACCGTCCGCGATGGCAACAGCATGCTCGACCTTAGCGAAGCCGCAGACAAAAATACAGTATTTTCTATTTGCAATTTCCTTAGATTTGTATAATTACGCTAATTTCATTTTGGAGCTTATTGATAAATGGTTATAAATTCTAATTTTTGAACGGGTATTCATCTTAAAAGTCAAATCAACGCTATGAAAAAATTTATTTACGTGGGTCTATTACTTTTAATACTCACCAATGTTTATGGGCAGAAATTAGACTCGATAGCCTATACCTACGGACAACTTTTTTATCATTCGTACGGAACCGGTGAAACCATTATTTTACTTTCGGGTGGTCCAGGAAACGATGCTATGCAGCTTGAAAGTGTTGCCATCAAATTAGCTCTAAAACATCGGGTTGTACTACTGGAGCAACGTGGGACAGGGCGATCCATACCAACGAAGTTTGATGAAGAAACGATAAATATTAAATCGGCAATAGACGACATCAACTTGCTTTTAGATTACCTGAATTTAAAAAGTGCCATATTTTTAGGGCATTCGTACGGTGCAGAACTTGCAGCAATTTACGCGTCTCAATTTCCCGAGCGCGTGAAATCAACAATTCTTATTTCACCCGGAAATTCGGATTCTAATTCGGCTTTTGTGACTTTGTGCAATATGTCCGCACGATTAGGGAGAGAGGAAAACGTGAGATGGGAAACATTATACAACAAAGCTTGGAAAGTGGATTTGTCTGAATCTGAAAGAAATGAATACCAATATTTGAACCGGCTCGCTTATGTTTATGACAAATCTAAGTTTGATGAATTACTTCCTTTGATTGACGGGCATCTCAATCAAAAAACCTTCAATTACCTGTCGGACGAATTGATAAGCCAAGAATTCGATATACGAAATCCGGCCAAAAAAATTACTTCACCCATCCATATCATTTCCGGTCGGCAAGATATTTTCGAGTTTGTTGCTTATGAATTAAAAATTGCCAATCCAAATATCCAACTTCATTGGATAGATCAATCCGGCCACTTTCCCATGTACGAACAACCGGAAGATTTTTACAAGACACTTAATCAAATATTAGACAACCTATGAAACTACCGAATATTTACAACCGTTGCACAGACTCTTTTCAAGTAAAAATAAATTCATTCAATCTATCAAGCAGAACTTAATTTTAGTTCTTTGGAGTTTACCTCTTTCGTTTTTAGTTTTACTATTTTTGGGGCAAATACTGTCATTTTAAAAAAAACTATGGAAAATTGTTTGGTGGTTACTAAAAAATTATTGAAAATTCTTAATATTAATTTTACAGATGAATTTGTGGAGAATCATCTTCTTTCCCATCCAAATTATCCGAGTATATTGTCAATATCATCGTGCTTAGATAAATATAAAATTGAAAATGTAGTAGTTAAGATTAATTTAGATAATTTCGAAAAATTACCCCTTCCATGTATAACCTTGATGGAGGATAGTTTTGGATCATATTTTTTTATTTTAAAGGGTATTTCAAATAACACCGTTGAATACCTAAATTCAAAGGGGGAAATAAAAACTGATTCTAAGCATATTTTTATTAACTATTGGTCTGGGAATGCATTGTTAGTTGAAAAACACTCTGAATCTAAGGAGCCAAATATTTACGAAAAAATAAAATCTAAAAGGATAACCAATATATTAAATACCAGTATTATTATATTTGTAATTTCTTGGGTTATATTAAACTTAATAGATACATCGAAATATTATCAGTCCTCAAAATTTACATTTCTTATTTTAATAGTACTGATAAAGTTAGTAGGCGTTATAATAGGCTTATTTTTGATAGGTTACGAAGTTAATTTTATTAATCCAGCTATTCAAACATTTTGTTCGAATGGAGCAAAGGTAAACTGCCAATCTGTATTAAAATCCAAGTATGGTAATATTTTAGGAAATGAAATAAGTTTAAGTATATTGGTCTTATCCTATTTTCTAGGTACTCTTGTCTTTATTTCTTTCTCAAATTTTTCAAAAACCTCTCTTTTTTATTCAAGCATCCTAAATTTTATAATTATACCAGTAATACCCATCTCTTTGATATTTCAGGGTTATATCATTAAACAATGGTGTAAGTTATGCTTGGGAGTAAGTATCTTACTTATGAGCGAGAACATAATAATTTCTTTCACTAATTTTCATATCGGTCGTTTTTCATTGAAAGCACTTCTTCAATTGTGTATATTTTTAATAGTTCCTGTAGTGATTTGGAGACACATTAAACCTTTGATAGAGAAGGAAAAGAAACTGACAATCTATGAAAGAAATTTTAATCGCTTAAAAAATAATGTTGATATTTTTAAAAGTCTTTTACTAAAAAGCAAGCCTTTGCATGAATCACCTGATTTATTAGGTATAAAGTTCACTAATCCAAAATCTAAATATTCAGTGATTAAGGTTTGTAATCCTTTTTGCAGTCCTTGCGCCAAAGCACATCCAATATTAGAAAAATTAGTGGATAAAGGTCTAATAAATCTACAA
>Ga0210044_10008421_pt1 | contig 12861 bp, 14 predicted proteins | sample CryGey13umfilter_2_FD_183959 | JGI IMG/M metagenome (GOLD analysis project Ga0210044, IMG submission 183959) | Groundwater microbial communities from aquifer in Utah, USA - Crystal Geyser 4/9/14 3 um filter (SPAdes) (version 2) | ecosystem: Environmental > Aquatic > Deep subsurface >... | reverse complement strand
TGACGAAGATTAAGTTGCCGCTGCAATGTTGGGTTACGAGATGAAAGATATGTTTACTGCAAAAGTAGCTTATTCTCAAGTTAACGCAGGTGGCTCTTTAGGTAGGGCTGGTTTCAATACTGCAACTGCGACTGGTACTGCTCAATCTAAACTATACACTGAAGCATGGTGGAACTACGGACGTGTTACACAAGCTGATACAGTTTCTTATAACGTAACAGTTGAAGTTCCTGTTGCAGACATTGCAGATTTCGGTGTTTACTATACTTATGCTGATCAAGCAGAGAGTACAGATGCAAAGACCGTGGGTGGCGATATGACAGAACTAACACTAACTGCTAGTAAGTCTTTTGGACCACTAGACGCTTCTTTAGCTTATATCTCAACTGATCTTGGTAAAGTTCAAGACCAATACAACACTGTTCAAGCATACTTAACAGTAAACTTCTAATAAACTCTTATTAGTTGCCTTCTCTCCCTTTTGGGAGAGCAGTTTTTTTCTTCTTTTTTTCTTTTAAATTTTGTTATAATTCTCTCATGATACAACTCCTAAAAAAACTCTTTTATTTATTGTTTATGCTTTTTCTTATCTCAGTTATCTCTTTTTTAGCCATTCACGCAGCGCCGAACAGTTTTTTTGCAGGCGGTGAGCTTAACCCAAACATGACTAAAGAAGCCATAGAGCAACTCAAAGCCGTCTACGGGTTAGACAAATCGCTTTTTATGCAGTACGTTGACTGGGTTTTTAACATGCTCACACTCAACTTCGGCATCTCTTTTGTAAGCGGACAAGACGTAAGCAGTGAGATTTTAAAACGTCTGGGCGTAACGCTTGCTATGAATATGACGGCGCTTGTGGCAGTTTTTATTCTCTCGCTCTATTTGGGAGTAAAAGCCGCCCTCAACTACGAAAAAAAGTTTGATTATCTCATACGCCAAATCTCTTTAGTCTCCTTTTCTATGCCTTCGTTTTATTTGGCACTCATCTTTATCATACTCTTTAGCGTAAACTTAAACCTTTTTCCTATAGCAGGACTGCACTCCATAGAAGAAAAATCAGGCATAGCAAACTTTCTTGACATGGCATGGCACTTGGTTCTCCCCGTAGGTGTTATGATATTTGTAGGGCTTGGAAGTATGATAATCTACATTCGCTCTTTGACTCTGGAAATATTAAAGAGTGACTACTACTACTTCGCACTCTCACGAGGCTTAAGTAAAAAAGAGCTGCTGCGTTACTACATACTGCCAAACCTCCTCCCCCCGATAATCACCCTTTTAGGTTTGTCACTCCCGGGCTTAATCGGAGGCAGTGTTATTTTAGAGTCCATTTTCGGCATAGAGGGAATGGGACAACTTTTTTTCATGAGCGCACTGAGTCGTGACTACCCCGTAATAATGGGGACTCTAATGATAACCGCGTTTTTAACACTGCTAGGAAATATGTTCGCAGATTTGATTTTGATGAAGTTGAATCCGTATATGAAAAGAGGGTAGAAGTTGGCATGTGGAAATATTTCCACATGCCGAAGAAACTAAGAAGTATTTACTAACTAAAGAGTGCTTGAAGAGCGTCTACACCGTCTTTGGCTTCTTCTATTTCACCGGTTACTTCATTTGTCTTGCTGTCATTTTCAACAAGTTCAATATTCAAACCCGTTAACATTGAAGCTAAACGGATGTTGATTCCGCTTTTACCGATGGCCTTTGACTTTTGGTCAGCCGGTAGAGTGATGATTGCTTTTTCGTTTTCGCCGGCTGCATTTTTTACAATCTCTACATGGGAAATAATAGCCGGACTCATTGCGCGAGAGACGAAAAGTTCGGGAATTGAGGTGTACTCAATACAGTCAATGTTTTCGCCGATTAACTCTTGAGAAACAGCGTTAATACGAACACCTTTTACACCGACAGTTGCTCCAACAGCATCAACTTGGGGGTGCGTACTGATAAGTGCTATTTTAGCACGTTCGCCCGGAATACGTGCAGATCTCTCTACAATAACGGTACCATCAGCGATTTCAGGAACTTCCAGTGCTAAAAGTTCTTCTAAAAACTTCGGACTTGTGCGAGAGAGTTCTATTTGAATGCCGTTTTCTTTGTCCATATTTACACGTCTTACAACTGCTTTTATATGGTCGCCGATATCAAAAAATTCTCCTTTAATACGACTTTTCATAGGTAAAATAGCACGAATCTCATCTACTTCTATATAGGTAGCATTATTATCGTCAACTCTCGTCACACGACCGGAAACTAGTGTGCCTATTTTTGATTTATATTTATTAAATATTTCATCTTCCACCAATCTTTGAATATGGAACTCAATCTCACGGTGAAGCGATGAAGCGGCAGTTCTTCCATAGTCTTCTAACTTGTGATCTATTTGAAGTTGGTCTTCAAGTTCTACTTGGTCATCATACTCTCTAGCATCAGTGATAGAGATGAAAGCAGGTGCTCTGTTTTCATCTTGAAGCTTTTCGTCATCATCGGCCACAACTGTGATTGTTTGTACAATGTTCATTGTTTTTGTTGCTTTATTAATACTTGCTTCAAAAGCAAATTTATTGTTAATTACGCGCTTTGCTGTTTGTACAAATGCTGTTTTGAGAGCCTCTTGTACTTGCTCCGGTTTAAGACCTTTTTCGTGTGCTATAGCATCAATGATATCTAGAATTTTTTCCATAGTTATTCCTATTAAATAGTCGTTTCATAAAAAATAAATATTTGTAATTGGTGGGGATTTCTTATGAGTGCAACATTATATACAAATTCTACTAAAAATATCTTTAATACGATTTTTAGTAGAATTTGTATATAATGCAAGACTTTTATAAGAAAAAACAAGGATACGTAATGGATTTAAAATTTGCAAGAACAGACATAACTGCAAAACCAAAAAAAGTCGAATTAGAGAAAATAGAGGCAGCCGTAGAGAAAGAAGATAGTGTAATTTTTTACTTTGATAGAGAAAACTCACACAAAGATTTGCTGGAACTTCAAGATCATTTTGAAGCAAAAGGCAAAAGTTTTTACATGAGCGAAGTTAAATACGGACTTTCAGACAGCGAATATATGTACCAAGTACACATTATAAGATAGAGCTAAATGAGCAAAAAGTTATTTGTTGAAACATTGGGTTGCGCTATGAATTCTCGTGACAGTGAGCATATGATTGCTGAACTTTGTGAGAAAGAAAACTATGAACTTATTGATGATTTTACAGAGGCTGACCTTATTTTAATAAATACATGTTCAGTGAGAGAGAGACCGGTTCATAAGCTTTTTTCTGAATTAGGCGGCTTTAACAAAAAGAAAAAACCAGACGCAAAAATAGGTGTTTGTGGCTGTACTGCTTCGCATCTCGGAGAGGAAATACTCAAACGCGCACCCTATGTGAGCTTTGTTTTAGGTGCAAGAAATGTCTCAAAAATTACAGAGGTTCTTCATAAAGACAAGGCTGTAGAGATAGACATAGACTACGATGAGAGTGCCTTTGCTTTTAAAGATTTTCGCTCATCACCCTATAAAGGTTTTATAAATATCTCTATGGGCTGTGACAAAAGCTGTACCTTTTGTATAGTCCCTAAAACAAGAGGCGATGAAGTCTCTATTCCGGACGCATTAATTTTACAAGAGGCAGAACGTTTAGTTGACTCGGGCGCTAAAGAGATATTTCTTTTAGGTCAAAATGTCAACAACTACGGTCGCAGATTTTCAGGTAAACATGAAAAAGTAAACTTTACGGAGCTTTTAAGAAGACTGAGTAAAATCGAAAAGCTCCAAAGAATCCGCTTCACTTCGCCGCACCCTTTTCATATGGACGATGAGTTTATACAAGAGTTTTCTAGCAATCCAAAAATCTGTAAATCTATGCATATGCCGTTGCAAAGCGGTTCTAACAAAGTGCTCAAAGATATGAAAAGAGGCTACACCAAAGAGTGGTTTATCAACCGTGTGCAGTTGCTTAAAAGTATGTCTCCCGAGGCTACAATCAGTACCGATATTATTGTCGGTTTTCCAGGTGAGAGCGATGAAGATTTTCAAGACTCTTTAGCTCTTATGAGAGAGGTAGAGTTTGACCAAATATTTTCATTTAAATATTCTCCTCGCCCTGAGACTGAGGCTGAACATTTTACAAATGTTGTAGATGAAGAGGTTGCGTCTGAGAGACTCAATGAACTCCAAGCACTTAACAATGCAATAATAGACAAAAAACACTCCGGGCTTATCGGGGCTATATATGAAGTATATTTTGAAACGCTCAACAGAGACAACTTTGTAGCCGGAAGAAGCGATAATAACATGGTTATTAGAGTTGAGGGCTCTGAGGAACTTCTCGGTCAATTTAGAAATGTGAAAATAATCGATATCGGCAGAACAATTTTAACCGGTGAGATTGTTGCTTAAAAAAATATCGCGTGCTTTGGTGCTCTTTGTCATCCCTTTTTTAGCCTCTTTAATCATTAAGTTTATAGCACTTACTAACAAAAAAAAGTTTCATACAATAACAGAAATTGGGGATGAACCAACCATTTTTGCTTGCTGGCACGGGGAGCTTTTAATGCTCCCTTATCTTTACTTTTACTATAGAGAAGTTCCACATGCCAAGGTTCTAATCTCTAGCCATTTTGATGGCAAGCTAATCGCAAAAACTATAAAATATTTTGGACTAGACACCATCGCCGGCTCTACAAACAGAAATGCCGTAAAAGTATTAATTCAAGGGATTAAAGCGCTTAAGGATGGCTACGACATAGGCATCACTCCTGATGGTCCAAAAGGTCCAAGGCGAGAAGTTGCCGATGGTATCATTGTGATGGCTCAAAAAGCTAAGGTTAAAATAGTTTTGGTTAATATAATTCCATCAAGATACTGGGAGTTTAACTCCTGGGATAAATTTAGAGTTCCTAAGCCTTTTGGTACTTTAAACTACTACTCATCAGGTATGCTTGATGTAAGCGAGATGGAGTTAAAAGAGGCAAAAGCCTTAATAAAAAAGGAGTTTAGCAAGCATGAATACTAAAATACTTTTTCCAAGTTTAGCCACCTTGCTTGTTCTTATTATGGGCGTATATTTTTTATCAAACCCGTCGTATGAAAAATCAATAAGAGCAAAATATTATTATGAAACGGGTGATTATAAAGAAGCTTTGTCTTTAGCTAAAGAGGCTTTTACTTTAGATGTATACAACAGAATGGCATCAACTGTAATGGCTCAGTCAATAACATCCCTTAAATATAGTGCCTACATTGATGATGCCAAAAAATATATGAAACAGATAAATGAAATAGCAGCAAAAGAGAGTATTTCTGATGCGGACAGGGCTAAAATAAGATTAATTTGTGAGATTATGTTAAGTTCATATATTAAATTAGCTCCAAGTGTTGTGACTGATGCAGACTTAGTAAAAGATGTAGCAAATTATAATCTTGGGTTTGAGAAACTTCTTGAAAAAGTCGATAGATAAGTATAGACGAGAGTTCCTCGAATCTCTTGAAAATCTCAGAGGTTACTCTGATCTGACAATTAAAAGTTATGACGAAGTACTTAAAGAAGCCTTTGTCTACGTAGAAATTATTCAGCAAAATGCCAACCACATTTTTAACATTATGCCTTATCGCATAAAAATAGCACATTTAAACCCTAAAACAATTTCAAAGAAACTGAGTGCTATTCGCTCTTTTGTCTCCTACTTAAATGACCAAAACATGAAAGTTATTTTAAAGTCAGACAATAGTGTGAAAGTTGCTAAAACACTTCCTAAACCAATTCAACATAAGTATATAGTAGAAGCTTTGAGCCATGCTAATTTACAAGAGCGGTTAGTGGTTGTGATGTTATATACTCTGGGTCTTAGAATATCAGAACTTACCTCACTTGTATTAGGTAATATATCTACTGATTGGGTTAGAGTTTTAGGTAAGGGGAACAAACAAAGAGATATACCGCTTTTGAGTTCAACAAAACTTTTATTAGATGAATATCTAGCTCTGAATTCTCCCAAAAAATTTCTTTTTGAGAAAAATAGAGAAAAATTAAGCGAAAATAGTCTAAGATATACCGTTACTAAAGTATTTAAGAGAGTATCTTTAAAAGTTACTCCTCATCAACTTCGCCACTCTTATGCAACAGCCTTGTTAAATAACAATGCTCCTATTGCAGATGTAAGCGAATTGCTTGGTCATTCATCGATGGCAACAACACAAATCTATACTAAATTAGGTAGTGCATTGAAACAACAAAACTATAGCAAAGCACATCCACTTTGTATCGGGGACAAATAAGTGTTAAATAAGCTTTTAGAAGGTTTATATCATAAAATATTTGTTAATATTGTTGTTTACCGTTCAAAAAGCATCGTTTACGTAGAAGAGAGCAATAAAGATGAAATTATAAATAGTATTGAAGAGAGTTTTGATACAACAACCCTCAATGCTAAAATGTACAGCTTTATTAAATCTCATATAGAAGAGTCGCCCTTCCATTATATTTCTATATTAGACACCTCGTGTTCACAAGGTGCTGCTCCAACATGTAACCCCAAAGAGATGCCTCTATATTTTGATTCTACCTCTTCGAAACAGCTGTGTTATGCAGATGGATGGAGTTATTATTCATCTAAAGCTGATTTGCATCTATTGAAAAAAGAGTATAGTTCCATAGGTGTGGACTTTATTTTTTCTCCATTTGTGCTCTTAGCCAAGTTTTTTAAAGATAAGATAGATAAGCATACGTCAATGTACGTTCTCATTGGGGATAGCTTTTTGTCATTAGCAGTTTTTGACCACTCTGAATTATTATTTGCAGAGCATCTTGATATGAAGAACAATAAAGAGTCAGATGAGCTTTTGATGGATAGCAGTTCAATGCAAAATTTAGAATTTGAGCTAGAATCAAGTGTGAATTTAGATGATATTGATGTAGAAGATGATATCGGGGAGCTAAATGATTTTGGCGATATTGAAGATTTGGATAATTTTGAAGATATTAATGAATTTTCTGAAATTAAAGAAGACGAAGAAAAATTTATAGAAGAAGAAGACGAGTATCCAAGAAACGAGACGGAAGGTTTTAACGAAGAATATCAAAGATTTTCATTGATTAAAAGCTCACTAAAGCATTTTTATAAAGATGATAAATATAAAAGCCAATTTGTAGAGTCGGTATATATAGCAGACGGAGTTGGTGTTAGTAGTGATCTCAAAAGATACCTTGAAGAAGAGATATTTTTAAGTGTTTTTGTACGTCGAATAGACTTGTGTGCAGAAGTTTGTGAACTGGCTAAGGCAGAATTACAATGAAATATAGCTACACAAGTGCCAGGAAGAAGAAAATTGTTACGCCTGAACTGCAACTTCTTTTTATATTTTTCGGCATTACACTTTTTATGCTATTTTCAACCTACGCATTTTTGCTTTTTAAAGATTATCGTTTTTTAGAGCAAAGCAGAGATATTGTTCAAAAGCGGTTTGATTTAAATATTTCACTCTCTTCTATGAAGTCAAAAATCACATTTATAGAAAAAGAGTTAGCTCTTAGCGAGAGAGTTTACACTCAAAATACAGTCTTAAAAGATTCAATCGCAAACTTATTTGATTTAGTGCCTCAAAGGATTACGCTCTCAGAAGCTTCTTTGTTAAAAAATGGACTTATTCTTTATGGTATAACACCAAGCAAAGATGTTTATAACTTTATGCTTCAGGCACCGTTGCGTTCAATATTTCATAAAAATTATAGTAGTTTTTATCCTGATAAAAATGGATGGCTCAGGTTTGTCTCTACAAACTATATTGAAGAGAATGATATACAAAATTATGACTTAAAATCCGAAGATTTAGAAGAACAAGATACAAATGAGGGCTTAGAATAATGAAGATGAACATCAGTCGTCAAAATTTGTACCTCTTAGCCTTGTCTACATTTTTGCTGATTTTTGTGCTTTTATTCTCATTTTTACTGTTGATACCAAAGGGCAAAGAGTATAGAGAACAAAGAACAGAGCTAAATAAAGGTAATGTGGAACTTAGAAAATATCAAGACTTTAATGAAGAGACACTTGAGATTTTGAAAAAACTTCAGAGTGATAATGGACATGTTATTACAGCTTTTGACAATACTTTTAATGCTGCAAGATTTGAGAAAGAACATAAAAATTATTTCAATACACTTACTCTTTCTAAGCTGGAAAAGTCTGAAGATGAAGAGGATGAATTTTCAGTCTATGAAGTCCAAACAACCTCGCAAATCAACTCTCCAAAAAGTTTTTATGATTTTTTAGATGCGGTAAATAAAAGCAGCTGGATTATCGGCATAAACTTTCCAATCAACTTTAAAAGAGAAGAGCAAATGATTCGCTCAAGTTTTACAATGAAAGTTTATAGCGTAAAAAGAGATTCAAACACTCCTCAATAACTCTTTTATTTTTAAAAAAGCTTCTTCATTTTTGTATAAATAGGGTCTGATTTTAGGACTTATCTTTAAAACCCGACACTCTTCTTTAAACTCTTTTGGCATGCGCCCTGAGCCATTGCGAGGAAATACTCTTGGGGTGTGGAAATCACTCTCAGAGCAGGGCACTATAAATACAAAATCTTTTTCCTGAATTACTAAAAATTTTCTGCCTACTACGGCACTATTTTGAGTTTTTAACTGCTCTCTTTCGCTGGCACTCAGCATATAGTGTTGAGATTTTAAATACTTGTCTATAAGAAAAATATCAGCTCTTTTACTATGTAATTTTTTAAAATATGCAAAATCTTTAATATTTTGTACTTGAACCTCTTGCACTAGAGAGGCTCTGTCTTCATCCAAATAATCAAAACTTTTTTTAATGCCATCGAGATATCTCTCTAAAAGCGGGGAAGCATAGCTGTGGCGAAAGGAGTTTCGTTTTATATCTTCATCTAAGTTGCTCTCATCTTGAAAATACTTAATGTTGTTAGCGTGTAAATAGGCGAAGAGTTCTTTTTTGTCCAACTTAAGCAGTGGACGAACAAGGGTGTACGCCTCTCTTTTTTGCAAACTTTGCATACCTGCAATCTCGGCACAGCCGGCTCCCTTGCAAAACTGCATTAACATCCACTCAAACCTATCTCCGAGATGATGCGCGGTAATTAAGTTTTCATAACCATAGGTTTTGATGAGTTGCTCGAAAAAGTAGTATCTTATTTCTCTGGCATTAGCTTCAAAATTTTTATCTATTTTTGGAGCATTAAAAGAGTGAATTGTAAGATTGTGAATTGAGGCTAGTTCATGGGCGTATTTTAGCTCTTCTTCACTCTGTTTTCTGACATTGTAGTTTACAATGGCAATGTCGAATTTTATGTTGTTTTGTAGAAGTAAAAAGAAGAGGGCAGTTGAATCTACCCCAGCCGAAAAGGCTAAAAGGTTTTTTTTGTTTTTAAGAATATCTAGAGATGAAGACTCAAGCATTGTCTACTGTGGCAGTTAAGATATTACCCACAAGGTCGGTTACTTTTGCCCTATAAATAACACCAAAATCGAGTTCTTCTTCTTTTGTTTTGTCATTTACATAAATTTCACCGTCAATCTCAGGAGCCCAGAGAAGTTTTCTTGCACTTAAAAGATACTCATGTTCATCACTTTCTCCGTCAATAACAAGTTCAATCTCTTTGCCAATCTCTTGGCGTAAAGATATTTGAGTACACTCAGAAGCTATGTCTCCGAGTATTTGCGCTCTGCTTGCGATAACTTGGGCAGATATTTTGTCACTCATATCATACGCCGGTGTTGTCTCTTCATCAGAGTAAGAAAATACATTGATTCTGTCAAAGCCAAAACTCGAAACAAATTCACACATCTCTTCAAACATCGCCTCACTCTCATTCGGATGACCGACTATAAAACTTGTTCTCACAAAAGAGTTAGGCAAAGAACGCATAAAGTTTAAGAGTTCTAAAGTTTTATCTTTTCCGAAACCTCTTTTCATTATGCGAAGCATCTCATCATTAATATGTTGAATCGGCATGTCAAAATAGTTGTGAAAAATTTCACTTTTTGCGATGTTTTTAAGGAGTCGCATAGTTGTAGTAGAAGGGTAAAGGTACAAAATTCTAGCACTTTTTACACCCTCTATAAGTTCAACTCTTTGAATAAGAAGACTTAAGCCGTCTTTGATATTTTGGTCACGAAGATAGGAACTGCTGTCTTGAGAAACAAAAGAAAAATCATAATACCCTTTGGCAACAAGAGCCTCAACTTCTTTGGCAATGGAGTCTAAGTTTCGAGAATTTAGCTTACCTTTAAAAGAGGGAATAGCACAAAAACTACATGCCTGATTGCAACCTTCTGAGAGTTTGATGTACGCATGATAGCTAGAGCCTGTTACAACTCTTTCAGCGCCGTCGATAAGAAAAACTTTATCGGAAAATCGGCTCTTTTTTTCACTTAAGAGTTCATCGATTCTGTCATAATCGCCGACACCTGTAAATATGTCAACTTCGGGCATATCAGCTATTAGGTCTTCTTTGTATCTTTCACTCAAACATCCCGCCATAACTAAAACGGAGTCCTCTTTTCTGGCTTCATGCAAGTTAAGAACGGTATTAACAGATTCGGCTTTTGCAGCATCTATAAACCCGCACGTATTTACTATGATGACGTCCGCTTCCTCTGCATTGTCTGTGAGGTGGAAGTTTTGGAGTTTGCCCATCATTACTTCGGTATCTACAAGATTTTTGGTACAGCCTAGAGAGACTATGTGTAGTTTATTGCTCATTTTGCTACTTTACTATTAAATTATTTTCGTATTATATCGTATAATGTGAAGATGAAAATATATGATGTAATTATTTTAGGTGCGGGTGCGAGTGGTCTAATGTGTGGGGCTCACCTGAATAAAAAATTAAAAGTTGGAATTGTTGATGTTAACTCGAAGCTTGCTTGTAAATTGAAAATATCAGGCGGCGGAAAGTGCAATATTACAAATGTTGATGTAAGTACAGATAATTTTGACGGAGATTCAGAATTTATTTCTCACTCACTCAACACTTTTTCCAAAGATGATTTACTTAACTTTTTACAAAACAACGGAGTAAAACCGGTAATAAGAAAAAATCGTTATTACTTTTGTAAAGAGAGTTCTGATGAGATTATAGATGTTTTAAAGCGAAACTCTCGGCATGTGGAAATGCTTCTTAATAGAGAGATAATAGAAGTCAAAAAAATTGATGATATCTTTGAAATTAAAACTTCAAAAGGAGTTTTAAAATCAAAAAAACTTGTTCTAGCAACTGGCGGCAAAAGTTATAAAACTTTAGGTGCAAGTGAAATCGGGCTCAGTATTGCAAAAAGCTTCGGCTTGAGTGTCAAAGAGTTTACTCCCGCTCTTGTGGGAATGACACTTCAAAAAGAGCAGTTTTGGATGAAAGAGTTGAGCGGACTAAGTGCCTATGTTCATATAAAAGTTGAAGATAAAATTTTAAAAGAAGAGATGCTTTTTGCACATCGCGGAATCAGTGGACCTGCAGTTTTATCTGCTTCTCTTTATTGGAAAAAAGGAAATATGAGTATAGACTTTTTGCCAAATGAGAATATCTTTGAATTAATAAAGGCAAGCAATAAATTACTAAGTTCTGTTATACCGCTTGCTAAAAGGTTGTCTAAGGAAATTTTAAAAGCCCTAAATATAGAAGACGTTATATGTAAGAAGTTAAATCCACATGCCAAGAAACAACTCTCCCTTATTCACAATTACGAATTTGCACCGGCGGGAAACTTTGGTTTTACAAAAGCAGAAGTCAGCCGTGGCGGTATTTTAACAGAAAGTTTGAACCCAAAAACATTAGAGTCTTGGCATGTGGAAAATTTGTATTGTATTGGTGAAGTGGTAGATGTAACAGGTGAGTTGGGGGGCTATAATTTTCAATGGGCATTTAGTAGCGGTGTGAGTTGTGCTTTGGCTATCAATAGGCAAAATTGTAGCTAAAGTTACGGTGATGAAAGCCGATGCAATGTTGAGAGTTTTTAATTGTTACTTAATAGAGAGTTATGTATAATCGTCGACTGTTTGTTTGCAATTCTAGACGAATAGCTGACTAATTTTATATCTACAACAAAAAAGGGTTGTTTTATGAATATATATAAAGGTTTTTTATCCGGTATCTTTTTGGCACTACTACTCGCACTTAGCGGATGCCAAGGGAATAATAGTGAAAGTCCTACGGATCAATTAGTAGCAGATGAAAATGTTATGGCAATAGACAATAATACGACATTGTCCCCTATAGATGTCAACACTACAGTAGTGAGTGTTCTTTTACCTGTTTCAAGTAAGACATTGACAGTTAGTAGTGAAGATGTTCAGATAGAAGTTAGTGTCTTTGACAGCGAAAATCTTCCTTACTCTGAAGGGTTCGTGAAACTAAAATATCCGGATGATGTATTGAGTGGAAGGGATATAGGATCATTTGATAAGTTAAGTTCAACATTAGCTAATGGTAAGGCTTATTTTAACTATACTGCACCTATAAAGCTTGATGCGAATACATCCGACATAAGCTTTGGTTTTTACCATGATTCAACTCCGACAAATATGAAAGCATACACTTTTTCTATTGTTCCAGAAACAAATCAAACTGTGTCAAACAATTATGTGCTGTATAGCAGTTTGAATAGTGAAAATGTTTCGATGGAATTAAATTCGGAAAAATCTGTTGAATTCTATCTCACAGATGATAACAATATAACTTTAGAAAATAATGCAATAACTTCAATGAAGTTTGAGTCTAAAAATCCGGCACTTCTTACGCTTAGTGATGTTTTAAGTGACACCAATGGCAGCACTATAACGATAGAGGGAAGAAATAGTGTGACCGTGAAAGCAAGAAGTAATACTC
>Ga0210044_10008420_pt1 | contig 12861 bp, 13 predicted proteins | sample CryGey13umfilter_2_FD_183959 | JGI IMG/M metagenome (GOLD analysis project Ga0210044, IMG submission 183959) | Groundwater microbial communities from aquifer in Utah, USA - Crystal Geyser 4/9/14 3 um filter (SPAdes) (version 2) | ecosystem: Environmental > Aquatic > Deep subsurface >... | reverse complement strand
GCCTGGCTCTTCGGCATGGGGCTGGGCAGTTTCCCGCGCACCCACCTGGTCAGCAACCTCGACGAGCAGCCCGGAAGCTACCGCTTCGTGCGCGAGGGCGGGCGCGCCCATCTCTCGCTCAATTCCGGCGGCACCCTCTACTGGGCGCAGGCGGTCTCCGCGCGGCCGCAGACCCGCTACGCGGTCGAGCTGGACCTCAGGTCGGAGGGCCGCGGCGAGCGGTTGGAAATCGCGCTGTGCGAGAAGATCCTGTTCAACTCCCACCGCTGCGCGTGGAGCGGCACTCGCATCGACGCGCGCATCCCCGGCTGGCAGCATCGCGAAATCGTCTTCGACAGCGGCGAGGTCGGCTCGGGGCACTGGTGGAACCGTCGCCCCGTGCAGTTCTCCCTCTACAACCCGCAGCGCGGAACCGCAATCGACATCGCCGGCGTGCGGCTGCGCGATGCGGCCGGCAACGATGTGCTCGCCAACGGCGACTTCGCCCGCGGCGCGGATCGCTGGTTCTTCAAGTCCGGCAACCACCTGCCCTGGCACGTGAAGAACCTGTGGCTGCACACGCTGTTCGAGCAGGGGATCCTCGGCCTGATCGCGCTCGGCGCGCTCGCCGCCGTCGCCGTGACGCGGCTCGCGCGCGCGGCCCGGCATGGCGAGGCGCCGGCCCTCACCCTGCTCGCGGCCACGGCCGCGCTGCTCGCCCTCGGCTTCGTCGAGAGCTTCCTCGATGCCCCTCGGCTCGCCCTCGTGCTCCTCCTGTTGCTGCTCGCAGGGGCGGGTGCGGAAGCGGTTTCCGACGGGCCTGCCCGGCCGCGCAGTCCTCCCCGGGCGTGACATCCCGCAGGGCGGGTGGTAGATTCGCCGGGCGAGGATGCAGCCATGGCGAACCCAGCGCGGAAGCAGCGATACACCTACGCCGACCTCCTCGGCTGGCCCGAAGGCGAGCGCTGGGAGCTGATCGACGGACAGGCCTGGGACATGAGTGCGGCGCCCTCGATCGACCACCAGGGCATCCTGGGAGAATTGTTCGTCGCGATCGCGGTTTTCCTTCGGGACAAGCCCTGCCGCGCCTTCCCGGCCCCCTTCGACGTGCGCCTGCCCGGGGCGGAGATCGCGGATGATCGAATCGACACCGTGGTGCAGCCCGACATCGTGGTCGTGTGCGACCCGGCAAAGCTGGATCGCCGCGGCTGCCTCGGCGCGCCCGACTGGGTCGTCGAGATCCTCTCGCCCGCGACCGCCGCCAAGGACCAGGGCATCAAGCGCGCCCTGTACGAAAGACACGGCGTGCGCGAATTCTGGCTGGTGCATCCCGCCGACCGCGTGGTGATCGCCTATCGGCTCGAGGCCGGCGCCTACGGCAAGCCCGAGATCGCTGCCGAGGGCGACGACATCGTGCCGGCGCTCTTTCCCGGGCTGACCATCGCCGTCGCGGAACTCTTCGCCCGCATCCCGCGCGCCGAGGGCTGAAGCGGGTCGGCAGAATCGCTTCGCGGCTGCGCGAATCGAGGCGAAGCCGGAAGGGGCCCCATGCCCCGCGCGGTGCAGGCCCCAGGTGCCTGTCATTGCGAGGAGCCGAAGCGCTCCCGCGCAAGGCACGCGGCCGCGGTGACGCAAGCCAGAGCTCACTCCGTCGCTCCGCTCGTCGTCCTGGCGAGGAGCGCGAAGCGCGACTCATCACAGTGGAGCCGGCGATCGCGGCGTACCGATGCGATTGCGGCCGGGGGCGCCGTCGTCCCGCCTGCGGTGCTCGATCCGGTCGTGGCGGCGCACCGACGAGCCGGATCCGCGGTGACGCGGGTCAAGGGCAGCCATCATTTCCTCCGCCATACGGACGGACGATCGACGGTCGTTCCCGCGCATGCCGGCGAAACGGTCGGTCCATGCTGCTCGGGCGGCCGGAAAACGCCGAAGACGAGCAAACGGAAGGCGAATCCAGCCCTGGCATGGAAGGGAACGCGTGCCCGCGAGCGCGCAAACGGTATACGATTGGAGCGTGCAGGGTTGTCGCAAGCGAGGCAAGCGGGCATGCAGCCGGCGTTCGATCCGGCGCGCGCCGTGCGATCGCCCGTTTCGGAGCGTGATTCCGCGCCGGGACTCCAGCCGTCGGCCCGGCAGGCCAGCACGCTCACCTACCGGGTGTTGCGTGGCACGGGCGCCGCAGTCGACGTCCTGGTGTGGCCGCGCTCGCGTTTCGAGGCGCGAAGCCGCGTTGTGACTTCCCTGCCCGCAACGGTCCTGCGGGAGGGAAGATTGCTTCATGCCGCATGATCCGAAGCTGGTCGCCGCGACCAGGGCATGGCTGTACAAGGCGCTCCGCGATCTCGATGCCGCGCGCTTCGAACTGACCGCGCGACCGCCCTTTACCGCAGACATCGTTTTTCATGCGCAGCAGGCGGCGCAAAAGGCCATGAAGGTTTTCCTCGCCTGGACCAGTACGCTCTTTCGGAAAACGCATCACCTGGAGGAGCTTGGGGAAAAGTGCCTGTGCCGGGACGAAACGCTGCGCTCGGCCATCGATGCAGCGGTGCCGCTCAGCCAGTATGCTTGGCGGTTCCGATACCCTGGCGAGCCGGACGAGCCGCCGCCTGAGGAAGCGGCGCAAGCGCTCGCGATTGCCTGGCAGCTCTACCGGTCGATTCCCGCCCGCCTGCCGGAAGAAGTGCGGCCGTAGGGTGGGCAGATACACGTGTCCGATTCGGCGAACGCGAGAATGTGAGTGTTCGGTCGCTCCGCTCCTCGCAAAGACGGAGGAACGGGGTGCCTCGCTCTGCGCAACGACCGACCACTGACCTCGTCATTGCGAGGAGGGCTTGAGCCTGACGAAGCAGCGCGCGGCGTGCAACGGCGGGCGCACGGGACTGGGATTGCTTCGTCGCTTCGCTCCCGGCAACGATCGGCGCAGCTTCGCCTGCACCATGATCCGCGCCAGGGATTCCCGGAGCGTCCCGACGAGAGGGGCTTGCCTGCGAGCCTAAAGCGCCGCGGACGTGTGGCCGTTCACAGCCTGCGGGCGCGAGTCGAACTAGAATGCGCGCTCGCCGCGGGCGCCCCGCCCTGTGCCCATCCGCACGTCCGCAGCCGTGGCAACCGAGGCAACAACGCCAGACCGACATGCCTGCATTTCACGACAGCGCCCCAGCTCGCTACGCCGGCGTCCGCCCCGCCCGGATTCCGGGCCCGCGTTCGACCGCGCAGCGATGAGCCTTGGCGAGAGCATCCGCAGCGGAGCGAAGTGGCTCACCGGCGGGAGCGTCGCCGGCCAGGCGCTCCAGTTCGGCTTCGGCGTCGCTCTCGCGCGCATCCTCGTCCCGGAAGACTTCGGCCTGCTGGTCACCGTCCAGATCTTCACCGGAATCGCGGGCTATTTCGCCTCCGGCGGCACCGGCGACGCGCTCGTGCGCGCCAAGGTGCTCGGCCCGCGCGACTGCGACGTCGCCTTCACCGCGCAGCTTGCCGCCTGCTCGCTCATCTACGCGATCTTCTTCGTTCTTGCGCCCTGGATCGCGCAATGGTTCAGGAATCCGCTCTACACCGACCTCACACGCGTATCCGCGCTGTCGTTCCTGATTCGGCCCTTCCTCAACATTCCCAAGGTGCTCCTGCGCCGAGCCATGCGTTATCAGGCGCTCGCCATGCTCAGCTTCGGTGCGCTCACCGTGAGCGGTGCGGCGAGCGTCGGCATGGCGCTCGGCGGCATGGGGGTGTGGGCGCTGGTCCTGGGCGGGATGTCTGGCTCGGTGCTGACCATCGTGCCCTGCGCGCTGCTGGCGCGCTGGCGGCCCGCCTTCCACATGGACCGCGCGATCATCGGACAGTTGTGGGCTTATGGCGCAAAGGTCTCGATCACCGAGATGATCAGCTACGCGCGAAGACAGGTCTCCAATCTGATCCTCAGCCGCGGTCTGGGTCCGGCCACGGTCGGTCTGTTCAACAAGGCCGACAGTCTCTCCTACATGCCGGTCACGACGATCAGCTCGGCCGTCTATGAGCCCGTGTTCCGTGCCCTGGCGAGCATGCAGGACGACCGCGACAAGTCCCGCTATATCTACCTGCGTACCATCACGCTGCTCACCGTCTACACGCTGCCCTTCTATGTCGGAATGCACTGGCTGGCCGAGCCCTTCATCGTGCTGGTTTTCGGGCCGAAGTGGATCGCCAGCGCGCCGCTCCTGGAGATCCTCACGCTCTCGGGCCTGTTCTTCTGCATCGGGCACGCCCCCGGCGCCGTGCTCGCCGCACGCAACGAGCTCGGGCGCGAGATCGTCGTCCAGAGCGCGCACCTGGTGCTGCTCGCGGCCGGTGCCCTGATCGGTCTGCGCTGGGGCGCAGAAGGCGTGGCGTGGGCGGTCTTCGCGACCTACGTCTACTCCTCGCTGCACATGAGCTGGCTCGCAAACCGCTCGGTGGGCGCGCGCTTTGCCGACGTCATCAAGGCAATCGGGCCGGGGCTGCTGCTGAACGGCATCCTCATCCTCACCCTGGTCGCGGGCGATCTGCTGCTTCCCGGCGCGGTCAGGAGTTCGAACCTCGGCTACCTGCTGGTGATGAGCACGATGGGCGGGCTCGTCTACGCCGTCGCCTTCCTGGCCCTGCCGATCCCCGCACTCGCCGCGGAATCGCTGCGCTGGCGGCGCATGTTGCGCCTCGCACGGGCGTGAGGAAGCGATGAACCTCCCCTCCGGAGCGCCCGAAATGGACCTGCATCGCGGCAGCGGATCCCTGCCTTCCGGCGATCTGACGGCCTGGTTCGACGCCGCGCCCGGCGGTGCGGCCGACCTCGAATGCCGCGGCGGACGGCGCACCGCGCTCGCGCTACCGGGCGATGTGAGCGTGCTTCGCGAGGCGTTCGGCCTCGCGGCGGCATGCTGCTTCGCGCGCATTGACGCTGTCGCTCCCGGTTCATGGCCGCTTCGCCTACCCGGATGTCACTCCATCGCGTCCTGCCCCGCCGGCGGCTGGCTGATCGAGCCGGCGAACAACGACGCGCCGACTTACTGGGTGCCCCAGCCGCCACGGCTGCGACGCCTGGACGCCGACGGGCATATCCTGGAACAGAGGGACGCGACGGTCGTGGGGCTCGACGCCTCCGCCTCCGGGCTCGCGCTCGATGTTGCACTGGAAACCGGCTGGGTGCTCGATGTGGTCATGTGGCAGTTCGGGCCCGCCGCGGCCGACCTGGTGCGCGAGCTGCGCGAGCCGCTTGCGCTCGAAGTACAGCCCTGGTTCCAGTGGAGTTCCCACACCGCGTTCACCCGGGCGGCCGATCTCTATTCTCACCTCGTGTTCGGCCACGTCTATGAAAATCACGCGGTCTGGCCACGCTACTGGCGCGTATGTTCGGAGCTGGACGCGTGCGCGCTCTACGTCACGCTGAGCGGGCTGGCGCGCGCCACCGGCAAGCGCCTCTACGGCCTGCTCAAGCGGCAGGTCGTTGCGGCGGTCATCGACCGCCAGGCCGCGGACGGCGGTTGGTATCACGGCGAGTGGACCGACGGCATGGAGTCGCACTACCGGCTGGTCAATGCCGCTGTGCTGATGTTGACCCTGTCCCTGGAAGAAGAGGACGATCCGCGGGTGCGCGAAGCGGCGGCGAAGGGGGCCGCCTTCCTCGTCGCGCGCGCGAACCGGATCGAGCCTGGCACCTGGTTCATGCACGATTCCCTCGAGGGCACCGCAGAGGGCATCCGGAAGTATCCGTTCCCCTGGTCCAAGAGCACCGCACTGGGCAAGACGCTCTCGAACATGCTGATCCTCAACACGCACCTCGACTCGCTGGTCACCCTCGACCGCTATGCCCGTGCGAGCGGGGATGGCCGCTGGGCAGGCGAGATCGCCTCCGCCCGCGAGGCCGCGCGCGCGGTCGTCGCCCTCGCGCCAGCGAGCTGGCTCTACGGCCCGGTGTTCCGCATCCTCGATCTGACCCTGCTGCCCAAGGAGCAGGCCATGCGGCTGCCGGTGCACCAGCGCGCGTTGAAGCGCGTCGGATGGAAGTATCTCGCGCCGCTGCTGCACCGGATGAAGGCCGCGTTCCCCCGCCTCGTGATGCCGAACGGGTACATCGACCGCGCGCTGTGCCAGCACGGTTTCTCGACCCGCTACCAGAGCGTGCACGTGTGGGATCTGGTGCGCTACCTCAGCCGGTTCGGTGACGCCGCCGATGCGGGGATGCGCGCAGCCCTCCATCGGGCACTCGAATACACGCAGCACGGAGCCATGCGTGCGCACTGGAAGGAAGCGCCCGAACGCCAGGACGCCCTGGGATTCTGGGCGGAGGCGCTCTACCGGCTGTGCCTCATCGACTCCGATCCGCGATACCGGCGCTGGCTGGCAGAGGCGATGCTGGACTGCGAGGAAGTGGGCGTGGCGTTGCCGCCATCCTTGATGGGCGCGAACGCGGAAGCGGTGCCGCCGGCCGATCAGCGTCCCTGTCCGGTGCCGGCGGACGCGCGCCTGCGCGTGGCGAATCTCGCGCGCGGCGATGTAGTCGAGTTCGTGGTGGTGAACCCCGAGGCGGAGCCCCTAGCGCTCGCCTGGGAGCGGCCGCCGCAGGCGCGAGTCCGGTGGGCCGGAGCCGACGGCGTCGCGCTCGACGGTGCATCTCCGCCGGTGCCCGCGAGGGGCTGGCTCATCGGAGCCGGCGGCTGAGATTGCTTCGTCGCTGCGTTCCTCGCAATGACGGGGAAAATGACGCTCCTCGTAACGACCGACCGACCGGTCATTGCGAGGAGGCCTTTAGCCCGACGAAGCAATCCCGCGCAAAGCGCGCCCTCACCCGCCTGCAAGCCGAATGTGCCCCGGCGTGCGCGGCGTCACGTGCGGGGAACGCTGGTGACACTACAATGCGCACTCGGGCGCGAACTGCGGCCGAATGGCGCCAGCGATTCAAGCCGCGGCTGCCTCTTGCCGTGATCCCTCGTCGACCCGACCGAGCCCCACGAAGCCGATTCCGACCCGACCGATGCACCAGCGCGCGCGCCTGATCGCCTTCCACCTGCCGCAGTTCTACCCCACGCCCGAGAACGACGCATGGTGGGGAAAGGGCTTCACGGAATGGACCAACGTGGCGAAGGCCAAGCCGCTCTACCGCGGCCACTACCCGCCGCACATCCCCGCCGATCTCGGCTTCTACGACCCGCGGCTTCCCGACGTACGCGCGCCAGCAGTGCGCTTCGGAGTTTGACGCGCTTTCGGAATCGCTTCTGCAAGTATTCATCTGGCAGAGCCAACCATGGCCATCGAAATCGAGTCCATACACTGCCCTGTTTGCGGGCCTTCTGAACAGATCCATCTGTTCCAGAAGGATGGCTGGAATATCGTCCGGTGTTCATTTTGCAGCCTGGCCATGGTCAATCCCAGGAGAAAGAACAGTGCCGATATCTATGCGAGCGAAGATTATTTCAACGACGAACGTTACTATTACGATTACGCAGGAAACAAGGCCGCGTATCAGAAAGGTTTCCGCTCGAAGCTCAGGCTGATCAGCCGGCACTGCAGCAAGAAAGGGAAGCTCCTGGACGTCGGCGCGGCGTACGGATTCTTCATGGAGGAAGCCGCCAGGTTCGGATTCGAGCCGTATGGCGTCGAGTTGTCCAGGACTGCCGCTGACCGTGCATCCCGCTATGGGCATGTATTCCACAAGCCTTTGGCCGAAGTCCGGACGGATGCGCGCTTCTCCGCTGTGACCTTCATCGACAGCCTGGAACACTTTGAAGACCCGCTGCAAGGCCTGACGCAGGCCAGGGCCTTCCTGGAAGATCAAGGCATCGTTGCGGTGATGGTGCCCAATATCGATTCGCTATTTGCCAGAATCACCAGGACCAAGTGGCATCTATTGCTGCCGGAGGAGCACCTTTTCTACTTCACGCCGAAGAGCATGCGACTCATGTTCGAGAAAGCCGGATTCGAACCCGTCTACCTGGGCACCGGCGGCTACGGACGTAGCATGGCTGAGATCCTGCGCGTGGTGTTTCGCGGCGCCGGTCTTCCACTGCAAGTCCTGGAACCCGCGCTGCGCAAGATCAGTTTCGAAATCAATCTCGGGGACATTTTCGCCATCGCAAGAAAGGCAGGGTAGCCTGGCCCGCATCCTCCCAGCCCGTATCAGACCGAGGGGAGGCGACCCAGCGGCGGTGCTGGGCCGAGGCCGTCGCGCCGCCGAGTTCATCCGGCAGACCTACTCGCCCGAGCGCGAGGAACGAGAGCTGGTCGAGGTTTGGGAGCGGGTGCTGTGTCGCCGATCGCAGGCGCTCTCCGTCAGAAAAGCCGTCACGGTGCCCCCGGCGGCGAAGATTGAGGGTGCTGTCGGCCGGATGGATACGACCTCGACGAACGCCGGGGCTCCGCCGCTGAAGCCTTGACGGCCAGTAGTGTAGAAACTACACTGGCCCAACGATGATCGAGCTAAAACAAACAGAGACATTTAGGAAGTGCCGGACGGCTCAAGGATGAACGGGCGCGAGCCTTGATCGCGTCACGCCTCGACCGGTTGGCTTTTGGGCACGCCGGGGATGCGGAGCCGGTCGGGGAGGGGATCAGCGAGCTGCGCATCCACTACGGCCCCGGGTACCGCGTCTACTTCCAGAAGCGGGGGACACGATCATCGTCTTGCTGTGCGGTGGCGACAAGAGCACGCAAGCAAGGGACATCAAGACCGCAAAGCGCCTGGCTGACGAATGGAGCGAATGAGATGGTTCAAAGATTGACCACCTATGATCCCGCAGAGGATCTGACTACCGACGAAGCGATTGCGACCTTCCTGGCCGAAGCGTTTCAAACGAGCGACGCGGCTTACATTGCGCACGCGCTGGGTGTCGTGGCCCGCGCAAAGGGAGTGGCCCAAATTGCCGGCCAAACCGGCCTTTCCCGCGAGCAGCTCTACCGCTCGTTCAGCGAGAATGGCAACCCGACCTTGAAAACGACCCTGGCCGTCATGAAGGCCCTGGGAATCGAGCTGACCGCGAAGGTGCCGGCCGCCGGCTGAGCCATTCCCGAAACAGCGCCCGTATTGCCTGCCGTCACATTTCTGGCAGCCTCGCTGATTCTGCTCCTCTGCACGTCGCATTGGCAGGTGCTGTCGGCCGGACGGGTACCGGGCGCAAACGTGCCTGCCGTCACGTCGCGGCCCGGCACCCGCAGATATAATGCGCCGGGTCCATGCCACGCGGCCTTGCCATTGGCGACGCTGTCCGATGCCGCGTGAGTCGCGGCCAAAGACGCGCCTGCCTGACAGCCACTTACTGAACGGATTTGCATGCGCCGGAACGCCCGCGTCATCGCCTACTACCTTCCGCAGTACCACCCCGTCCCCGAGAACGACGCCTTTTGGGGAAAGGGGTTTACGGAATGGACCAACGTGGCGAAGGCGAAGCCGCTATACCGCGGGCACTACCAGCCGCACATCCCCGCCGATCTCGGCTTCTACGACCTGCGCTGTCCGGAGACCCGCGCGGCTCAGGCGGAGCTGGCGCGCGAATACGGGATCGAAGCCTTCTGCTACTACCACTACTGGCTCGGCGGCGGGCGCAGGCTGATCGAGCGCCCGTTCAACGAGGTGCTCGCTTCCGGCGAGCCGAACTTCCCCTTCTGCCTGTGCTGGGCCAACCATAGCTGGAACAACATCTGGCAGGGCATCGCGAATCGCACCCTGGCGGAACAGACCTACCCCGGCATGAAGGATCACGAGGAGCATTTCCGTTTCCTGCTCAGGGCGTTCTCGGATCCACGCTACGTCGCTGTCGATGGCAAGCCGCTGTTCCTGATCTACAAGCCCGACGACGTGCCCGAGCTCGAACGGGTGGCGGATTTCTGGCGCGAGCTGGCGTTGAAGGCGGGACTGAAGGGTCTGTATCTCGCCGGCATTTCCCACTTCGCGCCCCACTGGAATCCGCGCCCGCGCGGGCTGGATGCGTGCATGATGCAGAAGCTGCCGGAGCGCAACGGCCGGATTCCCGCACGGTACCTTTTCACGAAGCTGAAAGTGGCGGCGAGCCGGGGCGAGCACGTCCTGAGCGTTTACGACTACGAGGAGATGCTGAACTTCCTGCTGCGCAAGAACAGGCCGGAGTGGACGGATTTCCCTTGCCTGTTGCCGAATTGGGACAACACGCCGCGTGCGGGAATGAAAGGCCTCGTCTTCCATGGTTCCACCCCGGCGCTGTTCCGGCGGCTGATCCGCAAAGGCCTCGATCTCGTGGCCGACTACCCCGACGAGGAGCGCATCCTGTTCGTGAAAGCCTGGAACGAGTGGGCGGAAGGCAATCACGTCGAGCCCGATCTGCGTTTCGGCCGCGGTTACCTCGAAGCGTTGCGCGACGAATTGTCCATGCCGAGCTCAACGATGGGAGCGCCGGACCGATCGGGTTTGACGCCGGCCGAGACTGCCGCGTCGATTGCACCAGTGCGCGCATGATGTGCTGGTGTTTCCCGCATCCTGATCGAAGGCGCGGAACCCCGATGGGCCTGCCTGCCGAAAGACCTGCCAGCTACGAGGATCTGTTCGCCGTGCCCGAGAACGTGGTGGGCGAGATCCTGTGCGGCCGCCTGGTCACCCATCCGCGCCCGGCGCCCAGGCACGCGCGTGCCTACTCGATGCTCGGCGGAAAGCTGGTCGATCCGTTCGACAACGGCACGAACGGCCCCGGCGGCTGGTGGATCCTGGACGAGCCGGAATGCCATCTGGGTGCGGACATCCTGGTGCCCGATCTGGCCGGATGGCGGCGTGCCCGCATGCCGAAGCTGCCCGAGACCGCCTGGTTCGAGCTGGCGCCCGACTGGGCGTGCGAGATCCTCTCGCCTGCCACCGCCAGGGTGGATCGCGCGGAGAAGCTCGCGATCTACGCCGGGCACAGCGTCGCCCACGCCTGGCTGGTGGATCCGGATGCCCGGACGCTGGAAGTGTTCGAGAACCGCGAGGGAAGGTGGCTGCTGCTCGCGGTGCCGAAGGACGATGCGCAGGTCTCGCAGCCGCCCTTCGATGCCATCGCGTTTTCGCTCGGCAGTCTGTGGGCGGAGTGAGGCGGGAAGGCGCTGCGGTCAGACCGTCCGGCCCGGGCCTGCGAGCGACGCCCGACTGCGGGTCGACGGCAGGAGTGCGGCACATTGCCGAGTGCACCGAAGCGACCGTGGGGTATGGTTGATGAAGCCGCCGCCTGGGGACCTGTCGTGAATTCCATTTCGGTCGTCATGCCCTGCTACAACTCGGCGCCTTTCCTGCGCGAGGCCGTAGACAGTGTGCTGGGACAAACCTGCCCTGAGGGCGAACTCGTCGTGGTCGACGACGGCTCGACCGACGATTCGAGGGACATCCTGCGGGGCTATGGCGATCGCATCCGCGTCATCGAGCAGGCGAACCGGGGGCCGTATCCGGCACGCAACGCCGGGCTGAAGATCGCGCGCGGCGAATTCGTTGCCTTCCTCGATGCGGACGACTGGTGGAGCCCCGATTTCCTCGAGAAACTCCATGGTGCGCTGGTCGGGCACCCCGAGGCGGCGCTCGCCTACTGTGGCTGGCAGAACGTGGGCGCGACCGAGCGCAGCACCGAGCCCTTCGTGCCGCCCGACTACCAGGCGGGCGACAAGCTGGAAGCCTTCCTGCGGGCAGCCTCGCCGTGGCCGATCCATGCCGCGCTGGTGCGGCGCGCAGCGCTGGAGGCGGTCGGCGGATTCGACACTTCGCTCCATAGCTGCATGGACTACGACCTGTGGCTGCGCCTCGCGGCCACGCGGCCCATCGTGCGGGTGCCCGAGGTGCTCGCCTTCTACCGCTTCCACGGCGGCGGGCAGATCACCTCGAAGGAATGGATCCAGGCGCGCAACGTCTGGCTGGTCAAGCGCAAGTTCGTCGCCCAGAACCCGCAAGCGGTTGCGGCCCTTCCGAAACGGCGCCTGCGCGAACTGATCGACGGCGGGCTCGCCCATCGCGCCTACCGCGCCTACTGGCGCCGCGATCTCGTGTCGGCGCGGCACATCTTCCGGATGCTGCTGCGCACCGGCTTCTGGGGCGTCAAGGATCTCAAGTACCTCCTGCCGGCGCTTCTGCCCGAGGATGCCTACAAGCGTGTGGTCGCCCTCGCCGATCGGGGGGAGGGACGGCGGCCGTAGGCCTCGGCGGCGCGATTCGGCGAACCGGCTTGCGCGCCCTGCGCCGACCGGCGCATCGCGGCGGTGCATCGCGGCGGCGGCACCTCGCCGCGCGCTTCAGTCACGGCCGCACGAGCCCGCGCAGACGCTCGAGGACTGCCCGATAGACATCCCGGACGAGATCCAGCGCTCGCGCGGCTTCCCCGGGCCCCGGCTGCGCGACCTGGCCCGGGTAGCGGAACTTCCAGGCATACGCCGCGAGCGGCACCGCCGGGTCGACGACCGATCGAAGTGTGGCGTCGATCTCGACGCACGTTCGGCCCAGCGCCTCGATGTTGTGCGTCTTGCGGAACGGCACATCGTGCCAGGCGAGAAACGCCTTGAGTACCTTCCGCGTGGCCTGCTGGGCGTGAAAGCGATGGTAGATTCGCTCGGGCTCGTAAGCCTCGACCAACCGTCGTACGATCTCGGCAAGCGCGGGCTCGTCGGGGAAGAGGGTGTCGCGCACGTTCATGGTCGACATTTATGGCGCATGCAGTGGGGAAATTCGACCGCGTCGTCGAGCGACGCGGGCGTCGTGGTTTGGAGGACGCTCTACGGCGCACATCGGCGTTCCAGCGGATAAACGACGAATCCGCGAGATTCGCCGTGCGCTGAATTTTGTCGGCTGGTTCCGCGGTCCCGCCGTCGGGCTTGCGGGCTTCTGTCCTACAGGATCGCCGCGGCGCGGTCGTTACTGCGCCATATCGTGCATTTTCGCCGGCCGCGATGGTGCGGGAGCCG
>Ga0210044_10008419_pt1 | contig 12862 bp, 10 predicted proteins | sample CryGey13umfilter_2_FD_183959 | JGI IMG/M metagenome (GOLD analysis project Ga0210044, IMG submission 183959) | Groundwater microbial communities from aquifer in Utah, USA - Crystal Geyser 4/9/14 3 um filter (SPAdes) (version 2) | ecosystem: Environmental > Aquatic > Deep subsurface >... | reverse complement strand
GGCTGTACGTCTCTATTGCACAGACAGACCGCACATGTCGCTGGGGATGAAGACTCCCCATGAGGTTCATCATGGGAGTGGGGTATGGGGAGATAAATGTGTCAACTTTTAATCAGGACTTGACAGGAATGGCTAACTCCCTGATTTTTTCTCACCCCAACTCAACGGAGTAGAAGGCAAGGTTTGCACACAACGCTCTTTACTTTTGCAGCCCCTGTTCTATAATGGAATCATGATCAAGAAGAGCGCCTTCACTGTTTTGTACATCACAGTTCTGTTGTTCAGCCTCATTGGTTTTACCGGTGAAACAGCGCCGATTGCTGTAATCCACGTAAGGGATACAATTCAGCCGATATCCGCCCAGTTCATTCTGGATGGTCTGGAAGATGCCAACCGCAACCCGGATGTCCGTCTGATTATCATCATGCTGGATTCGCCTGGAGGTCTGTTGACGTCAACCCGGGACATAACAAGTGCGATTCTTTCATCCGGAAAACCAGTGGCCGTTTATGTTCACCCCGCAGGAGGACGAGCCGCGTCCGCCGGTTTTTTCATTCTGCTGTCCGCGGATTTTGCCGCAATGACACCGGGAACCAATGCCGGGGCTGCCCATCCCGTTTCCGCCATTCCGTTTCTTAACGGGCCACCGAAAAAGGGAGGAGACAGCGTACTGGAGGGTAAGATCGTGGAAGACACTGCCGCGTTTATCCGGGCAATTGCCGAAAAACGCAACCGGGCAGTTGAGCCGGCGGAACTGGCTGTTCGAAAGAGTATCGCGTACTCCGCAAAAGAATGTAAGGACAAGAATCTCGTTGATTTTCTGGCAAACTCAACTGAAGACCTGATTCACCAGATTGCCACAACCCACCCTGAACTGAATTTACCCCCCACAGGCAAAGTAAAGACGACAGACTATCGCTATTCCATCAGGGAAAAGTTGTTAAGCAAATTGGCTTCCCCTGAACTGATATTCCTGCTTCTCCTTGCCGGTGCGATCGGCCTTTTCATTGAAATGAAGACACCCGGTGCCGTTTTCCCCGGCTTGTTTGGAGCTATTTGTCTGATTCTGTTTTTCTTTTCTACCCGGATTATCCCGGTAAATTTTGCCGGTGTTCTGTTTATTATAATGGCAATTGTTCTATTTGTAATGGAAGTCAAAGTGGTCAGCTATGGATTCCTGACAATTGGCGGCATCGTGTCTATGATTATCGGTTCAGCAATGCTATTCAAGCATGACCTTCCCGGAATGGGAATCCCTATGGGAACCGTGTTCGCAATGTCCCTGTTCGTGGCAGTCCTGGTTATTCTGCTGGTTCGCCTTGTTGTTAAAGCCCATTTGAACCAACCCCTTACTGGAGAAGAGAGCCTGGTTGGCATGATCGGTTTTGCTACACAAGCTTTCGAAAAAAAAGGCAAGGTTTTTGTAAACGGAGAATACTGGAATGCCGTCACCACTGAGCCGGTGGTGAAGCAGCAGAAAATAGAAGTTACGAAAGTCGAGAATATGCTTTTGCATGTCAAACCAAAGGAGGAGTAAATGCAACCCACTTTTATCATTATTATCTTTTTGGCAATGTACCTTGTCAGCTGCATCAAAATTCTTGCAGAATATGAACGGGGTGTCATTTTCCGCCTCGGCCGCGTTCTTCCCCAACCCAAGGGGCCCGGGATCATTTTTGTATTTAAGCCTATTGACCGAATGGTCCGGATCAGTACCCGGATTGTTGTGTTGGACGTTCCATCCCAGGACACCATTACCCGGGATAATGTTTCGTTGAAAGTCAACGCCGTGGTCTATTTTCGTGTAATGCATCCCATCAAGGCCGTCATTGAAGTGGAGAATTATCTGATGGCCACATCCCAGCTTGCCCAGACAACATTGCGGAGTGTTGTGGGACAGGTAGAACTGGATGAGCTTCTGTCGGACCGGGAAAAGCTGAACACACACCTTCAGGACATCCTGGACAAACACACGGACCCATGGGGGATCAAGGTTTCTGCCGTAGAGGTCAAGTATGTGGACTTGCCGGAAAACATGCAGCGGGCGATGGCCAAGCAGGCGGAAGCAGAACGGGAAAAACGTGCAAAAGTGATTCATGCTGAAGGCGAATTTCAGGCTTCCAAGCAGCTCGCGGCAGCTTCAAAGGTGATGGAGGTATCCGGTATTGCCCTTCAGTTGCGATATCTCCAGACGCTGACAGAGATTGCCACGGAAAAAAATTCCACGATTGTGTTCCCGCTTCCCCTTGAGATGCTGGATTTCTTTATGGAAGAACGGGCCAAGAAATAAGGTAGTCTGACATTCCATAGCAATTGAACAGCGGGGCGACATAAAACGCCCCGTTTTATCAAACCGGAGTGCAAAATGGAAACAAAAGGAGAGTTCACGGGTCTTGATGTCCCAATCCTGATTCGAACTGCAGGGGAAAACCGCATGGACTGCGTTCTGGCTTTCAAGACCGGAAGCAGAACCGTTCGCCTGTTTTTTGAAAAGGGCAAAATTTCTTTCATTTCCTCAAACAATCAGGATGAACGTTTCGGTGAATATTTGCTCTACAAGGGCACCATCTCGCTGGAACAATACCAGTCCACATCCCAAATGATTTCTCATGAAAAGAAAAAAATGGGGGACCTGCTGGTGGAACAGGGAGTACTTACCTATGAAGAATCTGTAACCTCGCTGACCCACTACATCCTTGAATTGGGCACATCCCTGTTTCGGGAAGGTCGGGGTTTTTACGCCTTCCTGAAACCAGGTGATCCGGGCAACCTTCCCATGGAACTCTTCATTGACCACCGCAAGCTGATTTATGAAGGCATCCGGCGCTACAATTTTCTGAGCCTCGTTGTCAACATGATTCCCGACACCGACAGTCTCGTGGATTTCAAAGACAGCTCGGAACAGATTCTCCGATATCTGGACACCGATGTTGAAGAGCAATCGATCATGGAGTGGATCAACGGGCGAAATACAGTGGGTTCCATCTGCAGCTACAGCTCCCTCACAGAATTTGAAACACTAAAGGTTCTGGCAGGCCTGGGGTACTGTGGATTCATCCAGTTTCACAAACAGGCTTCTTCTCACGTCACTGAAGGGGATATGGAATATCAGATCGAAGATATGGTTCGAACATACAACATTGGTTTTGAATTCATCTACCGCTTCTTGAATGAAAAAGGAGATAATGTTTTCGAGTCAGTCCATGACCGGGCATTTGATATCCTCAGGGAAGAATATGATGAGAAAACGAATGACCTGGAACTGTATAATTATGGTTTTCTGGACGTGGATGCTTTCCTTAAGAACGTCTTTCACATCCCTGCGGATCAACGCCTTCATTTTGCCGAAAACCTGTTGAAAGCAATTCGAAAAGCTCTTATAGTGGAAACCGGAAAGGTGCTGGGAAAACCGGCCCTTCAGGAAATGAAAGAGGGATTGGCAAAACATGAAGCAACGGATTGAAACACCTGTTTTTACATGGTTTCTGGTGGCTGCTGTTCTGTTTTCCGCTCTAACGTTCCTCCTTGGCATCTGGGTTTGTTCCAACGCTCCCCGGTCCGGATATGAATCCGAGGAAGAGGTCCCCACCGTCGTCGAGCATCCGGAAGATTTGGACATGGACAACACTTTGACGGAAAAGCCGAACCCTCAGAACCAGACATCAACTCCAAATGAGGAATCGGGTACAACCCAGCCCTCCACACAGAAAGTGCAGGAGAGAACTTTTGAACCCGTAAAAATGGCAAAGAAAACGCCCAGGAAAGCTTCCTCCGGAAAACTTGCGCAACAATCCATGCAGAAAAAATCAAGTACTGCAACTACTTCAACTGTCCAGTCTGAAAAAATTTACTACATTCAGCTCACCGCCACAGTCAACCGAAAAATGGCTGAAAAGATGAAACGGACATATGCCGGGAAGGGATACAACATGTACCTCATCACGGGCAAGAAACATGGGAATACCCTGTACAAGGTTCGAATTGGTGTATTCAAGGACTGGAAAAAAGCCAAAGCAATTGCAGAAAAAATCCGCAGAGAGGACAAACTAAAACCATGGATCATAGCGATGTAACCCGTCTGCCGGAGTGGATCCGGAAGGAACGGATAAATCTACAGGAACTACACGACATGAAGGTTACGCTCAGGCGACAGGGACTCCACACTGTGTGTGAGTCCGCCATGTGCCCCAACCGGGGGGAATGTTTCAAGAAAGGGACGGCAACATTCCTTCTCCTCGGAGATGTTTGCACGAGAAATTGCGGCTTCTGTAATGTGCTTTCCGGCAGGCCGGAAACCCTGGATGTCGGAGAACCCGGACGGATAGCGAATACAGTCCATGAAATGGGCATCAGGTACGTAGTTCTGACAATGGTGAATCGGGACGATCTTTCAGATGGTGGCGCCGAAATTGTTGCGGAAACGGCCAGAAAAATCAAAGAAGTTTCTCCCGGGGCTAAAGTGGAGGCTCTGGTTGGGGATTTTCAGGGAAACAGGGACGCCCTTCGGATCATTCTTGATTGCCCCATTGACGTTTTCAACCATAATATTGAAATGGTGGAACGTCTCTTTCCCCGAATTCGACCAAAAGCCAACTATCGCCAGTCACTGGCCATCCTGAAACTGGCAGCCACGGAAACCACGACTCCCACTAAGTCCGGGTTTATGGTGGGGCTGGGAGAAACGGATGAAGAAATACAAGTCCTCATGTCTGACCTTCGGGAAGCCGGGGTGACAATTCTTACAATCGGCCAGTACCTTCGCCCGTCTGTTCGAAACATAAAGGTTGCGAAGTACTACACGCCGGAAGAATTTGACAACCTGGCAGAACGGGGGGAAAAGATGGGATTCAGTTACGTGTTTGCCGGGCCCTTTGTCCGAAGCTCCTACATGGCGGAGGAAGTTTTCGGAGCCGTTGCCCATGGCTGACGAAAAAGCCTTGTCAGTGGGAAAAGTGCTGAAAGCCTTTCTCATGCTGGCGTTGTCAGCGCCAATATTTTCTCGATTTTTCGGTCGCCTGGCAGCGTTGACTCATCCCCGCTGGCTGATCGCCAAAGCTATCCGTCGTTTTATCAAAATGTACAGCATTGACACTACCGAAGTCGAAAAACCTGTAGAGGAATATCTCTCCCTTTCCGCATTCTTCATCCGCAGATTGAAACCGGAAACCCGGCCGATAAGCAGCGATCCAACCGTAATTGTATCTCCCGTTGACGGGCTTGTTATGACTGAAGGAAAGCTGACAGAATCAATGGAAGCGCTTCAGATCAAGGGCAGAAGTTATGAACTGCAAAAACTGGTACCCGAGGACATGGACCTCTCTATCTACAAGGATGGCCGGTACGTACAGCTGTATCTTTCGCCCCGGGATTACCACAGGATTCATTTTCCCTTTGAAGGCCGGATTTCCCGGGCCACATATCGAAAAGGACACCTGCTGCCGGTGAATTCCTTTTCCCTTTCCCATTTCAGGAACGTGTTTCCTGAAAACGAAAGGGTCATCCTGGAACTGGAACACAACAGACAGACGGCACTGATGGCCCTTGTGGGTGCTTTGAACGTTGGGCGCATCGGTCTTTCGTTTTCCAACTTTGAAACCAATCAAGGCAAGCGAAAGGATCGGGAAATTCCATTGAATCGGGATCATGGCGAAAAAGGGGACGAACTGGGATGGTTCATGATGGGCTCCACTGTTCTTCTGTTCTTTCCCGCAAATGTATTTGACCCTTCGATTCAGTCGGGTGCAACGGTCCGTGTCGGCCAGCCAATCGGAAAATGGCTGTAAATTTTCGAAACCTCAGGAACACAGCGACTTTCAGGAAAAGGGAAAGGACAGAGCTGGAAAACCCCGTCCCATTCAAAACACAAACCCTTACTGAAATCTCACCATCCGAAATCCCCCTGACACCGGAGCTTCGCCTGTTGATCGGCCTGGCTGAACCGATGGAGCAAATCTGTTTTTTTGATACGGAAACCACGGGCCTTTCCGGTGGGGCCGGCAGTATGATTTTTCAGGCAGGAATCGGTTATTTTGAAGGGGATAAACTGGTTGTGGACCAATTCTTCATCTCATCACCCATGGAAGAGCCCAGATTTCTCAGCGCGTTGAATGAAATCCTCTCCTCCCATCCCACAGTGGTCACGTACAATGGCAAAAGCTTTGATGTTCCCCTCCTCAATACCCGCCTTATCCTGAACCGGATGGCGGAACCGGAATTGAATGCAATTGATCTGCTCCACGCGTCCCGATCAATCTGGAAACACCAGTTGTCTTCCTTTCGTCTCACTGATGTGGAACGGGGTGTCCTTGGCATCTTCCGGGAAAATGACCTCCCGGGCTCCATGGTGCCCGGTGTCTACCGTGATTATATCCTTGGTCGAGACAGAGGCGCGATTCTTGAGGTGCTTCGCCATAATCATCAGGATATTGTATCGCTCGCGCTTCTTTTGAAACACATGGCCTCCGCCTGCAGAGATCAGAACAATCCACACATTCTCGTGACACTTGCCAGGAAACACTTTCAAAACAAGGATTCCGATGCCTGTATTGACGCCGCTTCCCTTTGTCTCCGTGGACAGGTTCAGGAAAAAGTCCGGGCCGAAACATTGTGGCTCGCGTCGCTGGCATTGAAGCGAAGGGGCGAACTGGTTCGGGCTGCGAAGGTGTGGGCAAAGCTGGGAAACTGGCAGGCAAAACTTGAGCTCGCAAAGTATCTGGAACACCATACAAAAGAAATCTCCACCGCTCTGACAGAAGTGAATAACCTTCTCTCATCAGCATCCCTTTCTGATCACATCCGAAAGGCACTCCTACACCGAAAAACCCGCCTCCAACGAAAACTTCTGGAATTGAGGTTGAGTAAAAGGCAAGATTGAGTTTGAGTTTAAGTTCAGACAAGATTCGGAAAAGACAGGGAATTGACAAATCTGTTCCCTTTCCCTCACGCACACGCACTTTCACTTGCACTACTACCCGCCGAAGGCAAAGCCCCCTGACGGGGGCTCTAAACTCACTGTTTTTCTATCGGGATCAGAAGCGGTGGTGATAGGTAATAGAAAATCCGGTTTCATTAAGATCATACAGGCCGCTGGTGTTCAGGTGCTCAAGGTAGCCAGGCTCCAGGGGACTGATCTGATATTCCTGGCCGGTCACGGAATGATCCCGATAACTCTTGAACTGAAGTGCCAGGCTCCAGCCATTGCCCTTATCCAGATAGCTGAGTCCCAGTGAAATCCAGAATTTCTCACCGCTGGGCATTGCCGGGCTCATGTCATTATAGGGAATCGTATCCGAAGCGTACCGCATTCCACCCATGAGACGAATCTTCTTGGTGGCAGTGTAGTCCAGAGAGAAACCACACATGTTCATGTCCGACCATTTCTGCGTCATGCCCCTGTCCACAGCAGAGGCGGGTGCGTTCACATAATCAAAGAAAGGAACTTCGAGATCGGAAAACATGTAGGTTGCAAAGTCCACTTCGATGGTCCAGCGGTTGCTGGGATGATAAGAGATGCCAATGGTGCCGCTTGCCGGCATCTGAAATATCGAATTCATGGTGGTGCTGATTCCCCCGAACTCCCGATTGAATGCTTCCACCGCGTTGGGAATATTGAGCTGCGTGTGCTGACTGAACGTCACCGGCATGTCGGCGAACTCAAAATCCACTTTGCTCTTGTACACAACAGACACCGACCATTTCTGAAATATATTCCAACTCATTCCGGCTGTATAACCCATTCCGGTGTTCGATTCATCCACTGAACCCGCCGTCTCATAGAATCCCAGCAACTCATTATCTTCTCCACCGATGAAATTATAGTAGGGCGCAACGAGAGCATTCTGGAATTTCAGGGAAGTCCTATTATAATCCACAGAAAAACCAAGTCGAAAGCGGTTTCCGAACTGGTATCCGGCGCCGATCGAAATTGCGTTCGTCATCAACTGGTATTGGGACGCGGCAAAACGCCCGGGAAAATTATCTCCCCAGCTGTTTTTTACATCCGTTGGTGTTGTCAGACCGATTCCCAATGTCATTTTTTGCCCCACCGGCAAGGTAAAAAACATGCTTACCGGAAGCAGAACGTTCTTTGAAGCGTCATACTGATTACTGCTTTCTGTGGAATACGAGAGGCTTGGGAAATGGAACGACACGGTGGCCTCAAAATCAAAGTTCCTGACAAGGCTGAGAGCAGCCGGATTGTAAAACAGTGCGGAGCCGTCCCGGACCGAATCCGCCAGGATTCCTGCCTTTCCGGTGCCGGATGCTCCCTGATCCACCAGGAACATGGAATCTGCCATTGAGATTCCGGGTAACAACAGGACAGTGGCAATGATGACAAACAGTTTTTTCATGTGGTTTTGCTCTCCTTAACAATTTTTTCCGTATCAAGCGCAATGACCAGTTCTTCATCGGTGGGGATTACAAAAATATCCGCCTTTGATGTATCAGAACTTATTTTTCGCGCTTGACTGCTCCGCTCTTCATTCTTTTTCTCGTCCAGGGAAACCCCGAAAAAGTCCAACCCGTCACAGACGGATTTTCTCACGAAGGGACTATTTTCACCGACACCCGCGGTGAAAATAAGGGCATCCAGACCGCCCATGGCCGCCGCGTAGGCACCGACATATTTACGAATCCGATAGCAGTATACGTCCATGGCCAGCTTTGCCCGTTCATTCCCTCCCTCCATCTCCTCTTCCAGATCCCGCACATCGCTGGACAGGCCCGAAATGCCCATCAACCCGCTGTGCTTGTTCAATAGAGAATCTGCTTCAGATTTGGAAAGTTCCTGCAGTCCCATGATGTAGAGGATGATCGCCGGGTCCAAATCTCCGCAGCGGCTTCCCATCACAAGGCCTTCCAGCGGCGTAAATCCCATGGATGTGTCCACGGATTTCCCGTCTACAATGGCCGCCATACTGGCACCATTTCCGATATGTGCCGTTATGATCTTCTTTCCCTTTGCTCCATCCTTGTAGAATTTGCTGAGATATTCTGAAACGAAGCGGTGAGAAGTACCGTGGAAACCGTAGCGGCGAATCTGGTAGCGCTTGTAAAAGACATAGGGCAATGCGTATATGTACGCCTTTTCCGGCATGGAAGAATGAAAGGCAGTGTCGAATACACTTACGTGGGGGCGCCCCGCCAGTACCCGTTCCGCCGCTTCAATCCCCTTGAGATTTGGCGGGTTGTGCAGGGGTGCCAGTTTGAAATTTTCCCGGAGTCTGTCTTTTACCTCTTTGGTAATCAGCATGGATCTCTTGAACTCCTCTCCCCCGTGGACCACACGGTGGCCAACCGCGTCAATCTCGTCAAAGGACTTGAGAATGTTCAGGTCTTTGTCCTTCATGAGATCCAGAATAGCCCCGATGGCTGCCGTATGGTCCAATATTTCTCTGGTCAGTTTTTTCTTCTTGTCGTCATTTGTGACAATTGAAATAATGGAAGAAGCCATACCAATCCGCTCCACCGAACCCTTGGCCATCTTCTCCTTTTTTTTCGTGTTGATCAGCTGGTACTTTACACTGGAAGAACCGCAATTTAACGTCAAGATAATCATGGAGACACCTTCTTTCCGTCTTTGTCGTATTTGAAGAAACCTTCCAGGCTCTTCATCCCAAGCTTCTGCTCCCGCACATGACGCCTGAGCAAAGGGCAAGGACGGTATTTTGCATCCCCCAGCTCGCGGAAAAGAGACTCCATCCATCCCAGCAAAACGTCCAGTCCGATAAAATCTGCCAGCGCCAGTGGTCCCATAGAGAGATCAAACCCTAACCGGATTGCTTTGTCAATATCCTCGGCAGATGCCAGTCCCTCCATCAGCACATGCATTGCCTCGTTGAGCAGGGGCAGAATCACTCGGGTGGTCACATAGCCGGGATATTCAAAAACTTCAATATACTGGCGATCCAATTCATTAAGGAGTTTACGGGTTGAATCCACGGTGGCAGAGCTGGTCTGATGGCCCTTCACAACCTCCACCACCGGCACTTTGTATACGGGGTGCAGAAAATGGAGCCCGATGAGGCGTTCCGGATTCCGCAACACCCTGGAGACCTCCGTTACACTGATGGTGGTGGTTGTCATGATCAGCAGTGCCTCATCATCACTGATCATATCCAGCTTCTTCATCAGGTCGCGCTTCTGACTCAGATCCTGACCTTTAGACTCAAAAAATACAGCAGCCTGCGCAAGATCCGCCTTTACTGTTGTAGTAGTGATCCGGCTCAAAGCCGCTCTTTTCTCATTCTCAGTCATACCCCATTTTTCGATTTCTCTGTCTATTGAAAATGACATTCCTTCAACCGCACTCGTTAGCGCCGCCCTGTTTTCATCGTAGATTATGACGTCCAATGCGTTTCGAGCCAGTGTCAGCGCGATTCCCTGGGCGATGGCACCCGTGCCGACCAGTGCAACAAGGTTCTGTTTCATGTAAACCCTCACCAATAAAACTTCACGGGCATTGTAGCATACCCCATGCCCTGTGTTATGATTTTCAGGACAGATTTTGAATTCAGAATACGGGAGCTGCCACACGCAAGGAGGTCTCATGGCAAAAAAACTATATCTTATAGATTCTTATGCCCATATTTTTCGTTCCTACTATGCCATTCGTAACCTCACCAACAACGCCGTATTCGGATTCACCCGCACTCTGATGATGCTGATTGAACAGTTTCATCCCGAATATATGGTGGCGGTTTTCGATTCAAAAGGACCGACATTTCGACACGACATATACCCCGAATACAAGGCTAACCGCAAAAAAATGCCGGACGACCTCCAGGAACAGATCCCCCTTGTCCATGAGGTAGTTGACGCATTCGGTCTTCCCAACGTGGCCACTCCCGGCCTGGAAGCCGATGATTTGATCGCCACTCTGGCCCACGAGGGTCGAAAAGCGGGGTTCGATGTTTACATTGTTTCATTCGACAAAGACTTGTTTCAACTGGTGGGAAATGGCGTGTATATGCTGGACCCCCGTAAGAACTACATTGTTATGGATGAAAAAGCAGTGGCCGAAACCTTCGGAACATCGCCCGGAAAAGTAGCCGAAGTATTGGCATTGATGGGGGACAGCTCCGATAATATCCCCGGCGCAAAGGGCATTGGCCCCAAAACCGCCATTCAGTTGATTCAGGCCTTTGGCTCTATTGAAGGCATTTACAACAACCTGGATCAACTGAAGGGGAAAACACGGGAAAATCTGGAAAAAGGCCGGGAGATGGTTGCGCTTTCAAGGGAGCTGGTCACATTGAAGCCCAACCCTGAAATACCCATTCCCCTGGAATCCTGCCGGTTCAGCCCTCCGGCACCGGAAAAACTGATTCCATTGTTCAAGAAACTTAACTTCCAGACCCTCCTTAAAGAAATCGGGACAACTGAAATTCAGACAAAACCCGGCACTGACTATCGTATGCTGGATACCCTGCACAAAGTGGATGAACTGATCCAACAGCTCTCTGGGAAACCCCTCTTTGCCTTTGACTTTGAGACCTGTTCTCTGGACACCATTGCTCCCGAAATCGCGGGGATTTCGTTCGCCGTGGAGCCAGGGAAAGCCGTGTACATCCCATTCATTTCCAGGGGACAGCCTGTACTCGATTCCGTTACGGTACTGCAGAAACTGAAGCCTTTGATGGAAAATCCCGAAATCGGGAAAATCGGTCACAACATAAAATATGAATACAAAGTACTCCAGGCACTGGGGATCCATCTCAAGGGTATCCGCGACGACTCCATGCTGCAGAGCTACCTTCTGGATGCAGGGATGCGCCATCACAGCCTGGATGAAGCTGCGGGGAGGGTCCTGAACCGGCAGACTGTTACCTTCAAGGAACTCACGGGAGGGCTGAGCTTCTGCGAACTCCCGATGGAAGAGGTGGTGAACTATGCCTGTGAAGACTCCGATGTGGCACTGCAACTGGCAAAAGAATTCCGTCCCCGAATCGAAGAAGAAGGTCTCACTCAACTGTACGAGGAAATTGAGCGGCCACTGATTTCGGTACTGGGAGAAATGGAGCAGGCGGGTGTACTGGTAGATCCTACATTTTTAAATGCTCTCTCCATAGAATTTTCCGGGAAATTACGGATTCTGGAACGGGACATTTACAAAGCAGCTGGAGTGGAATTTAACATCAATTCCCCGAAACAGATGGGATTCATCCTTTTTGAGAGAATGGGGCTACCCATCCTGAAAAAAACAAAAAAAACCAAGAGCTATTCCACCAGCCACGAAGTACTGGAAGAACTCGCAGTCAGCTACGACATCGCCCGGTTCATCGTGGAATACCGGATGTTCTCCAAACTCAAATCCACCTACGTGGACGCCCTTCCGCAAATGATTCACTCCAAAACCGGGCGGATACACACATCTTACAATCAGACCGTCGCCGCCACCGGGCGCCTGTCCTCCTCTGACCCCAACCTCCAGAATATTCCCATTCGTTCAACGGAAGGTATGCGAATCAGGGAGGCCTTCATCGCGCCTGAAGGAATGCAGCTTCTCTCCGCAGACTACAGCCAGGTAGAGCTTCGGGTATTGGCACACCTTTCACGGGATGAAACCCTGATTCAGGCTTTCCGTGATGGCGAAGACATCCACACCCGCACCGCATCGGAACTGTTCAATGTCCCCCTTGAAGCCGTCACACCGGAGCTTCGCGGCCGGGCAAAAGCCATCAACTTCGGTGTGGTGTACGGAAAACGGGAATTCTCTATGGCAAAAGAACTGGGTATCAGCGTCCAGGAAGCCCGTGACTTCATCACCCACTACTTTGAACGAATGCCTCTGGTCAAAACATTCATCGATCAGACAATCGAAACCGCACGTGAAACCGGATATATCACAACACTGTTCGGA
>Ga0210044_10008418_pt1 | contig 12862 bp, 8 predicted proteins | sample CryGey13umfilter_2_FD_183959 | JGI IMG/M metagenome (GOLD analysis project Ga0210044, IMG submission 183959) | Groundwater microbial communities from aquifer in Utah, USA - Crystal Geyser 4/9/14 3 um filter (SPAdes) (version 2) | ecosystem: Environmental > Aquatic > Deep subsurface > Groundwater... | reverse complement strand
CGCGGGGCTCGTCGCCTGCGCACATGGGGGGTCGAGTGCATTCGAAGCGAGTCACGCAGCCCTCACATAGCACGAAGGCGCGCTGGCCCGCGTGGTCCGTCTGCCGCCCGCCATGCCTGGACGCTGAGTGGACTCAGGGATCCATCGAGTAGAGTTCGCCCTCCGCCAAGGTCGCGGCCACACGCTGGTCGTGCATCTCGCCGCCGCAGCGCGGGCACTCCTTGGCGCCACGGGTGATTCGAGCGAGGCCGTGACGAGCCTCTCCTCCCACTCTGGCCCCGACGGCAATTCTTGTGGTATGGCCCGCCGTCGGCGCGCGCTTTCTCCTGCGCCGCTTCCTCGGAGGAACGCCATGAAGAGCTGGATGAAATCCCTCACGCTGTTGGTCAGCGTTCTCGCCCTGGGCGGCTTGCCCTTGGCCTCGACCCTCGCGCACGCCCAGATCGACCCTGAAACCGGGGACACCGGTCAGTGGCAGCCGCCCCCGCCCGCGCAGCCGCAACCGCCCCCTCCGCAGGTCCAGCCCCAGCCCCAGCCCCAGGCCAACGCCTGGCAGCAGCAGCCGCCGCCGGCAGCGGCCCAGCAGCCCGCGTGGCTCGGCAGCCAGCCCGAGCGCCCCCCGGCCATGGGTGGTGAGCAGCCCGGCGTCTCGTCCCCCGCGGGCGGCGACGACCACTCCCAGCTGGTCGGCCACCTCGGCGTCTCGCTCTTCGGGGTCGAGAACCTCACGGCGGGCGTGACCGCAGCCGGCCACTCCGTGGACATCCACGCGCCGACCATCGGCATCCGCACCTGGCTCAGCGACTCCCTCGCCTTCGAAGCGGGCCTCGGCCTGGGCATCGGCTCCATCAGCACCAGCAAGGAGACCACCGGCGACAGCGTCGTGCTCCCAGGTCTGAGCAGCGTCTTCGCCCTCGGACTCCACGTCGGGCTGCCCGTGGCTCTGGCCCACTCGGGCCACTTCGCCGCGCTGCTGATCCCCGAGATCGACTTCGGCTACGGCTCGGCGAAGATGATCGTGAACCCCGGGGACGCGAACCAAGACATCACGCTCAGCACCATCGACTTCAAGCTCGGCGTGCGCATCGGCGGCGAGGTCCACTTCGGCTTCTGGGGCCTGCCCCAGCTCTCGCTTCAGGGCACGGTCGGCCTGGGCATCCAGTACCGCAGCGGCAGCGCGGCGGACTCGGTGGACCTGCCTGCGGGTGGCATCGGGGAGAGCGAGTCCACCTTCGGCGTGACGACGTTCGCGAACGACATCGTCAACGGCATGATTCGCATCAACTACTACTTCTGACCGCGTCGCCGCCTCGCGCGGCTCGCCCTCGCAGACACGCGTCAGCGCCCTCGGGCCTGGCGCGTGTCGCGTTTTTGGGCCTCGGCGCGCTGGGTCCCAACGCCGCGGCCTTGACAGCTTCCCCCCTCGACCGCAGACGCAGGGCATGCCGCGCGCAGAACACCCCTATCGAGCCTTCCTCCATCGGGTGATGAAGCCTGCCCAGTACCTGGGCGGCGAGCCGGGGCAGATCACCAAGCCCTGGGACTCCGTCGACGCCCGCGTCTGCCTGGCCTTCCCCGATCTGTACGAGATCGGCATGAGCCACCTGGGCTACAAGATCCTCTACTCCGAGCTCAACGCGCACCCGCACCTGCTCGCCGAGCGCGCCTACACCGTCTGGGCCGACATGGAGCAGGAGCTGCGCGCCCACAGCGAGCCCCTGCGCAGCCTCGAGAGCGGGCGTCCGCTGCGCGACTTCGACGTCGTCGGCTTCTCCCTGCAGTTCGAGCTGACCTTCACCAACGTGCTCAACATGCTCGAGCTGGGCGGCATCGCTCTGCGCAGCGAGGATCGCCCCGAGGACGCGCCGCTCATCCTGGCGGGTGGACCCGCGGGCACCCACGCCGAGTGCATCAGCCCCTTCCTCGACGCGGTTCTGGTCGGCGATGGCGAAGGCAAGGCCGCGGAGATCGTGCTCGACTGGGTGGACGCGAAGAAGGCCGGCGCCACGCGCGCGGAGCGCCTGAAGCGACTGACCCAGATCGGCGGCGTCTACGTGCCCTCGCTCTACCGGGTGGAGCAGGACGAACGATCAGGGCTGTTCGTGGTGGCCAAGCCCGAAGACGACGCGCTGCCCTACCCCATCCAGCGCGCCATCGTGCCGGATCTCGCCAAGCATCCCTTCCCCCACGACGGGCCCACGGCCGCCACCGAGACCATCTTCGATCGCGTCTCCGTCGAGGTCGCGCGCGGCTGCACCGAGGGCTGCCGCTTCTGCCAGGCGGGCATGATCTACCGCCCGGTGCGCGAGCGCCCGCCCGAGTCCATCCTCCACAGCCTCGAGCGCGCCGTCGACTTCGGCGGCTACGACGAGGCCTCTCTGACCTCGCTCTCCACAGCGGACTACAGCGCCATCGCGCCCCTCGTGCACGAGGCCAGCAAGCGCCTCGCGGGTCGTCGCGTCTCCCTCAGCGTCTCCTCCTTGCGCGCCTACGGGCTCAGCGACGACGTGCTCGACGACATGAAGAAGGAGCGCACCAGCGGCCTCACCTTCGCCCCCGAGGCGGGCACGCAGCGCATGCGCGACGTCGTGAACAAGAACATCACGGACGCGCAGCTGATGGAGACCGCCGAGCGTGTCTTCAGTCGCGGTTGGAACCGCATGAAGCTCTACTTCATGATCGGTCTGCCCACGGAGGAGGAGATCGACGTGCGCGGCATCGTAGACACGGGCGCGCGCACCATGGCCATCGGCGACGCTCACCTCGGCCGCGGCCGCGCGCGGGTGGTCGTCAGCGTCTCGACCTTCGTGCCTAAGCCGCACACACCCTTCCAGTGGTGCGCCATGAACCCGCGCAGCGCCGTGCTCGAGAAGCAAGGCTGGCTGGCGGACGAGGCCCGGTTGCTACGCACGCGCTTGCGCATGCACGACTCCGAGGGCTCGTGGCTCGAGGGTGTACTGGCGCGTGGCGATCGACGCCTGGCCGACGTGATCGAGAGCGCGTTCCGTCGCGGCGCGCGCTTCGACTCCTGGGACGAGGTGTTGAAGCTCGAGGCGTGGGAGGCGGCCTTCGCAGAGGTGGGGATCGATCCCGAGCCCTTCCTGGGCACCTTGCCCATCGACGGACGCCTGCCCTGGGACCACATCGACGTGGGCCTGGCCGAGGGCTTCCTCGCGCGTGAATACCGACGCTCCCTGACGGGCAAGCTCAGCCCTCCCTGCGGCAAGCCCGTGGGCGCCCACGTCCACCCGACCAACGTCGAGGACGCTCTGGCCGATACCAAGCGCCTGGTCTGCTACCACTGCGGCGTCGCCTGCGACATGGGCGAGATGCGCGAGGAGCGTCTGGTGGCGCTGCGCAGCCTGTCGGCGGAGCGGCCTCGACACGCGCTCACGAGCTCGACCGAGAGCGTGGAAGAGGCGCCGAAGCCGCGCGTCAGGAAGGGACGTCATCCGCAGGAGCGCGTGACCCAGGGCCCGCCCGCGCGGCTGCGCCTGCGCTTCGCCAAGCTCGGTCGCCTGGCCTACTCGGGCCACCTCGATCTCGTCCGACTCCTGCCTCGCGTGCTGCGTCAGGCGGGCATGCCGCTCTTCTACAGCCGCGGCTTCCATCCCAAGCCGCAGCTCACCTTCACGCCCGCCTTGCGTCTGGGCATCCCGAGCCTGTCGGAGTATGTGGACGTGAAGCTCCGCGCCGACATGCTGCCCTGCGGTGGGGACGAAGCCATGCTGCACGAGCTCATCGCCAGTCGCACCATGGACGACCTCCCGATTCTGGAAGCACGACTCTTGGGTCCGCAGGACCCGGCCATCTCGCGCGTGGCCGAGCTGGCGCATTGGTTGGTCGAGCTGCCCCTGGAGCGCCTGGCCGCGCTCGAGATTTCGGATACCGGGGAGTTGATGCAGCGCCTGGCGCAGGCGCGCTCCAGCGATCCCCACGTGCAGCGAGCGGGCAAGCACGGCGGACGCCGACTACGCATCGCCGACGGGCTCATCGATCTGCGCGTGGAGCCGCTCACGCAGGCGCCCGCAGAGGCAGGCTTCGCCTCGGAGGGTCTGGGCTTGTCGCTGTGGACCGATCTGTTGGGCGCCACCGTCTTGCGCCCCGACGAGATCATGTGCGCGCTGCTGGGCGAGGCTGCGGCGGACTGCCGCGTCGTGCGTCTGGACCTGTGCGCCAAGGGCGACGCGCGACTGACCCCGATGCAGCTCGACGACCTGCGAGCGCATCGGAGCGTGCTGAGGGCCGTCGCGCCATGAGCCGCCTGGACGTGCTCCGAAGTCTGCTGCGCGCGGCCGGCGACGGGACACGCGCGCGTCTGCGCACGCTCGGCCCGCTGGCGGAGATCCGCGAGCGCCTTCGCAGCCTGCGCGACGGTCGCGTGCCCATCACCGAGGCTCGCATCACCGCCTGCCTGGCCCGCGCCGAAGGCATCGCTTCTCTTTCCGCGGCAGCTTCGGGCGGCGCCATCCGCATCCACGCCACGCTCGAGAACGGCGAGTCCCTGGAGCTGGCCATCGAGCCCGCGTCGGCCCACTTCGCCGCCCGTGGCGCCAAGGAGCTGAGCTTCCGCGTCGTGCCCGAGGAGCTCGCCCATCGCGCCCCCGCGAAGGCGCTGGTGGGCAGCCTCGCGGGCCTAGTGGCGCACACCCTCTTCGCCGTGGCCGTCCACGGCGCCGAGGAGGGCGAGGCGGCGCTGACCGAGCGCGACGGCCCCGGTCAGCTGCGCGTCGATCTGCGCAGCCTGCCCAGCCTGCGTCGCGCGCCCCGTGCCATGACCATGGCCCTCGACGCGCTCAGCCTCGATGCCCTCGAGGTCGCCGACGGCGCGTTGGTCCTGCGCGTGCGCCTGCCCGGACTCACCTGACGTCTCGCTCGAAGCCCGCGACTCACCGGCAGTGGAAGCGCTCGTAGGCTTCGCGCTCGAGTCCTTCGCGGAAGTCCGGGTGAGCGATGCTGATCAGCAAGCGCGCGCGATCGCGCAGGGTGCGCCCGTGCAAGTTCACGGCGCCGATCTCGGTCACGACCCATTGCACGTGGCCGCGCGTGGTGACGACGCCAGCGCCTGGCGCCAACCTCGGCACGATGCGTGAGGCCTTGCCACCCAGAGCCGTCGACGGCAGCGCCAGGATCGCCTTGCCATCGCGAGAGCGCACGGCGCCCTGGACGAAGTCCATCTGACCCCCGATGCCGCTGTGGATGCGCTCGCCGATGGAGTCGGCGCAGACCTGACCCGTGAGGTCGATCTCGATGGCCGAGTTGATGGCGACCATGCGGTACTGCTTCCCGATCTCGTTCGGGTCGTTGACCATGTGGGAGGCGTGGAACTCGACGATGGGGTTGTCGTGCACGAAGTCGTAGAGCGCCTTCGTGCCCATGGCGAAGGAGGCCACGGCGCGGTTCTCGAAGCGGCTCTTCTTGCGATTGTTCACCACGCCGCTCTCGATCAGCGCCAAGAGGCCGTCGCTGAACATCTCCGTGTGCACACCGAGATCGCGATGATCGCTCAGGGCCGCGAGCACGGCGTCGGGGATGCGACCGATGCCCATCTGCAGGGTGGCGCCCTCGGGCACGAGCTCGGCGACGTTGCGGCCGATGGCACGCTCGACCTCGCCGAAAGGCGCCTGATGATGCTCGGGCAAAGGCCTGTCCACCTCGACGGCCGCCGTGATGCGGCTGACGTGGACGGCGGTGTTGCCCGAGGTGCGCGGGACCCTGGGGTTGATCTCGGCCACCACCAGGCGCGCGTGGTCCGCCGCGGCGCGCGCGCACGAGACGCTCGTGCCCAGGCGACAGAAGCCGTGCCGATCCGGCGGCGAGAGCTGCAAGAAGGCCACGTCGATGGGCATGCTGCCACCGTCGCGGAACAGGCTCTCGACCTCCGAGAGGAAGACGGGCGTGAAGTCCGCGCGGCCGGCGGCGACCGCCTCGCGCGTGTTGGGCCCGACGAAGAGCGCGTTGTGCCGCAGGTGCCCCGCGCACGCCTCGTCCGTGTAGGGCGCCGGCGCGTTGGTGTGCAGGTGCACGATCTCGACGTCCTCGAGGTCATGGGCCCGAGCCGCCAACGCCTCGAGCAAGGAGACCGGTGCCATGGCCGCTTCGTGGACATAGACGCGGCCCCTCGAAGGAACGAGAGCGGCCGCTTCGGCGGGATCGAAGCTGTGCATGCCGTGGTTCATGGCCGCCGCGCCGGGCTGGCGCAAGGTCCGGGAGAGCTCGACGCATCCTCGCGCAGGCGCCGCATGCTTTGATCCAGCGATGCGCTGGCGCTATCGTCGCGCCCGAGGTGAAGCATGCAGATCAAGAGCCCGAACTTCGAACACGGGGAGACGATCCCGGCGGCCCACGCCTTCTGCCGCATCGACCCCGCGACGCACGCCACCTTCTCCGACAACGTGAGCCCTGGACTGACGTGGGCGGAGGTGCCTGAAGGCACGCGCTCCTTCGCGCTCATCTGCCGCGACGGCGACGTCCCGAGCCGAGGCGACGACGTCAACAAGGAGGGCCGCGAAGTGCCCTCGGACCTGCCGCGCGTCGAGTTCATCCACTGGCTGCTCTGGAACATCCCCGCGCAGGCACGCGGGCTCGAGGAAGGCAGTCAGGCGCGCGGCGTGACGGCACGCGGCAAGGCCGGACCGGACGCGCCGTCGGGCATGCGCCACGCCGTCAACGACTACACGGGCTGGTTCGCGGGAGATGCCGACATGGCCGGCGACTACTTCGGCTACGACGGCCCGTGTCCTCCGTGGAACGACTCGATCCTGCACCACTACGAGTTCACGCTCTACGCCCTCGACCGCGCGGAGCTCGAGCTCGAAGGCGCCGTGAACGTGGCCGCGTTGAGGGCCGCCATGAAGGACCATGTCCTGGCGCAGGCCACGCTGATGGGGACCTACAGCCTGAACCCCGAGCTCGGCTGAACCCGTCGGCGCGAGCGAGCCTAGGGCCACGCCCCGCGAGGCTGGGAACGTGGGGCCTCCTGCTCTCGCTGCTGCTCTTCGGCCTGCTCGGCCGCGCGCGGGCCCAACCGGTGGCCGACACCTGCCAGGCCACGCAGCGCGCCGCGGTCACGCGGGCTGCGCAGGCCATCGACGCGCGGCTCGACCTCATCCGATGCCAGGGTCCGCGCCTCGTCCTGCGCATCTTCCCACACCACACCGCGCCCCTCGACATCGAGCTGCGGCGACCGGCGGGTGAGTCCTTCCGGCGGGCGGGCATCCTCGGCATCTCACCCATCGTAGAGGTCGCCGACTACAATGAGCTGCCCGCGGGCCAGCGGGCCGCCTTCGAGCGCCTGGTCGACTACCTGGGCCGGCGGACCACCTCCGCCACCGCGCTGATGGGAGACCGCCCGGCGCCAGCGCCGGAAGGCGACCCCGCGGGGGACGTGCCCTACTATCTTCTGATCGGCCTGTTGGCGCTGTGGCTCGCTGGCACGGGACGACGAATCGGTCCACGCCCATCCCGCCGCATCGCGCTGTCCGTGTTCGCCCTCGGTCTCGCGCTGCGTCTCGTCTTCGGGTTGTGGGGACCCTTGCACGTCAACGGCCAGGGAGCGCTGTGGGTCAGCGGCACGCTGCGCTCGGCCCTGCTCTCGCTCTACGGACCCGGCTACCACGAGCTCTTCGCCTGGGTGGGCCTCTTCGCGCGACCCGACCACGCGCTCTTCGTCGCCAACGCGATCCTCGGTGCGCTGGTGCCGGTCTTGGTCTACCGGCCGGCGGAGACCCTCGACATGCGCCGCGCGGGCGCGCTCTTCGCCGCCCTGGTCCTATGCTTCGATCCCGTCTCCGTGCGCATCGCTGCGAGCGAGAGCTACCTCCCCGGCTCGTCATGCTTGGTCCTGCTCGCGGGCCTCGGCGTGGCGCTGGCCGTGCGCAATGAAGCGCATGGCGCACGCAGCCGCGCGTTCTGGGCACTGCTGGCCGCGGGTCTGTTCGCTGCGCAGGCGACGCGCACCCACCCCGTGAGCTGGCTCCCGCTCGCGCTCACGCCGTTGATCGCCTTCGGGTCGAGCCACGCCCTGCGCAAGCGCCTGAAGATGGTGCTGGCAGCGACGCTCTCCGTCGGCGGCGCGAGCCTCCTGCTCAGCGGCGACGTGCTCATGGCCGGTCTCGCCGTGGCCCGCCAACACGGCGGTCACGCAGAGCCCATGGGCATAGGGGTGGGGAGCTGGCCCCTGCTCGTACTGGCGGCGACGGCCCTGCTGCTGCGCCGACGCGCCAAACCCGCGGCCCTCGTGCTGCTCGCCTTCGCGAGCGTGGTCGCCGACCTGGCCACGCGCCGCGTCTATGGCCAGAGCGCGGTCTGGATGGCCAGCTTCGATCGTCTCTACCTTCCGGGCATCGCGCTGGGCGTGAGCGCCTACTGGCCGCGCCCGTGGCGCCGCCTTCCCATCGTCGCGGTGGCCGCGGCCGGCGCGGCCCTGTGGCTCGGTCGAGACGTGCCCCGGCTCTTCGAGCCAACCACCGAGCAGCTCGAGTACGACTTCTTAGCGACCGAGTTCGCCCATTCCCCACCCGGCTGTTGGGTCGCCGGTGTGCGCAGGGCCGGACAGCGCGTCCTGAGCCTACCGGCCTACGCCGTGCCGCGGCCCGCCACGGGCGAGCGCGGACGCGACCTGCCCGCGGAGGGCGCCGGGCAGCTCGACAGCCTCGTGGTGCGAACGCCTTGCCTGCTCTACGTGCACGACTCGCTCTGTCAGAGCGCGGAGGGCGGGGCGCTGTGCCGTGAGGTCGAAGCCGGAGCGCGCCTCGAGCGCATCGGCGGCGTCGATCTGCCGGCGCGGCCCAGCTACGATCTCCTGCCCTACGACGCCGAACGCGTCAGGGTCGAGGTCTACCGCGTGCTGCGCCGCGACTGACGAGTCGGGGCGCGCCCGTCGACTAATCCTCCTGCTTCCAGGCGCGACTACGCGCGACGTCCGCGCGGTAGCGGCCGAGCTCCTCGTTACGACGCGCACCGTCCCATCCCAGGCGCTCCGCCATGCGCTCGGCCACGGCCTCGGCCACGCCGAGCCCCTGATCGTGGTCCCGATAGTAGAGCTGGGTGCGCCGGATCATCACGTCCGAGAGCGAGGTGGCGAGCTCTTCGTGCACGGCCCAATCCACCTGCACGAAGGTCTCGGGTCGCCCGGGGAGGATGCGCTCGGCCAGGCTGGCGTCGGCTGCGCACAGCTCCGCCAAGGTGAAGGCGCGCATGCCGTAGCTATCCGTCAGGTGACGCGCCACGTCCTCGGGCAGCACGTCCTTGGAGGCGGCGCGCACCTTCGCGGCCACCGCGGCGTGGTCGTCGTCCTCGGGCCAACCGACGGCGCCCACGAGCGGCGCGGAGTCCGTCTTCGGATCCGAGAGATCCTCGGGCAGATGACCCGAGATGCGCAGCAGGCGCACGACCGTATCCGTCACCTCCGCGGCCATGCGGCGATAGGTGGTGAGCTTGCCGCCGGCGATGGTGACGAGCCCTCCGACGCCGACCATGATGCGATGCTCGCGGCTCACGGCGGACTCGTTCATGGACTCGCCGTGCTCGTCGCTCGGGGGCGCCATCAACGGTCGCAAGCCCGCCCAGGTCGAGATCACGTCCGCGGGCACGAGCGTGTGCTGGGGGAAGTAGGTGTTGGCCGCCTGCAGCAGGTAGTCCACATCCGCAGCCGTCGCCGCGACCTCACCGGGATCGCCGCGATAGTCCGTGTCGGTGGTGCCGATGTAGGTGCGATCACCCCAGGGGATGGCGAAGAGCACGCGCGAGTCCTCGGGATGGAAGCAGACGACCGCGTGCTGCACCGGCAGCTTCTCGGCGTCGACGACCACGTGCACGCCCTTGGTCGGGCGCAAGAGCCCGCGGTTCGCGTCGTCGGCGACTTCGCCGCGACGCATGGCCAGGGTGCGGTCGGTCCAAGGCCCGGTGGCGTTGACCACGGCGTGGGCGTGGATCTCCTTCTCCTCGCCGCTGAAACGGTCCTTCACCGCGGCTCCGGTGATGCGTCCCGTCTCGTCCTCGAGGAAGTGCGTGACGCGGGCGTAGGTGGCGATGACGGCCCCCTCTTCCGCGGCGTCGAGCGCGGTCTCGAGCGTCAGGCGCGCGTCGTCCGTGGAGCAATCGTAGTAGAGCGGCGCGCCCTCGAGCCCCTCTTGCCGCAGCACCGGCTCGAGCACGGCGACCTCGGCAGGCTTCAGCTTCTTGTGGATCTTGGGCGAGCGGAAGAGCGAGAGCCCGTCGTACAGCCACATGCCCGCGTTGATGATGAAGAGGTTGTGCTTGGATCCCGCGTAGACGGGGAAGACGAAGCCCAGCGGGTTCACGAGGTGCGGCGCGAGGTCCATCAGGATGCGTCGCTCGCTGACGGACTCGAAGACCAGACCGAACTCGTAGCTCTCGAGGTAGCGCAGACCACCGTGCACGAGCTTGCTCGAGCGGCTGCTGGTGCCGTAGGCGAGATCGTCCTGCTCCACCAACGCCACCGTGAGGCCACGTCGGGCCGCGTCACGCGCCACGCCGGCGCCGGTCACGCCGCCTCCGACGACCAGCACGTCCACGTCCGAACCCAGTCGCTCCCACATCTCCGCGCGCGTCGGCATCACTACACTCCTCTCGCCCCACGGGCGTGGGCCAAGGGTCGCGCAGGTCGGGCCGTTAGTCGAGCCCACGCGTGAGAGACGCCAGAACGAACCACGGCGCCCGAGGCCGAAACCAGGGGCGCCGCTGCGTTCAGAGGGTCCCGATCAGGGGCAGGTGTACGTGCCCAGATCGCTGAAGGTGTCGACCGGGAACTGCGTCCACTCGACGGACGGGTCGAAGGCGTCGTCGATCACCGTATCACCTGTGGTCACGCCGCAGTTGCGGCGCAGGGTGTGGTTGGCCGTGTCGACGCCACCACCGCTCCAGGAGCTGCCCGGATCGGTGCCGTTCATCTGGCCGAAGGAGTCGATCAGGGTCGTGCCGCAGGTGAGGTCCCAGCCGTCGTCACCGTTGTGGTTGACGTTGCTATCGAGCGCGTCGCAACTTCCGGCCGTAGCCGGCAGAATGCTGGGGTTGCACAGCACGACGCTGGCGCCCGCGGCGAGTGCATCGCCCGTGAGGATTCCGCTCAGCGGAATCGTCGCGGACACCGTGGCGCTTCCGTTGGTGTAGCGATTGAGCGTGCACGAGGTCAGGCTGGCAATGCTGGTGCCGATATTGGTGATCTCAATCGCCTTGTTGTTGCTGGTGCCTTCGACATACTCGGTGAAGAGCAGCGCTGGGGGAGGACCCGCGGGGCGAGCGGTCATCTGCCCAGCGTCCGCGATGATGTAGCCGTCCGGGGAGCCGACGTCGGTCGTGTCGCAGTAGGTCCAGCTCGCGCCACGATCGCCGCTGAACCGGTAGGCGTAGTCGTAGCTGGTGGGTGTACCGCCAACGGCCGGCTGAACCGTCACGTCTCCAGTGTACTCGTCGTTGTTGGGCTCCCCCGCGGCGGTCGGATCGAAGCCGGCGTTGGGCGCGGCCGTGGTCCAAGTCCAGGTCCCGTCCGTCGCCGGGTCAGAACCGTGGGGTCCGACGCCCACCATGGCGACGAGGAGCGGGCTGGTGTCATTGCCGGTCGTCGTCACGTCCGTGAGACCCGCAACGTAGACGCGACCGTAGGTGGTCACGAGCGCGCCCTCGGTGGTGTCGATGGCGGTGGGGAACTGCAGGCGGCAGAAGCCGATCGTGTGGCTCGGGCAGGCCTCGTTGGCGGCGCCGGGCGTGCCGAGGTCGCCGTTGTAGTTCGTCATGCCGTCACACCAGTTGTAGCCGCCGTCGTTGTCGGTGGCGTTGGTGTGCGACGTGTCGAGCTGCATGCTCGCACCGTTCGGATCGGGGAAGATGGGCCCGCCGTCATAGAGAACCTCGTCGATCAGCGTGCTTCCGCCGGCCCCATCGGGGCAGCTCATGCGCACGCTGTCGGAGCTGTTGGTCAGCGCGAAGGATCCCGACATCCAGACCACGTCCGGCACGAAGCCCGGGTCTATATTCGAAGCGAAGGTGAGATACTCGCCAGGCGCGATCACGAGGCTCGTGTCGAGCATGATGCCGGCGTCCGTGAGCCCGGTGATGACGCAGCCCATCAGCTCGTAGCGATCGGTGGCGCTGGGGTTGTGAATCTCGAACCACTCGCCCAACGTGTCGGAGAGGGTCGAGGGGTTCTGCATGATCTCGGTGATCACGATCTCGCCCGCGGCCGGCGCTGCCGGTCCCGTGCCCGCGTCGGTGCCGGAGTCCGTGCCCGCGTCGGTGCCGGAGTCCGTGCCCGCGTCGGTGCCGGAGTCCGCCGTGCCCGTGTCCGCCGTGCCCGTGTCCGCCGTGCCCGTGTCCGCCGTGCCCGTGTCCGCCGTGCCCGTGTCCGCCGTGCCCGTGTCCATGCCGCTGTCGCCGGGACCGCTGTCGCCGGGACCGCTGTCGCCGGGACCGCTGTCGCCGGGACCGCTGTCGCCGGGACCGCTGTCGCCGGGACCGCTGTCGCCGGGACCGCTGTCGCCGGGACCGCTGTCGCTCGAACCGCTGTCGTCCATGCCCGAGTCCGTGCGGCTGTTACCACCTCCGCAGCCCCAAAGGCCGACCACGATGGCGAGTCCGAGGACCGCGCGCGTGCTGATCTGTCTCATACAATCCATGTCAAACCCCGCTTTCCAGGGCCAACGCTAAGCCCCTGGGCGAGCGCGGTCAACGCGCACAGGCGCCCGTCGCACCAGCGTCACCTCGCTGGATCCAGCCTCAGTACTCGAATCCGCTGCCACCGATGAATTCGCGCAGCAAGGAGGTGGGCGGGACGTGGTCGGGGTAGATCGACACGAAGCGCTCGAGCAGGCCCAGGAGCCGGAACGCGGTGGTGTAGGAGGGG
>Ga0210044_10008417_pt1 | contig 12862 bp, 1 predicted proteins | sample CryGey13umfilter_2_FD_183959 | JGI IMG/M metagenome (GOLD analysis project Ga0210044, IMG submission 183959) | Groundwater microbial communities from aquifer in Utah, USA - Crystal Geyser 4/9/14 3 um filter (SPAdes) (version 2) | ecosystem: Environmental > Aquatic > Deep subsurface > Groundwater... | reverse complement strand
ATGACGTTCTCTATCAACTGATTCCCGTTCTTTCCCAACGGGTTGCGGCTGTTCCGTGCGACACGACGCCGACGTTTGGCACCCAAAAATCGGCTAAACTACTGAAATCATAAGAGTATTTCGACCATCGGGGTAGCCCTCATAACCTGAAGGTCACAGGTTCAAATCCAGCCCCCGCAACCACCGACCGTTGACCCGGCGCGCTGGCAACGTCGGCCGAAAGATTAGCCTTAGTGGCGGGCGTGCACGAGCCCCGCGTTTTGGCGGCCTGACTGTCGATGTCGATGCGCAGCCCTTGCTCTGCCCCCGCATCGGGGCTCGGCATGATCGTCTCGATCATCCTCGCCAGTGTCCCGTGTGCGCGCCGGACCGGCGTCCGGTCGCGCAGCACGTTTTTGTCGCGCCAGGCGCGGTCGCCGTCAGCCTGCGCGCACTTCTGAAGGCGCCAACCCTCGCCTGATCCGCAGGGAAGGTCGCACGCCGCGGCGCTGCCGGACCCTGCCGCCGCCAGACCGGCGGCGGATCAGGCGGCGCGACGTCCCGCCGCCACCAGCGCGCCGAGGCCTGCCAGCGACAGCCACAGCGCCGCCGGCAGCGGGATCGCCGCCAGCGGCGAGACGGTGATCGTCGCGTCGGGGACGGCGAAACCGTCGACGAATGGATCCATGCCGAACTGGCCGGCAATCTCGACCAGGATGCGCGAACCGAAGGCGCCGGCGGCCAGGCCCGAGATGTCGCCCATCTCCAGCGCGATCAGGTCGAACCCGTCCACGCCGTCGAAATCCGTCAGGCGGGTCAACAGCAGCGTGTCGGCCCGCAGGAAGGTATCGGGGTCGGTCACGAACAGCGTGGCGGAGGTCAGCGCGCCGCCTACCAGATCGCCGCTCAGCGACAGGGTCAGCCCGGTGGCGGCGGCCGGCGCGGTCGAGACGCCGCCCACAGCGTCAGCCGTCAGCAGGCCGAGGATGAGCGTCTCTGCCTCGGCGACGCCGGCCGCGGTGATCTGCGGCGCGGCCAGCGGGACGAACACCGCCGCCTCGGCGGCGGGAGCCGCCAGCGCGGCGACAATCAGGGCGGGAATCATGCGCATCGGGTTCACTCCAAGATAATTACGGATGCAGATAACCACGGTCCGGGCGGGTCACAAAATGAATCCATCGTTAACGCCGACGCCTTGCAGGATGATCGTGTCACGGTCGGGCCCGTCGAGCAGGAGGGCCGTGCGCGTGGCGGTCTGGACCAGCGTCGCGCCGCGGCCGCCAAGATCGAGCGTGTCCGCGCCCACCTCGAAGTCGAGGATGGTGGCGATGTCGCGCCGGCCCGCCACGTCCTCGAACACGAAGAGGTCGGCCCCGCCGAAGCCCCGGACCAGATCGACGCCGCCGCCGAAGCGGATCTCGTCGGCGAGGGGCGTGCCGAGCAGGTTGTCGTTGCCCGTCCCGCCCTGGATCAGGTTCAGCCCGCCGCCGTCCTCGTCGAGGCCGGCGACGACGATGGTCACGATCGCCTCGTCGGTCGCGCCGAGGCCATCCGAGACGGTGTAGAGGAAGCTGTCCTGCGCCGTCTGACCGGTGGCCAACGAGTCGAAGGCGCCGTTGGGATCGTAGGTGAAACCGCCGTCCGCATTCAGCCTCGCCAGCGCGCCAGAGGCCAGCGCGACCTGCTGTCCGACTGTGATCGCCACGCCGTTCAGCACGGTCACCGTCAGTGTGTCGCCGGTGTCGGGATCGACGTCGTTGTTCAGCACGCTGGGCGTGATCAGGATGGTGTCCTCGTCCGTCGAGAACCCTGCGCCAAAATCATCGCCCGCCACGGGCGCGTCGTTGGCGCCCGCGATGCTGATCGCGGCGGCGTTGGGCGTCTGCGCCAGACCGTCGGAGACCAGATAGCCCACCGTCAGCGCCAGCGTCTCGCCCTCGGCGAGGTCCTCGAAGCCGCCGTCGCCAAGGCGCAGCACGCCCGCCGCATCGACCGTGAACGCCACAGCCCGACCGTCCGCCGCCGTCACGCTGACCGACTGCGCCGCCAGCGTGTCGCCGTCCGCGTCCGAGACGAAGGCGGGGTCGAGCAGCGCCAGCGTGCGGGCCGTCTCGTCCTCGCCGAAGCTCGCCGACAGCGCCGCCGCCACCGGCGCGTCGTTGGCGCCCGCGATGCTGATCGCGGCGGCGTTGGGCGTCTGCGCCAGACCGTCGGAGACCAGATAGCCCACCGTCAGCGCCAGCGTCTCGCCCTCGGCGAGGTCCTCGAAGCCGCCGTCGCCAAGGCGCAGCACGCCCGCCGCATCGACCGAGAACGCCACAGCCCGCCCGTCCGCCGCCGTCACGCTGACCGACTGCGCCGCCAGCGTGTCGCCGTCCGCGTCCGAGACGAAGGCGGGGTCGAGCAGCGCCAGCGTGCGGGCCGTCTCGTCCTCGCCGAAGCTGGCGGCGAGCGGGGCCGCCACGGGCGGTGTGTTGCCCTCCGCCTCGACCGAGATCGTGACGGTCGCCGTGTCGGCGCCGCCGCGGCCGTCGGAAATGGCGTAGGTGAAGCTGTCCTGCGCCGGCGCCCCCTGCGCCGGCGGCGGGTCGAAGGTCGCCGTCGCGGCGTCGTAGACGAACGAGCCGTCCGCGTTCAGCGTCAGCGTGGCGCCCGACGACAGCATGATCGCCTGGCCCAGCGCCGCGGGTTCGCCGTTCACCGCCGTCACCGCCAGCACGTCGCCCTGATCGGGGTCGATATCGGCGCCGCCGCCGACGCCGGCGATCACGTTCCCGGCGAAACTGCCGGCCGCCGCGACCGAGAAGGCGTCGTCGCCCGCGACGGGCGCGTCGTTGCGACCCTCCACGGTGATGCGCGCCGTGGCCGTGCTCTGGGCGCCGGCCTGGTCGGCGATGGTGTAGGTGAAGCTCTGCAGCGCCGTGGCCGTCTCGCCGAGGCTGTTGAACGCCCCGTTCTGGTCGAAGGCGAAGCTTCCGTCCGCCTGCACCGTCAGCCGCGCGCCGGAGGCCAGCGTGATCGTGTTCCCGACCGCGGACGTCTGGCCGTTCACCGCGACCACGGTGAAGACGTCATCGGCGTCGATGTCGAAATCGAGGCCGGCGCCGTTGTTGACGAACAGGCTGTCCGCCAGCAGCGCGTCCTCGGCGACGCCGAAGGCGTCGTCGCGGGCGACTGGCGCGTCGTTCACACCGGTCACGGTGATCGTGACCTGGCCTGTGTCCTGACCGTTCACCTGGTCGGAGACGGTGTAGCTGAACGTGTCCTGCGTGACGTCGCCCGCGTCCAGCGCGTCGAAGGCGGTCAGCGGGTCATAGTCGAAGGTCCCGTCCGACCGCAGCGTCAGCCGCGCGCCCGAGGGCAGGATCACCGGAACGCCGACCGACGCCGCGACGCCGTTCAGCGCGACCACGACCAGCGGATCGTCGTCGGGGTCGGCGTCGGGGCCGGCGCCGTTGTCGGCCAGAACGTCGCCGGACAGCGGCGCGTTCTCCCCGATGGCGAAGGCGTCGTCGGCGGCGACGGGCGGCGCGCCGGCGCCGCTGATCGTCACCGTCACGGTCGCGGTTGAGACCGCCCCGGCGGCGTCCTCGATGCTGTAGTCGAAGCTGTCCTGCGCCGTCTGCCCGCCGAGCAGCGCCGCGAAGGCGCCGTTCTGCTCGTAAACGAAGCTGCCGTTTCCGTTGACGATCACCTGCGCGCCGGAGGCCAGCGTCACGGTCTGCGCCACGTCGCCGCCCGCGCCGTTCACCGCCGCGACGAAGAACGCGTCGCCCTGGTCCACGTCGAAATCGACGCCGGCGCCGTTGTCGGCGAACACCGAGCCCGTGATCTGCGCGCCCTTCGAGGTCAGGAAGACGTCGTCGCGGGCCACCGGCGCGTCGTTGGCGCCCGTCACCGTCACCGTCAGCGTCGAGGGCGTCAGCCCGCCGAACAGGTCGCCCACAGTGAAGCCGACCGAGACCTGCCGGCTCTGACCCGCGGCCAGCGTCTCGAAATCGCCGGCGGGATCGAAGCTGAACGCCCCGTTGGCGCCGATGGTGACCACGCCGCCGCCGATCAGCGGCAGCGCGCCGCCGACCGCGCCCGCAGCGCCGTTCACCGCGACCACCGACAGCGCGTCGCCGTCGTCGACGTCGGTCGCGCCGACCAGCACATCGCCGGTGATCGCCGGGCCGTCCTCGGCCGCCGTCGCGCTCACCGACGGCGCGATGGGAGCGTCGTTCACGCCCGTGATCGTGACGGTGACGGTGGCCGTGTCCGTGCCGCCCTCGCCGTCGGAGACGGCGTAGGTGAAGGTCTCGACCGCCTGCTGCCCGGGCGCCAGCGCCTCGTAGGCTCCGCTCGGGTCGAGGCTCAGCGCCCCGTTGGCGCCCAGCGTCACCACAAGCCCGCCGGCCAGCGTCACCGCCTGGCCGACGTCGCCGCCCTGGCCGTTCACCGCGACCACGCTCAGCGCGTCGCCGTCGCCGTCCTCGTCGGCGCCGTCGCCGTTGTCGGCCAGCACGTTCCCGGTCCCGGGCGTGTCCTCGTTCAGGGTGAAGGCGTCGTCGCGGGCGACGGGCGCCACGTTCACGCTGGCGATGGTCACGGTGACCGTCGCGGTGTCCTGGCCGCCGCGGCCGTCGGAGACGGTGTAGGTGAAGCTGTCAGCGCCGATCGCGGTCGTCAGCGTGGTGGGATCGTAGTCGAGCGTGCCGTCGGCCTGCAGCCGCACCGTGGCGCCCGAGGGCAGCGCCACGCTCTGGCCGATGCTGGCCGCGACGCCGTTCAGCGCGGTCACGCTCAGCACGTCGCCCTGATCCACGTCGGCGTCCGGCCCGGCGCCGTTGTCGGCCAGCACATTGGCGACGATGGCGGTGTCGCTGTTGGCGGTCAGCGCGTCGTCCTGCGCGACGGGCGCATCGTTCTGGCCGTCGATGCTGATGAACACCGTGGCCGTGTCGGTCGCGCCGGCGTCGTCCTCGATGGCGTAGGTGAAGCTGTCGGAACCGAACTGGTTGGCGTTCAGGCTCTCGAAGGCCCCGTTGGGATTGTAGACGAAGCGGCCCTCCGCATCGACCGTCACCGTCGCACCGGAGGCCAGCGCGATGGGCGTCCCCGCCACGAAGGGCTGGCCGTTCACCGCCGTCAGCGTGATCGGATCGGCCCCGGGGTCGTCGTCGTTGGCCAGCGCGTTCAGCGGCGCGCCGGGCGCGTCCTCCGAGACGGTCTGGAAGTCGTTGTTGGCCCGCGGCGGTGCGTTCAGCACTGTGACCACGAAGCTGTCGGTCTCGACCGAGTTCGCCTCGCCGGCCTGGTCGTCCACCGTCACGGTGACGGTGAAGGCGCCCTCGGTCGCATAGACATGGCTGATCTGCGGGTTGCTCTGGCCGGTCTGGAACACCACCGGCGCGGAACCGTCGCCGAAGTTCACCGTGAAGCGGCGGGTGTCGGGGTCGGGGTCGCTCAGCGCCAGCGTCCGCACGAAAGCCGCGCCCTCGGCCGAATTGGCGTCGGGGCCGGCCTCGAGGCCGGGGGCGTCGTTCACCGGGTTCACGGTGATCTGCGCTTCGACCACCTCGTCGGCGAAGCTGACGCCGTCCGAGCCGGTCCACAGGAAGTCGTCCGACCCGAAGAAGTCCTGGTTGCCCAGATAGACCAGATCGCCCGCGAGCAGCTGGGCGATGGTCACCTGCTGGCCCGGCGTCACCGGCGCCCCGGCGAGCGTCAGCACGCCACGGTCGGTCAGCGTATCGATGCGGATCGCCTGCAGCGTCTGGCCGTCGGGATCGACGAAGCCGGCCTCGAACACCGACGCGTCGAGCACGATCGGCGTGTCCTCGTCGCCCGAGGCCGAGACCGGCGACACCGTCGGCCGCTCGTTGGCGTAGATCTGGTAGAACACGCCTTCTCCCGAGCCGTCGCCCGCCGGGCCGGAGGTGTCCGAGGTCCAGGCCACCGCGAAGCCGCCGTCGGGCAGCGCCGTCACCCGCGGCTCGAACTGGCTGCTCGAGGTCTCGGTGTTGACCTGGAACTGGCTGTCGAGCCGCGAGCCGTCCGCCGCGTATTGCTGGGCGAACACGCCGAAGCCCGAGCCGTCGGCGCGGTCGTCGTTCCAGACGATCACGAAGCCGCCGGTGTCCAGCGCCGCCACGTCCGGCGCGTTCTGCGTGCCGATGCGCTGGTCGTTGACGCGGAACTGCTCGACCACCGCCGCGCCGGTCGCGTCGTAGATCTGGGCGAACACGCCCTGGCCCGAGGCGTCGAGGCGGTCGTCCACCCAGACCACCACCAGCCGCCCGTCGGTCAGCGTCGCCACGCGGGGGGAGAACTGCCCGCCCGCCGTCACCGCCGGCAAAGTGATGTCGCCGCCCTGCGCGTTCCCGGCGGCGTCGAAGCGCCGGCCGAACACGCCGAGGCCGCTCCCGTCCTGGCCGCCGTCGGTCTGCCAGACGACGAAGAAGCCGCCGTCGCTAAGCGGCGTGACCGCCGGAACCTGCTGGTTGCTTAAGGTGGCGTCGTTGACCACAACTTCGCCGCCCAGCGTGGTCCCGTCCGCGGCGTAGCGCTGCAGGATGACGCCGCGGCCCGAGCCGTCGCCGGCGCCGCCCGACGTGTCGCTCTCCCACACCGCCACGAACCGGCCGGCGTTCGGGCCGGTCAGCGCGGCGACGTCGCTGGTGATCTGGTTGCTGCTGGTCAGTGTGTTGACGCGGAACTCGGCCGAGGGCGTCCCCGTGGCGTCGAAGCGGCGCGCGAACACGCCCTGCGCCGACGCATCGGGGCTGGAGAAGGTGACGACGAAGCCGCCGTCCGGCAGCCCGGTCACCGCCGGCTCGTTCTGCGCGCCCGTGGTGGTGGCGTTGACCTGGAACTCGCCCGAGACGCCGGAGGCCAGCGCCGAGCCGTCCGGCGCCAGCGGGTTGCCCAGCCGGTCGACGCGCTGGCCGTAGACGCCGTCGCCCGAGCCGTCCTGGTTGGCTGAGCGCCAGACGATGATGAAATCGCCATTGGCCAGCGTCGCCACCGCCGGGTTGTCCTGCTCGCCGGTGGTGAAGGTGTTGGCCTGCCGCTCGGTCCCCAGCGCCACCGCCGCGTCCACTGTCGGCTCGATGCGCACCGTCACCAGCACCGGGTCGGCCGCGCCGCCGTCGCCGTCGGTCAGCGTGATGCGCAGCGTGCGGGTCGGCTCGGGGTCGTCGGAGACGTTGCGGTAGGTGAGGTTCTCGACCAGCACCTCGACCACTTCGGGCGTCGCCTGCGCGTTCAGCGCGATCTCGAAGGGCTGGCCGGCCTGGCCGTTCTGCACGATCTGGCCGACCACCACGCCGTCCACCGACACGTCGCCGCTCTGGATCGCGATGCGCGGGCCCTGCCGCAGGCCCAGCACGTCCTGGCTCAGGTCGTCGGGCGGGTTGATCTGGTCGATCAGCGGCGCGGAGACGCGCACGTTGCTGACCAGCAGCGTGCCGCCGTCGAAATCGGTCGAATCCGGGTCCGACACCGCCGACGCGCCATTGCTGTCGATCAACTGCGGCACGCCGTTGACGGTGTTCTCCTGATAGACCACCTCGGCCGCCACGCCGTCGATCACGGGGCGCCCGCCGACCGCGAAGGAAGCCGGGTCGCCGACGATGCGGTGGAACACGCCGCCGCCCGAGCCGTCGCCCGCCTGGCCGCTCGTCTCCGAGCGCCAGGCGGTGACGAAAGCGCCGCCGCCAAGCGCCGCGACCGCGGGCAGGCTCTGGGACGACTCGGTCTGCTGGTTGACCAGCAGCGCGCCGTCGATGCGCGACCCGTCCGCCGCATAGCTCTGGGCGAAGACGCCGCCCGAGGAGCCGTCGCCGTTCTGGAAATCGGTGAACGTCACCGTGAAGCCGCCGCCCGGATGGCCGACGACGTCAGGCTCGACCTGGCTGCCGATCACCTGGTCGTTGACGAGGAACTGCGGGCCCACCCGCACGCCGCTCAGGTCGTAGCGCTGGGCATAGACGCCCTGCGAGAAGCCGAAGCCGTCGTCGCCATTGTTCGAGGTGAACGCCACCACGAAGCCGCCGTCCACCGCCGCCACCCGCGGCGCGAACTGGGAGCCCGCGACGATGTCGTTGACCCGCTGCGGCAGGCCCAGCGGCGTGCCGTTGGCCGCAAAGATCTGCAGCAGCACGCCGAAATCGAAGTCGCCCGGATTGTCGCCGTTCTGATCGACATAGACCACCGCGGTCTTGCCGTCCTGCAGCACCGCCACGTCCGGCGCGCTCAGCCCGAAGCCGGCCGCGTCGGTCAGCCGGAACTCGGTCCCGACCGCGCCGCCCTGATCGCTGAAGCGCTGGCCGACGATCACCTGCTGGAACGTCGTCTCGGCCTGGGTCTGGCGCAGCACCACGAAGTCGCCGTTGGCATGCGCCGCCAGCCGCGCCGCCGACTGGCCAAAGCCCGGCGTGTCGACGAACAGCTCGCCCCCCACCGGCGCGCGGCCGGCGTCATAGACCTGCGCGACGATCTGCGTGCCGCCCTCGAAGGTTCCCGAGTTGTCGCTCCACGCGATCACGAAGCCGCCGGTGGCCAGCCCGACGACTGCGGGGTCGAACTGCGCGCTGACCGTCGTGGTGTTGACCTGGAACTCGCCGCCGACCGGCGCGCCCGAGATGTCGTAGGCCTGGGCGAACACGCCGCGGTCGTTGTCGCCGGTCGCGTCCTGGTTGGTCGATTCCCAGACGATCACATAGCCCGAGGGCTGGCCGGTCACGGGATCGAGCAGGGTGGCGATCGCCGGGTTGGTCTGCTCGCCCAGCACAAAGCTGTTGGTCTGGCGCTCGTCGTCCACCGGACCAAAGCCGTCCTGCTGCGGCGCGATCTCCAGCGCCACGGTCCGCGCGACCACGCCGCCCTGTCCGTCGCTGATGTTCAGCGACAGCACGCGCGACGTCGCGGGATCGTCGGAGACGTTGGCGTAGCTCAGCGCCTCGATCACCTGCTCGACCCGCGCCGGGGTGGCGCCGGCGGTGAACACGATCTCCAGCGGCGCGCCGTCGGCGCCGGTCGAGATCAGCGCGCCCACGGCGACGCCGCCCACCGACACCACGCCGCCGGCCACGCTGACGCCGCCGGTCGCGGCCAGCCCCAGCTGGTCCTGCGTCAGCGCGTCGGGCGCGGCGAACTGCTCCTGCACCGCGCCGTTCAGCAGCACCGCCAGCGTCAGCCGCCCGCCGTCGAAGGTCGCGCTGTCGGCGTCGCCGAGCGCCGCGGCCGGGAACAGCAGCGTTGGCCCGGCGTTCGCCGCCGCCTCGTCCAGCGTCAGCGTCGCGGGGATCCCGGCCAGCACCGGGGCCTGCGAAGCTTCGGTCGCGCCGTAGATCCGCTGGAACACGCCCTCACCCGAGCCGTCGCCCGCGGCCCCGGCGGTGTTGGACTGGAAGGCGACCACGAAGCCGCCCGCGCCCAGCGCCGCCAGCGCCGGCGCGCCCTGCGTGCCTGCGCCCTGCGTGTTGATGATGAAGTTGCCGTCCACGCGCGCGCCGTCCGCGGCGAAGACCTGCGCCACGACCTCGCCCGAGAAGCCGCCGATGGGGCCGAAATCGCGGAACGCCACCACCCAGCCGCCGCCGGGCAGCGCGGCGACCGTGGGCTGGTCCTGCGTGCTCGAGGTGTTCTGGTTCACCCGCGTCTCGCCGCCCACCGGCTGGCCGGCGGCGTCGTAGCGCTGCTGGAACACGCCCGTGCCCGAGCCGTCGAGCCCGCCGTCGTCCTGCCAGACCACGACGAAGCCGCCGTCGCTCAGCGCCGCCGCCTGCGCCTCGAACTGGTTGCTCGCCACGGTGGTGTTGACGCGGAACTCGGGGACCACCTCGACGCCCGCAGTGGTGACGATGCGCGCATAGACGCCGAGCTGGAACGTGCCCGGATCGTCCTGGTTCTGCGAATCCCAGACCGCCAGCAGGTTGCCGTTCGCCAGTTGCGTCAGCGCCGGGCGGGACTGGTCGAAGTCGGTGACGCTGTTGAGCTGGAACTCGCCGGCCTGCGGCGCGCCCGCGGCGTCGAACACGCGGCCGAACACCCCGCCGCCGGAGCCGTCGCCGGCCGGGCCGGAGGTCTCCGACCGCCACGCCGCGGCGAAGCCGCCGCCGCTCAAAGCGGTCAGCGCCGGAAAGTGCTGCGTGCTCGATGTCTGCTCGTTGATCTGGAACTGCTCGCCCAGCGGCGCCCCCGTCGCGCCGAACGCGCGGCCGAACACGCCCGAGCCGCTGCCATCCTCGCCCGCGTCGCTGGTGAAGGCCACGACGAAGCCGCCGCCGGCCAGCCCGACCACCTGGGGGTCGCTCTGGTTCGAGGCGGTCTGGGTGTTGACGCGGAACTCCGCCCCGACCGGCTGGCCGAGCAGGTCGTAGACCTGACCGAACACGCCGTCCGCGAACGACGCCTGCGCCCGGTCCTGGCCGTCGCTGGCCCAGACCACCACATGGCCCGTGACCGCGCCGGTGACCGGGTTGAACAGCGCAGCCCCCGCCGGCTGGTCCTGCGCGCCAGCCGTGAAGCTGTTGACCTGGGCCTCGGGCGCGACCGGCGCGACGGTCAGGTCGGGCTCGGGCGTCACCGTCACCGTGACCAGCGCGCTGCCGGTCGAGCCGCCGTCGCCGTCGCTCACCTGCACCGCGAAGGTCCGCACCGGCGCCGGCGCGTCGCTGGAATTGCCGTAGCCAAGCTGGGCGATGACCGCCTCGACCCGCGCCGGCGTGGCGCCGGCGGTGAAGGCGATCTCGAACGGCGCGCCGTTCGCGCCGTCCTGCACGATCTGGCCGATGGCGATGCCGCCGACCGAGACCGTGGCGCCGGCGACCGTCACGCCGCCGCCGGGGACCAGCCCGAGCTGCTCCTGGCTCGCGTCGTCGGGCGCGCCGAGCTGGGCGTCGAAGTCGCTCGCGGTGCCGACCTGCCGCACGACCAGCAGCGAGCCGCCGTTGAAGTTGGCGCTGTCGGCGTCGGTCAGCCCCACCGTCGCGGTCGGGTCGATCAGCTGCAGCGCGGCGTTGACCGCGTTCTCGGCGAAGACCGCCGCCTGCGCGCCCAGCGCCAGCACCGGGCTCGCCTGCCCGGCGGGCGCGTCGATCAGCGTGGTGAACACGCCCGTGCTCGACCCGTCGCCGGCCGCGCCGGAGGTGAAGGAGCGCCACGCCAGCGCCAGCGCGCCGGTGCTCAGCACGGCGACTGCGGGCTGGTCCTGCGTGGTCGCGGTCTGCTCGTTGACGACGAAGGGCGCCGCGGTCGGCTGCGCGTCCGGCCCGAAGCGCTGCGCCACGATGTCGCCGATGGCGTCGTCGCTGTAGGTGACGATGAAGCCGCCGTCGTCCGTGCCCGCAACCGACGCCTCGCGCTGGCTTGAGCTGACCCGCGCGCTCACCCGCGTCTCGCCGCCGACGGGCAGGCCGTTCAGGCCGAACACCTGCGCGAACAGCCCGTCGCCCGAGCCGTCCGCGCTCTCCCACACCACCACGAAGCCGCCCTGCGGCAGCGTCGCCGAAGGGGCCAGCGCGGCGACCACGGGGGTGTCCTGCGCGCCCGCCGTCGTGGTGTTGACCTGCGTCTCACCCGACGCGCCGCCGACCAGCGCCGAGCCGTCGAAGGCGACCAGCGCGCCGGTCGCGTCGATGCGCTGGGCGAAGACGCCGTTCGACGAGCCGTCGGCCGCCGCGTCGACCCACACCACCAGCACGTCGCCGTCCGGCAGGCGCACCGCCGCCGGCTCGTCCTGGCTCTGCGCGATCGTCGTGTTGACGCGGAACTCGCCGCCCTCGGGCGTCCCGTCCGCCGCGAACAGCCGCGCGAACACGCCGTTGCCCGAACCGTCGCCGGCGGGGCCGGAGGTCTGCGACACCCACACCGCGAGGAAGCGGCCGGCGTCGAGCGCGACGAGCTGGCCGTCGAACTGGGCTGCCTGGGTCTGCTCGTTCACCAGGAACGCCGGACCCTGCGCCGCGCCGTCAGCGTCGAAGCGCCGGGCGAACAGGCCCGAACCCGAGCCGTCGCGGCTGTTGCTCTCGCGCCACAGCGCCACGAAGCCGCCGCCGGGCAGGCCGGTCGCCGCGGGCTCGAACTGGTCGCCGCGGGCGACGTCGTTGATCTGGAACTCCGCGCCGATCTCGGCGCCGTCGGCGCCGAAGCGCTGGGCGAAGATCCCGCGGTTGAAGCTGCCCGGCGCGTCCTGGTTCTGCGAGGTCCACACCACCAGATAGCCGCCGTCGGCCAGCGCCGCGACCTGCGGGACCTCCTGCGTGCTCTCGGTGAAGCTGTTGACCTGCCGCTCCGGCGTCGGCGCCGCCTGCAGGAAATCCTGCGCGATGCTCAGGCTGCGGAACGGCGTGGTGAAGCTCTGCCCGGCGCCGTTCTGCACCGTCAGGCTGAAGCTTGGCGTCAGGTCGCCCGCCAGCCCGTCCAGCGCGATGGTGAAGCTCTCCAGCAGCGCCTGCACCGCCTCGGCCGTCGCCGCGGCGGTCAGGGTCACGCGCAGGTCGTTGTTGCCGACGCCGTTCTCGGTCGCGTCCACGGTCCCGATGGCGACGCCGCCGAAGCTGACCGTGTCGCCCGCCCGCGTGATCCCGCCGGCGTCGGCGATGCCGAGCCGCTGGGTGAAGGCCGCGTTGGTGAAGCTGTAATCCAGCCGCACGAAGCCGCCGTCGAAGCTGGTCCCGGCGAAGTCGTCCAGATCGACCGACGTATCGAGGCGCATCGGCGCGGCGTTCAGCGCCGTCTCGGAGGCGGTCCCGAGATCGATGGACGTGTTGCCCCGCGTCACGCCCCAGTCGGCGATGGCGAGGCCGCTCTGCGCCGGCGCGGCGTCGGCGTTGATGTCGATGAAGATCGACACCGGCTCGCTCTGCCCGCCCGAGCCGTCGGTCAGCACATAGCC
>Ga0210044_10008416_pt1 | contig 12863 bp, 9 predicted proteins | sample CryGey13umfilter_2_FD_183959 | JGI IMG/M metagenome (GOLD analysis project Ga0210044, IMG submission 183959) | Groundwater microbial communities from aquifer in Utah, USA - Crystal Geyser 4/9/14 3 um filter (SPAdes) (version 2) | ecosystem: Environmental > Aquatic > Deep subsurface > Groundwater... | reverse complement strand
CTGCGGCCAACCATGCGAGTTCTAGATATTATCGGTCAACGGCCAGCAAAGAACTGAGCCCATAGCGGAGGGAAGAGAAAGGAAGCTCTCTCTGTGCTCTCTGTGCTCTCTGTGCTCTCTGTGGTGAGATTGGGGTCTGCTTCCATCACGAACGCCAAGTCCTGGTTAGGGACAAAAACGCTCCACGTATTCTCCGGCAGACCCTTAGTGCCCGTCCGGAAATACCCCATCTGCGGCGTCGCCTTCCTCCCTCGCTCCTCGGCCTACCGGTCCCCCTCCAAGGTGTACGCCCCCCGAGTTTTTTGATAGACGTCCCCGCTTCCATTCTCGAAACGAGCGCCCAACCGCTCGTGACCCATCGAGGACGCCATGACCCACGCCCCCGCCCTGCTTCGCTCCCCACTCCCCTGCACACCAACGTTCCAAACCCTCCCCGCGCTGCTCGCCGACGCCGCCAGCCGCCAGGGCGACGCCCTCTTTGCGCGCTTCATGGACGGCGGCGCGCAGGACGTGACGCTCAGCTTCGCAGGGGCCTGGCAGGGCGCGCGACGCGTGGCTCGGGCCCTCGGCACACAAGACCTCAAAGCCGGAGACCCGGTCATCGTCCTGCTGCCCACCGGGCCCGAGTTCCCCTGGGCCTTCTTCGGCGTGCAGCTCGTGGGCGCCGTGCCGGTCCCCTACCCTGCGCCCTTCCTGGCCCGCGGCGACGAGCGCGAGGTCTATCTCGAAGGGCTGGCCAAGGTCGTCGACCACTGCCAGGCCAAGGCGCTCATCACCCTGCAAGGCCTCTGCGAGTTCGTCGCGCCCCTGACCGAGCGCTGTGAATCCCTCGCCGCGATCCTCGCCAGCGAGCGCCTCGACGAGGCAGGAAATAACGACGCCGAGGTGCTCGACCGCGCCCACCCCGACGGCCTGGCGCTCCTGCAATACACCTCCGGCCCCGCCCACGCCCCCCACGGCGTCATGCTCAGCCAGCGCGGCGTGCTCGCCAACGTCTACGGCATCGGCGTCGCGCTGGGGCTGGGCCCCCAGGACGTCGGACTGAGCTGGCTGCCGCTGTTCCAAGACATGGGACTGGTCGGCGCGCTGCTCGTCAGCCTCTACTGGCGCTATCCCACCCATTACATGCGGCCGGAGTCCTTCCTGCTGCGGCCCCAGCTCTGGCTGCAAGCCATCTCGGAGCTCGGCGTCACCCTCTCGGCCGCGCCCAGCTTCGCCTACCGCATGTGTGTGCGGCGCATTCGCGACAAACAGATGGAAGGCATGGACCTGAGCCGCTGGCGCGTCGCCCTCAACGGCGCCGAGCCCATCGACCCCGAGGCCGCCGAGGCTTTCGTCGACAAATTCGCCGCGGCCGGCTTCCGCAAAGACGCCATGCGGCCGGCCTACGGCCTGGCCGAGAACAGCCTCGCCGTCACCATCGCCAGGCGAGAAGCGCCTTGGCGCGTCGAGGACTCGAACAGCATCGCGCTCACGACCCACGCGCCCGCCCTCGAGCCACCCACAGGCCGCTTCGTCTCCATCGGCGTCCCTTTGCCTGGCCAGGCGGTGGCCATCGTCGACGCCGACGGTCAGCAGCTGGCCGAGGGCTGCGTGGGCTCCATCGTCATCGACAGCCCCAGCGCCATGCTCGGCTACCTGCGCGACGAGGCCAAAAACGCGGCCGCGCTGCAGGGCGGCTGGCTGCACACCGGCGACCTGGGCTTCATCGCCGACGGCGAGCTCTTCATCGTCGGACGCAGCAAAGACCTCATCATCAAGCGCGGCCGCAACACCTACCCAGAAGACCTCGAGGACGTCGCCGCCCAGATCCTCGGCATCGAGACCGAGTCGCTCGTCGCGTTCGCGGTCCCCAACGCCGAGGCCGGGACCGAAGACCTAGTCCTGCTCATCGAGAGTGAGGTCGGCGCGCAAGACAGCCGCGAGCGCACCAAGACCCTCGACACCGCCTTGCTCGCCCACCTCGGGATTCGCTCCGATGTGTGCGTCTGGGTGGGGAGCGGGACGCTGGTGAGGGACCTCGACGGGCGCAAGCTTCGGCAGCAAACCCGGTCGGCGTACCTGCGGGGCGTACAAGCCGCCAAAGACGTCGAAACGGCCAGCGAGCCATGAGCGAGAAACTCGACGCGCTGGTGCTCGGTGGCACGGGGTTCTTGGGGCTCAACCTGATCGAGGCGCTGCAGGCGGGCGGCCACCGCGTCGTCTGCTCGCGGCGCCGCTCGAGCAACACCATCTTCGCGCGTCGGCTCAAGGTCCCGCTGGTGCAGGCCACCCTCGAGGACGAGGGTTCGCTGGTCGAGGCTATGCGGGGGCGAGAGACGGTTTTTGTCTTTGCAGGGCACTATCCGCGCTACTCGGTGGACACCGAGAGACAGGTCGCCAACGCCGTCGCTGGCCTGGAGCGCGCCTTACACGCCGCCGAGCGGGCCAAGGTGGCGAAGGTCGTCTACTTGGGCTCGGTGGTCAGCGTGGCCAGACCCGCAAACGGCCGTCCAGCCCGGGAATCCGACGGGGTGGCCGCGGTGCCCGAGGGCAGCACCTACTTCGCGGTGAAGGTCGCCATGGAGGCCGCCGCCGAGCGCGCCAAGGCGGCCGGACAGGACGTGCGCATCCTCTGCCCGACGGGCTGCATGGGACGCTATGACTACAAGGTAGGGACGGGCTTCTTCGTGCTCGGCATGGCCTCGCGCAAGCTCGATTTTTTTGTCGATGGAGACATCAACATCGTCGACGCCCAAGACGTGGCGCGGGCGAGCATCGCCACGGCGACGCTGGAGCGGGCGCCCGACTCGCGGCTGATCGTCGCGGGCCACAACGTGCGTGTCGCGGAGTTGCTGGAGCGAATGTCGCAACGCTATGGCGTGCCCATGCCCGCGCGACAATTGTCCGCCGAGGAGGGCTACGCCCTGGCCGAGAGCGAGGAGCGGCGCTGCCTCGAGTCGGGGCGCGGCCGGCCCAGGCTCACCCGCGAGATGGTCGACGTCGTCGTGCACGGACAATTCGTCGACGACTCCAAAACCCGCGAGGTCCTCGGCACCAGCCCGGTTGGGCTGCTGCAGACCCTCGACGAGGCCCGGGAGTGGTATGGCCAAAACGGGTATTTGAAAGCCGACGACGTCGCCTAGACGCGCTCGTTCACAACCAGGTTGGGTTCTTGGCCCGATTGCAGTAGTAGGGTCCCCAATCACGCGCTTAGGCACGTCGACCGCTCGCCGTGAGCGAGGTCGGTGGTCGGAAGCGAACGCAACCCACTCGATACGATTGACACAAGCGCCAACGAGGTGCCCGACTTTTACACATGCCCGTTGTCAACGGAGGTGATCATGCCCACTAGTAAAAAAGCTTTGCAGAATTCGGTCAAAGAAGTGATTTCCGAGCTCACTGATGTGGACGTCGCGGAAATCGAGAGCAGCGACCGTCTGCGCGACGACCTCGGCTTGGACTCCTTGCAAGAGATGGAGCTCATGTCGCGGTTGAGCGAAGAGTACGAGATCGATCCCGACATGGACGAAGTGATGGCCATCAAGACGGTCAAGGACGTCGTCAAATTCCTGCTCGAGAACCTCGAGGAATAGCTCCTCGTTTTGCGGGGCGGGCTTGGAACGGGATGCTCCCATGGCCCCTTGAACCCTCTTGCCTTCGTTTTCTTGGTCGAGCCGCGTTCGACGCGCGACCTCCAGGTCCCTCACCGCCTAGCGGGGCAATGGGTGTCGTGGGCGTCGCGCTCGGCCAGTTCTCTGCATGACACATTCATCGGGTCGCCTGGTAGGCTGCATGTGCGGCGATGCGAGCATCGGTCGTGCGCAAGCCCGACGATACACCCCAAACGGAGACGACGTGAAGATCGCGTTCATCTACCCCAATTTCGAACGGCATGCCGACTCACATCCCGAGCTCAAAGAGTTCGTCCCTGCGAACGAGTACCTCGGGCCCCCGAGCATGGGCATCGCCAACGTGGCCGCGACGACCCCCGACGGACACGAAATCGCCTACTTCGACGACCGCGTCGAGGCCTTCGATTATGACACCGAGGCCGACGTCTACGCCCTCTCCTTCTTCACGCCTGCGGCGACGCGCGGCATGGAGCTCGGCGACGAGCTCCTCAAGCGCGGCAAAACCGTGGTCGCCGGCGGCATCTTCCCGTCCATGATGCCCGACGAAGTGGCGCCCCACGTCAGCTCGCTGGTCATCGGCGAAGGCGAGCCCGTCTGGGCCCAGCTCCTCGAGGACATCGAGAAGGGGCAGCTCAAACCCCGCTACCATGGGGAAGGCGGCGAGCTCGGCACCTACCCGCCGCCGCGCCTCGACCTATACCTGGGCGCCGAGCGCGAAGGCCACCACCCCGACGACTATCCGCTGCAGCTCTCGCGCGGCTGTCCCATGCAATGCGACGCCTGCGTGCTGCCGATTCACCTCGGTCGCAAGATGCGCTTTCAGTCCGACGAGAACCTCATCTACACGATGAAGGTGCTCACCGAGGCAGGCAAGCTCATCTCGTTCACTGAGGACACCTCGGTCACCTTCGCCTACGGCGCGCGCCGCAAGTTCCGCACCTTCCTCGAGCTCTGCTTGGAGCTGCAGCAAGGCGGCCTGCCGCTGCGCTTCAGCTACCTGGGCATCAGCATGCCCATGATCCTGCACCTCGACGACGACCTCTTCAACCTCCTCGCCAAGACCGGCATCGACCGCTTCTACCTCGTCGGCGGCTTCGACACGATCACGCGCCAGGCCTTCGGCACCGGCGACATGAAGGCCATGGACAAGGCCGAGCGCGCCATCGCCCGCTGCCAAGAGAAAAACATCGACCCCTACGTGTCGTTCCTCATGGGCAACCCCGACGACGACGACAAGGTCTTCCAGCGTATGGTCGACTTCGCGCTCCGGACGGGCATCGACCTGGCCGAGTTCTGCGTCTCCACGCCCTACCCAAACACCCCCATCTGGCATCGGCTCATCGGCGAGGACCGCATCTTCGACTTCACCTGGAAGCACTACAACGACTCCAACGTCGTCTTCCAACCGCACCACATGTCCGCCGAGGCTCTGCGCGACGGCTACCTCTACACCTGGCGCGAGTTCTACGGAGGGCGCCGAGCCGATCTGACGGAGCGGGAGCACCAGCGCAAGACCATCCAGTTCTAGTGGGTGAGCAAATTGGCCGCAGAGCCCACAAGGGGTCTGCGGCCAAGTCTCTTCCTCGCGTCGCGAGGCGTCACAGTGCCGGCGCTGGACGGTCCCGGACAAAAGCTGTTGTGCCACCGCCTTCTCGAGGTTACACTGCAAGCCATTGCGAAGCTCGTTCGACAAGACGAAGACCGACAGCCGGAGGTTCTGATGGGTACGTTCTTGTGGGGGGGGGCCGTTCGTCCTCATCGGGTGTTTGTTCGCTGGCGTAAGCTGTGCTGACCCGCCGCTCGAGCGTGGCGAAGGAACGCGTGCTGTCGTGTCGATGCAGCTAGGCGCTGAGTTGCGGAGTGGGAACCACGCCTCTGCAGCAAACGACATGAGCGATAGGGCACACCGATGCTCCAGGGCTGACAATGGCCTTCATGATGGGGAGCATGGTGATGATGAAGAGCGCCGCGGGCCCCGTGCCGATTGTGACGACGAAGAGCACGGCAACGGCGATGACGGCGACCACGAAGGTGACGGCAACGCCAGCGGCAAGGTCACGCTCTGCCACCGCCCGCCGGGCAACCCAGCGAAGGTGTCCTGGCTTTCAACCTCGTCCGCGGATGGTCAGTTGTGCGACAAGTGCAGCTATCCATGGGCGCACCTCCTGGTGGGACTCACGAGTGGACCGAACTGGAAGTGTATTTTGATGTGCTAACAGGGCCACCTTCCTGTGCGGGCCACCAGGCTGCGTATGATGAGAATCGAGAGCGGATGATAATTTTCGGGGGTATGTGCAAGAACGAAGTAGGAATTTACGTGGTATCCAACCGCGTGTTCTCACTCGAATTGAACAGACCCAATAGTATTTTGTGGGTTGAAGAGCTTTTCCCAAGCGGCGCACCAGTAAACGCCGTCGTCCGCCTGTGGCATGCGACGGCTTTTGACACCGTGGCGAATAGACTGCTTCTTTATGGCGGCGTCGATGGGAATGGGACTCCACATGGTGAGCTTTGGGCGCTCGATTTCACGGTCGGTGGGAAGGATGGGATGTGGAAACGGCTGGAAACGCTGCCCGACGGCCCTCTCAGCCCGGGAGCTCGCTCCGGCCACACGATGGTCATTGACGACCAGAACACCAGAGCGATTGTATTCGGGGGGGTCTGGCCGAATTCGCCGATGGACTCTGAGTTGACTTACCCTTGGGCGCTAGATCTTCTCCACACCGGGCTCGCCGGCTCCATCCCCGAACTTGACGATCCGCTGCCCTGGAAGCGGCTTTCAACCGGTGGAACTCGTCCGAATATCAGGGCACGGCACTCCTCCGTCGGGGCTTTTGCTCGAGATCGTCTGGTGGTTTTCGGTGGGGTTGAGTACTTCCCGGAAACCTCAGGGGGAATCGACCATTGGTACTCGAATTCCACGGCTGCTTTGTTGTACTCCGTGGGCCCGAGGTTCAACCACACGCGGTTCGCTCGGTTCGTGCCTTCGGCAATCTACGACAACAAAGCTGCCGAAGGGACCACGCTCGAAGTGGCTCCAACACAGCAGACGCCCTGCGATCCCGCTGCCCCTTTGCGTGTGACCGCGTATTCGAGTGAAGTTGACAAGTGGTGGCATGCGGTCCCGAAAGGCCTCCCGGTCGTCTTCCCGCTCGAGCTGCTTGATGATGGTACAAATGGCGACCGGGTCGCGTGCGATGGCATCTACTCTTTTGGACCGCTCAGCTACAATCGGGCGGTCAATAGTGCCCGAGTAACTGCGAATGTTTCACTTGCAATCGGCGTGAACAGAGCGGGCGTGCCGGATACCGTCATCGCTACCAGTGCGCTTCGCATTGTTAACAACACGTTCGGTGGTGTGCTTCAGTTGCCGGTGGACGACCTCTCAATCCCAAAACCTGAAAGGACTCTAGGTGTATTCGTCATCGTCAGCGATGACCAACATGAGCTTTTCCGAAGATACGAAGTGGTCTCGAGGGCAGGCGTTGCGGTGGACACGATGCGAACCACGAGTCGGTTCTTCGATGCCTTTGAAGGACAATTTGACCAGGTTGTCGTGGTTCCTTGCAGTACTCCTTGGGAGGCAACGGGACGAGAGTTCTCGGGCACCACGGTGCGGCTTGCAACCAACCTCGAGATACAAAACATCGGGTTGCCCGAGACGAGTTCGAGGGATCTCGCCTGCTGCGACGGTGAGTGGGGGGACTGCACCCGCTGTGATTCGGATGGGATCGTGGCGCTGGGGAGCCAACCCAGAGCAATCACTGCTCTTTTGAGTCGGGCGTATGGGCCGTACCTGGGCGGACAAGCAATTTCCGGCTCGCAACAGTGGACGAAGTTCACCGATGTATTTGACCCCCTGACAGCTCCCGAGGCCGCGGTCCTCCAGCTCAATCCAGATGGGGTGTCCTTTACCCAGCTTGGGTATGCGGGTCAGATGAGTGGTCCAGCTCCTGCGTTGTCGGACCTCAGTCTCTACATGTGGGGATTCATGCCGCTCGACCGCATTCGAATCGGCATCTACCACTTGCTCATTCCACCTCGAACCTCGCCCCCCAACGATTGGAGTAGTGTCACGTTCCAAGCCATATACCCGATCGATGCCGCGCTCCTTCGCTCGATTCACGGCGGAGAACGCCAGCCACCTTCAACCATGGAGAGTTCAATCCGTCGGGTTCCTTTTGTGGTGGTGTGCGATCGTGCGCTGACGCCTGCTGAGGTTGTGGCGGCGGGAGATCTCGTGCAGGACGCGGTTGACAAGTTCGACGTCTCGACCTCCCATTTGGGCTCGATCTCCCCCGAGCTCTCCTTCCAAGAACTGCGAGTTGGGCCATGAATGCACATCCGTGGTTCTGCCTTCTGGCGCTTGGCATGCTGAGCGTCGGTTGTGATTCGAAACCGATCCGCGAGACCGAGCTGACGGAGCCTGCGACGGAGGTCCCCCAAGACGAAGAGCAAGATGAGGAGCTCGCCGAGGAGGACACCGCTTGCGTTTCCATGCCTGAAGTCTGCGATGGGATCGATAACGACTGCAATGGGCAGGCGGACGATGACTCAAATGTCCTTCCACTGTGTTCGGTGCAAAACGGGACTGCGGCGTGTGAGGTTGGAGTTTGCCGGTTTGTGTCGTGCAACGATGGCTACGAGAACTGCAACGCCATCGAAGAGGATGGCTGCGAGACCTCCATCGCCAGTGATGACCAACACTGCGGTCAGTGTGGGACCACGTGTGCGAACCTGCATTCGATGGGACTCTGCCAGTTGGGGGAGTGCTCACAATTCACCTGCGATGTGGGATATGCGGACTGTGACCCGGCTATCGACGGCTGTGAGGTGGACATTCTGCGGGCGCGCGCCCATTGCGGCGGCTGTGGTCTCAGGTGTCCTATGGGCATGGCGTGCGACCTAGGGACCTGCCTTCCTGTTGGGGTGGGGGCCGAAGGGGGCTTCGACCATGATGGAGACGGTTATGCCGACCTTTGGGTGTCCACCCGTGACACCGGGTGGGTGTTTTTTGGTTCACCGAGTCCACCGTCGAAGCTGACGACGGATGATGCAGGCCGTCGATTCGAGCAGGTCAGGTATCCATCCGGATTTGTGGGGGACGTCAACGGCGATGGATTCTCCGACATCGTGACATGGGCTGCCCAGTTTTTTTGGGGAGGCGATTCGCTCTCGGCTGTCGTACCCGTAAGGGATGCGGATGTTTTCATAACCGATTTCGGCCTCAACGATGCCAAAAGCGCGGGCGACATCAATGGGGACACCCTTGATGACCTGTTGGTCACTTGGCTGCCGAATAATTCTTACCCGTTCTACAATGACTACGAGGTGCGGGTCGTTCTAGGCCACCGCGAGTTCGGCGAGGAGGTCACTTCAGACCTGACATTCTTCCCCCTCGGACAGCTCGCGGCGGTCGTTGGAGACCTCGACGGCGACGGGTTCGATGATGTGGGTACGTGGTCGACGGATTACGAAGTACTCATCGTCCGCGGCTCCGCCTCTCTGACGTCGGGCGATCCGTTGGAGATCGCTTCAACGACTATCAAAATGCCCGGACCCCACCGCCGCCCAGGCTGCATTACCACAGCGGGTGACGTGGACAGCGACGGTCTGGACGACTTCTTGGTTGGAGCGCGCGGAAGCAACTTCGAACCCCCCTCGAAAGGAAGGGTGTATCTCTTTCTTGGACGTGACGTGCAGCCACTCATGACTGAGGCAGACGCTGCACTGATCATCGAGTCCGAGCTGTTTGACGACAATTTCGCGGAACACTGCATTGGCCTAGGCGACCTCAACGGGAGCGGCCGTGACGCTTTCGTTGTCAGTGCCAACAAACCCGCGTCGGCCTTTGTGTTCTTCGGCCGCAATGAATACCCCGGCTTCGTCAAAACAGGCGATGCCGATCTCGTGCTCTCTGGTGGTGGCGTCGACTCTGAAGTCTATTTGGCACCGGTGGGGGATTTCAACGCCGACGGCTACACCGACATCCTGTTGGGTTTAGCCGACGAACTCAACGCCTCCGGTCACCCCGGCAGGGCATACCTCTTCTTCGGCGGGCCGACCCTCGAGGGAACCAAGACGACAGTCCAGGCCGACATCACCATCGACCAGGCTGGTTACGACGGGTCGTTCTTTGGGATTGTCGAGTAGGCGCTGCTCTTCGCCCATTCAGCCACGCTCCCAATTCTATCAACTCCCAAAGGGAACTGACTTCTCTCAGCGGCCAACCACGTCGATTTCGATGCCTAGCGGTCAACGGACAGCAACAGGATTGGCACGAGGTCGATGTGCCGTCATGGGCGTCGATCGCTCGATAGTGGCGCCTTCGAGCAGGTCGCCCAAGCCCCAGCGCTGGACTTTGCGCCGCAGCGAAGCTATGCCCGGTGTCCACTGACCCCCGCGAGCAGGAGACTCCCATGGCCACCGTCGACCCCTTCGCCATCATCGCCTCCAACGCGGCTGCCCTCGGCACCGCGCTCACCTCGGCCGCAGCCACCGCCGACGAATCGGAGATGCTGCAGATCATCCTCGAGGCCATCCGCCGCTGGACCGAGCAGTCCGTCGACGACGCCGCCATCGACGCCGCCGGGCGCATGCCCCGCGAGGTCGTCGCGCAAGCCGCCGAGCTCGGCCTCTTCGGCCTGACCATCCCGGAAGCCTACGGGGGCGCCGGCTTCTCCATGAGCGCCGCCTGCCGCGTCATCGAAGAGGTCGCCACCGCCGACCGCTCGGTCGCCACCTGCATCGGTCTGCATTGCGGCTTGGGCTTGCGAGGGTTGATCCGATACGCCTCAGAGGACCTCAAGCGGCACTACCTCCCCGACATGGCCACCGGCAAGCTCCTGGGAGCCTTCGCCGCCACCGAGCCCAACGCCGGCTCCCACATCGCCGGCGTCTCGACCACCGGAACCGAGGGAGCCGACGGCAAGCTCCACGTCACCGGACAGAAAATTTACGTCACCAATGGCGGGCTGGCGCAGGTCTTCACCGTCGTCGCCAAGACCCCGGGACTCGCCGGCGCGCGTCACGGCTGGAGTGTCTTCCTCTTCGAGAAGTCCGATGCGGGTTTGGTCGTTGGCGCCGAAGAGCACAAGCTGGGCATCAAGGCCTCGTCGACCACCACCCTCGACCTCGACGACGTCGCCCTCGACCCAAGCCGCATCGTCGGCGAGCCCTCAAAAGGCCTCGAGGCCTTCCACGAGATCCTCTCTTGGGGGCGCACCATGATGTCCGCCGGCTGCCTCGGGACCGCGCGAGTCGCCTACGACCGCGCCGTGGAGCAGGTGATGCTGCGCGAACAGTTCAATCGTCCCATCGGCGAGTTTGGCCAGGTGCGCCAAAAAATCGCCACGATGCGGGCGACTCTGTACGGGATGGAGAGCGTCCAGCGCCTCGTCACCAAGCTGCAAGACCTCTACGATGCCGACATCTCGTGGGTCTCCTCCATCGCCAAGATCTACAACAGCGAAGGCGCCTGGAACATCGTCGACGACGTCCTGCAGCTCTTCGGGGGCAGCGGCTTCATCGAGGAGACCGGCATCGCCCGCATCCTGCGAGACAGCCGCATCACCCGCATCTTCGAGGGCGCCAACGAGGTCCTGCGCTTCAACCTGGCCTCTGTCGCGCTGACCGTCAAAGACCGCACACCCTGGTCTCTCGAAGCCCTCGTCGTCGACGCCCTCAAAGCCGACGCGCGTCGCTACGACGACGCCAGTGCCCGCCTCGAGGCGAGCATCACGGCGCTGAAGAAGCGCTACGGCTTCCGCGTCTTCGACCACCAAGTCCTCCTCGCCGGGCTGGCCAACGCGCTCATCGCCAGGGTCGTCATGCTGGCGAGCCTGCTGCGCCTCAACGCCGAGCTGGACTCGGGCGTCGCGCCAGCGACGGGCAAGCAAGACCTTCGACTCGTGACCTACCTCTGCCACGACGGGATGCGGCAGATCGAGGCCGGCATTCAGCAGGCCACCTGGGACGAGGAGGAGCAGCTGATCAACGCCATCAGCAGCTTCGAATACGACGGCGTGAAGAGCTGAGGCCCAGGGCGACGGTCTATGACCATCTCTACGAATCTGAAATTACTGTTCATGGGGAGACGGGCGTCAGGCCTGGGCGCCGAGGCCCAGGCCTACTGAGTCATTCCCTGTCAGCCTGTCACTTAGCCCCGATCCACCTGGCCATGAGAGAGTCGCAGGTGGCCGAATCCAACCCGAGGCCACAAAACACATTCAGCTCACCCGTAACGCTTATGGTCGAAGTTGGGGATTCATAAAGCAGAATGTCTACCGCACCAGTACGAGGGTCGATGACGGTCGGTTCGCCGAGTTCAACACCCACTGTGTGACTGCCGTCTGCCGACGCCTGGAGATGTCCGCCGGTTACGGGGCGCTCGAGCCAATAATCGGGGTCAAAGCTCGCAACATAATCGAATGAGCCGTCGTCGCCGGTCAGCAACACTTCCTGACCGTCGAGAAGTGCCTCGCAATCGACGCCAAAGGTGAGGAGAACGGTGTGGACGGTCGCAACAGTGTGATAGGTACAGCCCGTTGAATCCAGAATAAGACTGGCGCGAGTTTCCCATTGATAATCAGGAGCCATTGAAGCTGTGCTGTTTGGAATAACTCTGTCCTGGTCTAGGTCCCCCGCTGCGTCATCGCGGTCTTCGCTACAGGCCACTGAGACCAAAAGGACAGCACACACGAGCAATGGAAAGACTCGGTGAGTTTGGCGATGCATGTTCTTCATCATCAGTCTCCCACGGCGCTGTGCGAGGGGTTGGTGGAGGAGTTGGCTGGCGGCAGCCCGAGCAATACATTGACACTTCGCAGACATTCGGCCGACTTAATATTCGGGTCGTCGATGAGGGTGCTTGCAGCGATGAAGGTGGCCCGCGTTCCAATTCCGTTCAACTCTAAACTCAGGGCCGGCTCCGTGGATCCTGCGGCTCCGCCGCAGCTCAACTCGATGAGCAACAAGTGGCCGCCCCTCGAACACCCAGTAAACTCGAGTGCATTGCCCGGACGCTATACCCCCCCCCAGAAAAAACACAAGCCCTGAAAAGCACCCCGCTAACTTTTAGCGAAGTTTGTCCAGCACGCGAACCAAAGAAACGGACTTCTTCCCGGCGCGAGCAGGCTTGTCGACGCCCCCTCGAGCCCGCTCTCACCGCCGCCCCAACAAGCAACCTCGCCGATGGACCCTCTCGGGTGATCTTCGAGACGGTGGCGTGACCCAGCTGGGTTGGACAAC
>Ga0210044_10008414_pt1 | contig 12864 bp, 12 predicted proteins | sample CryGey13umfilter_2_FD_183959 | JGI IMG/M metagenome (GOLD analysis project Ga0210044, IMG submission 183959) | Groundwater microbial communities from aquifer in Utah, USA - Crystal Geyser 4/9/14 3 um filter (SPAdes) (version 2) | ecosystem: Environmental > Aquatic > Deep subsurface >... | reverse complement strand
GGTCGCGCACGGTCGTACTCGCACCGGACGGTTTGTCTTTCGAATCAGCGTCAACTGTCGATGACATTTTTCAATTATGCATCGGACAACGGCGTATTTCCGGGGGCGTACTGGCAGGGGCCGATGAAGGAGGAAGCGGGCGATTTGACGGCCAACGATCTGCGTTTGCTGGTCGGCGAAAGGGAATACACGGTGGGGCGATCGAATTCATCGGAGTTCGGCTGGGTGAATCACCCGCGGTAGTGGAGCGGAATATGGTGATGCGGAATTGAACTTGCATGACGGGAAGATGCTATCGTGTTCGCAGGTGGATTTGTCATGCGCATTGTGCATATTTCAACGCGGTTGATACTCGGTGGATCGCAGGAGAATACGGTGTTGTCGTGCGAGGGTCAGTTGCGACTGGGCCATGAGGTGCATCTTGCGTTCGGGCCGATTTACGGTCCGGAGGGTTCAATGCTGGATCGGGTGGAGCACTTTCGCGTTGATGTTGGTGAAGGCGGTGAAGGCGGTGAAGGCGGTGAAGCGCGGATTACGACGCATGAACTACCGAATATGGTGCGCGAACTTTCGCTGATGAAGGATTTTCGAGCGTATCGAGAATGTCGGCGACTCATTCGCGCTGTTCGGCCGGACATTGTGCATACGCATTCTTCGAAGGCGGGTATTGTCGGTCGGGCGGCAGCATGGGCGGAAGGCGGGAAGCGAGGGACCATCGGCGTGGTGCACACGATCCACGGGCTTCCGTTTCATCCGTGTGAAAAACGATGGCGCAATGCGATTTACATTTGGTCCGAGCGATGGGCGGCGAAGCGATGCCATCGGATTGTTACGGTGTGTGATGCGATGCGCGATCAGGCGGTGCGTGCAGGTGTAGGGAAGCACGAGCAATATCAGACGGTTTACAGTGGGATGGAGATTGAACGATATTTGAAACCGCACATTTCACGGGAGGCGATGCGAGAACGGCTGGGTTTTCAATCGGATGATTTCGTGATCGGAACGGTGGCGCGGCTGGCGGAATTGAAGGGACATGATGATTTGATTGATTCGCTGGCGGACGGGATGGGGGATCATCCGAATTGGAAGATGCTTTGGGTGGGAGACGGATGGTGGCGGGATCGGTTGGTGAAACGGTTGGACGCGGAGGGGATTGGCGGACGGGTTGTGTTGGCGGGGCTGGTGCCGACGGAGGAGGTGGGGGATTACATTGCGGCGATGGATGTTCTGGTTCATCCGAGTTACCGGGAGGGGCTGCCGCGGACGGTTCCGCAGGCGTTGCTCGGTGGTGTGCCGGTGGTGGCGTACGACGTGGACGGTGCGGCCGAGGTTTGCCGGAATGAGGAGACGGGATTGCTTGTACGCCCGGGCGATTGCCGGGGATTGGGTAAAGCGGTGGAGTGGATGTCAGCGCATCGGGAGGAGCGAGTGCGGATGACGGAACGAGGAAGGGCGGCGTGTATGGTGAGGTTTGATTCGCGGAAGATGGTGAGCGATCTGGAGCAGGTTTACCAACAAGTGCTGGAAGGATTGGAAGAGCGCGGGTGCGGCGGAAAATGAGGGGAGATCGGGTGCGTGTTGATTTGGATATTCGCGAAGAGATGAAAGAGAGAAAGCCCTGCCGACGATTGTCGGCAGGGTGTTGGAGTGTGTGATTGAATTCGACCGTATTCCTAATCGTCTTTTAGCCAACCACTTCGTCGACGACCGTAGAAGTGCATTCACCCGGGCAGGTGTTACGCTCTGCGGCTTGGAACAACAATTCACGTCCGGAAAGGTTCTCTGCGACTGGTCTGGTCACGTTGAATTGGCCGCTGTTGTCGAAGACGTCAGAGCCGACGATTCGGAACTTCCGACCTTGCATGTTGATGTTGAAGCCGAATGTGGCACACCAACCCTTGACGTCGGTGAATGAGGAATTGGGCGTATCCGGGAGTCCCCAGACAATGAGTCCGCGTTCGCCGGGCTCACCGCCGGTTACGGTGAACAGAGCTTCGTTCCCACCGACGAGATTGTCGACCGTCAGTTCGAGACAGGGAACGTCGGCATCACCGGAGATTCGGACGTCGTCAACGTACCAGCCGGCACGGTTCACGACGGTGGTGGCGTGCAACTTAAAGACGATTTCAACTTCCGAAAGATTGTCATAAGCGGAGAGGTCGATATCGAGGATTTCCCAATCGGCCGGTGGATCCGAGGTTTCGCGCTCGTAGAGGAGATCGCCGTTGACAAAGAGTTCTGCAGTATCGAATGAGAAGAAGACCTCGGCCCAACTGGCAAATATCATATGTACGTTAACAAATCCGGTGAAATCAAAGGTCTGACTGAGGAATGAGTCGCCACCGGAGTTGGTGTAGTCATCGTTCAATTTGGTGGCCCAGAGGCGGGTTCCTGAATGGGCGGCTGGCGGCGGGTTGTTGAGCCCAATATAATTGGCGATATCGTAATCACCCCATTCCCAATCGCCGACCGGATCCCAGTTGGCGGTGGCAACCCATCCGCCGTCGTCCGATTCAAAATCTGAAACATACAGGTCATCGGCGAACGCGGTGCCAACGAGGGCCGCACTGGCCGCAGCAACAAACAAAATGCGCATGTTCATCTCCAATTCCTCCATCTATCATTTGAACGAAACGGCGCCCAACTGTAAAGCGCCTACACAGAATTCTCGCATGAATGAACAACGGTCACTTCTCCGCTGTTCCACAAACATTGAATTGATTTGGCCTCTCTCGGTTCCCGCATTCGACTTCACGCTTCTCCAAATCCTCTCTTTGCTCCATCCGAGGGTCGGAAGTCGTCCGAACTTCCAATTGCTTCAGTATAGCAGATTTTGGCCGAAAAACAGCATATTTCTGAGAAATTTGATTAATTATTAGCAAGTGTGAAACTGCGCAATTTGCGAAATCTCCATGCCGCGCGATTTTTTCGATTGCCGTGGTTTTGATGGGTTTGTTCACCGCAGCCACGGTTCTTGTGAGTGTACGAGATGTTCGGGACTGGCGAGGGCAATGCGTCCGCCAATGAATTCATGTCTTATTCCTTGGAGAATAGTTATGGGGCGCAGTCGGTTCGTCTCGGAGTTGCGAGGCTGCTACTCGACATTTATCTGGCGTTCTTCGGCGCGCTTCAGCAGTTGCTCGAGGGTCTCGATTCTAGATTCAAGAGAGGTGATGTCCTGTATGATTGCTGAGCGTTCGTCGTCTTGTGCGGACTTGGCATCGGCTCTGACGGATTGGAGTCTGTTCGCTGCTTCATCGATTTGCTGTCGCAGTTGTTCGATGGTGGCGGCATTGTCGGCCTTGTCGAACATCATCGATTCGGGCGATTTCGTGGTGGGGTCATTCTTCCCCGACATGCCGGAATCATCAACGAGAACCAGCTCAGGGATCATCTTGGCAGCATCGATTCGACGCTGATTCATGAACGTGGGGGAGACGATTTCGATATCGGCTTGGTTGCAAAGCGTCGAGCATCGCCTCGCGCAGAAGGGATCGAGTCGTCAGGAGGCGGGTGACATCCTGCAGGAATCCGGCAACTCGATAACTTACGGACAAATCGCCCAAATGCAGGACCTGGACAAATGGTTCTTCGAGATGCGCTTTTTCGGCGGCTTTGAGAAGCGATTTACGGGCCTGTTGGTGTTCAACATCGTATCCGAGGGACACCGTGGCCGAGATGATCGTACCTGATGTACGGACAACCCGTGTGGGATTGGCGGACAGGTAGAGATTGGGGAGGGTGACGAGGTTGCGGTCTTCGGTTTGAATCTCGGTGTGAAAGAGCCCCTGTTCGGTGACTCTTCCGAATTCGTTTCCGACGTCGATAAAGTCCCCGGGCTTGAAATTGTGAAGCGAGCGAATCATGAGGCCGGCCATGATGTTCGACACGAACGTGGTCGAGGAAAGTGCGATGACGGCGGCGAGGGCGATTCCGACGAGTCCGAGGAGTTGCCCGCGTGTTTCCGTTTCCTTGAAGGGGATGACAAACAGGATGGCGAGTATGCCGATTACGGTCAGAGCGATCATGATGACCTGATGCCAGTGTCGTCTTCGGCCGGTCATGGTCTTAGATCGGCCGACGATGATCCAATTGACGACCCACAGAAGGACAATGACCCCGGCGGTAACCGAGATGAGGGGGATGAAATCAGTCATTTTGTCAGTGAACATGGCGGTCACGATCTCATTGATGATTGAATGAGGCAATGAATTCGAGTCTCGCCATCATATGCGATTGAGTCTGGGCTTATTGTGGGAAAGGGCGGAGGCGTAACCGGACGTCTTCAGAGACGACTTTCGCCATGTGGGCGATTCGGGGGGCTGAACGGACGGGTTGAAGGGGAAATTCAGAAAAATTCGAACTTCAAACAAATGACGTACCGGAATGACCGGAAGGTTTGAAGTTCCTCCCATCGAATGGGAACAAGTTGAGGGATTTTCGCGGAAATTGAATAATGAGCGAAGTTGCTTGAAACTCGGTCGTGGAAAATCGGTACATACTTGACGACCGCACAGACCAAGCCGAATCCTCGTGCGCTGGGGCGACAGAGCCATGGTTTGATTTCACAGTCTGCGTCTTGGCTCCTCGACGTCGAGCCGGCCCGAACCCGAAGGTTCGGCGTCGAGTCGCCCCACTTCTTGCCTCGTGAAGATTTAAAGTCGTACTGCATGCGTTTTTCGCGTTGGTCGACGGTGCACGTCGGTTGCAGCGTTTGACAATCTGAGAATGCGAATGCGCAACCAAGGGCGTGTTAGAAACTGTTTCACAACCAATCACATAACCGGGTGGCCAGGGTAAGCCGCTTTGGGCGCACCCTAGTTGCGTGAAACCAGAATGGCCGTTAATTCTGGCGCCGATCTCAAAGAAGCGATTCCTTACGGTTTGGCGATCAGCGAGTTATGAAACAGTTTCTCAGCACATTATGACCGCATGAGAATATCATTTCATCGGGCGCGGAGTCGGACGCGTTCTTATTTTTCCAAATCGCTGATCAATTAAGGAAATCACTTCGAGTCGGATTCGTGCAAAGCGCCCCCGCTGGATGAAGTTGAGTGTTTGGAGGGATCGTAATTGATGAACTCACTTCGATCGGGATCAAGGGGCATGATGAAATCGGCAAGCCAGATTTGCGTTCGTCCCTTTGTGGCCGGATCATCGACGCGCTGACTCGCCCACATCAGGTATTTCCCATCGGGGCTGAAAACCGGGAGGCCGTCGAAACCATTGGCGTGGGTTACTCGTCGGTGGTTGGTTCCGTAGCGGGACGGCCCGTCGGAACCTTCGATATTTCCGGGATCGGCGTCAACGATGAAGAGTTCGTAGTTGAAATGGCTGACTTCGCTAGTGGCGTAGATGATGTGTCGGCCGTCGGGATGCCAGTAGGGCCCCCAATTGACGTTGAGATTGTTGGTTAATTGGTGTTCCTTTTCGATTCCGACGATGGAGCCGTCTTCGGCGAATTTGAGTTCGGCGACCATGACTTGCAGGAGGTTTGAGCCATCCCGATCGGAGCGGTAACAGATTCGATTGCCGTCCGGGTTGAAGAACGGGCCGCCGTCGTAACCGGGAGCGCTGACGACGACGTTTGACTTGTGGGTTTTCGAATCATAAATAAAGAGGTCGACGCCTCGTTCATCTGGGAGGACCGAGCCGTAAACGATGAATCGGCCGTCGGGGCTGTAGGCGCATTCGGCATCATACTTGTCGTTTTGCGTGACGGGAGTGAGTGCCACTCGCTCTTGATTGGAAGCAGAACGATTACCGGTTGCGATTTGGGGAACGAAGCCGGCCACCACTTCCATTTCCGGCGGGAACATCCATTTGTATTTCGAACTTTGCCGTTGAAATCCCGGCGCATCGGTTTGGGACGGGGACTGGATGGTGGAACCGAAGATGATGTTTCCCGGCGCGGTCGGGTGGAAGAATCCGCATGTGTTGGCGGACCCCTTCGGGCTAACCTGAATGGCGTTACCGAGTCCGGTAATGCGACCGGCGTCGTTGTATTCGACCGGGGCGACATACATGGTGTAGAACGGTTCGGGCTCTTCGCCTTGGGTGGGTAGGGGTACGGCCTGGAAGATGACCCATTTCATGTCGGGGCTGAAGTATTGTTCGCCCGCTTTGTAGAAATCGGCGTCGGTCGTGAGTTGGAGGTGGTTTTCGAGGATGCCTTTTTCCTCGGCGCGCCAATCAATGGGTTGCATCGGCGGCGGGGTGTAAAGGTGTTCATCTTGCGCGAGCGATGCGGTGCCGCAAATGAGCAGGAGACAGGCGGCGGTGGCGGTTGGGACAAGAATAAGATTCGAGGTTCGAGCCTGCTTTTCGGATTGGGTAAGCATCGTCGAGAACCTTTCGTGATCGTGATTCAAAGTTTGCCGGATCGTGTTCACGGCCTTCGCAGGCAGGAACGTCATAACCCCATAAATGAGGCCTCAATGAATAGGCCCTGATACTTAGGTGGGCCAATAGTACGCGCAAAAGAACGCTGTTTATTTGGTTGGATTCCTTATGTGTCAACGCCAATCCGGGGTGGTCTGTGTAGTCGAACGGTGGATTGAGGCCTTGACGAGGGACATTCTTACGAATCGGATAGGTCGAGAAAATCCTGAAGGATGGCGGTGGCGGCGAGGGCATCGCGACGGGCCTTTTTTTGTCCGTGTGTGAGGCCGATGCGAGCCATCTTCTGGTCGGCGTCAAAGGTGGAAAGGCGTTCGTCGTGGAAGTGGATGGTACAGGATGACAGATGCCTGTGAATCTCGTCGGCGACGGCGCGGACCATCGCGGTGCGGGGGCCTTCCGAGCCGTCCATATTGAGAGGGAGTCCGATGACGATTTGCTTTGTGTTCTCAGCCCGGATGGTTCGGACGATCGCATCAACCATCTGCGCTCGGGAGGTTGCGTTGACAACGGTAAGGGGCCCGGCGAGGCGCGTTTCGGTATCTCCGGACGCGATTCCGGTTCGTTTATCTCCGATGTCGAGGCATATGAAGCGCATGATGTGATGATTCTACGCTGATATGGTGAAGATCATCCCGAAGGAGTTGAAGCACGGGGCGGATGGTCATGATCAGTGCATTTTTCATTTCAGGTTCGCTCAAGTTCCGCTCTCAACCGATGGGCAAAGGCTCGGGCATCGCGCTTGGGTAGGGCGGTCAGACGAACGGGTTCCACGGCTTGCTCCATTCCTTCCGGGAATTTGGGTTCAATGATAATCGTACTCCAGAACAACCCCTTTTTGAAAATCACTTTGGCAATGTCACTCAACGGAATTTCATTGCTGACGGAATCGAAACCGAGCGCGATCCATTGGAGAATGAGAATGCGGTCGTGATTGGCATGGACCAACATGGGTCGAATGATCCCGGTCGGGGAATGACAGCGAACGAGCATCCCCAAACGTCGGGCTCGAATGGAGAGGTCGAGGGGCGGAAGTTCGAATTTCTTGCCGGTCTGGTATCGCCGCACACGCTGGCTGCAATAGGGGCAGAACTTGGCGTTGCGTGCGATCGGTTCGAGGCATTCGGGGCACTGGACGAAGTCAAGGACACGTCGGGTGCAATTCGGGCAGAACGTTGCTCCGATGGGGGCATTCGATCCGCAATGCGGGCAGATTCTTACCTGAGTTGGTGTTTCGTTCATCGACTTAATCGTATCCCCGTTAACGGGAATCGCCTGCCGGTTGCGGCAGGCGGGGTTCTTCATTTGAATCTTGATCCGCAAATAGTGAAAGTTGAAGTCAGTTGATAATCAATGTTCGAGGCGAGATGAGAACGACGGGCTCGTCTTTCATGATCATCAATCCGTTAAGCGCATCGCGCAATTGCGGCCAATTCTTTCGACCGAGTATCTGGCGCAAAACCGCAGCGCCGGCACCACGCACGACTTGATCCATCGCAGCGTCGCGGGCGGCGGCGCCTTGTACGGGGGACATGACGCCAGCAAACGGAAGCGCCTGTTCGATCATGTCCTTGAAGGACATCGGGCCGGGATACGTCATCACGTCGTATGAATTCTCGGGAAGCCCGACGTCGCCTGCGAGTCGTGCAATGACGTCATCGAATTCCGCGATTCCATCCGCCATTCCGTTCTTGATCGCTTGCCGTCCAGTGAAGAGGCGACCTTCCGCGATTTTACTCAAATCAACTTTGTGATTTCGTCCCTGCAGGACACGATTGGTGAACTGATCGTATGTTTTCTTCATCATCTGGTGCACGAGGCCGCGCTGCTCTTCCGACCACGGATTGAGCGAGCCGAACATGTCGGCCTTCGGTCCGCGTGAACGAGCGGTGATACCGAGGTTGACCTTGTTGTACAAGCCGCCCCAGACGATTTTTCCGCCGACCACGCCGATAGACCCGACGATCGATACGGGGTCAACGTAAATGCGATCGCCGCTGACGGCAATGTAGTACCCGCCAGAGGCGGCCATGGATCCGACGCTGACGTAAACGGGCTTCTTCTCAGCGACACGACGAACGCCCTGCCAAATGACTTCCGAGGCAAGCGCGGATCCGCCGGGCGAGTTGATTCGAATGACGAGACCTTTGATGAGGTTTTCATCTTCGATTTTCGAAAGCGCCTTGCGGAGCGTTCGGCTTCCGACGGAGGTGCCGCCGAACATGCTCGCATGTTGTGATTCACCGTCAATGATCGGGCCGTTGACATGAATGACGGCGATGGTGTTTCGCTTGGGTGAATGGTCCGGCTCGGAGGTCAGAATACTGAGAAGCGAGAACGGATTTTCCATATCGAACTGGGAACTGTTTCCTTCATCACCGATTCTGGTGGTGATCTTCGCGCCGCCAAAGGCGTCCATAACGTAATCCTTGAGATCGGTTACATCTATTGCATCATCAATAAGGCCCAATTCAATTGCTTTATCGGCTTCAAGCATCCACGCTTTGTCGAGAACCATCGCCATCTGATCGTCGCTGTAACCGCGACCTTTTTGAACGGCGTCCTTCATTTGCGCCCATACATCATCGAGAAGGTGATTGACATTTTCCGACCATTCCTTACTCGGAGCGCTTCGGGCCATCGGCTCGGAAGCACCCTTGTACGCACCGACCTGCACGTAGTCGGCTTTGAGCCCCACCATTTGCAATGTGTCAGCAAGATACATTTCTTCAGAATAAAGGCCGGGAAACGAAACGTATCCGGAATTCTGAATGAGCATTTTGTCGGCGGCGCAGCCGAGGATCAATTCGCCCGGTCCGTAGACTTCTGCATAGACAAACACCGGCTTACCCGCATTGCGCACACGCTTGATGCCGTTACGCAGGGCGAAGATTTGCGAGGTGTTGGCCTGTAAATCCTTGAGATGAAGCACGAGCCCCTGCACGTCGATTCGTGAAGCAGCATCATCGAATTTCGAAAGCATGCCGCGCACGGTGTCGGAACTGTCTTCGCCGATGAGCCAACCGAAGGGATTGGGCTCTTCCAGTAACGGGCCGTCGAAGGTGATCCACCCGACCTGATCTTCCGCCTGCGCGGGAGGCGTGGTGACGATGGCGGTCAGTACGATCGCCATTGCGAGAATTAATTGGGTGAAACGGTTTGTCCTCGGAGCGTATGGTTGTTTGTACAAAGTCATTACCGTGCCTTTCGTGAGCGTAGCGCCAGTTGAGTCATGCGAATCTGATCATCCGATTTCTCCGAGATCGGACAAAAAAAGAATCCCCCAGCAGTCGGAGCATTTGCTGGGAGATTGTAGGGATTCGACGGGTTTTGGTTTCAATTTTGAGGCGAGATGTCGTGTTATGAATTCTTCGAGACATTTCAGTATAGTCAACAGCATCATTCCCGGACCATTCAAATCGTCGCATCATTCGCACAATAGGGAGAATGAAGAATTCTATAAGTGTCGTGGGCGTTCGAGTGATCTTCGTTCATTTTATATTCTCTCGGCTGGATCGTCTCGATGCAATAAAGGATGGTCGAATGAAACGGGGTTGTTTTCGCGGATCGGCGAACCTTTCGATCCATCAATATGCTTTTGCGAATACCGCCTGCCGTGTCGTCGGCCGGTCGGTCCATATACATTTTCCCTGGCTTCCGTCTTGTTCGAGCGGAATGCAACGAACGGTCACGCCCATTTCTTTCTTGATTGCGTCCTCATCTTCGGGGTTTCCATCGTAATGTGCGACGGCGAATCCACCGGACGGGGAAGAGAGATCATCGGAATCGCCGCCGAAAAACTCCCGAAACGCATCGTGCGATTCGATCCTTCGCGTATGTTGATCCCAGAACGACTTGGCCCGGGCAAACATTCCGTCTTGCATTTCCTCAAGCGTTTTCGATACGCTTGCCACGAATTCAGCACGTTTGCAGGAGAATTTCTCCTTTGTACCTTTATCACGGCGACCGACGAAAACGCTGTCGTCGGCCATATCGCGGGGACCAATTTCAAGACGGATCGGTATTCCCTTTTTGATCCACGACCACGTTTTTTCTCCGCCCCGAATATCGCGGTTGTCGATTTCGACTTCGATCGGTCGACCGTTGAATTGAACACTCTTGATTTCGGCGGCCACGCGATTGCAGTAATCAAGGATTTCGCTCGGGTTTTCCGCGCGATGCAGTACGGGCACAATGACAACATGGGAAGGCGCTAATCGCGGTGGCAGAATCAGCCCGTCATCATCGGAATGGGTCATGATGATTCCGCCGATGAGTCGAGTCGAGACGCCCCATGAAGTCGTCCATGCGTAGACGCGCTCGCCGTTTTCGTCGAGGAATTGAATGTCGGATGCTTTGGCGAAATTCTGGCCGAGAAAATGCGATGTACCGGCCTGAAGCGCTTTCTTATCCTGCATCATAGCTTCGATGGCGAAAGTCTGCACAGCGCCGGGAAAGCGTTCGGCTTCGGTTTTTTCACCTTTAATGACGGGCATCGCCATGTAATTCTCGGCGAAATCTGCGTACACATCGAGCATTTTCATGGTTTCGATTTTCGCTTCCTCAGCGGTGGCATGCGCCGTGTGCCCCTCCTGCCAGAGAAATTCGGCGGTACGAAGAAAAAGGCGTGTGCGCATCTCCCAGCGAACGACGTTGGCCCATTGATTAATCAACAAGGGAAGATCGCGGTACGATTTGGTCCATCGTGAAAACATCTCGCCGATGATCGTTTCGGAGGTGGGGCGGACGATCAACGGCTCTTCAAGTTCACCTTCGGGAACAAGTTGGCCCTCGCTGTTTTTCTTTAGGCGATGGTGCGTAACGACAGCGCATTCCGTCGCGAACCCATCGACGTGGTCTGCTTCTTTTTGCAGAAAACTCAGAGGTATGAAAATCGGGAAATAGGCGTTCTTGTGGCCCGTCGCCTTGAACATGGCATTCAGTTCTTTCTGAATGTTCTCCCAGATACCGAATCCCCAGGGCTTGATCACCATGCAACCCCGCACGGGTGAATTCTCCGCGAGATCGGCTGCGCGAATGACCTGTTGATACCACTCGGGATAGTTCTCCTGTCGAGTGGGTGAAATTGCATTGGTGGGCTTCTTGCTCATGTTTCTTCGGTTCCGTCAAGAATGATGAGGAGTGCGGCTGATGACGTATCTCATTGGTCGGCGTTTGAATTCGGTCAACAGTAGCGGGATTCTGCCGGTAGAAAAGAACGAGCGTCGTCTCGCGAATGAAGGACGGTGCACTTGAGAACGATTCGTGAATCTCGGAAGGGGTCAATCAACGCGATCTCAATCGCGCGGCGCGAGGTTGTAGACCATCGGGACTTTCAGCACTTTTTCGTGATAGAACCCGTGCGCCCAGAGGTTGTCTTCGCCGTGACAATCGCCGTGATCGCCGCAGACGACGAGCGAAGCGCCGGAATGCTGGAACAGTTTGATCAAAGGGCCGAGTTTGAGATCGACATATTCGAGACATTTTCGCTGGCGTTCCTGGCTGAGTTCGCGGCTGTTGTCGTCACGAAACGGCACGCACGGGTTCTCAGTGGCGGTCCAGTCGGCTCCTCGATAGTGGTAAGGTACATGCGTTTCGCCGACATTGACGAAGACGAACATCGGTTGGTCTCGGTTTTCCTTGATTTTAGGTAATACATAACCCATCTGGGCATCAACATCAATGTAAGTGAAAAGAAAGTCCTTGAAGAATCCAACCAACGGCTTCGTCGTGGGCACTCGTCGATTGAACCAGTTCATGGCTCCGGCGCCGAGCGTGTAGTAGCCCCGGTTATTAAATCCGTCGATGATGTTCTGACCGGAGAGGTTGATGTAATCGTTCTTTTTTCCGCCGCCGATTGCCGTGGACATACGCCAGATTCGGCCGGCCTTGGGATTGCGGTAGGGTTCACGGCTCGCCGCCACACCGGGCGTCATGCCAATGAACATCGACATGTGTGACGGAAAGGTGAATGAGGCGGGGGCTTCGGCTTCGTACCACTCGCCGATGTTTTTCAAATTTGGTGCATGCGCGTTGGCAAACGTATCGAAACGGCAGGAATCGAGGGTAATGAAAAGAAAGGAATCTTTGGTAACTCCGCCTTGTTCTTCGATTGCTTTTGCCACTGCGGCGGCGTCGATTTTGGCCAATTCGTAGTTCTTTTCAGCGGTTTGTTCGGCTCGACGATTGCGCTGATTGCCTTTCTTTCCGAAGATTCGTCTTTTCACCCGGCGTTTGACTTTTCGAAGAATGGATGATTCCATGGATTACTCTCTTGGTGCTGCGATTCGGCCGGTCACTCGGCCGATTTTTCTTTGCGCACTGCGCTGGATTGCCTTGGCTGCGATGGTCGAATTCTACGCCGCCTGATCATTCGATCATTGACTGCGGCGATTGAATGTGTGTTCTCGGCGGCGTTTCGGGAATTGGAACCCCGGCTGTTGGTTCCTTATCGGAGTTTCGCAT